>Ga0247824_10002059_pt1 | contig 11209 bp, 5 predicted proteins | sample 13C_PalmiticAcid_FD_194412 | JGI IMG/M metagenome (GOLD analysis project Ga0247824, IMG submission 194412) | Soil microbial communities from agricultural site in Penn Yan, New York, United States - 13C_PalmiticAcid_Day48 | ecosystem: Environmental > Terrestrial > Soil > Agricultural land...
GGCTAGAAGGGGGTGGATAGTACGTCCAAGAAAAAGAGAGATTCAAAGAAGAAGAAGAGTAAAGCTGGCTGGTGGAAAGTGTGGTGTAGTGTGTGTGTGTAGAGTGAAGAGTGGAGGAGAAAGTGAAGAGAGAAGAGAAGAAAAAAAAATTCCGATGGGAAGAAGAATAGCCGCAGTATGCTTAAGGGTGCCTCTGCTGTTGTTGATCAAGATATATACTCAAGATACACCCCGCACCAGATTGATTGGATCAACACAACAGAGTTGTGGTGCACAAGGGCACCCTCCGCCGCGCCATGGTTGCCAGCCCACACACTCTGAAAGTGCGCAGATGCGCAACCCTTTCTCCCGAGCAACAAAAAAAAAAACGAAAAGGGCATGCCCTTGCATCGTACTGGAAAACATTGTCCGAGAGAGCCTGCCCAAACTGTACGTGGGTCCATCGCCTCAGCAATATCCAACCTTCATTTGGAAACCATCCCTTCAATTGAGTCCAATTGAAATGAGCGCATTCCATCATGTCGAAAAAGTGCACACGGATGCCCTTTCCCTATGCCAGACACGCTTCCTTCTGCTTATACTGGTACCTGCTAGCAGGTGAAATCAAAAGCCAGAAAGTCCATTGTCCTCCGTGTCGAGTCGACCGGGACTAGACCGGAAAGATTTTTGTTGTTGTTGTTGTCGACAGACCTTATTGCCCGAAGGCCCAGGGCCATGTGTCAATTGTCCTCCAAAGGGTGAGTGAGGCATGTGCACAGGCTAATTGTCGTCATTGCACTGAACAACTGAACATGCACCCGCATCATTTTCATTTGTTTCCCTTCCCTTCCCCTGAAACTCGTGGTCAAAGGACAGAATAGACATCACTCCACATGTGCAGAACTGCAGAACTCGGGTCACTGAAAAAGTGGGTCGAGTGTAATTTATTGCTGCAGGTCGACATGCAGCAAATGAACCCTGTCCAAGACAAGGTCGGGGACAGCATTAAAGTCTCGACTTTATTCTAGGTGGAGGGGAGACGCGCGCGAGAACGCGAGCGGCCCGTCCTGCCGAAATGCAACGCGTTTCATCGTCTCAAGGAATCGACTCTTGGCTGGGTCCTGCCCGTCATTTAGATCTGCATTTCCTGCTTCTGCACATCAACTCGAACTTCTGGCCTAAACTTAGTCATCACTGCCATAATAAGCGGCAGCTCATCCACAAAGCGACCCCCCTTCGTGTACTTGTAGCGGACCTCCAGGGCCTCAAACTCTGGCCAGAGGCACTCGTCCGGGTGGGCAAGCCGATCATAAAAATACTCGTGCACATCCTCTAATTCACCAAGGTGTTTCATGTCCACGCCGTCCACCATGCAACTACCACCGTCTTTCTCCTTGTCAGAGTCATCCAAAGGTGCCCCATCCGTCGTCTGTTGGGCGGGCGGGGCAACCGTGCCAGGTCCGTTCTTTTCATCCACATCGTTGAAGAGTGTGTGCTCCGAAAAGCTTACACGCGACTTTGCAGGGGGTTTGTTCTGTCCTTTAAAGAGTTGACGGAGAAGCCCTGGCAAGGTGCGGTGCTGAGGAACATCGTTCACATAGTGGCGTCGTATCCAGTCCAGGTCGTCGATGGAACAACCAGTGGGCCACTCCGACATCATTAGCCTGAGCCTTCTCAAGTCCTTGAGTCGCGAAAGCAAACACATTCCTGACTTTAACCGCATCATTTCTCCTGGCTGGCTAATATACAGCTCCTGTAGCCGTGGACAGACACGCGCAATGTACCCAAACACCATCCTGTGTACTGCCTCCATTTGAGGACCGAGCCTCCAGCCTCCAATGACTTGTGCGTGCAGGGTCTTCAGATTCCGACACGCCCATACTTTTGCCTGTGGTGCTCGTAGACTTTCCAGAGGCAATTTGATCCCTGCCGCTTTGAGATGCAGCAAAGAAGAACTCTGGCACAGAAACTCATGAAGTGACATACCGAGCTCTGCCTCCTGAGTTGTGGTGAATCCGCCGTGGTTTCCAATAATCTCGAGTACTGTGATGCGGTGTTCAGACCCTAGGGTATTCAAAGAACTGAACGTCTCTGGCGTCAGGGCTTTGGGTGAAAGGCCCCAGTTCTCTATAAAAGGAAGCTCTTGGAACGGCAAAAGGTCCTTGGTCAACTCGGTTGGGAGCGTCATCCGATGCGACAGAGATATATGGAAGCTCTTGAGCTTGGGACAGTAGGACTCCAAACGACGATAAAAAGCTGCTCTAGCTTTCGGCTTGAAAAAAATACAGTTGTTGGGGACGGAACGTACCGAGGAGCTGGCTGGTGGGATGCATACGAGTCGGAGCTCCTCCAGTTCCGGACATGCTTTGATGAAAGGCTCCAAAGCGGTCTCTGTTAGGATCATGTTCTCGAATGTGCACGTTTGTATTGGCCAGGTACGAGTTTGGGCTTCCAGCTCAGTGTTCGTGTCGGTGGGTTCTTCCAGTTGCGCCCCTTTGTGCCAGTACATATCCTCAAAGGAAGCGAGGTAAAGGTCCTTTAGAACTGGGCACAACTCGAGGATCTTGACAAGAGGAATGACGGCATTGAGTGACATCCTGTCAAGTCGTAAGCTCATGAGGCTCGATCCCAGAGTTGCTAGGAAGGGAACCAACATGGACCATGTCCGGCTGTCTGCGTCGCTAAACAACGTGAAGCTTCGAATTTTTAGACCAGCCGGCGTGTTGGATATTTGTGTAAGATCGGCCAGCAGAGCTGACCAGCTGGCTTCTTCCAAGCCAAGGGGCTGCGGTGGCACGTAGTAGTTGGGATGAGACCCTCGCTGGCATGTCAAGGTCGTTGCTGACGCAAGCTTCTGCAGAAATAAGGCCCGCTTTGGACCCTCGGGAGGACTCATGACGCAAAAGCTGGCGGTGGATGGGATGAGGGTGCGCGCAATCTGGCGCCACTGTCGGCAGACCAAGGAGGCAGAACATCGAAGAGGGACCGGGCTGAGGTGGGAGAGGATGCGCTCAAGGAGCTCGGGAATAAGCAGCGGTGAGTTCTTGACGGGGACAATGTTTTTCTGAAGGGTGGACGCCCTTCTGGCTCGCCATTGCTGCAGTCGATTCATTCTTGAGATGAGGGAGGGAGGTGTGTTGCATCAGTTGGGGAAAAGAGAGGGAAGAATCAAATCTAAAATTTGTTGCATGCCATCTTCTGCGCATAGCCACCTCCCTCCAATATCGCTCGCCAACGTCGACTGCGGTCATGCTCTCATGCTCGTGTGCTCGTGTGTTTTTTTTTTTTTGCTTTGCCCGATCATCTTCTCATCCTTTGACCAAAAGTCGACGACGACGACGAATCAGTTCGGGGCGAAGCCTGCAGCCACAGCAAGGAATCGCCCTTGCAGCCACGTAGCTATCTAGGAACAATCCACTCGAGAATACACCGCAGCATCCACCATGGGTACCAACACCACCACGATCCAAGGGGCTGCAGCAACAGCCGTCGTCCGTGCATTGGCACTTCCCGAAATTGTGGCCCTCATAGCCTTGTATCTGTATCCCGCCGATACACTCGCATGCTCAGCTGTGTCGAGACTCCTCAGAGACTCCTTCGCACCGTATGTCTGGCAAGACCTATACTTTGGACCTCCATGGCCCCATGAGAGAAAATATTTTCTCTCAAGATGCATCTCTTCTAACGGCCTTCCAGATATCATCCCTCATACCGCGGTTCAGAACAAGATAGATGCTCGAAATCAAATCATGACGACGTTCAAGGACGTTGCTCCAAGGATACAGGCACTCACAATCCGCAACTACGAATCGATCTTCCCACTGCAACTCGGAGCAGCCTGCTTTCGGCTTCAATCACTCTCAATTTCAGGATTCTTGCCTGAAGATACAAATTCCACAATCACTCCTGCCCACTGGGTTAATTGCAAGATGATGATGAGACGAAATCGGGACCACCTCCGATCCTTGTCATTATTCAAATGGACCTATGACTCTATCGAAAAGCCTCAGCCTGGCCAACCCAATTGGATCCCAATCTTGGCCTGCACAAAAAGTTGGAACTTGCGATCGTTGAGCCTTGAGAAATGCTCGATTCGAGGACGACATATGGCAGCATTCTGGATGGTCTGTTCAAGACTCGAGAGCCTTTCCATGGAGCAAGTCCAACTACACCTGGAGTTGGCACATCCACGTGCAGGGACAAGCAAGCATCTCACCAAAAGAAAGAACCACTTAGGGAATCCGACTATCGACACGGTCACCACAAATCGATTCCCACGTCTCAAAAACCTAACTCTCAAGCGGATGTCAAAACCCCATCCACTTCACCAGCTCGATTTGCTTGTCTGCCCATTTTCGGCTTTACGAACACTGGATTGGACCATGGATCGCTGTCAGGAGTTTCCTCTCCAAAGTTTCACGGATCGCCTCATGGCATCGACATGGCCAGAGCTGGACACCCTCTCAGTTCTATACCCACATATCTGTGCAACGGATGACCAATTCCGAGACATTCTTCTGGCAGCTAAACAACCACTTCGGACAATAGAGCTCCACCGAGCCTCCATGTCGCCAGAGACGTTTGATGTCTATCGTACACGGCACTTTTCTGCACTTGAATCGATCGACATTACTCATCAGAGTCAGGGAAATACGAGCCAATGGACCATCGACATTCTGACATCGTGTCCTAATCTACGCAGGCTCAGAGCCATGTGCCTCCATGCGGAAGATATTTTCCAATCCAACAAACCTTGGATCTGCCATGGACTACAGGAAATGATGGTCTTTATCAATATGGGCTTTCAGAATCGAGGGAATTACAGGAGATTCACAAAGGAGGAACTAGACAAGTGTCGAAGCGTCTTCAAACACCTGGCGACTTTGAAAGAACTCCAAGTCCTGGACATGTTGGCTACCTATTCCAACTTGCAGTCGTACAACTTTGCGAATGTGGCCGCCAAACCACCATTAGAAGATCGCCTAGTGTCGCTTCCATTGCGCCTGAAAGCTGGGTTGGATCTGCTACAAGGACTGAAGAAGCTGCGGATGGTTGGATTTTGGAGCGGGAGGCACAAGATGCCTATGAAGGAGCTGAATTGGATGGTGCAGCATTGGAGGAGATTAGGACAGTTGGCTGGTGGATGGATAGTCTTGATTATGCCCCCAAAGGGTTTCACCAATAGCCCATGGGCGAGAGAACAGACAGCATGGTTGAGGAAGCGTCGTATCAACACGACAGGGTCGCGAAATGAACACTACCAAAGTTGGGACCCGGAAGTGTACGATTGCGAGGATTGGTGTGGGTTGAGCGATGAGGAGGATGTTGGTTCAAGTTCATAGTGTTCCACGTCCACTCATGCATCCGCCATTAAAACAAAGTCTTCCAACTGAGGTTTACGATATGTTCTCCAATGCAGTCAAAGGGCATGGTCTCAAGACCCATCGATGGGCAAAGGGCGTCTTTAATATTCCTTGATGCCATGTCTCTGCAACTTCTCTCTCAACGGTCGCCCAACTGTATCATCATTGTTCAACCTCCCCCGGAATACTTCCAGACATCTCCAGTGCTCTAACAGCCAATCAACGTCTTCATCGCCCATTTTTTCAACAATGTTATGGATGGTGACAGTATGGAGTCGTCGAAGAGTGGACAACTTGTCGAGACCACTTTTAATCCTCAGATCGGTTGTTGCGGGGAAACTGGTTGACCCCACGATACGCCATTCTTCGAGTTGCGTCAGTTTAGAGAGCTGATCAAAGACCAATGGCTGGAGCGCACTGACTGTGCTGGGCGGGTCAAAACGAAATGTGAGCCCCAGAACTTTGAGCCCCAAACATACCCAAGGTTTTCCCTCTGTCACCACATCAGCCTCCACATGAGGGGCAATCAGCTTCTCGAGTAAAGGACATGAGGATAGGATATCTTGCGCCACTCGACTCGTAACACCATTTGTCAGAACCAATTCCAAGACTCGTAGATTCGAAAAGTGTGGTTGAAGGAGCGTCGCAAAGTCTATGTTGCATGCAGACTGTGAGATTCTAAGGGTGGTGATCCGCGGCATGCTTTGGAGAGCCCTGACTATATCCTCACTGGTGACTCCTCTTCTGGCCCTCCCAACCTCTAGGTGTTCGAGGCAAGGAATCTGCTTCGCCTCCAACAGCACGGACAATCTGGTAAGAAATTCCGGACCCTTGTATCTCAGTGCCTGCCAGCGAAAGGATGTGAGACTTGGGCATCTCTGAAGAAAATCCATGAGGAGCGCGACTTTTCTAACACCCAAGGTCTTCAATCCGAGATGCTTGAGACTCTGCAGTTCTCCTTGTGGGAAGATGACGTTTAAATCCGACTCGTCATCCATACTGATATCCAGTCGCTCAAGCCGAGCACAGAGTTTCCAGAACTTGTCAAAGTTCGCTCCAAAGATTTCTGCGCTTGGCATCCAGAGTGCCCTCAGGTTGTGAAATCCAAGGAGAGCGTCCCAGAATTCAGATGGGCGATCGGGGCGAAAGTGTGTCAGTGAGAGGCGAGTGACCGTTGGATGCCCCATGATGAATTGGATATGATGATCCTCTATGAACGTAATAGTCATCTCGAGAGTATCAAGATTCGAGAACCTAAGGGCGGCGTACTTTCGCGACAGGGAAGTGACCCAGACCTTCTTGATAAGATGGGTATGTCTGTCGATAGGAGCTGTGGAATCGGGCATCTCATCCAGTTTGTCCAGCTTGATATAGTTCCAGATGAATGGAATGCATGTTTGGTGCCATGCCTTGGAGACGCGTGCACAGAGAGGAAGGCTTCTCAGTGGCAGGTAGGCAACCACGAGCGACAGGATCTCAGCGAGTTCCAGGGGATGAGTTGGCGGCATGAGTCGATGAGTGGCGACTGGTGTTGTGAGGCGAGAGAGAGTTTGGGCGCACTGCGCAGAAATGTGTGGCGTGGGTGGGGCTCTTTCTTTCCTATCCTTTCCCACCACTCTGCCGGATGCTCCAGCCGGGGCTAACAACGAGTCTGGCCGGGGCATTGCTTGTCTGTTTGAGCCCCATCATCCACGTGATGCTCGGTGCATCCAGTCAGGAACAAACCGAGAGACAGGGGCGTCTGAACATAGCCACACTCCAATGTCGCTCTTTTACTAACGGCCCTTTTTCCTGTCCTCGATCGCTCATTCCTCACGAATGCTGCTTACTGGCCCAAGTACACCGACAGGGTTGCAGCAACAGCCGTCAATCGTGCATTGGCACTCCGAGATTGTCGCCCTCCTGCATAAACTGTTCTGCACGATACACCGACTGGGGCCCTAGCTGCGAGTCTGGCGATCTAGAGCTTGCATCTTTTGCTGCACTATCCACAAGATGCCCGGTGCATCAAGTTGGCACCACCAAAGGACAGTTACACACAGCCACACACCAAAAACCCACTTTTGCCAATGTCGTGTCACTGCTCCCTCCCATTTTTTCGATCATCTTTCTTTTGCTCATCCCTCCCTCACCAAGTTGACACGAATCGGGTCTGAAGCCTCAACAAGTTCTGTCCGCTGAGCTGGAAAGCCGTCTAGGCCTGGTGGTTATTAGCTCTTCAGCACATTCCACCCGATTTTATGCTGCAGCTGGATACCAACATTCGTCATGGAAAAACGACACCACCCGGACCCATAGAACAACGGCAACAGACATTGATCGCGGACTAGCCCTTCCCAAGATTGTTACCTTCATATTGTCCTATCTGCTCCTGCATATCTACTCTCATGTTCGGCTATGTCAAGGATCGTCACAAAGTCCTTTGCACTGCTTGTCTGGTAGGGCGTTTCCTTTGGATCATCATGATCTACCGACAGAGGCTCTTCCTTCAAAATGCATCTGTGCTGGACGCCTTCCCGATATCATCTCTCACATCGCGGCTCAGAACAGGATCAGAGGCGATACCATGATCCCACATCCTCTCCCGCAGCATCTTTCCAACTGTGTCGTCAAGTGTGTTCAACTTCCCGCTGAATACTTTCAGACGTTTCCAGTGCTCCAACATCCAGTCAACCTCTGCATCACCCATTCTTTCAGCGATGTCATAGACGACGACAGAATGGAGCCGCCGAAGAGTGGACAGCTTGTCAAGGCCACATTCAATCCTCAGATCGACTGTTCCGGCGAAATCGGACGGTCCCGCGATACACCACGACTCGAGTTGCGTCAGTTTGGAGAGCTGATCAAAGACCAATGGCTGGAGCGTACGGATGGTGCTAGGCGGGTCAAAGCAAAGCGCTAGCTCCAGGACCTTGAGCCCCAAGCACACCCAAGGTTTTCCTTCTGTGACCACATCAGCATCCACATGAGGGGCGACCAGTTTCTCGAGTAAAGGACATGAGGACAGGATGTCTTGCGCCATTCGACTCTTAACACGCGATTCTGGAAACAATTCCAAAACTCGGATGTTTGTAAAGTGTGATTGGAGAGGCGTCGCAAAGTCCATCTCGCACACATAGTCCGACATGCTGAGGGTAAGAGTGGTGATCCGCGGCATGCTTTGAATAACCTTGGCCACAAGGCTATTGGGGATCTCTCTAACCTTTACATCCAAATGTTCAAGGTAGGGCAAGGTGTTCGCTTCTGACAACACGGACAATCCGGCAAGAAATGCTTGCTCGTGGTATCTCACCGACTGCCATCGAATGAATGTGAGGCTAGGGCATCGCCGTAGGAATTCCATGAAAAATGGGACATTGCTTGCACCACGGGCCTCCACTCCAAGGTGCTTGATACTCGGGAATTTTTCTTGTGGAACGATGACGTTTAATTCCGAATCGTGAAGCATACTGATGTCCAGCCGCTCAAGGAGTCTACACAGTTGCCAGAACTTGTCAATGTTGGGTCCAAAGATTTCGAGGCTTGACATGGAGAGTGTCCTCAGATTGTGAAATCCAAGCAAAGCATCCCAGAATGCCGATGGACAACCCGGATGAAAGTATCTCAGTGCAAGGCGAGTGACCGTTGGATGCCCCATGACGAACCGTGTATAGATATCTTCGACGCACTCTGTATCCAACTCGAGCGAGTCAAGGTTCTCGAACCTTAGGGCTGTACACCTCCGCGACATACGTCCGGCCCTGACCTTCTTGACGAGGTGGCTATGTCTCTGAATCAAAGCTGTGGATTCAGGAGCCATGTTCAGGTAGATATCATTCCAAATGAGAGGAACGCATACTTGATACCACGTTCTGGAAACGCGTGCGCAGACAGGAAGGCTCCTCAGCGGCAGGTGGGGAACCACGAGCATGAGGATCTCGGCGAGCTCCAGAGGATGCGTTGGTGACATGAGTCGATGGGATTGTTGCAGAGGAACGGAGAGAGGGGCGTGAAAAAGAAGATGGACAAGGTATTCTATGAACCCGTGTCGAGGTGCACATGAGGTCATAAGCCAAGCCCTGATGATCTAACAGACCAAGAGAACCAAGCGGCCTATGCCAAGTCGAGTAAAGCGTCGACTCCTGATCCCACACCGCCTCGAAGGTGCTTCCACAAGGCTGTAGAAAACTTGACATAAAGTGTACCATGTTCCCATTGTGCTCGGATCCTATGCAACGTTGCCTGCTCCACGCAACACATCTTGGTGCTTGCTCCCTAAATGCATATCCTCCTTAAATGCATGCTAAATTCCCGCCATTGTATGTCAGGTACAATACGTACACAGCCACACCCCAAATCCCCACTTTTGCCAACGTCGACTGCGGCCATTGCCTCCTCTCCCCCTTTTTTTTTGATCATCGTCTCTCGCTCATCCCTCAACACGAATCAGGTCAAGGCACTAGTTGCAGCCATAAAACAGGTTCCGTTCCAAGAGCCGAATAGCCGTATAAAGCCTAGTCCCTATCAACTCCTCAGCAAACATCACATCCGTCATGGACACCAACAGGGCTACAGCGACAGCCATCGACTGTGCATTGACACTTCCCGAGGTTGTCGCCCTCATAGTTTTACACCTGTATCCTGCTGACATCCTCGCCTGCTCGGCTGTCTCAAGAAGCCTCAGAGAGTCCTTTGCACCGTTTGTCTGGCAAGACCTATGCTATGGACCACCATGGCCATCCAACAGAGATGCTCCTTCAAGATGCATCTACGCTCAGCGCCTTCCAGATATTGTCGCTCATGCCGCAGTTCAGAACAGAAGAGAGGCACAAAATCAAATTGTGGCGACGTTCAAGGACATTTCCCCAAGAATACGGACCCTCACCATTAATAACCATGAATCGATCTTTCCGCTACAACTCGGAGCAGCCTGCTCTCGGCTTCAATCACTCTCCATCTCAGGAATCCCGCCTACGGAAGCCGCATCTGCTCATTGGGTCAACTGCAAAACGATGATGAGACGGAATCGACACCATCTCCAATCCTTGTCCTTATTCTTCTGGAATTATAATTTCACCAAACTTCAACCTGGCCAACCCAACTGGAATCCAATCTTGGGATGCACGAAAAGTTGGAACCTGAGGTCGCTGAGTCTCGTTTGTTGCGGGATCCGAGGACGGCATATGACTGCATTCTGGGTCATCTGCTCAAGACTCGAGAGCTTAGTCTTGGATCGAGTCCAATTACACCTTGATCTTCGGCATTCACCATCTGTGAGGAGGAACAAGCATCCAACCGCAACGAGGATCCAATCAGAAGATCCATCCATCCAGATGACTACAACAGTTCGATTCCCACATCTCAAGAACCTAACGTTCGAGTACATTGCAGAACCACGTCCGCTTCAACAGCTCGATTTGCTGATCGGCCAATGTCCGGCCCTTCGAACACTGCAGTGGACCATGGCGCACGACCAGCAGTTTCCAATCCAAACCTTTACGACTCGTCTCATGGCATCTACATGGCCGGAATTGGATACCCTCACAGTCCAATACCCACGTCTCTGTGCAACGGATGACCAATTCCGGGATATTCTTTTGGCGGTCAAGAAACCCCTGCGGAAATTGGATCTCAATCGAGCCTGCTTGACGCCTGAGACGTTTGAAGTCTACTGTACACGGCACTTTTCTGCACTTGAATCGATCGATATTACTCAGAGTCAGGGAAATACGAGCCAATGGACCATCGACATTCTGACATCGTGTCCTAATCTACGCAGGCTCAGAGCGATGTTCCTTCACGTGGAGGATATTCTCCAATCCAAAAAACCCTGGATCTGCTCTGGACTACAAGAAATGATAGTCTTCATCAATATGGGATTTCGGAAT
>Ga0247824_10002060_pt1 | contig 11209 bp, 9 predicted proteins | sample 13C_PalmiticAcid_FD_194412 | JGI IMG/M metagenome (GOLD analysis project Ga0247824, IMG submission 194412) | Soil microbial communities from agricultural site in Penn Yan, New York, United States - 13C_PalmiticAcid_Day48 | ecosystem: Environmental > Terrestrial > Soil > Agricultural land...
GTCCGAGCCGAACTTCGCGAAGGCGGCCATTTCACGATACTGGGCCAGCTCGCCCTTAATCGAACCGGCGACCTGCTTCATGGCCTTGATCTGGGCCGAGGAACCCACGCGCGACACCGAGATGCCGACGTTCACGGCCGGACGGATGCCCTGGTAGAAGAGGTCCGATTCCAGGAAGATCTGGCCGTCGGTGATCGAAATCACGTTGGTCGGAATGTAGGCCGAGACGTCGTTGGCCTGGGTTTCGATGATCGGCAGAGCCGTCATGGAGCCCGAACCATTGTCTTCGTTCAGCTTGGCCGAACGCTCCAGCAGGCGGCTGTGCAGGTAGAAGACGTCGCCCGGATAGGCTTCACGGCCCGGCGGACGGCGCAGCAGCAGCGACATCTGACGATAGGCCACGGCCTGCTTGGACAGGTCGTCATAGACGATCAGGGCGTGCATGCCGTTGTCGCGGAAGAACTCGCCCATGGCGGTGCCGGCGAACGGCGCCAGGAACTGCAGCGGGGCCGGTTCCGAAGCCGTGGCGGCGACGACGATGGTGTATTCCAGAGCGCCCGACTCCTCGAGCGTCTTCACGATCTGGGCCACCGTCGAGCGCTTCTGGCCGATGGCGACGTAGATGCAGTACAGCTTCGCCGACTCGTCTTCCGACTTGTTGACGTTCTTCTGGTTCAGGATGGTGTCGATGGCGATGGCGGTCTTGCCGACCTGACGGTCGCCGATGATCAGCTCGCGCTGGCCGCGGCCGACGGGGATCAGGGTGTCGATCGCCTTCTGGCCGGTCTGCATCGGCTCGTGAACCGACTTGCGGGGGATGATGCCCGGCGCCTTGACGTCCACGCGGCGACGCTCGGTGAACTGGATCGGACCCTTGCCGTCGATCGGCTCGCCCAGCGGGTTGACGACGCGGCCCAGCAGGCCCTTGCCGACCGGCACGTCCACGATCTCGCCCAGGCGGCGGACTTCATCGCCCTCGGCGATGGCGGCGTCCGCGCCGAAGATCACGGCGCCGACGTTGTCGCGCTCGAGGTTCAGGGCCATGCCCTTCACGCCGGCCTTGGGGAACTCGACCATTTCACCGGCCTGGACGTTGTCCAGACCGTGGATGCGGGCGATGCCGTCGCCGACCGACAGCACTTGGCCGACGTCGGAAACGTCGGCTTCAACGCCGAAGTTGGCGATCTGCGACTTGAGGATGGCCGAGATTTCGGCGGCGCGGATGTCCATGGTGGGCTCTCTGGCTTTCGTCTTCGGTGCGGACCCGCTGGCCCGGCTTGAACTTGGAATTCGGGGCTTAAGCGCGTTTCAGCGCGAACTTCATCTGGTCGAGCTTGGTCTTCAGCGAGGCGTCGAACAGCTTCGAGCCCACCTTGACCTTCAGCCCGCCCAGGATCGACGGATCGACGCGGGCGGTCAGTTCGGGATCGCGACCCAGCGACGCGCGCAGGGCCGACTGAATGCTCTTGGTCTGGGCCGCCGACAGCGGCAGGGCCGAAACCACCTCGGCCGCGACGACGCCGGTCGCCTTGGCGTACAGGGCCTGGAAGCCGGCGATCACGCCGGGCAGGTCGCGCGCGCGGCCGTTCTGGGCCAGCAGGCCGAGGAACTTCTTGGTCGTGGCGTTGAACTTCGCCTTGTCGGCGATGGCCGCCAGGCCCTTGGCCTGGTCTTCGGCCGAAATGACCGGCGACTGAGCCAGGCGGCGCAGGTCCGCGCTGTCCAGCCAGGCGGCCTTCAGCGAGGCGAGATCGCCGCGCACGGCGTCGAGCGCCCCCGTCTCTTGCGAGAGGTCGAACAGCGCCTGAGCATACCGTTCGCCGACTTCCGTCGTTCTGAAATCGTCCGCCACGTAATAAAGGTCCGCGATTTGAAGCGTTTGGGTCGAATCCGGCTGCAGTCGCCCGCGCCAGACAAGGGCTTGATTTGCTTATGGAAAGCACGCTTGGGACACATCTTTCGATGCATCCTTCGCTAAAGCCGCGCGGCTGATAGCATGCAAGGTCCCCGGTCGCAACCGACGGGAACGGAACGATAAGGTCGCACCCGCGCTCTTTCTTCCGGTTCCACGCCCCGGCGGTGACGGCGGGTGCGACGACAACGCCACGCGCGAACGCTTGCTGCAACCTCACGGTCCCGTTACCGCTTAGGGCTATCATCACATTCTGGAACCCCGATGCTTGAAAGCATAACTCCCCTGCTGAGCGATCCGGCCGCCTGGGCGGCCCTCGTGACCCTGGTGGTCATGGAAGTCGTCCTCGGCATCGACAACCTGATCTTCATCTCGATCCTGTCGAACAAGCTGCCGCCCGAGCATCGCCAGCGCACCCGTCGCATCGGCATCGGCCTGGCCCTGATCATGCGTCTGGGCCTGCTGGCCACGATCGGCTGGATCGTCGGCCTGACCGCCCCCGTCTTCGACCTGGGCTTCCACGGCGAGACCTTCGACACCGCCTTCAGCTGGCGCGACCTGATCCTGATCGCCGGCGGCCTCTTCCTGGTCTGGAAGGCCACCAAGGAGATCCACCACGCCGTCGACGTCACCCCGTCGAACGACATGCTGGAGAAGGACAAGAAGGACGTCGTCATCAACAACGTCGGCTCGGCCATCATCCAGATCATCATGCTGGACCTGGTCTTCTCGATCGACTCCATCCTGACCGCCGTCGGCATGACCGATCACGTGCCGATCATGATGGTCGCGGTCGTCGTGGCCGTCGTCGTCATGCTGCTGGCCTCGGACCCCCTGGCGAACTTCATCGACAAGAACCCGACCGTGGTCATGCTGGCCCTGGGCTTCCTGCTGATGATCGGCGCCGTCCTGATCGCCGACGGCTTCGGCGTCCACGTGCCCAAGGGCTATATCTACGCCGCGATGGCCTTCTCGGCCCTGGTCGAGGGCCTGAACATGTGGTCGCGCAACGCCCAGATCAAAAAGGACCAGGCCAAGGAAGCCGCACAAGCCGCGCTGAACAAGGCCGAAACCGCCGAGCCCGGCGTCTGATCGTGCGTCTCTGGCCGGTCCTGACGGTGCTTCTGCTGGCGCTTCCCGCGTCGGCGGGGGCGCAGGCGTCGGGGCCGGCCGCCTCTTCTTCTCCCGCCGCCGTCCCGGTCTATGACTATGAGGTGGTGCGGACCTTCCCCCATGATCCGACCGCCTTCACCCAGGGCCTGGTCGTCCGCGACGGCGTCCTGCTGGAAAGCACGGGCCGCGCCCCGTCCAGCGTCCGCCGCGTGCGGCTGGAGGACGGGGTCGTGCTGCAGAAGCGCGAACTCGATCCCGAGTATTTCGGCGAGGGCCTGACCGAGATCGACGGCCGCCTCGTCACCCTGACCTGGAACAACGGCGTCGGCTTCGTCTGGAAGGCCGACGACCTGAGCCCCGTCTCGCGCTTCGCCTACGCCGGCGAGGGCTGGGGCCTGACCCACGACGGATCGCGGCTCATCCTGTCCGACGGCTCGCCCAATCTGCGTTTCCTCGACCCCGCGACCTTCGCCGAGATCGGCCGCGTCGCCGTCACCCTGAACGGCCGCCCGGTGCGCCAGCTGAACGAGCTGGAATGGATCGACGGCGAGGTCTGGGCCAATGTCTGGCAGACCGACTACATCGTTCGCATCGCCCCCGCCTCCGGCCATGTGGTCGGGATCATCGACCTGAGCGGCCTGCTGCCCGCGGGCGTGGTGAAAGACCCCGCCGACGACGTCCTGAACGGCATCGCCTGGGACGCGACGAACCGCCGCCTCTTCGTCACCGGCAAGAACTGGCCCAGCCTGTTCGAGATCAGGCTGACCGGGCCGCGCTGACTTTCCCCTCTCCCGCCGGGAGAGGGCTTGAGCGCCCGCAAGCGTAGCGAGCGGCTGCGCGAAAGGGTGAGGGGCTGACCTGACCTTCGGCGCAAGCCGTTTCATCGCCCGGCGCGACGGCTTGCGCCGACGGATAACCTCGACCCTCATCCGGCGCTTCGCGCCACCTTCTCCCATCGGGAGAAGGGAAGACTTTCAAAGGAAGCTATAAGGGTCCACGTCCACCGTCAGCCGCACCGAGGCCGGGACCTTCACCCGTCCCAGCCAGGCGCGCAGGAAGGCCTGCAGGTTCACATCCCGATCGGCCCGGACCAGCAGGCGCTTGCGACGCCGCCCCCGCACCAGGGCCAGGGGCGCGTCGGCGGGGCCATAGACCTCCAGCCGCTCGGCGTTGGGGATGGCCTCGGCCAGATCGCGGGCGACCTTTTCCACCGCCATGGCGTTCTCGCTGGACAGGATGATCGCCGCCAGACGGCCGTGCGGCGGCAGCGACGCCGCTTCGCGCTCGCCCATCTCGGCCTCGACGAAGGCGTCGCGGTCGCCCGCCGCCAGCGCCATCAGCACCGGGTGTTCCGGCGTCCAGGTCTGCAACAGAGCCCGGCCCGGCTTGTCCGCCCGCCCCGCCCGGCCCGTGGCCTGGGCCAGCAGCTGATAGGTGCGCTCGGCGGCGCGCAGGTCGCCGCCACGCAGACCGAGGTCCGCGTCCACCACCCCCACCAGCGTCAGCCGGGGGAAGTTATGGCCCTTGGCCGCCGCCTGGGTCGCCACCAGAATATCGATCTCACCCTCGGCCATCGACTGGATCAGGGCGCGGGCTGACTGGCCGTCCGGCACGGTGTCGGAGCTGAAGATGGCGGTGCGGGCCTCGGGGAAGAGGCGGCGCACCTCCTCCTCGACCCGCTCGACGCCGGGCCCGACCGGCACCAGCGAATCCTCGGCCCCGCACGACGGACAGGCCTTGGGCTTGGCCATCGAGAAGCCGGTCAGGTGGCAGACCAGTCGTCCGGTGTAGCGATGCTCGACCAGCCATGAATCCGTGTCCGGCGCGGTCAGTCGATGCCCGCAGGCGCGGCACAGAACCACGGGGGCGTAGCCGCGCCGGTTGAGGAAGAGCAGGCTCTGCTCGCCCCTGGCGAAGGTCTCGCCGATGGCGTCACGCAGCGGCTGCGACAGCCAGGTCTGCGGATCGGGCGGACAGGTCCGCAGGTCCACCAGCTCGATGTCCGGCAGCACCGCCGCCCCGTGCCGCGCCGCCAGTTTCAGCCAGCCGTAGCGGCCCTGCCGGGCGTTCCACAGGGTCTCCAGCGACGGGGTGGCCGAGGCCAGGACCACGGTCGCCCCCTCGATCCGGCTGCGGGCCACGGCCAGGTCGCGGCCGTGATAGACCAGCCCCTCTTCCTGCTTGAACGAGCCGTCGTGCTCCTCGTCCACCACCACCAGCCTCAGGTTGGCGTAGGGCAGGAAGAGGGCCGAACGCGCCCCGACCACGATGTTGCAGCGCCCGGCGACCACCGCCTCCCAGACCTGACGGCGCTTGGGCGGGGCGACGCCCGAATGCCATTCGGCGGGCGTGACGCCGAAGCGGGCGGAAATGCGCTCGATCACCGCCTGGGTCAGGGCGATTTCCGGCAGCAGGATCAGGATCTGCGCGGTCGGATCATGCCGCAGCGTCCGCGCCGCCGCCTCCAGATAGGCCTCGGTCTTGCCCGACCCCGTCACCCCGTCCAGCAGGAAGGGGGCGAACCCGCCCCTGGCCACGGCGTCGGCTATGACCGTGGCCGAGGCCGCCTGATCCGGATTCAGGGTCGCAGGCGCATGGTCGGGATCGGGCGGGTCAAAGGCGGCGACCGCCTCGATCTCGATCACCGTCAGCACCCCCTCGTCGACCAGCCCCTTGACCACGCCGGCCGAGACACTGGCCGCCCGCGCCAGATCGGCGGCCGTCATCGACTTCTGCCCCAGGGCCTCCAGCACCGCCGTCCGCGTCGCCGTGGGGCGGGTCGGGCTGCGGCCCTCGACCCGCTTCACTCTTCGCTCGGGCCGAGGGCGCGGCGCGCGCAATCCCTTCAGGGCCGTCGCCGCCATCTCGCCCGGGGGGCTCAGGGTCCAGCGCGCCGCCCATTCGACGAAGTCCAGCGTCCGCTCCGGCAGGCGCGGATCGGCCAGCACCTGCTCGACCGCCTTGAGCTTGCGGTTGGAGCCGGTCGTCTCGAACACCTCGGCCACCACGCCCCGGATCAGACGCGGCCCCAGCGGCACGGCGACCTGATCGCCGCGTGCGACCGCCACTTCCTCTGGAACCGCATAGTCGAAGGCTTCGGGCACCGGCAGGGGACTGAGGACAGAGGCGACCTTCACCGTACGCCCTCGCGCGACTGAAACGACGCCGACGTCCGATCCCGACGTCGCGCCCTGCCATGATCGCCGCCTTCCACCCGGTTCGACGGGACGATTTCAGACGATTCAGACGAATTGGACTCTGTTTTTTCGGTCACGGGGCCTGAAACCTCCCTGACCGCGAAAGACGGTCGCTTCCGTCACAACTCGGCGCTAAAACTGGTCTCATGAAACTCTTTCTCGACACCGCCGACGTCGCCGTCATCAAGGACATGCTGCCCACCGGGATGGTGGACGGCGTCACCACCAATCCGTCGCTGATCGCCAAGTCGGGTCGGAACATCGCCGAGGTCATCGCTGAGATTTGCGCCCTCGTCGAGGGGCCGATTTCCGCCGAGGCCGTGGCGACCGATTTCGAGACCATGGTCAAGGAGGGCGACAAGCTGGCCGCCATCGCTCCGAACGTGGTCGTCAAGCTGCCCCTGACCTGGGACGGCCTGCGCGCCACGCGGGCCTTCGCCGACAAGGGGATCAAGACCAACGTCACCCTGTGCTTCTCGGCGGCCCAGGCCATGCTGGCCGCCAAGGCGGGCGCCACCTTCATCTCACCCTTCGTCGGGCGTCTGGAAGACGTCGGCGCCGACGGCGTGGGCCTGCTGGAGGAAATCCGCGCCCTCTACGACATCCACGATTTCGACACCGAGATCCTGGCCGCGTCCCTGCGCAACCCTGACCACGTCACCGCCGCCGCCATCGCCGGCGCCGACGCCGCCACCCTGCCGGCCGACACTTTCAAGGCCCTGGTCAAGCACCCGTTAACCGACAAGGGGCTTGATGCGTTTTTGGCCGACTGGGGCAAGACCGGTCAGTCGATCCTGTAAATCCCGACCCGCAAAAGAGGTCCGCTTGAGCACTTCCCTGGACCTCTCTTCCGATGCCGCCGAGGGCCTTCACTGGCCCGAGGTGCGGGCCTGGCTGAACGCCCACCCGGATCGTCTGCTGGACGACCGCACCCTGCTGGAAGAACTGGGCCTGCGCGCCACCGGCCGCAACGTGGTCGATTTCGGCCGCGCGGCCCTGACCCGGCTGGAGGCCGTGGTCCAGCGCGAGGCCGGCGCCCGCAAGCAGATCGAAGAGATCGCCCGCGCCAACTTCGCCGCCCAGACCCAGACCCACGTCTCGGCCCTGGACCTGATGGAGGCGACCACCCACGCTGAACTGTCGCGTCAGCTGGACGCCACGGCCCAAGCTCGTTTCGGACTGGCCGGCGGCGCCATCGCCCTCGAGAAGCCCGGCGTCGTGCCCTTCGGCTGGAAGGCGCTGGAGCCGGGCCGCGTCGACGCCCTGCTGGGCGACGACGGTCTGGAATGGCTCGGCCCCAACTTCACCGGCCTCGACCTTTTCGGCCCCGCCGAGGGCGAGGTGAAGTCGGTGGCCCTGGTGCGGATGAGCCTGCATCTGCCCGGCGCCGACGGCGCCCGCCCGGCCCTGTGCGCCTTCGGCTCGCATGAGGACGACGGCTTCACCCCGGCCATGGGCTGCGAACTGGTGGCCTTCATCACTCGCGTGGTCGAACGCATGGCCGAGCGATGGCCGACACAGGCTTGACGGCAGACCAGGCCCTCCTCGCCTGGCTTGAGCATCTGGCGCACGAGCGTCGCCTGTCGCCCCGTACGCTGGAGGCCTATGGCCACATAGGCCGGCTCTATGTGGCCTTCCTCGAACGCCATCGCGGCGGGCAGCAGTCGCTGGCTGATCTCGGCGCCGTCACCGCCGCCGAGGTCCGCGCCCATCTGGCCGAGCGCCGCAGCGGCGACCATCCCCTGAACGCCCGCTCGCTCAGCCAGACCCTGGCCGCCATACGGGGTTTCCACGCCTTCCTAGACCGGCGCTGCGGGACGCCCGCGCCGCAACTGGCCCTGGTGCGCGGCCCGCGCGTCAAGCCGTCCCTGCCCCGCCCGGTCACCGAGGACCAGGCCCGCGGCCTGCTGCACGAACCCGAGGCCGATCCCGACATGGAGCCATGGGAAGCCGCGCGCGACCGCGCCGTCCTGACCCTGCTCTACGGCTGCGGGCTTCGCATCTCGGAGGCCCTGTCGCTGAAGCGTTCCGACGCCCCCCTGCCCGAGGCCCTGCGCATCACCGGCAAGGGCGGCAAGATGCGGCTGGCCCCGGTCCTGCCCCAGGTGCGTGAGGCCGTGGACGCCTATCTGGCCGTGCAGCCCTTCATCCTCGAAGCCGACCAGCCCCTGTTCCGCGCCAGACGCGGCGGCTCCTTGAGCCCGCGTCACGTCCAGGCCACGGTCCAGCGCCTGCGCGGGCGTCTGGGCCTGCCCGCCTCGGCCACGCCCCACGCCCTGCGCCACAGCTTCGCCACCCACCTGCTGGGGGCCGGGGCCGACCTGCGCTCGATTCAGGAGCTCCTGGGCCACGCCAGCCTGTCCACCACCCAGAAATACACCCAGGTCGACGCCGCCCGCCTGCTGGCCGCCTATGCCGAGGCCCACCCCAAGGCCTGACCCCTCTCTTGCATCCCGGCCATGACGCGCGCCTACTGGGGTCGGACTCTGGGTGGAGAAACCGCGTGCGTTCTTCCGGCATGTCGCTGTCGCTTCCGACCCGTCGCTGCATGATGGCCGGCCTGATCGGCATCGGCGCCGCGCCGCTGCAGACCGTTGACCCGACCGCGCCCGCGCCGGCCGTCACCGACGCCGTATTGCTGACCAACCTGTTCACACGCATCGCCACCCACGTACGGGTGAACGGCGAACGCCATGTCTTCGTTATCGACACCGGGGCCGAACGCAGCGCGATCTCGGACACCGTGGCGCGCGGCCTTGATCTGATCCCCGACCGCCCGGTCATGGTCCACGGCATCACCAGCGCCCAGCTGTCGCCTACGGTGCGCATCAACTGGCTGGATTTTTCGGGACGCCGCTTCGCCGACCTGAACGCGCCTGTGTTCGCGCGCGCCCAGTTGGGCGCGGACGGCCTGCTGGGGCTCGATGTCCTGTCACGCTTTCGTCTGCGGTTCGATCTGCTGAGGCGACGCGTGACGATGACCGCGTCGGCGGATCATCTGGCCCAGGGCGTGGGCATCGTCGCCGGATCCCGTATCCGCAGGGACTTTCTCGGTACGGACGAACCTCGCCCCTTGCTGCTGGCCCGAATCGACATCGGCTCGACCCGTGCCGCCGCCTTCGTCGACAGCGGCGCTCAATATTCGATCGGCAATCTGGCCCTGGCGCGCGCTGTCGGAGCCCTGGACCGCTCCAGCGCGCCCATTCCCATCTATGGCGTCGTGGGGCAGGAGGCGACGGCCAGGGCCGGTCGGCTGACCGATCTTGTGCTGGGCGGCCGCCGCCTCGGGCCGACGCCCCTGCTGTTCGCCGACCTTCACGCCTTCGCCATGCTGGGGCTGTCGCAGATCCCGGCCATCATCGTCGGCGCCGACATCCTGACCCGTTTTTCCGACGTGGTCCTGGACTACGGACGAGGCCAGATGACCTTCGGCGGGCGACTGCGGCCGCCTCAGATCGCCTTGACCGCCCCGCCGTCGACGCGGATCAGCGACCCGGTGACATAGCCGGCCAGGGGACTGGCCAGGAAGGCGGCGACGGCGCCGAACTCTTCGGTCGTGCCGATGCGTCCGGCCGGGATGGTCTTGACCGATTCCGCACGCGCCTCTTGCGCGCTGGTCCCGGTGGCGGCGGCGCGGGCCGCGTCCAGGCGTTCGATGCGCGGAGTGTCGATCCGCCCCGGCAGCAGGGTGTTGACCGTCACCCCATTGGCCGCGACCTCGCCCGCCAGGGTCTTGGCCCAGGCCGCCACCGAGGCGCGCAGGGTGTTGGACACGCCCAGGGTCCCGACCGGCTCAATCACCGTAATGGAGGCGACGTTCAAAATCCGCCCCCAGCCCATGGACCGCATCCCCGGCAGCACCCGGTCCGTCAGGCGGAAGACCGACAGCACCATGGACTCGAAATGATCGCGCCAGAGCGAAGGGTCCAGCCCGTTCACGCCCGACGGCGGCGGCCCGCCGGTGTTGTTCAGCAGGATCTGGATCGGCCCGCCCAGGGCGGCCTCGGCCGAATCGACGGCTTTCAGCAGCCCTTCATGGTCAGCCAGATCGGCAGGGGCGATCACCGCCCTGCCCGACCCCATGGCGTTCAGCTCGTCGGCCACGGCCTGAAGCTTGATCGCATCGCGCGATAGCAGGGCCACATGCGCCCCCTCGGCCACCAGGGCCGTCGCCACAGCGCGTCCCAGGCCGCTGGATCCGCCGCAGATCAGGGCGCGCTTGCCGGTGAGTTGAAGGTCCATGCCGTTATCCCCTGCCTCAGGAAGCTTACGCCGCTGACATGGGCGCAGGCGCGGCCGATTGCGAGACCCGTCGACCAAAGTCGCGGGCAGGAAACGCCGACTAGCGCAGAACCTCGTCCGAGCTGACCAGCCGCACGTCGTGCATCTGGTTCAGATAGGCCTCGTAGTAGCCCTTGTGCGAGGCGCCGACGATGGTCAGCATCCGCGTGCCCGGATAGCGGCCCAGCACATCGCGCATATTGGCGACCATCCGCAGGTTGCGAGTCTCCCAATAGCCGAGGTAGCGCCGCCCGAACGCCTCGGGCGAGGGCTCGACATGGGTCGCCCCGAAGTCCGACCGATAGGCCAGCATCTGGTTCTGCGGCGTGTTGTAGGCGCGGTAGACGTTCAGCAGGCCGTCGGCCTGGGCCAGGTTTTCGAACAGGGGCTGATCCAGGTCCTTGCGGGCCTGGACATGGGGATTGTCCCAGGCCGTCATGATCGCCTTGGCCTGCGCCGCCTCTTCTTCGGGACGGGTCGCGGAATCCGCCGTGTGATCGTCCACCGCCCACAGACGCTCATGCCCCAGCCGCGCCGCCAGGACGGCCGCCAGAAGACTCGACTCGTTCTTGCGCGTCATGCGCTGGTTCAGCTTGGCCGCCATGTCCGTTGTCAGGCCGTCCTGGGCCTGGCGCTCGCCCTCGGGCAGGCGCAGCCACTGGACCAGAGCCGAGGACGGCTCGCCCGCCGCGAGGAAGAGGGCCGC
>Ga0247824_10002061_pt1 | contig 11208 bp, 20 predicted proteins | sample 13C_PalmiticAcid_FD_194412 | JGI IMG/M metagenome (GOLD analysis project Ga0247824, IMG submission 194412) | Soil microbial communities from agricultural site in Penn Yan, New York, United States - 13C_PalmiticAcid_Day48 | ecosystem: Environmental > Terrestrial > Soil > Agricultural land...
GTCGATCTCAACGCCCCGCCAGTCATTCTGAGCGCTGAGATCGACCTCATCCGGCAATCCTTGGCCGCGCTCGATGTCATTTATGGCGACCGAGAGGCTCGCGATGAAGTGGTGCGCCTGTCCACCCCTCTCCCCACCCCTGAAGCGGGAGAGCGGTGATGGCGGGCGTGTTTGACGGCGCCCACGATGCACTCAATCGCATGCGGCGCGCGCACAAGCGCAGAACTGGCTGTTACCTCACGGCTGAAATGATCGCGTCACTCGGCGTCTCCTTCGTCGCTCAAGCATGGGGAGAAGAGGACCCCCGTGATGCAGCCACCCCTGAAGCAGAGGGGGATCGGTGATGGCGGATACCGTCGCCGCGCTCTTCGTCGAAACGGGTGGGTGCTATTTCGGGCTGCCTGGCGTCGATCCTTGGGATGAGGCGCGCGATGCCCGGCTGTGCCCCGGCCCCCTTCCGGCCGTCGCTCACCCGCCCTGCCAGCGCTGGGGCAAGCTTTGGGCCGGCCAGCCGCTCTGGATCAAGCGCACTGGCATCCGGAAGGTCAAGGGCGACGATGGAGGCTGCTTCGCCGCTGCGCTCGCCTACGTCCGCAAGTGGGGCGGCGTCATCGAGCATCCGTGGGGATCGCACGCATGGGCGCATTTCGGCCTGAACAAGCCGTCGCGCAAGGGAGGGTGGATTGCCGCTGACTTCCATGGCGGCTGGACCTGCTGCGTCGAGCAAGGCCGCTACGGCCACTACGCGCGCAAACCGACGCTGTTGCTCGCCTATCATTGCGAACTGCCCGAACTGGATTGGGGAGAGAGCGAGCCGCGTCTAGATCCCGCTGTGGTGGCCAGGATGGGCCTGAAGCGAGCCAAACGCCTCGGTGAAGTCGGCGCCCGGGGCGGCGGCACCGACAGCACCCCGCGCATCCATACCCCCGAGCCGTTCCGCGACCTGCTGCTGAGCATAGCGCGCACAGCCAACGTCCAGCGAGCCGCAGCATGATCCCCACCCCCACCAAGGAAATCCCTGATGCAAGATGATGTTGAACGCATCGTGCGGGCGTTAAGCGAAGCGCAGCGAGCGGCCTTAATCGGCGCGCGTTTCCTGCCCATCAGCGGCATGGATCATCCCATCTGCTTGGTCGAGTACGTCGGGGAACCTTGGCCCGAAAAGCTGTGCCAGTTCTTTACGCTCCATTCTGACAGCCTCACCCCGCTCGGGCTTCGCGTTCGATCCGCCCTCCTTTCCTCAACCCAAGGAGAATAGTTGTGCAGGAACAACAGGATATGGGCACGTCCGTTCCGGACCCGGAGACTTACGCGCTCGGGCTGATGGTCGAGGAAATGGGCGAAACGCTCAAGTTGATTGGCAAGGCGATGCGCTTCGGCCTCGACACTCCTGGCCCTGCCTCTCCTGAATACAGAGGTCTTAGCGCGCGCGAAATGCTCCCATTTGAGGTTGGCGATCTTCACGCTGCAATCCGTTACGCGGCAATGGCTGGCGTGGTGCGCATGTCCGCAGCGAACGTTGCTGAAGAGGCAAAGCTCGCCAAGCTCCTCAGCCCCCTGTCGCGGGACGCACAGGGCAATCGCTTAGCGCCGGATGTCAGCGCGGGCCGTCAGGCATCGCCCAAAGCCCCTCCCCCATCTCCAACCCCCGGTGATAACAATGGATAAGACAGATCTACTGGAACTGGCCGAGCGCGCTGAGAAGGCGACGGGGCCGGATTACGCGATCGACTGTGCGATTTGGGACGCGATCTACCCCGGCGAGCGTCAGGAGCGGTTTGAGAAGCTGACCGCCAAGGGGCAGCCATATCATGGTCGCCTTGGTCCCGCCGATGTGGACGGCTACGTGAAGCCGCTACGGGCTTTCACCGCGTCCATCGACGCCGCGATGACGCTGGCGCCGGACGGATGGACTTGGGTTCTTTTCGCAACAGGCGGGGCGGTACTTGACCGCGTAATCCCGTCAGATGGCGAAAACAAGATTCGCACCCTTTCCTGCGCCACCCCCGCCCTCGCCCTCTGCTCTGCTGCACTGAAAGCCCGCGCATCCCTTTCCTCTTCTAGGGAGGAGTGAGCGATGGGCCTGCGCCGTAACCCTATCGCTGCGATCTGCGGGCTGGCGATGGCGATGGCCCTCTCGGACGATGCGCCAAAGCGTGACCGCACATGCCGCTATCGGACGCCAGCCGGCCCACCACATCCCACATCGCGACAGCAGCGCCGCGCACTGTTCCGGCAAGCAAGCGCGGCTCTAGCGCGCCTCTCCGTCCCCAATCCAAAGGACCAACCCCAATGAGCAATGAACATCCGAACGACCTTGCCGCAGAAATGCGCAGTTTCGCGATGAATATGCGCCGCGACGATAGCGACGCACGGAGCGATGACCTTCGGTTCTACTATGAGGCGTTTGATGGTTTTGCTGATCGGGTAGACACCCTCGCAACACAATCCCCCTCGTCCGACATAGAGGCGGAGAGGCTGCGGATCGGCGATAAGGTCGAAGTCATTGGCGAACATGCGGCTGATTGGCGCGGGCAGGATCTTTGGGTCGCTGGTATCCGTGTGCACGACAGCGGCGAGGGCTTGGACATCACGCTCGCCGAGCAATGGCCGGTGCCGAACCGACACTGGCGCGGGTATCGGGGCCAAACCGATGGCTTCCGTGAGCACGAACTGATCCGTGTCGCCGCCCTGAAGGAGACGCCCAATGTCGGGTGATCCTCAACGTCAAATCGTGGAAGCAAAGATTTACGATCAGGACGGCAACCTTCGGCCTTTCCGGATGAAAGACACGTTTTTCAACCGCCTGTTCAGAGAGTGGCTTGCTGTACATGATCGCTACAGTGGGGAGAGGTCTAATGTCTGACAATAATCCCACACCGGGAGACGGGCTGGTGGAGCGGCTGCGGGGGTTGCTGGCGAAAGCAACGCCGGTGCCGTGGGAGTTCGATGGCTGCTCGCTGTCGGATTTCGGGCGCGAATACCCCTGCTCGATGAGCATGGAGTGGATCCCGAACACCTTCGACAGCGACGATGACGCTCGCGAGAAGGAGAACGGTGAACTGATGGCCGCGGCCGTCAACGCCCTCCCCGCCTTGCTCGACGAACTCGAAGCCCTCCGCACCCGTGATGAAGCATCCCGATCATCCACAACGGGGGAGGTGGAGCGAGCAGTTCGCGATGTTGGAAGCAAGACGATCAGTCTGGACGCGGCGTGTGAAATCGCTCGTGAAGCCCTTCAAGCCAAGGACCACTCCCATGCAGGATAGAGACGAACTGATCGCGCGGGCTATCGAGCACGCTGAAGCGTACGATACGCCGAAAGCCGATGACCCGCGCCGCAGATACACGCCTGCGCAGATGGAAATCGCGGTTCGACACGCCCTCGCCGCCCTGGAAAGCCGCCCTGCACCAACAGAGGAGCGGTACAGGCACAAGAAGCGCGGCACCTGCTATACCTTGATCGGCGAGGGTCGCGGCCAAGGCATCATCGGCGATGAAGATCAGGTGACGATCTACCGAGGCGACGACGGTGCGTTTTGGGTGAGGCGATCCTTCGAGTTCCATGACGGACGGTTCGAGCAGATCGCCACCGATACTACGCCATCACGGGATGAAGAAGGATCGGTAGATAGGGAGGCGATTGCTCGAACGCTGTTCAAGCGCTTCAAAGAGCGCGCGGCCTGCCGGCTGCCAGAACCAAAGCCCGGTGATTACGCGCTCGACCGTTGGGAAAATCTGCCAAGGTCTTTCAAGCGAGACTTCTACCTCGACGCCGACGCCATCCTCGCCCTCAAGACCTCCACACCAGAGACGCAGACAGTCGAAGGGGGTGGGCATATACCAGTGGGGATGAAGCCTTGGCATGGCGACGTCGTTGGCAACGCGCCTAACGATTGGGACGGTGGACCAGTGCTGTTGCGATGCGGTGATTTGGTCCCCGCTGTCGTATTCCCACGGTCGCAATGGCAACATGGGCAAACGGTATCCCCAGACTGCCACATCATCGCATACACACCCAAGCCCACCCCACCCGAAAGAGCGAAAGCACTGGAGGAAGCGGCGCGCGCCTCGGAAAAGTGGGACGCGGTGATAGTGGCAATTGCGCGGTTAGCGAATGAAGGTCGGCTTGACCCAAATATAGATAGCAGCTTTCGAAGCCAAGCTGAGATGCGGCGAGCCATTTTGGATGACGCTGATGTTGCGCCACTCGGCGTGTCCGAGGAAACGATCAAAGTAACGGTCCAGAAGGTGTTTAAGGCGCTGCTACCGGGTCGGTGAAAACCCGGATTCTCACCGGTTCTCACCGGTTTTCCTCCCGACATTAGCTTCGGTCGCGTTCACCTAAGTCTCCGCAATAACGCGGAGACAAGTTATGTCAGACGACGACAAGCTGCTGACCACCGACGAGCTGGCAACGCTACGAAGTGTGCCATCAAGTAGAATCGAGAAAGAACGCCTAAAGGGCGACGGCCCACCGTTCATCAAGGACGGGCACCTCGTGCGCTACCGCTTGGGCGATTACCGCGCTTGGGTAGCTGGCATGCGTCGGTTCACCTCGACTTCCGAGTTGGAGGCGGCGTGATCGGCCATGCGAACTCCAACAAGGGTTGCGCTTCGGCCCAATAACGAAGCGCCCCGCCGGTCTTGGGGGGCCGAACGGGGCACCGTCGATTACATCAGTAGCAGCGCCGACAAGAATAATACCCGCCAGCTTCAAACGCAATGGCTGCAACGCTTTGGGCTCGTCGGCCTGCGCGCTGATTTGGTCGCTGCACTCCATTTCGGAGAGGCGGCATGACGGTGCACTTAACTTTCGAACGGCGGCGCGAGATTGAGGTTAAGCGCTTCCACACGCCACGCGTTGCTGAGCAAATGGCACGAGCGGATAATGTGATCGTGGCTCAAGGCGAGGCGGCGGTGCGGTACCTTGCCGAACTAATTGAGAAAGCCTCGCGCGCCTAATCCTTCAACACCCACCGCCTCACATCCTCATCGGTCCACAGCGGTCGGAATACGGCTTGCTGGTAGAAGAACCTGTTCCACCCCATGCACCCCTTGGTGAGCCTGCACCGGCACCGGCGGCCGATCAGCGAATAGCCCTCGCCCTTGATCCTCGCCAAGCGCCTCAGATCATCCCTGCCAAGCTCACGCCACTCCCGGCATTTCGTACACGCCACCCGTATCGGCGCATTCGCTGCGATCGATGCCCCTAGCGTTCTTACCCATAGCGGAAATGCTGTCGCCATGAGCAGAACATAGTTGGAACATCGGGCGGGATTCTAGGCGTCCTGAACCTTACCGTGCAGATCGTCCGACTTGGCCTTAGCTTCCTCATAGCGCCGCTTGAGTTCTTCCTGATCGGCGCCGCGGGTCACGAGGATGAACCCCTCGTAGAGGGCCTTGGCAGCCGGAAGGTTGTCACCGACCAGCTCGATCGCCTTGAGTATGGTTCGTAGGTCCATGTCAATTATCCTTTGATCGCGGTCAGGAGGGCGGCCACAGCCTCATGAGCGGCGATTGCGGCTGTCGGGTAGCTCGACGCGTTCCCGGCGCTGTAGGCGGCTCTGACGGCCTTCACGGCGGCATAAGCGCGTCGGTCGGCCGCCTTCACCTTATCCGACTTCGCGGCGCCGGTGGCGAGCGCGACTTGCGCGGCCGCCTGATAGGCAAGCTCAACGCCGATTGCGGCGCGCTCGTCCAGCGTCGTTCTGTCAGCAACCGTGGCGGGGCTCATCGGAATCCCGAGAGACGTGCATGACGCGAGCGCAAGGCTCAGGGGGATGAATAGATACTTCATGTCTTCGGCTCCTCTTCCTTCACGCTCACCGGGTCGCCGGGCTTGCCCGAAGGCTGCGCAGCGCGCTTCTGTCCGACGATCATGCCAAGGACGCCGATAAGGCCGGTCATGATCGCGAGATCTGCACCGTTCCCGCCGATCTTCGAGAGCATCACGATTGCGACCAGCGTTCCCATGAACATGACGAGATCACGGGTTTCCGGCTCTAGGTTCACGGCCAGCCTCCATCGCGCAGCGCCCTTTCAAATACTTGAGCGTAATCCTCAATGATGTCGGACTTGTCCTGCCCATTGATGATGGTCCGCGCGTCCATGTACTGCTGTCGCGTGGCGACGCCCTTGCTTGGCAAGACCTTCTTGCTGGACACACCGGTGAACCAGCCTTCGTCCATACCGAGACGCATGATCTTTGCGGCGATATCCGGCTTCATGGCGCTGTCGGGGGTACGCAGAAGCTCCCCGCCAAGCCCGAGTTTCTGGTCAGCGCGGGCGTAGTTGCGCTGCCATGTGAGCTGCACATAGCCCCGCCCGTACCATGGGTAGTAGCGCAGGTTCTTTCGCCGCCATTCCTCGCTTAGCCAGTATGCCTCTCGCACCGGAAGCATGGTCTTGTTTGTCTCGTGCCACGCGGTCGCGAGCATGTAGGCCGCATGGGCCAGCGGCGCGCCGGTGCACGCCGCGAGAAGATGCTCGATGCCTTCGACCTGTGACGGCGACAGCCCGTTGAGGCGCTGCCGTACAGTCGAGTAGAAGGCCCCTTTGTCGAAGGTCATTCCCCGTCCCTCCCCATCTTGTCCTCAACCGCTCGCAGATCGGCGCGAAGCTCGCTCGTCACCGCCTGCATGGCTTGACGCATTGCGGGTGGGCCGTGGAGCAACAGGACAAGCTCAAGCTGCTCGATGCGCTTCGCCTGCGCCGCGTTGGTCGCTTCCAGCCCCTTGATCCGGGGCTCCAGAAAGAACCGCCAGATCGCCCCGCCAACCATGAGCCACATTGCCGTGGCGACGCCCCACCCCGCAGCAAAGGCAAGCCCGAGAAGACCGCCCTGCGGACCCGCATAGTCCAGATCAGGCATTGATGCGGCTGTCGCCATGGTTCACCGCACACCTTGCTTGAGCATTGATGTTCTCCTTCAGGCTGCGGTGGTCAGGGCGGTCCAAGTCGTCGCCCCATCGGTGTTGATGTAGGCGCGGTCGTTGGTCGTGGAGCCATCGGTGCGCATGTAGAACGACCCCTTAGCCGCGCTCAGCGTCGGAGCTCCGGAGCCGAAGAACAGGCCGAGATTTGCCGTGCTGGACACCTTCACGCCCGCTGTGTTCGCGCCGCCCGCTGGAACCGCAGTCCCCGCAGCGAATGTCGGAGTGGCCGTGGTCGCAAGCGTGGTGACGGACGTGTCGCCAAGCACGACCTGATTGTCCGCGGTGATGACCGCATTGGCACCGATCGCTGTCGAGTTGACGTTGTTGGCCCCGCTGTCGGTTCCCGCGCCGATCATCGTCAGGTTGCCGCCGGTGGTCAGGGTTTGGCCGGAGTTCGCGCCAATGATCGTGTTGCGGTCCTCAAGCGCGTTTTGTCCGGCCTGAAACCCCATGAAGACGTTCTTGATACCGTCCACGTTGTCGAGGCCAGCTTGCCAGCCGACAGCCGTATTCTCGGTGCCGACAGTCTGGTTCTGAAGCGCCTGCGTGCCGATGGCGATCTGGTTGCCGGATGTGGCAGCCGACAGAGCAAGGGTGCCAATCGCGATGTTGCTATTTGCCGTGACCACCGAGGCGAGAGCTTGCGCGCCAATCGCGATGTTGTCGGAACCCGTCGTCACGCTGACCAGCGTGTCCCTGCCAAGGCCGCAGTTGAACGTGCCGTCGGTCAAGACATAGCCGGAGCGGAAACCGACCATCGTGTTGTCGGACATGGTCCGGGAACCGGGCGAGGTGTTGCCGCCGCATGCGCGATAGCCGATGCCGATATTGTTCGTGGTGGTGGTGATGCCGTTGCCAGCCTCGCCGCCAATCATGACATTGTGCGAACCGGTCGTCAGGTTCAGGAGGGCGTTGAAGCCGAACGCTTCGTTCTCGAAGCCCGTCGTGCAGGCCAGCATCGACGTGTTGCCGACCGTGGTGTTCCGGTAGCCGGTCGTGCAGTCGTAGAGGTTCTTGGGACCGATCGCGACGTTATTGAAGCCATCGACCATGTTGTAGGCAACTTCGTACCCGATTAGGGTATTGTCGAAGCCGAGCGTCATGTCATGACCGGCGGACGCCCCCATGATCGTGTTGCCGAACGCGGTGTTCGGAACGCCCGCCGCGCCAACACCCAGATTGAGACCCGCAGAGATGCCGAAAACGACATTGTACATGCCGTTCTTGACGCCGTCGGATTCGAGCAAGCGAAGGCCGCCGCCATACGAAACGGATTCCGTGAACGTCGTCTGATCGGCGACATAGACGAGATCGCCGAGCGAAGTTCCGGTAGAGGTCTGGATGCTGTCGGTTCGCTGGCGCACCCAAGCACCGGTGGTCAGCGGAGCGTTGTCGCTCTCGATGATGTTCTCATCATCTGCCTGTCCGGTATAGTCGCCCAGCGTCCAGTTGAATGAGCCGTCCGTAACGCCCGGCGCCCCTACGAGACGCGCTGCTGCGTTGGAGACGGCCTGCGCCTTGAAGGCGGCAAGGGTGGCGTAAGTATTGTCTGCTGGACCAGTCGGGCCTGCTGGCCCGGCGGGCGGATCGACTGGCGTGATCGAGCCGCTGATAACCGCCAGGAACTTCCCCTCAGCAGATGAGAGGCTCGATACCGGAAGCGCCGCTTCACCGGGAGGGGTGCGGAGCAGCCGCGTATCTGCTGCGGTGATCTGAAGCGGGGTCGCCTTCTCCACCGTCACGCCATTGTCGGAGATTAGCGCCGCCGTCGGAGAAACCGAAGGCGCTGAAGGAAGCTCGCGAGGAAGGATATCAGGCATCGCTATACCTTGATGATCTTGTTGAGGATGAGGGTTGGCTGCACGATCGAGTGAGCCTGACCGCCGCCGGTCGCCGCCGCTGACCCGCTAAGGGTATGGGAGTGCTCGCCCGCGCTGCTGGTCGAGGTTGAATCTTGAGCGAAAATGGTGAGGCTTGATCCGAAATCGGTAAGCCCAACCGCTGCGCCGAGGCTACTCACCGTATGAGTGTGCGACCCCGTGCTGTTGGTTGATCCGGACAGCGTATGCGTGTGCGAGGGCATCTGCGCCTCGGTCAGCGTCTGGGTTTGCGCGCCACCGCTCGCCCCTAGCGTCGTACCGTTGGGCGTCATCGTCGTGCTGGTGAGGCGGTTGGCGGTCGAACTGTTTACCGAGAAGTCGCGCCCCGCTGAGACCCGCCCCCGCAGATCAGGGAGCGAGAAGCTGCTACCATCCGGCGCCCCGAACGCGGTTCCAATCACGGCAAACAGCGCTGCGTAATCGGTTCTGCTCAGCGCTTGCCCGCCACATACCAGCCAGCCAGTCGGAGCCGCCGAACCTGCGAAGTCGATGATCGATCCTACCGGGAATGTCCCGGAAGAAAGCTGGCTGACAGTCGCGGCGTCAGTCGGGTTAACCCCCGGCGAGAGGTTCTGAAGCGCGTTGCCGCCCATGTTGAGCGATGCCCGCATCCCGCCCGAACCGTCGCGGTCGAGCGAATTGCCCAGCGCCTGAGCAACGTCCTGAAATGCCGGGTTATGCTGCGACGGAAGAATGGTCTCGCCGCTGGTAACGATGGTACCAGATGGGAGGCTGTAAGACCCGTCGGGGGCGCGTGGCAAAGGCTGAACTCCGCATCTGTGTGAGACAGACGCAGGTGAAGTAGTTCAGCCCTGCTGGTTGACCGCGATTTCTAGCAGAATCGTAGGTGACGGGCAAGTGAGGGGTGTGGTAGGGCTATCGGCCAATGGCACCGCATAACCGCTGGAACACATCGCGCATTGCGCTCTACGGCCTCATCGTGGGCTGCGCCTTTGGAATATACAGCGCAATGCAAGATTCCGCATCGATAGCGGAGGGCGTAGGCCGGGTGATAGGAAGCGCGATCGCGGGCGCCGCGCTGTTCGCCCTAGCATCGGGATTGCGCAACACACTCTCTCAGGGGCCTCGACGTTGAGAACAAGGAACACCTTCAGCCCCGGCGAGAAAGTTTGGCTCTGCGCCTCCGTGGGAGTGATGTTGGCGCTACTGGTCGCGTCAGTCCTGTAAGTACTGCGCGCCCTGCCCGGCTAGGAGGGCCAAAACAACCCGCTGCTCCGCTTCCGTGAGTGAAGGGTCTACAGGAGGAAGGGCACCACCGTTCCTCGCGATCAGCTCCGCTTCCTCCGCGTTACGCAGCCCCATGTTTGTTGCCGCCATTCGCCCGAGGGTGCCCGCGCCCGTTGTGCCTGCGGTTGCGGCAAGCCCCCCAACCGGCCCGAACAATGCCGTCCCCACTGTAGCGGGAACCGCAGTGGATGCCGTGAAAGACCACGGGGTGGTTGGCGCGAGCCTTCCGACAGCTCGCGCAGCGTTCGAGGTAGGGGTGCCCCGGCTCACGCGCTGGATGGCCTCGATAAGGGGATCGCTCCAACCACGCTCTGTGCCGCGTTCAATGGCGCGATCAAGGCCGCGATACTGGGTCCGAAGCGCGTTCTCGAAGCCGGATCCGGTGAATTGGCTGCTATTTGCCTCGGCCACGCCGCGCAGTTGCTCCAATTCTTCAGCGTTAAGATAGCGCCGAGAGGTCGCACGCGCATCGGCGAACCCCGGCGCGAAAGGCTCAGCCCAATCATCGAACTCGTTGAGCAGGAGCCGTCCGACACGTCGCTCCGAGGATTCGTTGCTCGAAGCGGCCTCGGACACGACCTTTCGGACCGTATTCATCTGCTTAGGGGTCATATCCCCCTGGGAATAGTCACCGACTAGCTGATAGGCCTCCCTTGCCTTCGGGGACACATCGGTTAGACGGCCAGTTGGTGTGCGCAGAGCCTCGCGATCCGCTATTGCGTCAAAACGTCGGGCCAACTCCTTGGTCTCTACCTGCGTTGCGGGAGTGCCGCCGCTCTCAGCTTGACGGTACAGCTCCGACGCCTCGTCTTTAAGTTGCCGCACGGTTGGGACGGCGGCTTCTGCCTCTCGCTGGGCCAGCCGCCTCGCCGCGCGCACCGAGCCGGCCCCCGCGCCTGCGCCTGCTGCCGTTTCCGCTAGGATTTCTGCGATCAGACTCCCGGGGGCCAATTGCTGCGCTGTCGCGCCGCCAAGGCCACCCGCCAGCGCGGTACCGACGCCCGTCAGAACCTGCCTGCCAGTGCGCGCAGCCGCCCCCATGGGGATTACCGCACCCCCTAGCGATTCAGCGACCCTGCGTGTGAATTGCTTATTGGGGTCGCTGGTTTCTGGGTGAATCGCACCCACCGCCCCCAAACCCC
>Ga0247824_10002062_pt1 | contig 11203 bp, 13 predicted proteins | sample 13C_PalmiticAcid_FD_194412 | JGI IMG/M metagenome (GOLD analysis project Ga0247824, IMG submission 194412) | Soil microbial communities from agricultural site in Penn Yan, New York, United States - 13C_PalmiticAcid_Day48 | ecosystem: Environmental > Terrestrial > Soil > Agricultural land...
GACCTGCACAGGCGGTGCACTCTGCTCTCGGGAATCATCTCCGGAGAGTGTCATGAGTGAGGAATGAGGGAATGAGGTGAATCCCTTTTGCCATAGGTGGTCCTTGTCTAGCCCTGTCTTGTTCTTGTTTCTTTGTGCTTGTTCATGTCGTCTACATGCCCATTATGCAGGCCAAGTCGTTGGTCGTCTAGCCTGGCCTTCGATTGCCTACTCACTGCATCCTTCATGCCACTGCAAAAGGTTCCTCTCCTTTTGCGGACGTGGGGCAGCAGGGAGCCGTAACATACCCTAGCGTGGGACATTGTAGATGAGGCAATCGGTTCTTTGTTGGGTAGTACTCCTACTGCGCTGGAGAGGTCACCCTGTCCCTCTTGTTCGGCAATTGCTCTTCCCTTGGCCTCTCCCCCACAGCGGACAAGGAGAGTGTTGGCATGTCTGATAAAGTTCAGGCGTCATACGTTTGTGCATGTGTGCCGTTTTTGATTTTTTTTTTTCCTTCCCCGCAGACACTTAAGGATCTTATTCAAGCATTGTCCACCGATCCTGTGCAAGGTATAAAGGGTCGGCATTCTTGAACAGCCCCATTCCTCCCTTTCCCTCCTCTTTACCCCACTCTCAGCCTTCTATCTCTCTTTCTTTCTTCACTCCACTCTCTTCACTCGCCTTCTTCAACCCCTCCTCCTCACCACCCACACCCCTCTCTCACTACCATGGCCCAAACTATCCAGGTAAGATACCCGCTTTCGTGCTGTCTGTCTTGTCTTGTCTTGTCTTGTCTTGACTTGTCCGCATCCATCCTACTCTCCTCGCTTCCCCTTCCCTCTACACCACGACCATCAGAATACACAACAAACTCCTTCCCCCACTTTGCATACGCACACGCAAGAAACTGTATCCACAATCACTGCATAGCCACAGCACCACTGACTGACCAACGCCTCTATCTCTTCTCCTCTTTCACCACCAAAACAGCCCGGCAACTACGATGGATTCGACCACGTCGTCTTCTGGGTCGGCAATGCCAAGCAGGCTGCCTCCTTCTACACCACTCGCTTCGGTTTCAAGAACATTGCTTACAGCGGTCTTGAGACTGGATCCCGCGATGTCTGCTCGCACGTTGTCCGTCAAGATAGGATCACCTTCGTCTTCCAGTCGCCTTTGAACCCCAACAACAAGGAGTTCTCCGACCACCTCGCCCTCCACGGCGACGGTGTCCGAGATGTTGCCTTTACTGTTGATGATGTTCATACCATCTACAACCGTGCTGTCGAGAAGGGCGCCAAGTCGATTCGTGCCCCCTACGAGGAGAAGGATGAGCACGGCTCCGTCTGGATGGCCACCATTGCCACCTATGGCGACACCCACCACACCTTTGTCCAGCGCTCCAACTACGATGGTCAGTCCAAATTCGCGGATGCCGTCAAATACGAGGGTCTCTTCTTGCCCGGTTACGGTCTCCCCCGCTTCGTGGATCCTCTCGATGAGATCCTCCCCGTCGTCGGTCTCAACTACATTGACCACTGCGTCGGCAACCAGCCCGATGGTGAGATGCTCAAGGCATGCGAGATGTACGAGGAGCAGCTTGGTTTCCACCGCTTCTGGTCTGTCGATGACTCTCAGATCCACACCGAGTACTCTGCCCTTCGCTCTATTGTCATGGCCGATCCCTCCGAGAAGATCAAGATGCCCATCAACGAGCCTGCCATGGGTAAGAAGAAATCCCAGATCACCGAGTACTGCGAGTACTATGGCGGTGCTGGTGTCCAGCACATTGCCCTCAACACAACCGATGTCATCCAGGCTGTCACCAACCTCCGTAAGCGTGGTATGGAGTTCTTGTCCGTCCCTGAAAGCTACTATGAGAACTTGAGCCTCCGCTTGCAAACCTCCACCACCAAGATTGCAGAGAGCATGACTAAGATCAAGGAGTTGAACATCTTGGTCGATTACGACGAGTCGGGATATCTTCTCCAGATCTTCACCAAGCCTATCCAGGACCGCCCCACTGTGTTCATTGAGATCATTCAGCGCCGTGGACATGAAGGATTCGGTGCCGGTAACTTCAAGGCTCTCTTCGAGGCCATTGAGCGTGAGCAGGAGATCCGTGGCAACTGCTGAATATCCCCTCTGTTTGTCGTTCCCTCCATAATGTTCGTGTTGCATATCCCATCAACTGGCGAGATCCATCGTCACTGTACAATAAAAAAACAACCAAATATCCCAAAAACAAAAACAACCAGCTTCGTATGGAATGTCGTGTTAGAAACTGACTGAAGTCTCAGACAGTAAAAAAAAAAAAAAAAAAGAGTACGTTTCTGCTACAAAGTGATATATAGAAGGACCAAGGACCCAGACAATTAGCGCATGGACGACATCCCTCATAACGAGGATCTGCCCATTGGCTGTATCTCCATCAATCAACTGGCAGAAGCGGTGCGAGCAAGTCGGATTTCAGGCAAGAAACACAGATAGAACATCACTCAGGGAGATACAGCCGATAGGCCGATCCTCGTCATCGATCAGCCAGGAGCGGTGTCCGTGATTGAGTGCAAGGCCACTGAGAAGCTGACCTAAAGAGAACTGTGGTCGGCAGCTCAGTGGCCGCTCGAGTTCTCCGTCCTGCAATGATTTCAAGTACACAAGGACGGGTCTGTTCAGGTCTCGAATTCGACTCGGGTTCACGCCCCGCAAATCTGCTGCCGACATTTCCGCTACCAAAGCACCATTCGTATCTAGTAGGCCCCAGCCAGGAAAGTCATGTTGGACGCAATGTTAGTAAATCACACTGGATTGCCCGAGAGGACACTTGTTTGAAGAACATAAAATTGACCATCTGGGTACTGTACCAACAATGGCTACGCAGCTTGCATGGGTAGTGGACATCTTTTGGAGACCAGCCCATGCTGGGCTACTGATGGTGATGGATGCTGGTGTATGTTTGAGTCGATCGGCTGTGGCTGTGTCCAGGTATTCATCTGAGAACCGGAGTGCATGCCCTGCTGCGCTATCCGCAGGAATGTCCAGAATGGGTCCCAGTTCATGGTTGTGCTCCAACAAGTACCGAATCACATCCGTTTGGGATACCAATCGACCCTTGGGATCCTGTTGAGGCACGGCGTCATCGTCCTGATCGGCGTCCGAATCACCTGGTCTGGCTGGGGTATGTTCCAAAACAAGGATACGATGTACTCTGTGCTTCGTGAACAGCTCAATTCTAATGGGCAGTTGAAAAATTGGAGCCATCCGCAGTGTGAGGTTGGTTAGTTTGTCCCATTTGTTCGCAACCAGACCAAGTTGAGATGGTGTCTTGTCGTTATCTTCCTCCCTCCTGACAAGGATGAAAAACGTACAATTGCGTCAGAGGCAAGTTGGGCTGGCATGTCCACAATTTTGAGGAGGCTTTTGTCATGCCCACGAGGATCGCCACAGGCATCGACAAGAACTCGGTGTCGGGTGTGGATCCAGACTCGACTGCAAAGCCACGTTCCTGGAAGGGTTGGTGTTCCATGAATATTGCCAATCCCCAAAAAGATACATTGCCGAAGTCGGCGTCAAGGGGAGAAGGAGGGAGGTCAGAAACATGTGTTTTGTTGTTTTGCAGTGCGTGTGAAAAGAGCAAGTTACACATGTGTGATGCTTCATTTCTCGTCATTCTCTCCGATGTTTTTTTTTTTTACCTCCATAGCGGATAGCAGGTCATAGGCGTCAATGATCGCGACATAATCCTTGGCGTTGTTGAAGTGGCGATAGACTGGCACTGAGAGAATGTCTGTTGGAGGAAAAAGAAAGTTGAATCACGTTAGGACCTGTTCTATTATTGTTTCTGGTGGCCATATCCACTTTGAGAGCGTCCATGCCCATGCTCAGGGCATGCAGAAAACACATCTAAAACCAGCATCACGGGTGCGTGTGTGTCGTTGACATGGCACGAGCTTGTCGCGGTGGCAAGGTCTTCCCATTGGGCAGCAGAAGACTTTTTATCCACCACGACGGGTCGACTCGACTCGACTCGACTCGACTCGACTCGACTCGACTCGACTCAGCTCAACTCCTTGACGGTCGCCATCCCAGTAGGATAGCAGGATGGGCTCATCCGTGAGAAAAAAAGCAAAAAATAGCCCAGAAAGAAGGGAGGGCCAGAGCGGTGTAGAGAGAGAGGCACAAAAGAGTCAAACTGGTCAACGCGGTGGACTGGAGGACACTTGCCGTTAGATTCCAAGGTCTCAAAGACCTTTTCCACAGTGGCGGTAACGTGGATGTCAATCAAGGCGTTGTTGTTCTTCTTCTCGCTGAGAACGTCTGCAACGGTCTTGGAGGCCAGGAACGTTGCGTGCTGCGATGCCATGGCGATGAGAATGAGAAGGGTAAGATCGAAGTAAAAGAAGAAGGGAAGGGAAGGAGGAAAAACGGCGAGGAGGGCAAGGGAGAGGCGATGACGAACAAAGTGGATGAGTGAAGAAGAGAAGTGAAGGAGCGAAACGAGGGCGGGTGTGTGTGACACCATGGTCAACGGACATGCAGTCACTCTGAGGGTCGATCCACCCTTGTGGGGGTGAACACTTACTGACGATGCAGCATGGCGAAGAACTGGTGGCAACACACACACACACACACACACTTGGCGAACCACCATCCTTTCTAGCTGGCGTTGCTACTGGACAGCTTACCTGAAGGTGTCGGGGGATGAGGGTCAAAGAGTGGCCATGAGCAAGTCCGTTGACCGTGGTCAACCTTACATATGTTTTATTCTCTGTCTAAGAGTCCCCGATAACAAGTGTGTCCAAGCTATCGACCATGGTGGCACCCCAACCATTGAAGTTATCTTTGAATCCTCCAGTAACCGCTCACTTTTTGGTCATATCTTTGAAAGCCTTCCTGACCTTCTTTATGAACCCGTAAAAGTCTCTTGTGTCATTCAAGTACCGGGCCAGTGGTGAAAGGTCAGGCAGCATGGGGCTGCATTCGGCCACTATCGGTAGTCGGAACCATTGAATGGTGGGCCTTAGTATCCATTCATGATGAATGCAAAATCGAGATTGGAGGCAAAAGACATCTGTTCCCGTTTACCTGCATATTCGTGCTGTGAGACGTCAACGGTGATGGAGTATTCCTGCTCCCAATCCAGTTCGTTTATCCTTGTAAAGACAAATCCGATCTGATCCTCTGATGACGCCAGCAATGACACAAGTGAAGCGGTTGAGTGTCCTGTCTTTAACCACGTTATCGAGGACCCAGACTGTGCACTTGAAGCAAGGGATAACCCATCTCACCTTTGACACCGATGATCCGCAGAGCCAGAACTGACTCGAAGCTTGCTAACTCTGGCTTATTCTTTAGCGCCTGTTGTTCCAATGCTTTCTTGAACGCAATCTTGGCTAGTTTCATACTCCAGCAGGTCAAACACGGTCAATTGAATAGGATTGACATTTGTGGAGCCAAACACAGTTGGTTGCATCTCCTAGACCCAAAATCCACGAGCTAGAACTGAAGTCAAGGGATACCTTCTCGTTTGGCTTTCACTTCTCTCCTCAGTGTAGCAACTTGATCCATGAGTGCCTCGTGCTTCTGTTTCATGTCATCATGCTGCGCCGTAAGGTCCTGAACCGCCTTGGACAGCTTGCTTGCTTCCATTTTCTCTTCCTTGAGAGCTAGATTGTTTTGCGTGACAATTTGTGTGAGATATATCGTCTCCATACCATCATCACTCGATGAGAATAACACATGGACGTTAAACCGGGTACCTTCTGCAAGCTTGTCTTCGTTTTCGGTGGCAATTTTCAACTCTTCACTCAACTCGAGGTTTCTTTCTATTGGGTCCGTAATGTTCGGTGCAAAGAAACCCGGATCAGCGAACGTGCGAACAAGACAACGTTGCGTTTGCGGCTCTCCACGCACGCAGGCGCTTTTTCCCTGGCACGCTACCTCGCATTTCTGAAGTCTCCTGCACCCACTGCTCTGTGTTCTCTGTAATCTTTGCCTTTATCTTTTGGACCCCAATGTTAACGTCATTCGTAAAAGTCGCAATGCGCGCAGAGAGTTCATCGCTGTCAAACTGGGGTGTGGGGAGCGCAGGTGGAACGATGTTGTTCTTGGCTGGCAGGAGCGAAAGTCGATTGCTTCCTATGGAGAGTCGGTGGCTGGATCCTTCCACGAACGACAACCTCCCTCCTGTAGAGTTCCTGAAGGATCCTGAGTTTGAAGCAACGAGAGTTGAAGACGCGGAGGCCATGATCCTGTCCTGGAGTGCGAGAGAGAATTGATGAGGAACCTACCAGCAGACCAACGTCTTTTTTTTGAACTGAGCGTGTCACTTGCACGTGACTATCCCGATGCACACTTGCCCTCCAGTTTTTTGCCTAAGACCCAATGCACCCCTTCTCAGCTGCTTGGAGTCCGTGAAACACCATGCATGGCGACGCGCTAGTTGCTGTTGATAGGATACACCCTCTTCAACGCTTTGCAGCGAAGGACCTGGACCAAGAGTGACCATTTTGTCACTGATGAATCCCCACCGCAATAAAAATGAGCATGCCTGCGGAAGCCTTTCTTCTTTGTCTTCTCCCCCCTCCACCCCCTCTATCAAAGACCCGACCAGCATACACAGCGGTATGTTCAACCACCATCAATCACCGTCCAACCATCCCTTGCTCCCTTGTCAACAAACAGTATCTCTCCCATCTCTGGTACTCATACCAACGATGCCAAGGTCAGCATCAAGGATAAAGATGGCAATGAAGCATGGGCAAACTTCCCCAAGTAATGAGTAGCCCCCAATGGCTTCGGCTCCCTTACCGATGCTTATTAGCTAGACATGGCAATGCAACCCACAGATACCAATGAACGCTTGAATGCTATTCCATGACTGAATCGATTAGTACAAGTCTACTACCCAGATATCCCTCTTTTATTGTGTATCTCCACCAATTGGCTGTGCTAGTTGCTCCAACTATCCTGGGTGTTCAGTGACAAGGTTATTGACAGAAGACGATCCCAACGCCTCTCTGATGAATGGCTACTTGAGAGTGGACACTTCAAGCAGACGATCAGTATGTAAAGGTATACCCACCGCACCTCGCTGACTCAATAGGTGCTTATTGAGCTGACTTAATCCATGCACACCTTGTATCGATGTCTCTGTTAGGTTGAGCACACCATCGACGGGCCTCCAGTGCACGCGAACACGACATACACCATCAATTTCAACCACTTTCCACATGCGGACCGAACCGTCGTCACATCCAGTGACGAAAGAGTTGGCACCAAGTGCTGTGCTCCAGGCAATGCTGCGTACAGCGGCATTAAAGTCTTGAATCACGGCTTGACACTGACCAGATGCGACATCCCACAACCGTACTGTCATGTCCTCACTGCCGGACAGGATTTGGTCTCCCTTTGGCGAATAGACAACATTTGTCACTCGCTTTGTATGGCCGGCTAAAGTGTGGAGGCACTCTCCTGTCCCATCGTCCCATAGCTTCAGTGATCCATCCTCACCTCCAGAAGCAACCTGACCTCCTAGAGGCGAATACGCAACGACCCGAACGGTTTTGGTATGACCAATGAGAATATAGAGACAATCTCCTGTCTCCACATCCCACAGCCTCACGGTGCTGTCATGGCCGGCAGAAGCAAGGAGGTTTCCTTGAGGCGAATAAACGATACTCGCGATCCATCTGCTCTGAACACTCAAAGTGCGTCGATGAGTGCCAGACTTGATATCCCAAATAAGAATTGTGTAACCTTTGCTGCTTGAGACGATCTGGTTCCCATCGGGTGAATACACGATACTTGTCACATCAAAGGTGCCCCTCGAGAAGGTACGACGGCACTCTCCTGTTCCCACATCCCAGATCCTCACTCTTCCAACCTTATCTCCAGAAGCAAATTGGTCCCCTTGAGGCGAGAATGCAACGGCAACAACACATTCAGCAATAAAATCATTGTCTTTGAGTATTTGGCGACAGGCTCCAGTGTCGACATCCCAGAGCCGTACTTCCCTGTCATCACTTCCAGAAACAACAAGATCACCTTGTGGTGAATAAGCGATGCTCGTGACAAATTCCCTATGACCTTCCAGGACATGGCAGCAAAATCCCGTCTTCACATCCCATAGTCGGATCGACTTGTCGTGACTACAGGAGGCAACCTGATCACCACGTGGAGAATATTTGACGCTTGAAACCTCCTTGATATGACCACTTGCGAACTGCCGGGTTCCTTCAGATCCCAGATCCCATAACCTCACAATGTTTTCAGTATCACAAGAAGCGATACGATCCTCTTTCGGCGAGAACACGACGCATTGGATAAATCCAGAGTGTCCTGTCAAGACCTGGCGGCAAGCTCCTGTTTCGGCATCCCATATTCGTATTGTCTTGTCGTCACTGGCAGAAGCGATCACGTCTCCTTGAGGCGAAATCGCAACACTACCAATCAAGTCTGTGTGACCAGTCAGAACACGAATACAGGTTCCTGTCTCGACATCCCATATCTGTATTGCATTGTCCCGAGTGCCTACTACAACCCGATCTCCTCGAGGTGAAAATTTGATTGCCCTGACGGTAGTAATAGTGTCACGCAGGGCGTGAAGGCGCACTCCGGTCTTGACATCCCACAGTCGTAGTAAATAGTCTCCAGAAGCGATCAGATGATCCTTTGGCGAATACGCGATCGCATCGACCTGTCCTACGTGACCGGTTAAGGTGAGCTGACACTCTCCTGTCTCTGCATCCCATACTCTCACCGATTTGTCATCGCTGGCCGAAGCAACTGTACCTCCACATGGTGCAAAGGCAACTCCATTGATTGCACCATTGTGACCAGTCAAAGTATAAAGACAAGTCCTTGATTCAACGTTCCACAACCGTGCCGTTCTGTCTGCACTGCCAGATACAATTTGGTCGCCATTTGGTGAATATGCGATACTTCGGACCGCCTTCTTATGACCGCTCAGTGTACTGACGTGCTCCCAGCTGGAGGTAGAATACACTTTGATATCGCCACTGTAATGAGCAACAGCAAGTGATTTGCCATCGGGTGAATATGCACACGAATATGTACCCGTATATATTTGAGTATGCACTTCCAGAAACGGGAGCTCTCCAAACCGAACTCCTGCCATCTGTGCTCCGCTTAGATTCGCCTGACGCAAACAAGTACCGCGAAGACTGACCCGTCTTAAATCCGCACCTTGCAATTGAGCTGACTCGAATGCGCCATAGCTGAGGTCCGCCCCCGGAATCTGAATGCCTTGCATGTCTTCGTAATTGAAGTGTGCTCCTGCTCTGATGAGGATCGTAATCGCATTCGCTGCTGCTGTACGCCACTTCTTATCTGTCTTCGAGAGCCCAATGTAGTCGAGAAGCTGCTGCTTGAACACTGGCTCCTGTTGCACTCGCTCACTTGTAAACTGAATGATCGAAGTCTCTTTCACAAAAGTTCTCCACACAAGCGGCGAATCAGGGTCCACGAGTGGTTGCTCCGTCACGCTGGTGACCACATCTTTCAAACCACCTTCAACCTCAAAGCTCCAAATAGAACTCGTGCTCCCTCGTCGAGTCAGGGCTGATTCGGATGTCGGCTTCTTCCCATTGAGTTGCGGATCAAATATTGCCAGTCCTAATCCGTATTCCAGTAGCGATCGGTGGATGAATCGATACTGGTTACCATTTCGTACAAGAGGACATGCTTCGCGTAAAAGCTGCTTCTCTTCGTTCCGACTGAAGAAGGCCGCTTTCCATGTACCTTCGTCGTTGAGACGTGAGTACTCGACAACCGGTTGACCGCCTTGCTCCTTGTAGATCGCCACACATAGCTTTTTCAGGTAGTCAATGCCGTTCATTGTGAATCCTTCGTCACACAGACTGTCAAACGCTGATCTTGCTTGAAAGCTCAGATTCTTTTCTCCGACTCGTTTCTTGCCACGCTCCAGCCATTGCTCGACGAACTGGTCATACAATGCCACCTTGGTGATACGAGCAGCTGAGACTTGCTGTCCCGGGTCCATCATGCGCGGCAACACTTCTAGTGACATTGTCAACAGAAATGGGTTCTTCACCAGCTCCATCAATCCAGGGATGAAGTCAAGTGCCTGCGTGTAGTATTCTGTCTCCCAAAGTGGTCGATGCACATCCACATACTGCTTGACATATTCTCGGATCTGATCAGCTGAGAATGGGGTGATGACAGCTTCATCGAACAACCTTGGGCCTGATCGTTGGTTGCGTCCTCCCGGTTCGAATCGATCTCGATAATCATGCCCAGCATACTCGCTTCGACAGCTGATCACCATCTTTGCGGTCCACTCTCCTTCTTCGTTCAGTCTGTTACTCATGTACAAATTGCGTGTTTGCTGACTCTCATCGTATCCGTCGCAGATCAAAATGAACCGACGGTACTTCAACTCTCGGATCTGAGCTTCCGTAAAATCAAGTTTTCGCAGTTGCTTGGCAACAAGGTCATGCTCTGGTTTGTCGATCGCAGGCAAGTTGATATAGAGTGGAATGATGCCTGTCTTTGCATTGTACGCTTGCCACAAGTCGAGCTCGAGAGAGCGGTTGAATGTCGACTTTCCAGATCCAGAGTCACCAAGTAACAATAGTACTGTTTGATCGCTTTTCAGGTACTCATTGACTCTCTCCGTCAACGGGAATCGCAGCTCATCCGAAGTGTGCAAGCTCGCCTTTGCTTGTGGTGGGATATAGACAACATTGCCGCGCTCATTGATCCTTCGTTTCTTCAGTTGGCGCAGATTCGTTTCAACATCTGGTTTATCCTGTACACGATCGAGCAACGTCGAGTTGGTTGGTGTGGGCATGTCGAATCTCAGTTGAATTAGACCAGATTCTTCTTGTCGGCATTCCTGATAGAGTGCTCGCTTTCCGGCATCTCCGTTCGTTTCCAGTTCTCCCAGAAGAGCCTTAGCGTCTAAAGATTGTAGAGTACGTAAGTTTGGTCAGTGAATGTCGCCATAGACCTGTCTGAACAAATCGATCAAGTTTTGCTTTGGTTTTCGACTTGCATTGTGCAACACTTCCAGTCTTTGAGGAGAGCTGAATGAGAATTTTGACGATCCATTGCTTCACACTCGGTTGCTGACCCCATATCACATCATCCTGGTACATCTCTCCGAGGAATGTCACTGCATTGCGGCGAGTCTCCGTATCCCACACGTCGTTGGTTGCAACTCCTCCAAGCCGTTGGC
>Ga0247824_10002064_pt1 | contig 11193 bp, 9 predicted proteins | sample 13C_PalmiticAcid_FD_194412 | JGI IMG/M metagenome (GOLD analysis project Ga0247824, IMG submission 194412) | Soil microbial communities from agricultural site in Penn Yan, New York, United States - 13C_PalmiticAcid_Day48 | ecosystem: Environmental > Terrestrial > Soil > Agricultural land...
AGGTTGTGGTGCTCAGCGGTTATTATTCGTGACGTGTCTTTGACCTATCAAAGTATTGGGGTCTGCGATGAACTCGGTATTTGCTCGACACATTGTTCGTTGCGAAACTGGGAGGGCCGGGATGGTTGAAGGAGTCCTTTTTCCTGAATAACCATGGGTGGTGTTCGTTTTAGTGAGAACAACGTGGGCTGTCCTGGCACCTTGTCGCAGATAAGGTTACCAACAGGGCTGGCGATCCTTAGCAAGGGTCCAACCGGCCCTGACCACTTTTAGAGTGGTGCTTTGCGGTGCTTGTTTTTGTTCTTTTCTTTGTCGTTCTTGTAATCCACTGCTCCCTACACCAACCTGATCCTAGGAGACAAAAGCAAGTGTGGTCCCTAGGATCAGGATATTCTTCTCAGATAAGTGTACAACTGTTTGCTTTTGACATGCGTTTGATGACTTGCAGCGAGTGTGAGTCTACGCGGCTTATAATTCTCGTTTTGTTGTATAGGTGTGCCAGAACCAGCATTCGGGATCCATCGCAGCAGTCAGGACATATCGCAGCAGTCAGGATTCTGGATCGGAAGAGCATCCCAAGTCAAAAGGGTAAGCAGCCAGCTCTTCGTTTAACAGACATAGATGACTTGATACACCTGCGAGGATACAACACTCACAGCTTCTTTTGTTGCCATAGGTGTTCAGGATTGTCAACATTTGAGGGCTCATGGAACTTGATACCACTGGCAATGACTATCGATAGACTTTCAGCATGCGAATAAAGCACACCTTTGGTCTCCATCACAATGACGAGCACGGGTCCAGCATATGAATGAAGATCTTGAGACATGGCTGACAAGTGCTGAGAGTTCACCAGTCTGTTATCTATCACCTATTGTCCGTCTAGATACAATCCTGAATGGCGAGTTCACTCCCTTTCGGCCTCATACCTAAGATACCAGCACCCTGTGTCCGCATGATCGACAAACTGGTGGTGAATAACCCTGTGTCATGTTCCATTAACGATGTACCGTATGGCTAGGTCTACATTCCTGAAAGCGTTTATTGGATATGTTGTTCGATCAAACCTCGCCTGATGTTCCTTGAACTTTCCCAGAATGATCTGTCCAAGATAGCAATGACTATCTTGATCGGTAGGCCAAACACTTCAAAACCAGGCTCCTCTTCTGTGCCTTGATTCTCTGAGGGTTGAGTGGCTACCGACTGGACAAGGTACTGGTCGATTCTCTGGATAGGATATTCAATTGTTACTAGGATTCAGGTCTCAGAACTGCGCTTGGATAATCAATGTCAGTGTTCATTTCCGTGATGATTATAAACGCGGGCTTGAGGAGATGTTCGTTCAGAGCGCTGTTTTGCAGCGAGTCACACGAACAGCCGCAGCTTTTGGTGCGCAGAGATGTCCTCATTGTGCGTTGCTGAACGTTGTAAACTTGTCCCGCTCTCTTGGATCACCACCGCTGCGCAACACCTTGTGCTCCATCGAAACTAAATTCGAGCTCCTTATCACATCCTATCAGCAACACCATTCTCAAGCGCAGCAGGTCCAACCTCCCACGCTGACGTCCGCATTTTACGAAGTGTAACGCTGACGCGGATCTTCCTCAGGATCCACTCGTCATTGACTTGATCCTGCATGGCCTCTTGAATCCCATGTTCCCACTCGTACCTCGCAGGCCCTTGCATGCTTATGATTGATCCAGGTTCCAACCGAACCGTGAAACTAGGCTTCCGATTCTCGCCCACAGAAAGTCGAGCATGGGTCGCACCTTCGGGAGGGTCGTTAGGGGACATGGGGTTCAATGCAGGGTAAAAATCCATGTTGATAGCGGAGAGGAGCGAGATGATCACAATTCCGTCTTCGAATCTATGCGTTAGATGAAGATGCCACGTAAGAATCTCGATGCTGGCTGCCCCAAGCGCGCTTTACTGTCTTGAGAAGGACGCTGTGAATTGAATCCAAATACGACATTACCGAGCAAGATCCACATGAGGTTTGATGCCGTTGCCTGTCAAGATGATCAATTGAAAACCATCAGCCGTTGTGCAAATCCGCCGAGTTGAAGAAGCTAGAAGAGAGTCGTTCGTGCTCCTTACCAGGATAGTACAGATTCATGATGCTCTGATCAAACAGCGGCTTGCGGCTAGTCCATCCTGATTCACAGTAAGGCTCTCCTAGTACGCCTGTCTCGACCATATGTTCCATGAGCCATTCAATCCAGATAAGGTCGCGTTCTCCAAAGCACATAGCCTGATTCTGTTGTCCTGCCTTGAAGAAATTCTTTTCCGTAATCTGTGCCATCAATTTGGCCTGATCTGCATCGGAAAGGATATGGGTATGAATGCAACGTCCGGGTATCTGTGGATGTGGTTCGTGTCGCGGTTGGGCCCTGTATGTCGCATGTGTTAGTAGATCTGACAACGAGGTGTCGCCGTCATCACCGTCCATGTCGTAAGGACCTTCCATAATGCTCTGGAATATGGGGTCTGTCTCCAGAGAAAGACTGTTGTCGTTCAAACTTTCCAATCCCTGCTGTTCGTTCACTTGGCTGGCGTCATTTTCTGTCCCGACTATTTCTGATCCAGAATCAGAGTCTGAGGACCCAAAGAGCTCGCGATCGAGCTCGTCCATGGAGTTGATGGGATGAGTGCGTGTTGAGTCAAAACAGAGTTTTGCCGTCCTCACGAACTCAATCAAAAAGTTTATCACAGAGCTGCCTGACAAATCATCCTGCTCTCTTCAACACGCCGCGCCACGACAATAAAAGCCCTTGCATGGTTTCACTCTGGATTCCATACTTTTCTCTCTTCTTCTGCCCTCCCCACTCTCCATTCCACTTGCCTCTTTCACCTCTGCCGTCCTCCCTGGCATTATCAGACTTTCCACGCAATCGTCTAGACAGCTGAGGGGATACTGAGCACGCCACCAACACCATGTCGATATGGCAGTGCCGGTCTGGGGACGCTTGGGTATGTTCCCCGTCCTCCTTGTCTTCTTCGTCGTTGAATCCGTTCTCCTTGTCCTGTCTCATTGCATGACTCACGCATGCCATTTGTTTGCACCTTCTCATTCAACTAGGGTCCGTTTAACCCCGAGTGTCCTGGTGATTTTACGCCTTGCTTTGAGGACACTGCTATCAGACTGATCCCAGTGGTTTTTCTCTTCTTGACGGGTGTGCCCCGTCTAGTCCGGATATCCAAACAATCAACACTGACATACCCTTCCAAGGATTGGCGCCAGACCCTAAAGGTGGTAAGCGAGATTACAGCACGACTCTTCTGCTGGTGATCAGTAGCGGTGTTGATAATGTTTATCAGAAGTTGGTTCACACGCCACCAAAATGTCCATTGTCGCGTTCTTCACTCAAATGAGTCGCTCTTTCCATTGCAACCTCTATCATTTCAATAGGTCGAAATTGTTGCTTTGATCATTCTTACTTCGTTGATCACCTTCCAGGAATTCACGGCTAGTGCCAGAGACGTTAGTGCGGAAATCTTAGCCGCCGCCGCCGAGATTGTTGCCTTGATTTTCGGCCTCGCGTTAACTATTGTTGAGAACAAGAAGAGCTTCCTTTCGTCCAACGTCCTCTCGATCTATTGGCTACTTTCCACCGCCCACACAGGAACCAAGCTTCGCACTCTAGCCTTGGGATGTCCAACGAACGATGCAACCGAGACCTACTTGCACGGAGGAAAACTGTTCCTATTGACATTCATCTTTGCTCTGGAATGTACTCGCAAGGATGCAGGCGTGAGTCTCGATGAAGATCAGGTAAGTCTTCAATGGCAAGAAAAAAAGAGAGGAGTGAAGTACGGCTTTTCAATAATAGAAACGTTGACATTCATATCATCATATCCTCACTGGTGCGATTCATTACTAGCAAAAATGTCCCGAGGACGAAGCCAATATCTTTTCAATTGCTTCATTCCACTGGGTGACGGGCCTCATGCGCAAGGGATATGCCAAGCCATTGACCTTTGATGATCTTTGGGTTCTACGAACGCAAGACCAGTCTAAAAATGTCTCTATAACATTTGCAGAGGCCTGGGAGAAGGAGCTCAAGAAGCCAAAGTATGATGGACATACCATGAATGTCGCGAGTATATCCATCTATCAACCCTGGGTCAAGTTTGCTTTCTCACACTATCACTCTCTTCTATGACTTGTCACCCTCTAGGCCTAGTTTGATCCGTGCCATCTCCTCAGCATTCGGTAGACCATTCTACATTGCTGGCCTCTGGAAAGCAGTAAACGACATTCTTGGATTCTTACAGCCAGTGCTTCTGCGCGAGATGCTGCGCTTCATCATGAGCTACAAGACCGACACGCCTCAGCCTCTCTACCGTGGATATACCATCGCCATGTTAATGTTTATTTGCAGTGTTTCACAGACAACTGTATTGCATCAGTACTTCCACCTCTGCTTCCGATCCGGAATGCACATTCGTGCAGGACTCGTCACCGCGATATACCAGAAATCACTCCGCCTTTCCAACTCTGCTCGCCAAACATTTACAGTCGGAGAGATTGTCAATCATATGTCAATTGATGCACAGCGCCTGCAAGACCTGGTCACGTATCTTCATGTTGTCTGGAGCGGTCTTTTCCAGATTACAATGGCGTTGTATTTGCTCTACGATACCATGGGCTGGGCCATTTTTGCAGGAGTGACGGTTATGATCTTGATGATTCCACTCAACGCAAGACTGTCTGTTTTTGCAAGGAAGTTCCAGCAACAACAGATGAAGAACAAGGACACACGCATCAAGCTGATGAATGAACTTTTGAATGGTATTCGAGTCATCAAGCTGTACGCGTGGGAGAATACCTTCCTACAGAAGGTCCTAACTGTCAGAAATGATTACGAATTGGCGACCATGAAGAAGCTCGGATATCTCACTGCAGCGATGGGCTTCACCTGGGCCTGCACACCGTTTTTGGTCTCATTGGCGACTTTCTCCGTCTACGCGTTAGTCCAGAAGAAGCCCATGACTACGGATGTCGTGTTCCCGTCAATCGCCCTGTTCAATCTGCTACAGTTCCCTCTTGCCATGTTTCCTAGCATGATCAGGTATTGACTGAAAGTGAATGTTTAAGAGGATCGTCTGCAAGGCTTGTCTGTATGAATGATATTAACACACCATTGTTACTCGACAGTTCCTGTATCGAGGCATACGTTGCTCTGGGTCGTGTCCACAAATTCTTGACAAGCTCTGAAGTCGACCCTCACTCCATCATCGTCGAAGATCCTCGCAAGCTCACAGGACGTCTTGCTTCGGACAAGTACACGCTTTTGGTCCAGGATGCCTCCTATAGCTGGTACAAGAACTCTCAGCCTGTCATCTCCGATATCAACTTGGCACTCAAGAAAGATTGTCTGTTGAGCGTTATTGGTCGTGTTGGCTCCGGAAAGAGCTCCCTGATCGCGGCCCTTTGTGGAGATCTTGAGCGTATTTCAGGAGAGATCCGTATCCGAGGCTCAGTCGCGTTTGTCCCACAGCAGGCATGGATCATGAACGACACTCTGCGCGCCAACATTCTATTTGGCAATCCCTATGATCCTGTCTTTTACCAGAAAACTATTGAGGCGTGCTGTCTGCAACCCGACTTTGACATGCTGCTTGGTGGCGATATGACGGAGATTGGTGAGCGAGGAATCAACCTGTCTGGTGGCCAAAAGGCTAGAATTTCGCTGGCTCGTGCTGTCTATGCTCGTTCAGATATTTATCTTTTTGACGATCCTTTGTCCGCAGTCGATGCTCATGTTGGTCGAACGATCTTCGACAAGGTCGTTGGTCCAAAAGGCTTGCTTGCAGGCAAGACCCGTGTCTTGGTAACTCATCAGATCCAATATCTGGCCCAGTCAACGTCGATCATGATGCTTCGAGATGGAAAGATTGTTGAGCAAGGCAGCTTCCAGGAACTGATGAAGAAGAAAGCTGATGTCTACCAACTGGTCTACGAATATGGCAACGAATCGAGTGGCGAGGACGAGTCTACGGAGGCTCAACACGAGGCCGAGATTCTACCGGAGCAGAACATTGTGTTAGAGCCAGATGTGGTGGAGCAGGACGACTTTCCGGCGGAGGAGGCAGCATTACTGTCAACGACTCCACGCTCTGATCGTCGGGAAAGCATCCGCAGCGCTCACAGTGGGCGCACGTTGCGTCGCCCTTCTATGAGTTCGATTCACCAGCGTAACAAGGCTTCAAAGGGGGATGCACCCAACAACAATATTATCGTGGAGGAGCAGATGCGGCAAGGTAGTGTGCACAGAAGTGTGTACAAGGCCTATGCCAAAGCGTGCTCTTACAAGTCAGTCACTCTGTTCTTCATTTCAATGGTCATTTCGCAAAGCGCCTCTGTCTCAACGTCGCTCTGGCTGACGCACTGGAGCAGCGACAATGACCAAGGCAGGACAGATCACAGTGTGGCGTATTATCTCGGAATTTACGCCGCGCTGGGCATGTCTTATTCCCTTCTTACGGTGTTCCAGGCGATCATACTTTCGGTCTACTGCGGTATCCGCTCCGCACGCGTATTGCACGAGAACATGCTCAAGAGTGTCCTCCGGTCTCCTATGATGTTCTTTGACACGACGCCCATGGGACGCATCCTCAATCGCTTCAGCAAAGATCAGTCTACGATCGATGAGGTCCTTCCACGCTCATTCTCTGGATACTTTCGAACAATGTTCCAGGTCATATCGGTGCTGTTTGTCGTAACGATCTCGACGCCAAGCTTTATCATTGTGATCATTCCTTTTGGATTGATCTACTTGTGGCTTCAGAGGTACTACCTCGCAACCTCCCGTGAAATCCGCCGTTTGGACTCTGTCTCACGATCGCCCGTTTTTGCACACTTCCAGGAGACACTGGGTGGAATCGGCACCATCCGCGCCTACCGTCAACAAAAGCGGTTTATTCAGGGTAACGAACACCGTGTGGATCAAAACATGCGAGCGTATTATCCCAGCATCGCAGGAAACCGTTGGCTGGCGTTCCGTCTTGAGACTTTAAGTTCGATCATTATCTTTGGCGCTGGCTTCTTTGCAGTGGTATCGATATCGAGAAACAAGGTCGTCGATCCTGGTTTGGTTGGATTGTCGCTGACGTATGCACTCAGCATTACACAGACTTTGAACTGGATGGTTCGTCAGTACACTGAGATCGAGTCCAACATTGTCTCGGTTGAGCGTCTACAAGAATACGTCGAGTTGAAACCAGAGGCGCCCGAGATTATCAAGGATCATCGTCCACCCAGCGACTGGCCCATGGAGGGGCGTGTCGACTTTGTGAACTATGAGACTCGGTACCGTCCTGGTCTCGACTTGGTCCTTCGAGGCGTTAATTGTTCGATCCGCAAGCATGAGAAGATTGGTATCTGTGGCCGTACAGGTGCCGGCAAATCCAGTTTGACGCTGTCGCTCTTCCGAATCATTGAGGCTGTTCAAGGACAGATCGTGGTGGATGGTATTGATATTTCCAAAGTGGGCCTCTATGATGTCCGATCACGATTCTCAATCATTCCTCAGGATCCTGTGTTATTTGCTGGGTCTATTCGGTTCAATCTGGACCCACTGGGAGCCAAGCCTGATGTGGAGTTGTGGCAGGCCCTCGAGGATTCGTACCTGAAGAGCCATATCTCGCAGATGGAAGGAGGACTGAACGCGGCGGTATTGGAGGGTGGTGATAACTTTTCGGTGGGTCAACGCCAATTGATTTGCTTAGCTCGCGCACTTCTCCGAAGGTCGAACCTGCTGGTTCTGGATGAGGCCACGGCGGCGATCGATCTAGAAACGGATGCACTGGTTCAGAAGATCATCCGACAAAAGTTCAAGGACTGCACGATTTTGACGATTGCACATAGGATCAATACGGTGATGGATAGCGACCGGATTATGATCCTTGATCAAGGACAGGTGGCCGAGTTCGATACACCGGCCAAGCTGCTTAAAGATCATAGCTCGATCTTTTACTCTTTGGCAAAGGAGTCTGGTAACATCTAACCTGTTGAATAAAAACGAAGACTTGTGCGAAACGTTCTGGAGACAATGCGATATGATGATGTGATTTGGCATGTGGCATAAGGTTTTGTTCTCAGCCTCTCCGCACAACAGCTTCCATCGTTTTAACCTCATCCTTTTCATACGAGTTCGGGGCTTGATGACGGACTACAACAAGTTCTATGGCAGGGCAACAACGACGTTGCCAAGCCTGATCAAGAGCTACTGGCGAACCAAGAGGGTAGGCTGATTCAGTCACTCATCCTTCGGCGTGCTTGAGAGAACATGAGAGAAAGAAAGGGGGGAGGTGGAGATCAACCTCATTCGACTCACCACATCGTTTCTCCACAGTACCTGTTCCTCATCCCAGCAATGCTTGTCGTCTGGTCTCTTCTCTTACTGGTCGTGCATATCACCTCGTTCGATGGTAAACCAGGCTTCAATGGAACCTTGAGAGCACATGTATTTGGGTTGCACAGCTTACGCCAACCGTAAGAGAGCACCGGACTGCAGACGACTCAATCCGTCTACTACTTCATCCTTTCATAGACCCCGAGTTCTCTTTGGAAAGTTCCCGTCAACTGGACACGGATGAGGATCAATCGACATTGACCATGGAGAGGAATCCTACGCCGTACAAACCGATCATTCTCAGCCCTCTACCACCAATTGGAGAGGCCTTCCAATGGCCCCCTAACATCCACAAACCACTCTGCCTGCCAAAGATCTATGTCTATCCTGATAATGCCAGGATGGGCGAGTTCCAGGCGACGGAGGCACCACACACGGGCACCAACTACAATGCAGAGCAGATCCTACTGGGGCAGCTCCGAGACAAGCAATCGAGTGCGTACAAGAACTATGTCACAGAAGACCCAGAGCAGGCGGACTTTTTCTTTATTCCCTTCCTGGGATCCAAATTCCTTGCGGACTGTTGGTACACCAAAGGCGTGAATGGTGATTGTGATGTGGATGCAAAGTATGCGGAGCCCATGATGAACTACGTTCAAATGGAGCATCCTTACTGGAACCGGTCGAGTGGTAGTGATCACATCATGACACACCCATTGGATAGCGCCTCGCTCTACTACAAGTCCAAGGACCGTATGCAGAATGCCATCTTTTTAACAACAGTTGGAGACAAACGAGTGGCCAGCACCATTGATGGCCGATCGAGACGCTTCAGTGACATTGTCATACCCTCCGCAGCAGCACTATTGGACTTGGCCTCCAAGAATCCAACCGAATGGCTGGATAAGGAGGGTCATCCCAAAGGCGGTGTGCGCGATATCTTTGTATTGTTTGCTGGACGTTACAAGGATGTGAAGCCAGACGAAGCGTACTCGGCAGGCGTCCGGTCAATCCTGTACAACGGGCTGGACCAACAGCCAGACTACATGATTGCAGAAAAGTTTGAGAAGGAGAGGTACACCGAGCTATTGTCAAGGGCCAAGTACGGTTTCGCCCCACAGGGGTACACAATGGACACAAGCATTTGGGAATACATTGCATTCGGTGTCGTACCAGTTGTGATTGCAGACGGTATCACAGAGCCGTTTGAGGACGACCTGGACTGGGACAGCTTTGTTGTCAGGATTCGTCGCCGCGATGCGCACCGAATGGATGTGATCCTGCGCTCAATTTCCGAAGAGGAGTATGAACGCAAACGCCAGGCGCTTTGGTACCACGGCCGGCATGCATTGCTCAACCACGACGCATGGCACTTGATAGTGAGAGGACTGTGTAGGAAGGGCCTCTTGGAAGGAACGCGTACTATCGCTCACAATCACCACGAGCCGCTGAACGTGGACACCCTCCTTCAATAAATACACGCTTCGATCATCATCTCAGCAACCTAGAGAACCACCTCGATCATCTTGGCAACTAGAGAACCGCTTCGATCATCTTGGACAACTAGTAAACTGCTACGGGGCTTTTTTCATGCCATCTTGCAATGGAAATACGCATCATCTCGACAACAAACGGCAACAATGGCAACATCAACAACAACCACAATAAGAATAGCAAGGGACAATGCCACTCCCATCATCGATTGATGTTGCACAAGCCTCCCCCGTTCATAGTCCAGACGCGGCAATTCAGACTAAGATCTCTATTCTTAGGCTCTCCCAACCTTGAACCTGCAATTCCGCCAGATTTTGTGTAAGAAAGCAGCAATGGAAACAATGATGGACACAACGGTGGACACAACGGTGGAAAGTATGAAAAGCGGGATGTACAAATAGACTTGCACGCGACCGACAGGGGGTGGACTTGACCGAACAGACCCGACGAACAGACCCGACGAACAGACACACCGAACAGACCAGGTACCGGGAAGCAGCGCACCACCTTCTGCAAACACAGCAGCATGGTCTAGATGGTTATCTATACAAACAACCGACAACCGGCAAAGGTCCCCTATCAAAGGAACGTAATGCAACACAAAAGATTGATGCCAGGCTCAATGACTGATGCGGTGCAAGTTTCTGGGAATTGGTGGCCACAGAGCACTGTTATATATTACATGTGTACTATCGATGGTGAGGGAAGCCGACGGCAAATTCAAAAGCGACACACGTTGAGAGGTGGAAGACTAACCACTCATGGCAAGCGGGATGTAAACAACAGCCTTACAGCAAACCTTGCTCCGCCCAAATAGAACACAATAGAATACCGCCGAACTTACAATGGCCTATATATATTTTGTATTCAACACAACATAAAGAGAAAAAAGATGCGTCAGCGAAGAAAAGATGTGTAAGGGGGGAGACCAGGAATACCCAGGACACATTGGGATGGTGTGCTTAGTTCGTCAAGGGATTTGCTTTGTCTGGTCAGGAGAAGTCGGGCGGGTGTAACCAAAAAAAAATTTCGTACCGCACCAATCTTGCGTGAGCCCCAAATTAGAATGCCTGGAGCCTCCCTCCTCGCCATCCCACTAATTAATGTGATAACAACATAACAACAGAAATCTTGCCGGGGAGGACATTCCAGCCGCCGGACCTCCCACCAGGAACTTCGTATAAATACCCTCCTCCGTCTCCACCATTTGATTCCTCACCCCACTACATCTCCTCTACAGCTCAAGTACCTTACTACTTTCGCCTAATCAACTAATATCAAAAATGGCCACCTCTGCTCCTTCCGCCGTCGCTACCTCTGCCGCCTCTTCCTTGGCCCCCTC
>Ga0247824_10002067_pt1 | contig 11191 bp, 19 predicted proteins | sample 13C_PalmiticAcid_FD_194412 | JGI IMG/M metagenome (GOLD analysis project Ga0247824, IMG submission 194412) | Soil microbial communities from agricultural site in Penn Yan, New York, United States - 13C_PalmiticAcid_Day48 | ecosystem: Environmental > Terrestrial > Soil > Agricultural land...
GCTGCGGAAGAATGTGTCTGCGCCCGATAAAAACCCACAACGAGCACACGACGTCGGTAAGGCCCTTTTTGATCGCAGGTCTCGCAAGGTTTTCTGTTCAATTCACCACTACCACACTCTCTTCTCCATTTGACACACTCTCCCACCATCCCCTCTCTCTTGAGCACTCCTTCCTTTTTCTGTGTCGTATTCATGCAAGGGGGGGGGGGAAGTGGGAGGATTGAGAACGCCATGACCACATCGATGTGGACAGTGCGGCCAGATCCAGCAGCATGAAAATGGTGGGTACTCATCATCTTTGCTCTTGTGGATCCAATGGTGATACTCCTACCCCCACGCTCATTCTCTGACTTGTGTGTCAGTGGCAACATTCCCACTTACCGCTTGCGAACATGGTAATCAGTCCACTGTGCTGATTGTCCCCAACAATAACGGCCATCGCGCCACTGGCTTGCATATTCCGGACCTTGTCAACGAAGCTACAATCCCCTCCTCGTTCTACGAGTGCTGCCCAAGGGTTTGGGTTGTTCGATGGGGAACTAGGTCCAAGGACAGGACGACATGCGGTACTTTCGCCTTGGTCATCTAGTTTCTCAATGGCTATCAAGTCAAGGACAAGACCTTCTTCAGGGATTCTAGGCCCAAAGGCAGCAGTTCTATCCATGAACGTGTCATTCGTGGCCTGAATGATGCAGGAGAAGGGCGAGTAGGACGGAGAGAAAAGAAGAAGGGAGAATACGACCATTAGATGTTGTTGAGAGGCATCACGCATTTTTTAAGTTTCCGCTGGTTCGGGTTCCACGAAGACGTTACGAGGACAACGATAGAGGCGGTGGTCGACTCGAAGGAGGAAATGAGCCAGATGACGATCCAGACCCAGTTCAAGAGTAAGAAGACGGATGCACCACGGAACATGACAAGGTGAGGTGGTTTGGAATGAGAAAAAGGTGTTGGAAGAAGGGAAGAGGAGTGAACGAGGGGTGTGCACTACGGCACGCGTTTTTTATTCACCCTTTCCTTCTTCGGTTCCCGTTGTCTAATTGGTGTTCGGGAGAGGGACACTGGAATCGGGTTTTTGTGCGCACCTGCACACCTGAAAGCGATAGACGCATCAACACGAGCACTGTTTCTCCACTTTCCCGGCGAATGGGGGTTTGCTATCATGTTCGGTATTTGGCGATGGTGACGCCCAACAAAACTGCAGCGGAATTCCTCAAAGAAGCGAGTGAGGGAAAGGAACGTCGTTTGTCCCATGGGCGAAGCCATTCCACAAGCCCTTGGGATTTCCTCCACACCGCCGTGCATGTCACGTTCACGAGCCAAGCCGCCGAAAACAACCCACACACCCTCCTTGGACCGCTTCGCGCAACACGTCCCTTCCTCTAAGCTCTCATCTTCCAACTTTTCCTCTCATCCCTCTCAAGGTGTAGCTGCTCTTCAAGGCCGCACTCTTTTGCCCGTCTGCTATAAAACCGCTCCAACTCCATAGTATCTCACAATGTCTGATTCAGAGCACACGCCTATGCCTGAGGAAGACCTCACCCACGGTCTTTTTGGTTCAGACGACGATGACGACGACGACGACGGCGATGAGACCCCCCGCCCACAGAACCACGGTCAGAGTCAGGATCATCAGTCTCAGGACAGCACTCGGATCCACGATTCGGATTCTGAAGAGAGCGGACGTGACTCACTTGACATACGCCAGCGTAGACGACCCAACCGTTTTAGCGATGATGAGGACGAGGATAATGATGGCGAGCAAGAGGCGAGACCCCAGCACACTGGAGGAAAAGTCAAACGTGCTGTAGGGAGGATTTACCATGGTGATGACGAGGATGACGAAGATCGCGAGCAAAGATCGGAAAACGAACGCGGTACCCGGGATCTAGGCGATCTCTTTGGTGATGAAGACGACAGCGGAAGTGAGGTCGATCGCCGTGATCGCAACCGTGACAATGAAAGAAGGAGCCAGCAGAGAAGGTAAGAAAGGGGAGGGGGAGGGGAGGCTTTTATGGTCTTGACGTGAACAGGTCTGTGTCAGTATCGTGATGGATCAATGCTTGTATCTGACGATGGAAACGGTGTTGCATCTTTATTGTTGCTTTATAGATCCCCCTCCGTGGACGATATATCGGAAGACGACTCTGATAGAGCTAGAAAAAAAGAAGGGAAACAGCGGAAACGAGATCATCGCGAAGAGGCCTCAGATGACGACCGCGACAATGACTATGGAAGTTCTAACTTCAGACTGAGGGTCGAGAACAGGGCTTCGGTGCAATTGCCGGATATTGGATTCCCTTATAGCTCTGATAACAAGGTACAGAAGAACCTTCCTTGTTACGCTTGTTTCACGCTATGATTATGAACTCGACAAATGGAGTCTTTCCCCCTCCAGAACAAGCCAGGATTAACGACCTGATCACTTTCTCTTTTACGACGTGAAGAACTTCTTGTCCCGTCTGCCAAACTTTTTGAATGTGGATACCAAGCCATTTGACCCAGAAATGTACAACGATGACGAACAGAATGCCGATGAAGCAGAGAACATGCAAAGGATCAAACTCAAAGTGGAAAACACAATTCGATGGCGCTTCAGGGAAGGAGAAGACGATCCGAGTGCTGCTGCGCTCGAACGTGAGAAGGAATCCAACGCTCGCTTTGTTCGGTGGTCTGACGGATCGCTTTCTCTGGTCCTGGGAGATGAAGTATTCCAGGTCAATACCAAGTCACTTCAAAACCAACACCAGTTCCTAGTCGTGCACCATCCTTCAGAACTTGTACTGCAGACTCAGCAGGCATTGACGGACAACATGACTTTCCAGCCTCAGTCAACTCAATCACTGACCCATCGCAAATTGACGGCAGCTATCGCAGGAAAGCATGTCAAGGGTGTCAAGACAGTCATGGTGGCGACATTGAGTGATCCCAAGGCAGCCAAGGAGGCCATTGAGCAGCGTGAATTGGAGCAAGTTCGTAGTCGTCGCAAAGTTGCCGCAGAGAGAAGCAGGCATGCGCGTGTCACTGGTCTCACCGCCAGTGGGTTGGAAGAGAGTGATGGCGAACATGACGAAGAGGATGATGACTTTGACGCCGAAGAAGAACGGCGACGTGAAAAGATTATGGTAAGCAGGTGTATATCTTGTCTACAACGCATGAAGTGGTATATTCGAAGGAAGCAAGGCGCTCATTTCATGTGGTTTCACATTCCGTTGTTTAGTCTATCAAGAAGTCAGGATCAGACAACTACAAGTCTAGGAATCGTTACTCTAGTGATGAAGACAGTCTGGACGATGAAGACGAGTATGACCGACGTGATCGCCACAGGCGAGACAGGAGCAGAGATCGTAGCCGTGACCGCAGTGAGGAACGTCGCCGTCGTCGCAGCCGCACCCGAAGTCGAAGCAGAAGCAGGAGTGGGAGCAGAAGTCGCAGTCGCAGTCGTAGCCCTAGCCGTAGTCGCAGCCCTGCACACCGCCGTGGCGATAGTGGCCGCGGCCGTGATCGTGAACGTGAGCGTGATCGTGATCGTGGACGAGGACGCAGCTACAGTAGAAGTCCCAGCCGCAGCCCAAGCAGAAGCCGAAGCCGTACTCCTGCCAGCCCACGGCACAAGCGACGCTCTGGACACGGACGTGATCGGGATGCGGATGGAGAAGATGTGCGCGATCGTGGGAGAGCATCTGGTGACGAACGCCGCGACGAGGATGATGAAGACCAAGGTATTCAAAGACGTCCAAAGAAGAGAAAAACTGCCTTGGATAGCGATGACGAGTAATGGACGATATACGAGCTTTAGGCAACCAGGGACCATGCAATACATTCTCTACAATCTATTTGTCTGTCTCTCTTTGGGATTCTGCTCACTGATCTCTAATGGCCTTGTGGGTTGGCTAGCCGAGGTAAAACTGGGACGACGCTGTTGTTGTATTTGGAGGACATTCCGATATATGAACCTGGGGTTGCTGACAGTGCCTGAGACATGACCATCTGGCCGGTTTGCTTCAATGAATACTCCTCCTGGTGCTTGCGTAGGATCTAAGGATAGCATCATGGATTGTGAGAAGCTCGTTGGTGATATGGCTCTAACCCCTTATTCCTCAGGTTGTTTTCACTCACGTCATGGTGTGATTTTTGGCTTTGGTCATTTGGTACTATGGGTGGGCCAAAAGGCAGCTTGGCTCCAGACCTGAAAGAGGTGAATCAAGTCGAGTCTGTCAATCAGAAGACCTCATCCATGCCACGGTGAAAGCGATATACATTAGGAGTGGCGACATACCCTGAACCCTGATATCCCATCATTGACATCGACCCAGGTTGTGCAAGGGATGGTGACGGCATTCCCGCCATGAAAGACCGGGATCCTGGCTGGTTTGGTGGTATTTGGATTTGTTGGGGGGCCATGCCCATCTGCTGTGGTTGTAAGGATTGCCCTGGTTGCTGCTGTTGCATCATCTGCTGCTGAAAGGAGCGTTGCTGGTACCCGAATGGTTGTTGCATGTCATTCCTATCCATTTAACAGTTTGTCCAAGGTAAGTGAGTGACCTTTACACTGAGTAACAGACACTTGGTGAGTTAACAAGTCCAGCAAGTGATCGCACGTACGGAAAGTTCATTCCTCCTGGACCGCCTCCACCGCGGGGCTTTGGCATTCCTCCGGGGCCGCCCCGTCCGTGTCCTCCGCGGTAGCTCATGCTAAGTTGTTGGCGGCTCCTGGTGGCGATGAGGTGATGGGAGGAAAAGTGCTGAACTGGTTCGAAGCAAAAAAAACCGGGTGCATAAATTTCCCCACTTGAGCAGTCCAGTGGCAGAACACGTTTCTTTCACTCCTTCGCATCAACTTCACTCCAGCATCCTTGCAACCGCCCTCAACACTTTTTTTCACAGTTCTCTCTTGCTCATGTCTTACAACTCAACGCAAAAGTACCTAGCATCAGTCAATGGTTCATCATCCCCAGGACCATCGTTTGGAGGGGTGGGCGGTGGAGGTGGAGGAGGTGGCAGCGGAGGAGGTACAAGTACGTGATATGGACCAGTCCTGGTTTCTTGGCACTTGGCAATAGCTGCATGGACTGACATCCCATCACCACTGTCCACGCCAATCATAGTACCCCCAACTATCAACTTGGACGAGGAAATCAAGCTGACCACCAACAACCGTGAACGAGCCCAGATAGACAATCAGGCAGACTTGTACTCTATCATCGTCGTACTAGAGCATTTGGAAATGGCATTCATTCGTGGCGTTGTTCCGGATACAGAGTAAGCATCAGGAACAACAAGGGGCAAAAGTGGGCCTTCAAGGCACCCCTCCTTCGAACGTTGCAGGACCACATTACAACCATCTCATTGCTTGTGTTCTGTTCCTTGCCAGATATTCATCCAATTGCCGACAGCTCATTGCACAATTCAAGACGGCGACCAGTTTGTTAGGCGATATCGTACCGGATCTGGAAAATTTCGTGAAAGATTACAACCTGAATTGCCCAGCAGCGGTCAAGAGACTCGAAATTGGAGTGCCAGCGACGGTCGAGCATGGCAACAGCAACGTGCCCAATGAAGCAAACGGCCACAAGACCGCCAAATATGTCGCTGAAGCCGTTCAGGTAAGCTCCTTCAACTGACGCCCTTTTTTTTTGACGACAATTGTCTGGCGATTCCGACCATTTCTGACACCCCTTCCTTGTCACACGCCCGTTAGAACTATATCACTGTTATGGACGCACTCAAACTAGGAATGTCGGCCGTGGATGAAATTCATCCGCTTCTTGCAGAACTTATCCAGAGTCTCAACAATGTACGATCACTACCAGCGGATTTCGAAGGTCGTGCCAAAGTGCGCGAGTGGTAAGTTGTTACGTTTCTTTTACCCCATCCCTACCTCCCCACATGTTTCGTGCCAGAGCGCGCGTCCTAACGCGCGACCGGTGAGTGACCTTCAATTGCTGATGTCGATTGCATACGTGTCCTCTGTTATAATAGGTTGATCAAGCTGAACAACATGAGGGCTCATGAGAACCTGGACGTTGATGACAAGAGGCAGTTAGAATTCGACATTGACAGTAATTACACTGCCTTCATTGCATGGCTCGACAGCAATTGATTAAAAAAAAGCGATTCGGATCGCTTTATTATGGAACAAAGACCTTCTCTCCTTCATTATCCTTTGGTTTCCCCAGTCTACCCATGCCGATCCGTATGTCCCTGCATGATTTAGAAGTGTGATTGATATCCAGTCATTCTTCCTTCTTCTTTTTTAAAGCGGGTTGTTGTCTATCTCTTGAGTACATTTGTGATGGTGATGTTGTTGGTGTTGGTGTTTGACGGGTCTTTTCCTTAGTCGGCCTTCTTTGGCTTCTTGGTTCCGTATTTTGAACGTGAGGTGCTTCTGCTGGCAACACCTTGAAGATCCAAAGCTCCACGGACCAAGTGATATCGGACTCCTGGTAAATCGGGGACACGACCTCCACGAACAAGGACGACCGAATGCTCCTGCAAGTTGTGACCTTCTCCGGGAATGTAGGCATTGACGACCTTGTCATTGGATAGCTTCACACGAGCGACCTTTCGGGAGGCTGAGTTGGGCTTACGAGGCTTCTGAATAAAGACACGGACACAGACGCCCTTCTTCTGAAAGCAGCTATCAAGGGCTGGTGATCTGGAATCCTTTTTGAACGTCTTGCGGCATCCACGCATGACCTGGTTGAGTGAAGCCATAGATCGCTGCTGCTGCAGTTGGTGCTGCTGGAACAAGGCCGTGATAGCGGGTGTAGAGGATGTTGTTGGTGTCCGCAGAACTGTTCTTGCTGTTACTGAGGGCAGTGCAGCCATGAGGGATCGCAGGTTGAACATGGCTGATTGTGGTGATACGCGTGTGCGCGGAAGACAGTTCAAGGGAGCGAGGGTGGAGAAGGAAGCCAACGCGAGCGGTTTGTCCACAGGATTTGTTGTGATGGATCCAGCGTGACTTTTATTGAGGAACCGCCACCATGGCCACCAAAAATGGGTGTTGCCCAAAGCGTTGCTTTCTCACATCACCTCACAATGTCCAACTCGCTCTCAGGACCTGCCACCTTTGCTGATGACGGCTCAGCGGTGATCTCTCGGCAAATAGGAGTGCAAGAGAGTCAACTTGTCGCCGACGCTCAGAACAAGATCAGCTTGTGCTCGGAGGTTTATGAGATCGACCGGACTGTCAGTATTATTACGGAGCGAGGCTACAAGAGAGTGAGTATGGGGGGACCAGGATCCGACCCACTGGACACTACAACTCGATTGGCGTGACATCCAGGAGGGGTACAGTGGATCTGATGTACCCTCTTTTCATGACGGATAATCTAGGTGGCACTTCAGTTTCCGGACGAGCTTTTAAGAGACTCTGGACTCACAGCACAACTGATCCGTGAACAAACAGGAAGTGGCGTCTATATCTTGGCAGATACCTCATACGGAAGGTAGGAAGACTGAAAGATGGACTCATAGAACATTGGTTTGTGAGTCTTTGACAAAAGACGTGCTGCTGACACCACCTCCGCATAGTTGCTGTGTAGACGAAGTGGCTGCGCAACATATCGCGGCCGATGTCATTATCCATTATGGCCGCTCATGCCAGAGTCCGTAAGTTACCGTCCCTTGTTCCTGCGATCTTATACAATATCCGTGATGTGTTCTGATCTGGACTTGTCCTTCGGATATACAACGCCTGTAGAACAGCCCGGCTCCCAGTCATCTATGTGTTTGGAAAGCAGCCAGTCGACATCCAAGATTGCGCCTCGGCATTCGACGGACTCTTCTCAGAAGACAAGACAAAGAAGATCATTCTGATGTATGATGTGATTTACACTCACTGCATTGGTAAGACGATGTTACAAGTATGTCTCCGTGACCAACTGTAGTTGTGGCTAGACAGGAAGATGCTAACTCACCGTTCTTTTATGAATAATGGTAGATGAACTCTTGGAAACATTGGAAACAAGGATGAGGTACACTAACATCGTCAAATCGCGAGTTGAGACGGAATCAAATCTTGGATACGTACTCTCCAGTCAGAATGGGGATTGCAGCAGTAGCACTGGATGCTGCCAGCGGAAGCAATCATGCTGCAACACGGATAGAGACAGCACTGTACACCCATCGCCATCATGCTGTCAAAATGGGTCAGCTGGTTCTGGATCCTCATGTGCTACTCCTTCAGGATGCCAAACTGCTACATCCACTATGGCGACTATTCAACAACAACAACAATCCTTGAAGGGTGAGGATGCCAGTGGTTCTGATAGCAGTGCTGAGAGTGCCGCCAAGCGGAGACGATTCGGAAGAACGTATGATCTTCCTGAAGGCGATAGCATTGAGGATTATACCCTATTCTACGTGGGAGATGAAAGCCCCACCCTCTCCAACATCATCATGACCCACAGCAAATGTGAGGTCTACTCGTACAATCCTGTAAAGAAAGAAGGACGACTCGAGTCGGCTCAAGTGAACAGAGCCCTCATGCGTCGCTACTTTTTGGTGCAAAAGGCCAAGGATGCAGACATTATTGGTATCGCCGTCGGGACTCTAGGAGTTGGTAATGTCTTATCATGTTATGTATCTCTGCGTGTACCCTTCGCTCTTGAGCATCCATGGCGTTAACACTTTTATTTTCTGTAAATCCCTTAGCCTCGTACATGACAATGATCCAACATCTGAAAGCATTGATCGAATCGAAAGGAAAGAAGGCGTACACGTTTGTGATGGGAAAGCTGAACGTAGCCAAGATGGCTAACTTTATGGAGATTGATTGCTTCGTCTACGTTGCATGTCCCGAAAACAGTCTGATTGACAGCAAGGAGTTTTATCGTCCAATTGTTACACCTTACGAACTCGAGATTGCGCTTAGCAAGTCTAGAGAATGGACTGGAGAGTACATTACGGACTTTCAGCAATTGCTACCTGAAGATGGACAGATTGGTGTCGACAAGGTCAAGATCTCGCAGGCACAGTTGGATGCTGCTTCGGACCGTGAAGATGAGGATGGTCTTTCAGACCAAGACAGTGACGAGGATGAGGTGCCTCACTTTTCACTTGTTACTGGCCAATTGAAACAGAGTAGGAATTACTCGAGCAATAAGGTCGACTCTAAGGAACTCGCAGCCTTGATGAAAGGGACCCAGGATCTGACTGTGCGTGATAAGAATACCAGCGTGGCGACCTTGATGTCAAGCGCCGCAGGAGAATACCTTCAATCCAGGCAGTTCAAGGGCTTAGAGGTCAAACTAGGGGAAACCCCTGTAGTACTTGCAACGGAGGGTCGTGCCGGCATCGCCAGAGGATACAATTCTGAGACTGGGTACGAGGGCCGCGAGAAAGAAAAGTACTAGTCAAGGATGGTCGTGTGTTGTTGACAATAGAGTGCGTTATACTTTTAGCAACATGTGCGTGTGCGTGTGCGTGTAGGAATCCATGGTACCATTCGTGATTTGTTTGCAAGGGTTGAAATACGATGCGCGATGCGATGTGATAGAATTTGACGATAACGATAATCCCCTCTTTCCCTCTCTTTCCCGGTGCACTTTATGGCCTAGTACTCGTGGACAATACTTCTTTGCGCTCTGAACCGATTGCATGGCCTTGGCTCAATAGCTCACTCAGGTCATCCACCGTAGTACATGTCGACGCCGTCGACAGCGATGATGTATACTATATATCTCTACCTGGTTGCTCAGCTCTTTGACCCATGCTAATCCAAGTACGGCTAGCTGCGTTGACCAGAGCACGGAAACGGCCTTAACTTTCCTTCTCCTTCCGCTATCTGCTGGTAAGCTTTGTTCATTTGTTCGGCCCTCGGCTGTCATCATGACCATGATCGTCACCTCCGCCACGCTGGCCTCTGTAACAGTGTCTTTTCTCATGACACGCTTTGCCTTTGCCCTGCTCAGACATGTCGACACAGCCGCGTGCATTTACACCCAACCAAACAATGGACAATAGTTTATATACCGGACAAGCATTCCCGCATGATGGTCGAAGATAATGATGATGTCTTGAGAAGAGCGCATTATCTTCCGATAAATGAAATGGGGTTAGCGCTCTTTGATGGGCAGATGATGGGAAAGAGAGGGCAAGTTTATCATTCTGTCTCCCGTAGGAAGCTAGTCTTGGACAGAGGGAGGCTGCATAGTCGAAACTTGAATCGTATTCCGCGTGGTCCATGGACGGTGGCCATGAGAAACTTTGAACAAGGTTCAAGGATTCGACGGGACGAAGCACACATTCACATCATACTCGACGGAGGACTTGTCAATTGTTCGATGGCAACCCTGTATCACCCTCGCCTTGTGTAGAGCCATCTTTGCCTCAGGATCGATGAAGGGAAAGGGCTGCACCCTGGGCGATCCATCGTGAGACATGCAATTGCTCCATGACATCCTTCCACTTGGCTAGTTGTTCGTCAGCCAAGGCAGAAGAACGACGTCTTTTACTCGAGTGGAGGGGAGGAAGGGACATGAGCTCGGAGAAGAGCCACGGCATACAGCATATCCACGCCATGCCCTGCTCAGCCGTGCATCCGTTCGCATCCATCTCGCTATCAGTTCAGTCGTGTCTCCGTTGTGATGCATCGAACAAAGGACAAAGTCGTGAAGCTGGACAAGGCCCCCCTCCCCTCTCCCTCGTTTCCTCCTTGGACCCGAACTTGCTGTCCAGTCGCAATCGTTCCCTTGTCCAGCACCCGCCGCCTTTTCATCGTCATTAAAAGCAGGGCCCTTTCACAGCCATCCCTCCTCATCTCACGCACACACACACACACACACACTCTCTCTCTCTCTCTCTCTCTCTCTCTCTCTCTCTCTTCCCTCCTTTCCTTTCCTTTCCATCAACCAGTATCTTTTATTATCTCGATCGTCATTCCTGCAGCACTATTACTTTCATAGTTCATTGCGCTTCATCCACTTCTCTGGTCACACACTCTTATAGCCAACTTGCCATCCACCGACAACACCCTTGTTCATACTGTTCACTCCTCTCACACCTTGACATCCACTCTTGTCGCGCCCCCCTGTCATGCCATGCTTCACGGGCGCGACACAACCAGCAGCCCATTGCTCCCACTGACAGGTAATCATCTGCACAAGTCAACCTGCTAACGAAATGCCCCTATCACAAGACAGTCGGCCCTCGATGGTAGTCCACATTGGACGTGTTTACGGGG
>Ga0247824_10002068_pt1 | contig 11187 bp, 5 predicted proteins | sample 13C_PalmiticAcid_FD_194412 | JGI IMG/M metagenome (GOLD analysis project Ga0247824, IMG submission 194412) | Soil microbial communities from agricultural site in Penn Yan, New York, United States - 13C_PalmiticAcid_Day48 | ecosystem: Environmental > Terrestrial > Soil > Agricultural land...
GGAGGTAACCCAGGCATATATCAAGGCCCTTTAAGAAACTATTATATCTCTACAAGCCATACTAGCAACTATACCCCAAAGCCTAATACCTCCAGTACTCCCTACAGTCGCTATTATACTACCGTCCCCCCCTGGTCAGACGAAGAAGAAGATAACCCTCCCGGACCCCCCTTGCTTCGATAGGAACTAGAAGAAATACCGAAATTAGAGGTTAGAAATGGAAGGCAAACTATATACTAACGGCTGCCTCCTTAGGTCGCCTATGGACCGGTTCACCTATATCTACTCCCGGCTCAGAGATAACCCCTAGTCAATAGCGGCTATATTCTACAAGAGCGGTAGCCCCGGTAGTACTCGTAACCCTACGGACTTCCTTTAGTACCTGATGAACACATACGAAGACCCTAATGTCGCCCAACATATACTCTATAACCTCGACAGTATAGCCTAGTACAAGACGGAGTCGTTTGCAGCATTCTACCCGAAGTTCGAGAAGCAGTTAGCCGATATAGGAGGTACTACCTAGCACGTGGCTATCTAGATCAACTACCTCCGGAAAGCCCTTAACGACGAGATAAAAGACCTCCTCGTCCCTATACTATACTTGCTAAAGGACTACCCGGGATTCGTCCAAGAGCTCTATAGCCTTAGTGCTAACGTTAACGCCTGGAAGGTTGCCCGGAGGAGAGCAGGTAGGAAAGCTCTATTCCTCCTTAAGGGGAGGGATACCTCCCCTAACCAGAGGAGCACAGGGTACTAGAACTATAAGCGTACTACTATACCCCCCTATAATACAATGGATTAGGAGCCTATAAAAGTCAGCCGGATGATCTAGCAAGATAACCTAAAGCTTACAGGCAAGCGAGCCAAGTAGATAGACGAGAAAGAGAAGGAGCGCCGAAGGAAGGAGGGTTACTATTTCAGGTATAAGAGAACAGGATATATAGTAGCCGAGTGCCTGCTCCTCCTAGCTAGACTACCCGGCTCGGCTAGAGCGAACTACTCCCAAGTGAAGAGGTCGAGGCCTATTACTAAGGCTATAGTTAAAGACCTAGGAGATACTAATAATAGTCCGTCTAACCAGACGGAGACCGACGAGGAGGAGTTAAAAGGGTAGCTCCTAGCCAAAGTCGTAGCTAGGAGCACTCGGAGGCAAAACGAGAATAGGAGGAGGTCGAGACTCAGATAGATAGCAACCCGTTTTACGTTAACTTTAGTATTAATGGAATTCATTATACCAATGCCCTTATTAACAGTAGTTGCCTCTGCTTTATAACTATCAGCCTCTCGCTCGCTAACTACCTACGCCTCCTATATATCCCTATTACTCCCTACGACCTCGCTCAGGTCAATATAACAGTTAAGGGCGCTATCCGAGAGGTAGCTTATATAGATACTAACATCGATAGCTATAAGCTGCCCCGTGTCTTCTTTTATGTCATCCCTGACTAGGAAGACGAGGTTATCCTCGGGCAGCTATAGATAGATGCCGAGGAGGTAACGATTTCCCTATCTCGAGGGGAACTAACGATCGGGACCTCAGGCCTAATCGTCAAGGAAAGGGGGCAGGAAGGAACTCCTACCCTCTTAATCTCCTAATAGATATCTAGTATATTCGGAGCCTTAGTAAAGAGGACCTAGAAATCTCGAGACCCTATATAGCTAGCATAAATCTTCACCGCTAGCCTAAGGGACATCGAAAAGGCACTTGCTCTAAAGAAGCATACCGACCCCCGAGAGAAGCTACCGAAGTACTACTATAAATTCCTCCCCCTCTTCGACCGGGACACTGCCGACCGGCTACTACCTGCCTGGCCAGGCGTAGACTATAAAATCCCGCTCGAAAAGGACAAGAGTAGGCAAGATAAGCCCCTACCCTAGGGGCCCCTTTACGGGATGTTATATAAAGAATTGATCGTCTTATATAAGACCCTTATAGAGTTGCTCGATAAGAACTTCATTAGGGCAAGTAGTTCCTTAGCCTTAGCCCCCATCCTATTCGTTAGGAAACCTAGGGGCAGGCTACGCTTCTATATCGACTACTAAGGGTTAAATGCTATTACCCGCAAGGACCGGTACCTACTCCCCCTGATTAACGAAACGCTCTGCTCCCTCTCCAAGGCAAAGTAGTTCACGAAGCTAGATATAATCTCGGCATTTTATAAGATCCGGATCAAGGAGGGAGATAAGTAGAAGACGGCTTTCCGAACGAGGTATAGCCTTTTTAAGTAGCTAGTTACCCCTTTCGGCTTGACGGGTATACTAGCTACCTTCTAACGATATATCAACTATATACTCCAAGAGTACCTCGACGAGTTCTACTTAGTATATATCGACAACGTCCTTATCTACTCCAGCGGCTCTCTCTCTAATTATAGGAATAAGGTCCGAAAGGTCCTATAGAGGCTCCAAGAGGCTAGCCTATAGGTTGATATCAATAAGTACGACTTCGAGGCTAAGAGCATTAAGTACCTTAGTTTTATCGTCGAAGCAGGAAAGGGCATCCGTATCGACCCCGAGAAGATCAGAGCGGTAGAGTAATAGGAATGCCTGACTACTGTCAAGGGAGTCAGGGGCTTTATCGGCTTCGCTAACTACTATCGAGAGTTCGTCCTAGACTTCTTAACGATAGCTATACCCCTGATAGCACTTACTAAGAAGGGTATCCCCTTTGTCTAGTCAGACTAGTATAAGGAAGCCTTCAAGCGGCTAAAGACCCTGCTCATTAGTACCCCCGTCCTGGCATAATAGGACCCCGATAAGAAGACAGTAGTTAAGACTAACTCTTTAGGATATACAGTCGGAGGAGCACTCTCGTAATATAACGACAATAGGACCCTACGGCCCGTAGCCTTCTTTTTAAGAAAAAACAACCCGGCCGAGTATAACTACCCGATCCATAATAAAGAACTCCTAGCAGTTATCTATTATCTTAAGCAGTAGGATGCTAAGCTCTGGAGTATACCGCTGTTCGAGGTCTGGACGGACTATAAGAACCTCGAGTACTTCTATAAGAAGCAGTAGCTAAGCGAACGACAAGTTCGCTAGGCAGAGGTACTTACCTACTATAACTTCAAGATAACCTACTAGCTAGGCAAGGAGGCTATAGTACCCGATATACTGTCGAGAAGGGACTAAGATATACCGGTAGACGAGTTCGACGAGTACCTCGCTAGGTACTGCTTCTAACTGTTAAAGCCCTAAAGGAGCCGCGTCCTAGTCTACCGAGCACAAATCAGGGCCCTTTAGAGGACGAAGGTTAATGCTAGGTTCGTAAAGGCTAGTAACTAGGACGGGGATAATAACAACTAGGCCGATAAGTTAGACCCCCCTGAGAACCCATTCGCCGATAGCCGCCTGAAAGACCTCTAGGACCAGGGACTTAAAGCTAATAACCGTTACTAGCTGATTTGCTAGTTAGTCAGGGACGGCAAGAGGCAGTTACTACTATAATAGGGGCTACTAATCTCTATCACGGAATGCTCAATCGACGGGGGGAAACGACTATACTAGAGGGGGCGGATCTAGCTCCCTTTCTTCGAACTGCTATAGACCTAAGTCATCTAGGAAACATACGATTCGGCTCTCTCTAGACACCCGGGCAGGGACCTTACCAAGATATTAATCGGTCGGAGGTTTATATAGCCTGGCCTCAGCCAGGAGGTCCGGAAATTCCTCCGGAACTGCAATATATATAGAAGAACGACGATATAGAGAGAGAAGCAGCACGGCCTACTAAAGCCCCTCCCTATCCCTAAACGGATTTAGAGCGAACTCTCTATAGACTTTATTACTAGACTACCCCTATCGGGCCCCGACTAAGCGGATACGATTATAGTTATTACCGACCGGCTGTCCAAGAGTATAATCTTCAAGGCAATAACGTCTACGACAACCGAAGCTGTAGCTGAACGACTACTTAGCAGTTTCATCCGCTACCACAGCCTCCCGTTAGCGATTGTCTCCGACAGAGGCCCCTAGTTCGTCGGCTATATATAGAAAAGGATCTACGAATTGCTTAGGATTACTCGGAAGCTATCTATAGCCTACTACCCCGAGACCGACGGCATAACAGAACGAGCCAATCAAGTAGTAGAACACTACCTATACTACTATACAATATACCTTTAAGACGACTAGGCTAGCTTACTGCCTATAGTAATACTAGCTATTAATAACCGGAACACAACGTCTATAGGGATCAGCCCCTTTTTCCTGACACATAGCTACGACGTAGACCTCCTGGACCTAGCCAAGGGGCAGGAGGAGCTACGTACTACTGGAAATTCCCCGGTCGCCCGTAGAGAAGCCTTTATTGCTAAACTCAAGGAGGCAGTATAAGTAGCACAAGCCGTAATAGCTACCGCCTAGGGGCTATAGGAGGAATATACCAACCGGGCCCGACAGGTCGTAGAATGGTTCTGTATAGGAGATAAGGTATAGCTCCGACTGAATAACGTTAAGACCGATAGACCCTCGAAGAAGCTCGACTAGAGGAACGCCAAGTATACCGTTATAGAGCTAATCGGCTCGTACGCCTATCGCCTGGACATACCTCCGGGCATCTATAACGTATTCTACGTAATATACTTAAAGAGGGCTGGCGATGATCCACTGCTATTACAAGTCCAGGACGATACCTAGCCCCCTATAATAGTACTAGAGGGCAACCCAGACGGTGAGGAGGAATAGCAAGTCGAGGAGATCCTAAATTCAAGGAAGACAAGAGGAGTAATAGAGGTACTAGTCAAATGGACTAGCTATATATAACCGACGTAGGAACTACTAAGTGCCTTCCTAGAGACGGAGGCCCTAGACCGATATAAGGCGGCGTACGGGAAGATTACGGGAGACAACATAACGCCCGGGGAGGAGGAGAGGGGTAATATAGCGGGCTGAGCCCTATAGAGGCCTCGGCGACCCTCGGCCAACCTTAGCGCCAGGCCGGGGCGGAACTATATAACGGCAGTATAGCGACCGTACAGCAGCCGTATAGCGACCCCTGAACATCCCTCGGCTAACGCCCCCACTAACGACTCTATCAACGACCCTATTATACTTACCCCTTTTTCGCCTGGCATCTCCATCTGGTCAGAGAAAGGCCATCGCAATGCGATAGCCATTTTTCCACTTCTCCTTTCCTTTCCTCAAGCTTAGTTATACTCGTAGAGTCGTTATCAGATAGTTACAATATACTCCTAAGACCGTTATAGTTTCCTCCCCTCCTCGAGCCTCCATATGAGCTTCCTAGGCCTTTGGTACCTTTGGTGCCTTTGGTGCCTTTGCCTTTAGGGCCTTCTGACGCTCTGAGGTAGCTACTCCCTCTCTAATTGTTATCGAACCTCTAGTTTGGATGAAAGCCTGACGTTGTTGACGTTTTCGCTTCTGTCGAGTATTTTCTGCTCGGAGCCGCGAGTTCTCCTCGTGTAAGAGAACGGCGTTATATATGGCGATCTGGCACCCTTTGACAATCTTTTGTAAATTCCTGTCCGTCGGGCTTGCCTTATTAGTACGTTGTCTTTGGAGGCGGTCGAGCTTGATGACATTTGATGGAGTCTTGAGAGGGAGTGTCGAGCTTGGTGGATTGAGGAGAGGCAGTAGGCTTAGTGTTCGTACTCTAACTCGAAGCCGAGCAAGTACTTAACCTAGATCCAGTGGAATAAGCCCTGTTGCTATAAAGCTACTTTTGATGTTCTTCGAGCTGAAAGTCTTGGTATAGGCCTTAGAGAAGAGTTCAAGAAAGAGTAGTTTGTCGATATAATGAACGCTAACTCCGATCTTTCCCCTGACTAAGTTACTATATATCCGCTTGAGGACCGAGAAACAACCGATATCGAGAGGCTAGTAAAGGTACAACGAATATAGTAGTATGTACTCGATAAGGATTGAATTCTCCTTATAGAATTTATCGAACTCTAGTATTATATAGCTCCTATAGCTATCGAGAATTAGGAGGCGGTACCGGCCGACTGTTCGGGTTCAAGTTTATAGCTCGAATATAAGCTGAAGCTACTCGAGAGTAAGCTTATCAGTCGTCTAGCCGTTCTTACTGACTATAATCCTCTAAGTTGTCGGTAATAGCAAGTCCTCGTACTATATCGAGATGTAAAGCTTGCCCTCGAAGATGATGATTAGGTCGAGAGCCCAGCTAGTTGTATTAATATACTCGATGATAGTCGTCTATTCCCGATTCCCAGGCTGAATAACAATAGGCCGATTTTGCTAATTAGATCGCGTAATAACCTTTGCCGTGCTTGCTACTCCCATTTAGAACCTAGTCTCATTAAAGTTATAGATATTACAATCAAGGATATCCTTCGACTCGATAGTATTTTATACTCGCTGAAACTACGCTGAGATAATCTCAGGGCCCTTATATAAGGCTCGTTGATAGTCGTACTTCCGTGAGTATCTTGACTTCAGATTAGGGTGTCGGTCTAAGAATCGGTATGCCTATTTCTCTCTAATAGTCTTCTTCTTGTCCAGAGTGGCTATAACTGACGCGTCGAGCAAAACCAGGCTCCTATGCTTACGGAGAAGAAGGTCGGCTATCTGTCGAATGTAACCGATTGTCGGTAACATGCCCCGGTCATCTAGTGACTTAATCCATTAAACTAGCATAGCTTCTTCAGTCTCTCGAAGTTTTCGAGAGGAGAGTTACAATTGTTGACGGGGGACACGTCTAACGACGTATCCCCTTAAGGATGTATATAGTACGTCGAATATTGCTATAGCCTTTCGAATAGACGGGATCTGGCCTAAATTTAGAGTATTGATTGCCAATTGGAGTTACTCTTTGTACTATAAAGGTCGAGGCATTTTGCCGATATAGTACTATAGGTAGGTGCTTCCAAAGTGGATATAGTGGGGTGTGAGGCGGGAAAGTAGTCCTAAAGGTATCCTAGTCCTAAAGGTGTCCGATTATATTAGACGTACATGCGTATGCGCTTATATAAGCCCAAATTAATTATATAAACACAAAAAAATGCATCAAACGCAGCATTAACCCTATGCCCCTAAATACCTAAATGCTATTACTACTACTACTACTCTAGCCAACTATAGTATATCTGAATACTATAAAGGGTATGCCCTCGAGGTCCTTATATAGCTAACTATATAGCACTTTATATACTTGCTTAGAGCCTGGGCACGGGGCTGGGCCCGGGCCTTAACTACTTCAAATTAGCTCGGCTTCCGCTAAGTGCTTGATGTTAGGAGTATACTTCGGGCCCGAATTGGCTCGATATGCTAGCGAGGCTCAAGAAGGTAAAGTGGAGCCCCGTTACGTATCAAGCGCCAGTACGAGTGAAAGTTTTCGAGAAGAAGAGGCTCGCCTTAGCGTAGAGTTAGTACGTATATGCATAGGAGCCCATAGACACGTATAAAGGTGCCCGTATAAGTCGACGATAGAGGGGGGTCTCTCTACTATAACTGCCTTTGCTCCTCGACCTTCCGTAGCGCTTCGTACGAGACCTAGCCTTATATACCCCTATATAGAGCCTTATCAAGCTCAAGAGGCGTACGAATCTACTGCTTTGCTTGGTTCGACTGTAACTCGGAGAGCTAGTTGTTCAATATAAGCCGAATTGCCTTCTACGCTTCGAAGAGGTCGAAGGTCGACCTCCTAAGGTATAGCTTAAGGAGCACGTAAATCCCTTTAACGCGGGAGGTAGCTATATTCCCAAAGTGAGCCTGCTAGTCGACCTATACTACAACAAGCTTCTCCTTATATAGCAGAAGCTACGTCTCCTTAATATAGCTAACCTACTTAAGGTTTGTTGAGGCATACTTTTTCTCAAACTCCTAAAGGCACTCCTTATATACCTCTTCAGTCGGCGAGCCAAGAACCAAGAACCAAAAAGCGTAGAACTCTCCCCATTCCTTAGCTGTCTGGAAGACAGGCTGACATTATACGAGGACTGCCTTGTTTATATACCAAACGCAGAGAGATATTATTAATAGAAAGAGAGTCGAAGCCACATTCATAACTACCAGGCATTAGTCTGTCAAAATAACAGATGGGAAGATTCCACTACATTGCTCGTATAACAATTTCAACCGCTCGAGGGCCTATGTATAGTCTTCTTCAGTCTCGCCGCTCAAAAACGCAAAGGCGATACAAAAAGAGCGCCTAGTCACGTTAACGCCAATCATATCGAGGAGTAGTATGCCGTATTTATTTATCTTATATATACAATCGAGGAGGAGGACTTCAGGGTACGCTCGAAGGTAGACGAGAGAGTCAGGGTACGCGAAGAGAACTGCCATCACGTACCTATCTGGCCCGTACTTTACACGGCTCCAGAAGCCTTCTTGCTCAAGCTGATTTGCAAGCGCGTGAATTAGGCTCTCGCCTTGACGAGAGTCTCGGCGGACCTCAGCGATACGGTTATAGATGTCCTGACACGTCGCTAAAGAGCCGCTTTACCGTACGACTGTCTGGATCTCCTTCGGCGCGAGGCTAGCGTCTGAGAGTGCTGCTAATTGTGATGTACCGCCAGAGAGCTGTCGGTGGATAGGGTATGCAGACGAGTGAAGGCTTAGCTTATGGTTATAGATAGCAAAGCGTACTTCAGGGCGGTATTTCAGAGTCCAGCCTTCGCTAGACTCCCTGGCGAGGACCGAAAAAGGGCAATTCGTCATGCGTGTAGTTGTTTTTCTCTTTCCCTCGCGTAAGCCATCTTGAGAAGGTAGTCGGCGGCTGCGATCATATGCGTAGAAGACTCTGAGGAAGCCCGTTGCCTCGCGAATTGACCTCTGGGTTGTAAAGGCATAGCCTCGAGGCTTAGCCTAGGCATTAATTGATTCAAATAAGGCCTGTCGAGACTCAAAATGGCCTTCGGGAGGGAGGCAGTCGTCTGGGAAGGTGGCCATAGTGGTGGTGGTGGTAGTAATGGCATTCAGGTGTTCAGGGGCGCGGGGTTGATGCCGCGTTTGATGCATTTTTTTGTGTTTACGTAATCAATTTGGGCTTACATAAGCGCACACGCGTGTGCGTCTAGTGGGAGCCATATCCTGCGGCCGCCCGCCTGCCTGCCTGCCTGTGCCCCTGAATTGCCTGCCCCTGGCTGCTACTATTGCTATTACCCTAGCTCCCCATCAAGCTCAAGCTCGCGATTAACCCAAGAACGAAGACTCATTGGACAATACCTTCTTCTTCTTCTTCTTGATCTTCTTTGCGGAGGAGAAAGAGCTCCATAGGTCCTCCGGCATAATCTCAGCCGCCGTTGTTTGCGTTTCGGTTGGCTCCTTGCCGTAACGCCAGTCCCTCGAGGAAACCGGCGAAGCCAGGGCCCAGCGTTAGCACTTGACCGCCCCTCGGTCACAGGTGCTCGTCCAGGGCCAGGGTGTTTCCAGGCAGATAGCTGTGGCGGCGCCGAATGAAGCTGGCGAGTTTACCCCAGGGCTGAGCTCTGCCGGCGTGCGGGTGCTGTTACCGCTAGCGCGGCCCTTCGACTGACAAGGCCAGCGGGTGGGCCTGGCTGCGGCCCCTGGTGTTATCTTGGCACGTCTTGGCGTGAGCCCCGTGGGACAGACCCTTATGGCGAACCGTAAGGCAACCGACCCACCTGGTGCGCAAGCGCCTACCGTCAATCGGGCGCTATAGTCGGTGCCGCGGCCTACGTCAGAATAACTTCAAAAAGACTAGAGCCGTATCTCCTAAGGAATCTGACCTGTAGAGGTGCTAGTTTCCGTCTCCCAATCCATCTGTTAGGCTCCTAATCTATATTATTTTCAGACTTTACAACAGAGGGGGGCCGGTGAGCTACACCCCGCCGTGCTAACAATAGAGCCTATGACAGACATTATGTCGTACCAGTACCCGCCGCCGCCTCCAAACGGCGCTGAGATGGACATGCCGCCCTCGTGCGACTTGCCTAGCTATTCGGTGGCGCCGTACGCGTTAGGAATGGGCCCTAACTCGAGCATTCCGTCCCGGGAGCGTTCGGAGTTGAAGCGGTCGATCTCGACGCCGGTCGTCGGGCCGCTATAGTCTCAGGAGCCACAGACCCCCACCCATCAATCGGCAGCGGGCCAAGATGCTGCTGCTGAGAGAAGAAGGAATAAGCTGGGCTATCACCGGACGTCGGTTGCCTGCGGTAAATTTCTTACTTGGAATCTCCGAATGAGAAAGCGTCGGTACTGAAACGGTACGCAGGCTACTGTCGTCGTCGGAAGATCCGGTGTATTCCGTCGCCAAACGACGTCCAAGGGCGTTGCATCAACTGCATTCGTTTGAAGAAGGAGTGCAGCTTCTTCCCCGTTGATTAGCAGCCGCCCGTCGACACGAGACAAAAACCGGCATCACGCTCGTCCGTCGGCCCCAAAATCACGATGCCGTCCGACATGTACGGGCAGCAGCACTGCCCTCAGCTGATGATGCCGGCAACCCAAAACATGGCCCCGCCCATGAAGCCTGCGGGAAGCGAGAGCTACCCCTCCGATTCCAAGAGTAAGTCTGCCGTGCTTGGCGATGCCGTTCGGTGTGCTGATTTCCTTGTAGTGCCTTCCAGCGTGTCGACCACCAGAGCGTATGAATATAGCCAGCATGGAATGACGAACTGGATGTCGGCGGATGTAAGCCCGAGTTCCTCCAAGCCAGGCGATATGTCTGCGAGCTCGCTAGCAACCGCGCCCGTGGCCCTAGATTTGCTGCCGCGGGGGATCTGCGTAACGACGCAAGGAATGGACTTTCGGAGGTAAGATTTATAATCAACGGTTGGGATGGCCGGAAGCTAACGAAGTGCTTCCGTGCAGCCCCTATACGGAATCCCCGTACACTCCCGTCGTGCCCTTTTTTCCGTCATACCAGTTCGGGGCCGGTCCTGCGGCGTTCGGCTCGCTAAACATGGGGGCCTCTTCGCCCAGGCCGGTTCAAATGCATCGGCAACACTCCAGGGGTATAGCGCTTGCTGCCTTGGACGACTCGGGGGTCGGCTATGGTGCCAGTTCTCTCGCCGGCCTCCCCCCTGGCTACGGGAATTTGGCGAAATTCAACACCGACAACGAATATCTGGGAGAGTATGCACTGGAATTGTTGAAACTGGGGGGATTGAAGCCGCGTGCAGCGTAGCGGGTTATGGAACGGTTGAGGGTTGTCTTTTATTTCTCTGTTTGTAGAGTAATCCGCTATTCTATGGCACGCCAGGGCAATCTATGACGTGTTGGCGATCTCCCCCCCCC
>Ga0247824_10002069_pt1 | contig 11185 bp, 24 predicted proteins | sample 13C_PalmiticAcid_FD_194412 | JGI IMG/M metagenome (GOLD analysis project Ga0247824, IMG submission 194412) | Soil microbial communities from agricultural site in Penn Yan, New York, United States - 13C_PalmiticAcid_Day48 | ecosystem: Environmental > Terrestrial > Soil > Agricultural land...
GGGGTGGCGGGCGCACAACCAACATGGCGGGCGCTAGCGGTGGTTCTGGGGGCGGTGGTGCAGGCGACCCGACAGGCACTGGGGGTGCCGGAACTGGCGGCCAAGGAAGCAACGGCGGCGCTGGTTTTAGCGGAGCCAATGCCACAGGTGGCGGTGGCGGTGGAAAAGCCGCAGTAGGCGCTGCAGCGACGAACACTCAGGCAGGCAATGGCGGAAACGGAATCACCCTGGCTAGCATTGGCTGGAGCGGAGCAGGTGGGGCTCCGGCTGCGGTTGGCGGCGGTGGCGGTGGCGGCTCATTCGCTACGCCTGCCGGCTCTGGTGGCCTCGGGGGCGGAGGCAATGGCACTACCTCCTCTGGCGCTGGCTCTCCCGGAACAGCTAACACTGGTGGCGGTGGTGGCGGCTCAGTTGCGGCAGCGGACGCAGGCGGCGCAGGCGGCTCCGGCATCGTCATCGTCCGCTATTAACCCCTCGCCTCCAAATCCGAAATAAGCTGTTCCAGCCAAAGGTGGCGGACCTGTTGTTTGTCCCGGTCCGTCGCCGTTTTGAGCCACTCAGAACCACCGTTCTCGGCTATCCACTCCATTAGGGTTTTGCTGGTTTTTGTCTGCATTGAGGCGCCCAGAACGGCCCAAGCGTCTTGCCATTGATACCATGACGCCCGCCCTGTGACATATGCGTATTGAACAGCTCCGCACACTGTTGTGCATGGGGCGCGCATGCCGTCACACCCCGTCCAAAGCCACTCCCTAGCCGCCCTCAGCCCAGCCAGCGCATTAGCATCACGAGGGGTCATTCCGCACCCCCACCAGCAGGCTGCGCGCCAGACAGCGCCGAGATAGCCATATCCAGCGCTTGGCGCGACACCAACACCATCACGCCATCGTGGTCAGCCTGCTCGTACGAACGGAGCGCCTGTAGACACTCCTGCCCGACGGCGGGCGGGTGGTCGTAGAGCGGCGTCGCCTTCGCCTTCTTGGCCGAAACCCACGAAGCAAGGAACGGGCCCGTGGTGAAGTCGCGCTGCGGCACCCCATGCTCGTCGGTGTAGTCGTACATCCAAGCCACCGGCTCACCTCCCGCAGCCTGGGGCGGTGAGGTGCGGCGGTTCCAGGCGGCGATGGTGTCCTGGCGCGTGGCTCGCACGGGGTCATGGGCGAAGCAGTCAGGGTTGCCGCAACGGACTTCCCACATCCGCCCGCTTCGGTCCACTGGATAGCAGCCCTCATCGTCGTTCACATCGTTCCCGCAAAACGGACAATTCAGCATCTCAGCCATTGGACTCACCCCGGCTCACGGTGCGGGCGGTGTCGTAGGTGTTTTCCAGTTCGTCGGCGCACTGTTCAAAGCCCATACCGACGTCGGTTTCGTGCTCGTTCGCCAGCGCTGCCGCCTCTCGCCAGTTGTGCACCAGAGCGTGCAGCGCCAACAGGAGCTTCTCTTTTTCCACTTCGGCATTGATGATAATGCCTGCTGGATTCGTATAGCCGACTCGCCCCTTTTCGCTCCTGTACGGGGCGCGCTGCTCTGGCGCGATGAACGAGCGGCGAGGCTCGATACGCAGGCGGTTGATTGCGTGTGCAACGGCGGCATTGATTCCGCGCGGCCAAGAGGCGGGGTTGTTACTTTTCATCACGTCGAGATAGCTCTGTAGCGTGCTGATGCACTCGCCATCGGTCATCCCGCTATTCGCCACCGCTTGTTGCGCCGCCCCATCCCCCTCAGCCTTGGCGGTAGAAAACTCATCGAACGGTGCCTCTCTCTCAATCTTGGCGAGATAGTCGGCGCGGCTCGGCGTGGACTCAGCCTTGGCGGGGCGGGCGGTGTCGATGCCTTCCAGCGCCTTACGGGCGATAGACTTCACGTAATCGACGCTGTTACTCATGTGCACAGCCATTGCGCCGTCAATGCGTTCGCCGGGTTCCAGTCGCGCCTTCATCGCGCCAATCGGATCCGCAATCTCCCTCAGCGCAGCCACAGCCAAGTTATCCCCCACCACGGGAGCGGTGGTTGCGGGCGTCGATGCCTGCTTGATGCGATCAAGTAGGTCGCCTTCGATTTCAGGGAATTTCAATCCCTGCGGAAAGTCACGCGATACCGTCAGCCCATTGGCGACATTGAATGCGGTCGCCAAGTCAACGCCAGGCGTTGCCCATGCGGCAGCGCCGAACGGTACGACGTGCGGCAGGCTGGTCAGAAGGGCGGCAAATGAGAAGACCGCATCGCCAGCACTGATAGCGACCTGCTCACCCTCGGCCGGAGCGGTGCGGGCTGAGAGGGATCGGTGTTCAAGTGAATCAAGCCAGTCAGCCAGCTTGTTACCGTAGGGGCCTTGGACATGCGGGTCCAACATGGTCGTGATTCGGTCACGCAGCCATGCGGCCCAGTCTCCAAACGCAACGCCGCCGGGTAACTCCACCTCCTGCGCCGGGGTGGATTCAAGGGCGGCGATGATGGCGGCGATGGCGTATTCAGCTACGGACTGGCGGTGCGCACCGTTTTCCAGCAGGTCTCTGGCGGTTAGGTGCAAGCCATCCTTGTCATACTCAGCAGCCAACAGCTCACGCGCACGCTGCTCTAGCGATTCGTTACTCATGGTCAGCCGCCTTTGGGTAGTTGTTGTCAACCGTCACGCGGGCCTTGAACACCGCCTCGCGCCTGTAAAGCACAACCTCAACATCCAGGTTGTCGCGGGCGTATGCCTCAGCCGCTCGTTGCGCCGGACCCTGTTGCACGCTGTCCGCCACCACGGTCCGGCCAGCGACCACGATGTATTCATTGTTCATTGCTCACCTTCAATCTATAGAGGGGTTCGTCGCCTGCCCACTCGTAGTTCCTGAGTGGCGTGTGGGTTGCTCGGCTCTGTTCAGTGGATTCCCGCAAGTGCGCCAAGCCATCCTGCTTTGCATACCCGACCTGCTCCAGCAGAAGAGGTAGGGCGACCTTCAGCTGAGAGCGGCAGATTTCACGAAGGCCCTCCAACGTATGGTCGCTATATTCGGAGTAGGCAATTCCTGCAACTACGCGGACAGCAGCCTCCACCACTTCATCAGGGATGTTAGGCGTGGGCATTGGGGGCTCCTTGATGTTCGACGGTGTTAGCATCAATTGTCGCCTTGTCGATTGCCTGAGCCGTGGATAGCGAAATGTCACTGAGGTAACGTTTTGCACGCTCGGCAATAAAAGCCCTTCGAAAAATCTCCATGGATGCCCTAAGGCGGGCAATCTCCACATCCTTCCCAGCCATCGCCTCGGCGTGGTCGGTGTGGAGGATGTAGTCGCCATCCACACTTTCCCGCATTTCGCAGACATCAGCGAATTGAATAAAATCGTATCGCTTCACCTTAATCTCTCTCAGTTTTCTGTTCTAACGCGGATGGTGGTCAGAAGCGGCCAACTAAAATGGCAAATCATCGTCCGCAAAATCATCCGCCGGGACGGACTGCTGGGGCGCGAACGCCTCCCGCTTCGCCTGCTGGGCGCGCTCCTCCTTGGCCTTGAACGACAGGCTGTAGAACGACCCGCGCTGGCTGTTCTTCGTCCACCCACTAATCCAGTAGGTCTTGCCGTCAATCATGACGGTGCCGGTCCAGTCCGGATGCTTGTCGCTTTCCTTCCTGTCATTCGGGAACATAGAGCCTGACATGTCGCGTAGTTCGTAAGCCATTACTGTTGTTCCTTGGGGAGCTTGGTTTTGAGTACGTCACGCTCGTGCGTGGTGAAGATGCCGCCAAACTTAGGGGCCAACCACAAGTCCATTTGAGCCGCCCGAGGGATGCAGCCCCAGGTTTCCTTGACCGTGTAGAGGTCATCCGGGTCTTGGGTTTCGTCCCACTGGGCGATTCGCTCCTTGATGAGGTCTACGGATGGCCCGTATTGCTCATAGGCGGCGTCACAGCGGGATTTGCGCTCGTCCTCGATGCGCGCCTCCGGAACGACCTCGGCGGCCGTCTGAGCGTCATTCATTCGCTCGGCCTCGTCCGGCTCCATGATTCCGGCGAATCCGAAGGCGTAGCGAGCAGCCTGAATGGCTGCCTTGTGACGAAGCATGCGGGCGGGCCACTGCTTCCACGTGTCTGTGTTGCGGCGGCACTCGGCCATGTACTCGGTCACTTCGACCGGATGATGGCGGTCCTTGCGGTGCATCTTGCAGGTCACCGACACCAACTGACCGGACTCGTTCACGGCGTCCACGAACCCCATGCCGTCGAACTGCGGGTGACTGTTGATGAGCTTCATCCAGCCGTCCACCGAAACCACTGGCTGAATGCCCCCATTGCGGCCGGGGAAGGCGAATATTTCCTTCGTAAACGGGTTTAAGTTGTGGGCCTTCGCCACCAAGCAAAAGGCCGCGATTTGCTCGTTCGATACTTGTCCGCCTCCATTCGGCATGATGGTGGCCTTCATCGTCTGGACGAAGGCCTCCTTGTTCATTCCGTAATGGGTGGCGAGGCCGGCGATGACGCCAGGGTTTTCGATGACTGCGAGGTTGCTCATTGTTGTAGCTCCTTGTTTCTATTCAGAACGAATTGCAGTTCCATTTCCGGCCACGACCGTGGCTCGGGGATGATATTTAGCCTTTGCGGCGATATAGGCAGCCTGGGCCTGTTCGGGCGTATCGTAAGTGCCGAGCCATTTCTTCTTGCCCTTTGTCTTGATGGTTGCGGTGTATCTTCCGCTAGACTTACGACGCTCTATTCCAACGTAGCCCATCTTAGATATCGGCCGCACGACCTTGTTCTGGCAGTTCTCTGATCTAGTAGCCAGCCTTAGGTTTGACCACCGGTTGTTGGTGACGTCTCGATCAACGTGGTCTACGTCACTAGACGGGAATACTCCTGTCATATAGAGCATAGCCAACTGATGGAAGTAGTACCGCTTGTAATCAAGCATTACGGCCATGTAGCCCTTTATTCCGACTGGGTTTCCACATAGTGAGCCTGGGCGGCAATGTGGGCGCTTAGCCTTCCACGTAAAAATTCCGGTATCAGGGTCATACCAAACCAGTTCTTTTAGTCTTTCTTCTGTAATTCGACAGCCCATTTAACCCTCAATGAGTAGTATTGAATCGCTGGTGGAAAAACAGGTTAGGCTCCGGCTTCCGCTCCATCGCCAACTTAGCCAGGAACTCCCTTAGCCGGTCTGTGTTGGTCTTTGGAGGCTTGGGGCTGTGGCCGAAGGGGATGTGCTCAATTAGTTCGCGGGAGAGGTTCATTCATCATCCTCGTCAATTGGCGGCTCGATGATATTGTTCACAAGCCAGCATTCGTAGCAGGCAAGAGGAACGTCATAGGCGACGCCATTCACTTCGTAAAGCTCGCTATCCGGGAAACTTTCGCCGCAGATACAGCATTCGCAAAGTTGAACATTCATCTTGTAGCCCCATAGTAGAGAACGCCCAAGAAAAACGACCAGAAGCTTGCCATTAAAATCATTCCAATCACCGGGACGATAATGTGGCGGCTGTCTTGGATGCGCCATAGGATGCGGCGTAGACGGCTCATGGGCGGCGCTCCAGAGTGCCATTGGTTACGCGCGATTCCTGCATGTGCTGTTCATGGAAAATCCACTTTCCGTTATCTCCATACCAGCGGCCCTTACGTGAATTGAAGTCTGGCTCTATCTCATACCAGAACCAGTCTCCGTTATCGTCCATCGCCAGATACTTTGCCCAAGTTGGCGAATCCTTCCAGTCGGGCTTGCTCATACCCCCTCCCGAGCGTCGGCGTCGGCCGCTTCGTTTCGCTTGACCCATTCGGCCTGAGCCTTGTCGCCGGCATTGCACAGCGACGTGAGCAGAACCTTGACCGAGAAGGAATCCCGGTTATTGCACAGATACTGTGCCACAGCATCGAGGACCACTTCGGCGTCGAGGTTGTCCATGCACCGCTGCATGTCATCGAAGACGGCCTCGCCGGCTTCCGGTTCGGACTGTGCATCGTAATTGCGCTGGGCTGATTGAAGGTCCATCTCACTCTCCTTTTGTCTGGTTGTACTGGGTAGAACGCAGGCGGTTACGGAATCCGGTCACTCGTAGAGGAAGCCAAGAAAGTCGCCATTGGGCGCAACCTTGATTGCTTCGTAGACTGTGAATGGGCCGGCGCTCTCGTTCTTGGCGTTCGCAATGGCTTCAGCCTCAGATTCCGTGGCAATGCCACTCTCCACCACCATGAAGTTCAGGCGGCTGTTGAAGCGACCCGTTTTGCTCATGGCGATGGCGTACTTAACCTGACTCATATCGGCGGCTCGTTGGTTGGTGTTGTCCGTATACACGGAGCCGGTAGCTGAAACCGGCCAAACAAACTTTACTTGAACTCCTGACCGGATGCAACTATAGTTTACGTCAAGGCTATTGAACACCACAGAGAGGAAGTAATGGACATTACGAAACGCATCGCCAAGCGCAAACTCGGCATCAAGTCGGACTATGCATTCGCCAAGTATTTCGAGTGCACCCGGATGGCGGTCAGCCTGTGGGGTGAAGACGAGCCGCTCCCAAAGCTCCGCCAGATGCTGCTGCGCGCCCGCCACCCCGACAAGTTCCCGGAGCGCAAGAAATGACCAGTAACACCCACGACTGCAAAGCCAAAGACGCCGAACGCCAAGCCCTCCAGCGCCAGCTAGACGAGTGGGCTGCCAAGGGCAATATCCCGCAACTACTGCCAACTCGACCGGAGAAGAAAGCATGACCCTTTTCATCATCGCAGCTATCACCATTAGTGTGCTCTCAGTGTTCCTGTTCCGCTATGCGAACTCAGGCTATGACGGACGACACATGCTGGCGGCTTTTACGGGCATCCTTTGCGCAATGGCGGCGGCAGCCGGCCTTGTTGCGTGCGGCATCATGGCCGTTTCTTGGCGTGGCGCGCACGTCCAAGCTGACATCATCAACCGCGAATACGGCACGAGCTACACGGGCGAGGAAGTGTTCTACGCATCCAGCGTAATCGACACCATCCGCGAACTGCAGCGCCGCCGCGTAGAGGTCAATGGCGATGTGTTCCGCGAAGCCGACCCGAACGTTGAGGCGCGCCGGGAGAAGGTGAAGTGAGCTGCCCATCCCCATACCACCAATCCACCGACCTCTCCTGGCCCGAGCTGCGCGAGCGCATCATTTCCGCCCGGTATCAGGACCAGATGGTTTTGACCGTTTTTGAATGCGGGTTCGCCCGCTCGCCGTCGCAAATCCACACCATGCTCACCGCTCTCGGAAAGAAGCTCCCTATCACTTCGGTGCGGCGCAGCATTTCAAATTTGACCAAGGCCGGAGCGCTCGTGAAGACTCCCGAACAACGCCGTGGCCCTATGGGGCACGTAGAAACTCTGTGGGTGAAGCCATGACCACCCAACCCCTATCGCAGCGACTGGAGGCCTTTTGCGAAGCCATGGACAACACCTTCAAGTCCAACATCCACACTAGTGACATTCGGGAGGCGGTCGCCATCATGAAGCACCTAGAGAGCGCCCCAACCGCCCGAGTCAGTCACCTTGGAGGCCATCACCGGTACATCCGCCTAGTCGGAACCCCGCTCCCTCCGCGCTATCTGGAAGCCCGCATCGCCCTCGTCACCCTGGAGGAGCCATGAAACCTGATTGGAAAGATGCGCCGGCATGGGCTAACTACTTGGCCAGAGACTATAACAACCAGTGGTACTGGTATGAGTACCCGCCCAAGCGAACTATGACCCAGTGGCGCCCGGTCAATGGCAAGGTTACGGGGGCGAATCTGCGCCAGGAGCGAGCCTGGGAAAACTCACTGGAGGAACGCCCGTGAGGATTCTCTGCCGCCTTGGCTGGCATAGGTGGAAGCCAGTCTGGCGCTGGTCTTACGGGGTCAACGCCCATCGCCTGCCTACCGGAGGGTCGCTGTACGTCTCTCCTGGTTGGCGTCACAAACCGCACGTCTGCACCCGCTGCGGCAAACGCCGAAACTGAGGAGGGGAGATGAACTATCCGCCTGACGTGAAGTTCGTCGCTACCGTCTATCCGGACTGGTCGCTGCTGGAAATAAACGAGACTGGGGATATCTACGCGTTCAACCGGGGCACGGGCAAAGTCTACTGCCTTCCCCACCCTGACGCCCCGTTCATCCCCAACCCTTGGCGCGGAGCCTTGGAGACCACCACCCCCGCCGTCAGCGGGTGAGGTGAAAAGGATGTTGACGAAGGGCGAAGAGGAGGTGTAGCTTTGGCGTACCGATGTGGCAGTCGGCGATGTGCTAGGATAAGGACGTAAACCGAACCCCAGTTGATTTAGAGGGGCGGTGTAGTCAGTAAGGTGCCTTATCCCACCTCGCCGATTGCCTCGCCAAGGCCCGCCCCTCTAAGCCTTCTGGGGTTTTTCTTTGGCGATTCGCCTAGCCGTATTAAGCAACTGCGGGCTAGGTGCAAGCAAGCAGCAGGCTCATGCAATCGGTGGGTGTTAGCGCAATCCGTTCGACCGAGAGGCAGGGGTTAAATCCCTGTAGAGGAACGGAACCTTAGAACTGATAAACCAGGAACTAAGGCTTGTACCGACGCATGGCTCCGGAGAGCAGCGCAGGACGAGAGCAGAAGAGCCTTAGGCATAGGGCTAGCTTCTGCTTGCCCTCAGCAATCACCAAAGAGCATCTATATAAGCCTTAGATCTTCCGGATAAACGGTAGTTGCAATTAGCTCAATATGCACTAAGCTGTGGTTGTGGGTGCTGTAGGAAGCAGATACTTCCCTGAGGGTCGCTGGTTCGAGTCCAGCCAGGTTGAAAGACCTGTAGCTCAGCTGGATAGAGCATTAGGCCAAAACTGCTGCTTTCGATTGTCGCCCCACACAAGTTTTCTAATCCGTGGTGAAGCGTTCGGTTACTTCTCTGGTATGAAAATGCCGACCGCGTTTGTTCCCGGACTCAGTTTCAACTGCTGGTGCTGTAGAGGGCGGTTACTTCGACTGTTAATCGAGAGGTCGTTGGTTCGAATCCAACCGGTTCCGTATGGGGCCGTAGCTCAGTGGCTAGAGCGCTAAAATTTCCGTCTTCGCCTGTTGCCCAGCTTTCTCTGAGTTCGGTCCCTTCAATCTAGGAGAGACCCCAATGCAGTCCAACACTGCCCGCAAGTTTGATGTTCGTACCCATGGCGGTACGCCTGCCTTCCCACACCTGACTGCCGAACAGCGCCTTCGCCGCGCTGTAATGTCGTGTCTGCTGTGGGAAGACCAGTTCTACGTAGACGGCAAGACCATCGCCGATGCTATCGAGGAAGCGGCATCCGCCGTGTCTCCGCAGGTGTTGGCTCAGGTGGCTATCGAAGCCCGCAGCCAGCAGAACCTTCGCCACGTTCCGCTCTTGCTGGCCGCGCTGCTTGCCAAGCGTGGCGGCTCCGTCGTGTCATCGACCATTGAGCAGGTGATTCAACGCGCCGATGAACTGTCCGAGTTCCTTAGCCTGTATTGGCGAAACGGGAAGACACCCATCGCAAAACAGGTGAAAAAGGGTCTTGCTTCCGCGTTCACCAAGTTCGACGCCTACCAATTGGCGAAGTACGACCGCGCCAAGGCTATTCGCCTGCGTGACGTTCTTTTCATGGTTCACGCCAAGCCGAAGAACGAGCAGCAAGCCGAGGTCTGGAAGAAGCTGGTTGACGGCACGCTACCGGCTCCCGACACCTGGGAGGTTGGTCTGTCCACGGGCGGCGATAAGCGTGAGACGTTTGAGCGGTTGATTCGCGAGAACAATCTCGGCTATCTGGCGTTGCTTCGCAATCTGCGCGGCATGACTGAGGTTGGCGTTGATGAAACGCTAATCAAGGAAGCATTGTTGGCTCGCAAGGGCGCTCAGCGCGTGCTGCCGTTCCGTTACGTGGCCGCTGCTCGTGCCTGCCCGCGTCTAGAGCCGACGATTGACCAAGCGCTCTCTGAGGCGATTTCAGAGCTTCCAGTGTTCTCTGGCAAGACAGCAATCCTCGTGGACGTGTCTGGTTCTATGGACGTTCCGCTGTCCCAGCGCTCCGACTTGAAGCGAATCGACGCCGCCGCCGCATTGGCATCCTTGGTGCATGGCGATGTTCGTATGTTCAGCTTCTCTAATCAGGTTGTGGAGGTGCCGCCTCGTCGCGGCATGGCGGGTGTGGATGCATTGGTCCGTTCTCAGCCTCACGGCGGCACTGCGCTGGCGGCAGCGGTTGCGGCATTGAATCAGCAGGTGCCGCATGACCGCCTTATCGTCATCACTGACGAGCAGGCGACCGATGGGCGAGTGCCTGAGCCTGTCGCATCCAAGGCGTACATGATTAACGTCGCCAGCTACAAGAACGGCGTTGGCTATGGCCGCTGGAGGCACATTGACGGCTTCTCTGAGGGCGTCCTGAAGTGGATTCACGAGGTAGAGCGTGACGCCTGACGAACTGGCTGACGCTGGGCGAAAACTCTACGGCTACGGCTGGCAAACAAGGCTGGCCGAAGTTCTTAGCGTGAATGGTTCAACGGTGCGGCGCTGGGTATCTGGTGCCGTTCCTGTTCCTGGACCAGTGGAAGTCGCAGTTAGCGGGCTACTCATTCAGAAGAAAAAGCACGTGTCCGCTTCTGACCGCCAGTAGCGTTGTAACTTCAAACTAACTCAGATGCTGTATGGGAGGGAGGGGTGAACACTAACGACAATTGGATTCTCTGGACGGCGAGCCATTACCACTTCCGAGACCTTGCCAAGTTTCAGGACGGGAGCCTAGGTAGCTTCAGCATCACGCATGAGCAGTTCAAGCGTGAGCTAGCAGAGGCCTACAGGCGTGGAGCGGAGGCAGACATCTCAGTACCAAAGAACACTTTGCCCCGCGCACCATGGCGCGCTCAGCAAGAGAAAATATCCAGCCGGAGAGATGTATGAGGATTGGCAGATGGGAAGTTCGGGTTTACCGCAGTCGGGCATGGACTTGGAGAAAGCCTCACTGGTACGCAGCTTATGACAGAAAGCGAATCAGGTGCTACGGCCTCGGTCCGCTAGGCATCTCCATCAAACGCCTTGGGAAATCTTTCTCACTATTCCCGTGGAATCGCGGCTACTGATGTCCGCCCCCTAACCAATCCCCCGTCCCAACAGAAACAACAGGAGAGTGATGTATGGGCGACTGCGCGAGGCACGAGCATCTTGACCACCTGGGCGGCGTCTGCCCTGAGTGCAAGCTAGAGGTTGACGAATACGGCAACACCGAAAATCAGTT
>Ga0247824_10002070_pt1 | contig 11184 bp, 10 predicted proteins | sample 13C_PalmiticAcid_FD_194412 | JGI IMG/M metagenome (GOLD analysis project Ga0247824, IMG submission 194412) | Soil microbial communities from agricultural site in Penn Yan, New York, United States - 13C_PalmiticAcid_Day48 | ecosystem: Environmental > Terrestrial > Soil > Agricultural land...
CCGCCGGAGCCGAGTTCGTGGACGTCGAGCTGCGGTCCGAGTTCGTGGCCGACATCGTCCGCATGCGCCGGGGCCGCGGCGTCATCGCGTCGACGCACATCTATGGCGACGCGCCGAAGGATGTTGCGGAGCGAGTGCGGTGTCTCCGGTCGACGGGCGCCGAAGTTGTGAAGTTCGCCACCGAGGTGAGCTCGCTGACCGAGACGCTGCCATTGTATGAGCTCGGTGCCGGAACGGATGCGCGCGCGGAGGGCCAGGATCATGTCCTCATCGCGATGGGTCCACACGGCACGCACACCCGCGTTCTCTCGGCGCGTTTGAAGAATCGCTGGACGTATTGCGGCGACGGCGTGGCGCCCGGACAGATTCCGGCGGCCCGCATGTTGTCGGAGTTTCACTTCAAGCGTATCCGTGCGGACGCCGGTCTCTACGCGGTGGTGGGGTCACCGATTGCGCACTCACTGTCGCCCGCCATGCACAATGCCGGTTTCGCGCAGGCCGGGCTGAACGCGGCTTACGTCGCGCTCGATGCGCGCGATGCGAAGGATTTCGTGACCTTTGCGCGCACGATGAATATTCGTGGCGCAAGCATTACAGCGCCCCTGAAAGTGTCACTGATGACCGAGATGGACGAGCTCGAGCCGCTGGCGAAGGAAGTGGGGGCGGTGAACACGCTCGCGGTGCGGGGCGGACGATGGATCGGCGCGAATACGGACGTGGCCGGCTTCCTCGCGCCGCTAAAAGGGCGCATGACGCTGCGTGGGACGCGAGCCGCCATCCTCGGCGCGGGAGGTGCGGCGAGAGCCGTCGCGCTCCAGCGCGAAGGCGCCGACGTGCGCGTCTGCGCGCGCCGTCTCGACGAGGCGACGAACGTCGCAGCGCTGGTCGGAGTTCGCGCGGGAACGTTCCCGCCGCCGGCGGGATCGTGGGACGTGCTCGTCAACGCCACATCGTGCGGCAGCCGAGCGGGCGATTCGAGCGTCATGGCCGGCGCGCGCCTTGACGGCGAGATCGTGTTCGACCTGGTCTATGCGCCCGGCGAGACGCCGCTTCTCGAGCAAGCGCAGGCGTCGGGCTGTTGGACGATTGGCGGCATCGACATGCTGATCGCCCAGGCCGAAAGGCAGTTCGAGATCTGGACCGGCGCCGCGCCGCCCCCCGGGCTTTTTCGCGCGGCGATCGACAGCGCGTCAGGATGGCAGACGGGAGCTCGTGCGTGAAGCAGACATCGTTTGAAGAATTCGTGGATCTCGCCCGGCGAGGGACGTTCGTGCCGGTCGTTCGCGAGATCATGGCCGACCTGCTCACGCCAGTCTCGGCATTCATCAAGATCGCCGAACACTCCGATTACGCGTTCCTCTTCGAATCGGTCGAGGGCGGGGAGCAGGTCGCCCGCTACTCCTTTCTCGGCAAAGACCCCTTTCTCGTGCTGCGGGCGCGCGGCAACAAGACAGTCATCGATCGATCCGGGGTCACGACCGAGAGCGAAGAGCCCTTCGTCGCTACAATGCGCCGCCTGATGACGGAGTTCCGCGCCCCCTTCGTTCCAGGGCTGCCGCGGTTCACCGGCGGCGCGGTCGGATTCATCGGTTACGACGCGAGTGCGCGCTTCGAACCCGCGCTGCAGGAGGCCTGGGAGAACGCGGGCTGGGTGGCGACCGGCACCAGCGAAGACGATGCCGGATTCATGCTGTTCGATACGGTGCTCGCGTTCGATCACGTCAAGCATCGCATTCTGGTCATTGCGAACGCGCGCATCACGCCTGACGAGGATCTCGGGGCACTCTACCAGTTCGCCTGCGCGAAGATCGACTTCCTCGAGCGCGAGCTCGAACGGGGATTGTCGCAGCCGGAGCGAACGATCGGCGCCGCTCCTGCCGTGCTGTCGAACGTGACCAGGGAACGATTCGAAGCGGGCGTGCGCACCATCAAGGAACACATTGCGGCAGGGAATATCTACCAGGCCGTCCTCTCACAACGGTTCGAAGCCGATATCACCGCGGATCCATTCACTGTCTACCGCGCGCTTCGCCACGTGAATCCATCGCCGTACATGTATTTCATCCGGCTCGGCGAACTGGCAATCGTCGGTTCCAGCCCTGAGATGCTGGTTCGCGTGGAAGCCGGCCGTGTGGAGACACACCCCATTGCCGGCACGCGACCGCGGGGCGCGACCGAAGAGGAGGATCTCCGTCTTGCCGACGAGCTGAAGCGCAACGAAAAGGAACGCGCCGAGCATGTGATGCTGGTGGATCTCGGGCGTAACGATCTTGGCCGGGTCTGCGAGACCGGATCGGTCCGTGTGCCGCAGTACATGACACTGGAGCGCTACTCGCACGTCATGCATCTCGTCTCCACCGTCGAGGGCACGCTCGCCGGAGATCGCGACCACATCGACGCACTCGTTTCATGTTTTCCAGCGGGCACCGTGTCCGGCGCACCGAAGATCCGGGCGATGCAGATCCTCGCCGAACTCGAACCGACCCGCCGCGCCATCTACGCCGGCGCGATCGGCTACATCGACTTCGCCGGAAATCTCGACTTCTGCATCGCGATCCGCACGATCACGATCCGCCGCAATCGCGCCCGTGTCCAGGCAGGTGCGGGGATCGTGGCCGATTCGAATCCGGCAGCGGAGTACGAAGAAACCCGCGACAAGGCGAAGGCGCTGCTCCAGGCGTTGACCATGGCAGAGGCGGGGCTGTGATTGGTCGACTCGTGTGCATCCCGAGCGACCACAGCGAGCGAGTGTGATTCTACTCATCGACAACTACGACTCGTTCACGTGGAACCTCGCCCAGTACTTTGGCGAGCTCGGCGCCGCACCCATGGTGAAGCGGAACGACGAGATCTCAATGGACGAGATCGCCGCGCTTCGTCCATCACGCATCGTCATCTCGCCGGGGCCCGGACGGCCGGAGGCCGCGGGTATTTCGGTGGAGGTCATTCGGCGGTTCGGGCCGACGACGCCGGTGCTGGGAGTATGTCTGGGACACCAGGCGATCGGCTATGCGTTTGGCGGCGAGGTCGTGCGCGCGCCGCAGTTGATGCACGGCAAGACCTCGGCGATCCTTCACGACGGCAGGGGCGTGTTCAAGGGCATCGCCATTCCGTTCGTAGCGGGCCGCTATCACTCGCTGGTAGTCGCGGATCCGCTGCCCGATGCGCTCGAAGCAGCCGCGCACACTGAAGACGGCACGCTGATGGCGCTGCGACACCGTTCGCTGCCGATCCACGGTGTGCAGTTTCATCCGGAGTCGGTGCTCACCTGCGAGGGGCACCGCATGCTTCGAAATTTCCTGGAGCTGTAATGTTCGCGCCACTGCTCGAAAAGCTTCGTCGCCGTGAGGACCTGACCGAATCCGAGGCCGCCGCCGCCATGGCCGAGATCATGGACGGTCGAGCTGTGCCGTCGCAGATCGCCGGATTCCTCGTCGCGCTTGGCATGAAGGGAGAACGACCGCGTGAGATCGTCGGCCTCGCGCAGGTCATGCGTGCCAGGGCAACGAAGCTCTCGCGGTCCTTTGCGCCCGTGTTCGATACGTGCGGCACAGGAGGCGATCGAGCGCATACGTTCAACGTCTCCACCGTCGCCGCGATCGTCGTCGCCGCCTGCGGCCTTCGCGTCGCCAAGCACGGCAATCGTTCTGTGTCGAGCCGCTGCGGCAGTGCGGACCTGCTCGAAGCCCTGGGGGTGAACATCGCGGCTCCGCCGGAGGTCGTCGAACGCTGCCTCGACGAGGCGGGGATCGCCTTTTTCTTCGCACCGACGTTTCATCCGTCCATGCGTCATGCCGGGCCGACGCGAAAGGAGCTCGGGATCCGGACTGCTTTCAATCTGCTGGGCCCGCTGACGAATCCCGCCGGCGCGACTCGGCAGCTCGTAGGCGTGCCACGTCCAGAGCTCACCGAGCTCGTTGCACGATCCCTCGCGTTGCTCGGAACGGAGCGCGCCTGGGTCGTGCACGGCGCCGACGGGCTCGATGAGATCTCGACCACGGGCTACACGAAAGTGTCGGAGTGCCGCGACGGTGCGGTGAACACCTTCTACGTCCATCCCTTCGACTTCAAGCTGCCCAAGACTCGCCCGGAAACGCTGCGCGGCGGGGATGCCGCCGAGAACGCCGCGATCGCCAGGCGCGTGCTCGAAGGCGCAGCGGGGCCGACGCGGGAAATTGCGGTTCTCAACGCCGCTGTATCTCTGCTGATTGCAGGGGCGGTGGAAACCGTGAACGACGGCATCGAGCGCGCGGCAGAGGCGATCGACAGCGGTGTGGCCGCGTCCACCCTCGACAGGCTGCGCAGCATGTCCAATGCGGGAGTAGCCGCGCAATGATGACCGACATCACCGATCTGCTCGCGGCCATCGTCGCCGCGACCCGGACGGCGGTGGCCTTTCGCGAACTAGAGCGCCCTGTGGGATCGCTCGGACGTGATCATCAGCCGGACGGGAAAGGATTCGCCGAGGCGCTCAGCGGATCGGCATCGCCTCGGATCATTGCCGAGTGCAAGCGGCGCTCGCCGTCGCGAGGCATCCTGCGGCAACGGTACGACCCTGCTGCACACGCACTCGCCTATGCGGAGGCCGGGGCAGCCGCAATTTCCGTCCTGACGGAGCCGGCTTTTTTCGATGGACATCCTGAGCATCTTGCGGCCGTACGACGAGCGGTCAATCTCCCCGTGCTGCGCAAAGACTTCATCGTCACTGACTATCAGGTTCATGAATCCGTCGCGCTCGGCGCCGATGCCATCCTCCTGATCGTGGGCGCTCTCGACGAAGACGAGCTGACGCACCTGCACGAACTCGCGTTGTCGCTCGGACTCGCAGCGCTCGTCGAAGTTCACGATCGCGACGAATTGTTGCGCGCGCTACACGGCGGCGCGCGCATCGTCGGGGTGAACAGCCGCAATCTGCGGACGCTGCAAGTCGACCTCGGCGTGGCCGAACGATTATCTGTCGACATGCCAGACGAGGTGATTGCGGTCGGAGAGAGCGGGATCCGCAGTGGAGAAGACATCCGACGCCTGTCGGCGCTCGGGTACGACGCATTTCTCGTGGGCGAGCAACTGATCACACAGGAAGACCCTGGTGACGCGCTGCGAGGGTTGAGATCGTCATGACGCGCGTCAAAGTGTGCGGCGTCACCCGGGGGGAAGACGCGCTCCTGGCGGCGGAGCTCGGAGCGTCGGCAATCGGGTTCGTCTTCTGGCCGCGCAGCCCGAGGTTCATCGATCCCGGTCGCGCCGCCTCGATTGCCCGCGAGCTTCCGCCTCTGATCACAACAGTCGGCGTGTTCGTGGATCAGCCGATCGAAGAAGTGCGGCGTATCGCGCAGCGTGTGCCGCTGATGGCGGTCCAGCTTCACGGGAACGAGCCAATCGAGTACGCGCGGCAGCTGCTCCAACCGGTGATACGGGCCGTCGCAGTGGACGATCAATTCACGATGTCATCAGTGGACGTGATTCCAGCCGAGATCACCGTCCTGTTGGACGCCCATGACCCCGTGCGCCGCGGCGGCACGGGCCGAACCATCGACTGGACCGCCGCATCGCAGGCCGCCGCGCGCCGTCCCGTATTTCTGTCGGGCGGGCTGAACCCGGCGAACATCGCGGAAGCCATCATCCGCGTGCATCCATACGGCGTGGATCTGTCGTCAGGAGTCGAGTCGGCGCCCGGCGTGAAGGACCCGGCGCGCTTGCGCGCCGTGTTCGAGGCGGTCGCAGGAACCGTCGAACATCATGGTTGAGATCGTCTTGTCATTCGGTCATCGGGACCCGGATCCGCGCGGATACTTTGGCGCGTTCGGAGGCCGGTTCGTACCCGAAACGCTGGTAGCGCCCGTCGAGGACCTGGAGCGCGCGTACCTGGATGCACGCCGCGACCCTGAATTCCGCGCAACGCTCGTCGGCCTGCTGCGCGATTATGTGGGCAGGCCGACGCCGCTCTACGAGGCGCGGCGGCTGTCTGGAGCGCTCGGCGGCGCCCGCCTGTTTCTCAAGCGTGAGGACCTTGCGCACACCGGCGCGCACAAGATCAACAATGCGCTCGGGCAGGCGCTTCTCGCACAACGCATGGGCAAGCGTCGCATCGTTGCCGAGACCGGCGCAGGGCAGCACGGCGTTGCCTCGGCCACCGTGTGCGCGCTGCTCGGGCTCGAGTGTCACGTCTACATGGGCGCTGAAGACATGGAGCGGCAATCGCTGAACGTCTTCCGCATGCGTCTGCTCGGCGCGACGGTCACGCCGGTTGAGGCAGGCAGCCGGACGCTGAAGGACGCGATCAACGAGGCGATGCGCGACTGGGTCACCAACGTCGCCGACACGTACTACCTGCTCGGATCCGTTCTCGGGCCGCACCCGTATCCGCTCATGGTGCGCGAGTTTCAGTCCGTGATCGGACAGGAAGCGCGTGCACAGATCCTCGAGACGATCGACCGTCTGCCCGATGCGGTTGTCGCCTGCATCGGCGGCGGCAGCAACGCCATGGGCATCTTCGACGCGTTCGTCGACGACCACGACGTTCGCCTGATCGGGGTGGAAGCGGGTGGGCGTGGCATTCGCAAGGGCGAGCACGCGGCGCGGTTTGCGGGTGGCGCCGCCGGTGTGCTGCAGGGAACGAGGAGTTACGTTCTTCAGGACGAAAACGGCAACATCGAACTCACGCATTCGGTTTCCGCCGGGCTCGATTACGCCGCGATCGGTCCCGAGCACGCGTCGCTCTATGAAACCGGACGCGCTGAATACACGTGGATCGACGACGACGCGGCGCTGGCGGCTTTTCAGCGACTCGGACGCGAGGAGGGGATCCTGCCTGCGCTCGAGTCATCGCATGCAATCGCGCACGTATGCCGGATCGCGCCGGCGATGCCGCGTGACTCAGCGATCCTGGTGAATCTCTCCGGCCGCGGAGACAAGGACGTTCTCAGCGTCCGTAAGGCGCTGGAGGGTCGGTGATGGGACGTCTCGGCGACACGTTCGCCCGACTTCGCGGCGACCGACGCGGCGGCCTGATCGCGTACGTGACCGCCGGCGACCCGGACTCGCCGCGGTCCGAAGACATCCTCGTCGCTCTCGCCGAGGGCGGAGCGGACGTCCTCGAAGTCGGCGTGCCGTTCTCGGATCCCGTTGCCGACGGACCGGTAATCCAGCGTGCAAGCGAACGCGCCCTGGCAGCGGGGATGACCCTGAACGGCACGCTGGATCTCGTCAGGCGCCTGCGGAACCGCATCGAGACGCCGGTCGTGCTGTTCACGTACGCCAATCCCGTGCTGCGGATGGATCCGGCGGTGTTCGCGGAACGGGCGCGCAGGGCCGGCACCGACGGCGTGCTCATGCTTGATTACCCCGTCGAGGAGGCCGAGCCGCTGCGCGCGCCTCTGGTTGCCGCGGGCCTGGATCCGATCTTCCTGATCAGCCCGACGACAACCGACGCGCGCATCGAACGGTCGGCGCAGTTGGGCGCGGGGTTTCTCTATCTGATTTCACGCCTGGGCGTCACCGGGGCCCGTGCAGAGATGGCGGATGATGCAACGGCGCTGGTCGAGCGCGTGCGGCGTCACTCGTCGTTGCCGCTGGCGCTGGGCTTCGGCATCTCGCGGCCCGAACAGGTCGCGGCCGTCTGCAGGCACGCCGATGCGGCGGTTGTTGGAAGCGCGATCGTCAACGTCGTCGCGCAGCACGCCAGCAACGATGCGGCGGCGGCCGTTCGGGATTTCGCGCGGTGGCTGAAGAGCGCATTGTGACCATCGACGACCTCCGCCGTCGCATCGACGAGATCGACGAACAACTGGTGCGGCTGCTGAACGCCCGCGCCGAGTGCGCGCTGGCGATCGGGCATGAGAAGAAGCTGGCTGGCATGGGCGTCTACCAGCCGGATCGCGAAGCCGACGTGCTGCAGCACGTGCAGGCCGTCAACCCGGGGCCGCTCGACAACAGTGCGATGAAACGGCTCTTCGAACGGGTGATCGACGAGGCGCGCCGCCTCGAGCGCATCGCAGACGTAAAATGAGGGATTCATGGTTGTCGTAATGCAGGAGCGGGCCACCAGCGAGCAGGTGGAACGCGTTGTCGCTCACCTGATCGAAATGGGCTTCGACGTGCACCGGTCCACCGGCGCGCTGCGCACGGTGATCGGAGCCGTCGGCGGAAAAGTCGGCGATCCACGGCTGATCGAGGTCCTCGAGGGCGTGCAGGAGGTGCTGCGCATCACCGAGCCGTACAAGCTCGCCAGCCGCACCTTCCGCCCCGAAGACACGGTCATCACCGTCGGCGAAGTGCGCATCGGCGCTGACGAGGTCATCGTCATGGCCGGCCCCTGCTCGGCCGAGACCGAGGAGCAGGTTGAGGCGACGGCGGCAGCCGTCAAGCGCGCCGGTGCCAAGATCCTGCGCGGCGGCGCGTTCAAGCCGCGCAGCTCACCCTACAGCTTCCAGGGCCTCGGGGAAGAGGGGCTGCGCCTCCTGCGCACCGCCGCGGATCGCCACAACCTGTACCTCATCACCGAGGTGATGGACATCAGCCAGATCGAGACCATCGACCAGTACGCCGACATCCTGCAGGTCGGCGCGCGCAACATGCAGAACTTCACCCTGCTGCGCGAGCTCGGACGGACCCGCAAGCCCGTCATGCTGAAGCGAGGGATTTCGGCCACGGTCGAGGAATGGCTGCTCTCGTCGGAATACATTCTTGCGGGCGGCAACATGAACGTGATGCTGTGCGAGCGTGGCATCCGTACGTTCGAGAGCTACACGCGCAACACGCTCGACATCTCCGCGATCCCGGTCGTGAAGCAGTTGAGCCATCTGCCGGTGATCGTGGATCCGAGCCATGGCACCGGACGACGCGACAAGGTGGCGCCTATGGCACGAGCCGCGGTCGCTGCCGGCGCCGACGGGTTGATCATCGAGGTCCACTGCGATCCTGATCACGCACTGAGCGACGGCGCGCAGTCGTTGTTTCCCGGACAGTTCGATCGCTTGATGGCCGAACTGCGCATCATCGCCCCGGCCATCGGGCGCAGCATCTGCGTGGAGCCGGTAGCGCGGAGGGGATGGGGGCGGTAACTGATTGCGGACTGCTGATGGCGGATTGCTGATCGACGGATTGCGGATTGCTGAGTGAGAGTGCGGATTGTGGATTGAGAGTGCGGATTGTGGATTGATACGGATTGGCCCCTGAGTTTCGGCGAGTTGTCATCGTCGGCTGTGGATTGATCGGAGGCTCGATCGAGCTGGCGCTTCGGGAGCGTGAGCCGTCGATCGAAGTCGTTGCGGTCGATCGCGGCGACGACGTCAACGCGGTCGCCGGAGCCGATCTGGTCGTGCTCTCGGCGCCGATCATGGAAATCATCCGAATCCTTCCGCAACTGGCCCCGCATCTCTCGCCAGACACCCTCGTAACCGACACCGGCAGCACGAAGGCAGCGATCACCGACGCTGCGTATGCCGTGCGGTTCATCGGGGGCCACCCGATCGCGGGTGCCGCTGTGGGGGGCCGCTCGGCGGCGCGGGCGGATCTTTTTGCCGGCCGCAGCTGGATCCTCACACCGGTCGCCCGGGCTCGCGATGAGGACGTGGCGCGACTCAGCGGATTCGTCGAACGCCTTGGGGCTCGCGTACGCCTGTTGGACCCCGCCGAACACGACCGTGTATTCGCGCTCGTGAGTCATCTGCCGCAGCTCGTGGTGAGCGCGATGATGAGCACGATTGGATCGCATGCGGGCGAGGAAGGCCTCGAGCTGGCCGGCGCCGGGCTGCGAGATTCCTCACGCCTCGCATCCAGTCCGCCGGAGATCTGGCGTGACATCGTCAGCAGCAATCGCGAAAACGTCGCGACTGCCCTCGAGCGTGTGATCGCGGAGCTCCGGGCGTTGCGCGACGACGAGACGGGCGACACGCTGCAGCGGACGTTCGAGCGCGCCGTCCGCTGGAAACGAACACTCGACGACCGCTCGATATAATTCCTCTCGATGGAATCGCCGCTCTGGACCCCTTCCCCCGAAAGCGTCGAGCGGGCGCGCATAACCCATTTCATGCGCCATCTCCGCGACCGGGGCGCGCATGTGTCCGACTATCGTTCTCTGTACGATTTCTCGATCACGCAGCCGCTCGAGTTCTGGCGCGCCGTGTGGGACTTCTGCGGCATCATCGGGCATCGGGGTGAGCGAATCGCGATCGGCATGGAGCGGATGCCGGGAGCGCAGTTCTTCCCCGATGCGCGGCTGAACTTCGCGGAGAACGTTCTACGGCAGCGCGGCAGCGGCGACGCGCTCGTCTTCAATGGCGAGAATCAGCGCCACAGGATCCTGAGCCACGACGAGCTCCGCGCAGAAGTCGGGCGTTTTGCGGCTGGCCTTCACGCCGCCGGCGTGCGCGCTGGCGATCGCGTCGGCGCGTACATCCCGAACATGCCCGAAGCCATGATCGCGTCACTCGGGGCAGCGACGATCGGCGCGGTCTGGTCCTCCTGCTCACCCGACTTCGGCGTGCAGGGGGTGCTCGATCGCTTCGGACAGATCGAGCCGCGCGTGATCGTCGCATCCGACGGGTACTTCTACGCCGGCAGGGTCCATGACATCAGGCCGAAGCTCGCTGCTGTGCTGGAAAAGCTGCCATCGGTCGAGCGCACGATCGTCGTTCCGTACGTGAAAGGGAGTCCGTCACTCGACGGTTTGCCGAATGCGGTTCTGTGGCGCGAGTTCACCAGGAGCGCAGCCACTATTCCAGAGTTCGAGCGGCTCCCGTTCGATCACCCGCTGTACATCCTTTATTCGTCGGGCACGACCGGCGTCCCCAAGTGCATCGTGCACGGCGCGGGGGGCACGCTCATTCAGCACCTGAAGGAGCACCAGCTGCAATGCGACGTGCAGGCCGGTGACCGGGTCTTCTACTTCACCACGTGCGGCTGGATGATGTGGAACTGGCTGGTGACCGCATTGGCGTCGAATGCGACGCTGCTTCTGTACGACGGGTCACCGTTCCATCCTGACGGCAACGTGCTCTTCGACTTCGCCGACGCGACCTCGATGACGCTCTTCGGGACGTCGGCTCGATTCATCGACGCCGTGCACAAGGCAAATCTCTCGCCGGTCCGCACGCACGATCTCGCCAGCGTCCGCACGATGACGTCGACCGGCTCGCCACTGGTGGCAGAGAGCTTCGACTTCGTCTACGAATCGATCAAGCA
>Ga0247824_10002071_pt1 | contig 11182 bp, 13 predicted proteins | sample 13C_PalmiticAcid_FD_194412 | JGI IMG/M metagenome (GOLD analysis project Ga0247824, IMG submission 194412) | Soil microbial communities from agricultural site in Penn Yan, New York, United States - 13C_PalmiticAcid_Day48 | ecosystem: Environmental > Terrestrial > Soil > Agricultural land...
GGCTGATGGCGCGGTGCTGATTGATTGATTGATTGATGAATCATGTACGAATACAAAAACTACAACAAACTACACACCGCCGCTGAAGTGACGTGAATGGACTGGACTGGACTGGGCTGGACTGGACTGGGCTGGACTGGAGCAAACTGAATGAGTTGATGCGGCTCGGCTCGGGCTCGGGCTCGGGTGTGGTTCAAGTGGTTTCGGGACCGGGATTCCTTCTTGTGGTGGGTGGTGGTGGTGCCGTGGTTCGGATCTGGGTGGGTTTGGGACGGGATCGGGTTCTTGTTTTGTTTGATGTGATGCGAAGGCGAGCCGGAGAAACAAAGAAGGGTTTGAGAAAACCGCGGTCTAGATCATTCCTATCTACATATCTTACTCTTACCCTAGGCAGTGACCTGCGCATCCACGTGTTACCCTTGCCGTGATCTGGTCCAGGGATACATGTGATGTCTGGGATGTTTGGAAATGGTGGCTTTGGAGGTGAGACAGGCGTCGTTTTTGTGTAACGTTTATCTTACATTATAACGGGGGACAATGTTGATACTAGAATTTACATCGTGGTTTTATGGTTGTGGATGGGTTGGGGAACAACAACAAAGACGGGTTGTATTGGTCCGGGTTACGTTGAGTGGTGGACTGATTGAAGGAATGGATGGATGGAAGGTTGTATAACTCCGTCTCATCACACTCTGCAGATTGATGTGTTTTGTTGGTGCTCACCTACCGAATCCTTCCAATTCCCTACTGCATCTCTCAGGAGGTCTTGAAATCTGCTTTTGTTGTTTGGTCCCTTCACCCCTGAAATGAATCTGGCCGGCTATCCGAGGAAAAGAGAGAAACACACAACACCACGAGAAAAAAAAAGTGACCGGGGGGGAAGGAGAGAGAGAAGTGGGTTCCTCCGGCTCGGACCCTGACCGAGTTGATGAGCCTCACTTTCACTCACACCTCGCGCCATGCAGGCGGGCGTTTTGGGGAAGGACGTTGGCGCCGTCGTTGGAGCTAGTGCGCTTGTGCTGCAGGTTTTCCCCAGGGGCTTTTTTCGTGGAGTTTGCGCGGAGAGGTTTCCCCCGGCGAGTGTGGGGTTAGCCTTGTGGCCCGTTGAGTGTTGGTCGTTTGTTGGTTTTGCGCTGCTATTTCCTGGTTGCGAGACGGATCTCGAGAAAGGACCGGAGCGACCAAAAACACAAAGAACGGAGGGAAGGAAGCAAGCTCCTCGTGGCCAAAAAAGCCGTAGGTACATACACCAAATCGACAAACGCAATCTTGACAAACCCATTTCTTACCCAATACAAACCTATAGTCTTCATGAAACAAAGCGAGGTGTATTTCCACGTCGCTCTTCTTTTGGTTTTTTTCTCCTTTCCTTCTCTATTTTCTTTCCATCTGTTTCCTTTCTCTTCTACTTTTTCTTCCTCCTTTTTCTTCTCCTTTTTTCTTCTCCTTTTTTCTCCTCTTTTTTTTTCTCCTCTTTTTTTGTTCTCTTTTTTTTCCTTCTTTCTTTTTTTCTTCTCTTTTTTTCTTCTCGTTTTTTTCGTCTCCTTTTTCTTCCTTTTTTTTCTCCAAAAGGAATGAAGGCATCCCAATCCACTGTTTAAACTTACAGCTTTTTTTTAGCCAGAGGGAGGCAAACAAGCAAAGAGACGAGCGGGTTGCTGATGAGCTCTCTCAAAGTTTCATGCCAAGAGACAGCGGACACCGAGGCCCGCAGGCCTCTTGGCTCTCTGTTGGTTGATGATTGCATCGCTGAACGCGTCTAATTGGGTGGCGATCGAGATCTTACCTGAGCCTGCCTGCCCAGAGAGCGCCGGGCTGGCCAACAGGGGGTCGGTGGCGTCGGACCGGTCTGCAACACAGGGCGCCCGTCGTCCACTTTCGGGGCCAACTGCCGGTCACACCATCCCTTTTCGAGCCCTTCTCAGGGGTTGTATTTCTTTTGCTGTCCGTCGGTGTGCATGCCTCGATCGGGTCGGCGGTTGTTCGGTGTTCTTGCGAGCGCGACGCCTCGTTCAAGATCGGGAGGTGCTCCGAGACGCGCGCTCTCCCATGTCGCAGATCGGGTTCGTGTCTGTGAAGATGGGCCTCTCACTGTGTGACATGCTGCTCAGTTAGCCTGCTGCTGTGCCTTCGCATGCCTCGCGCACGTCTCGGCATCCCGGGACGAGCTTCTTTAGGGCGAGTGGCTGGCCGAATACGGCCGCTGGACCCCTGACCGGCGTCCGTGAGTCCAAGCAGGCGACGATCATGTTGGCATTTCCGGGCTCTCGGCGGCTGAAGACACGTGGTTGTCGGGGTTCAAGCCTCGGGGCGCGGCATGACGGGGCTTCTGTTGGGGGTGGCCCGCGCCGCACAAACACCATGCTACGGCACGGGCACACGGACGGTGGAGACGCTGTCAACGGCCCAAGAGTTGGCCTGGAGGTTGAGCGAGCAAGGACCTGAGACGTGACACTTGTGGTTTCTGATCGCAAAGGGCTCCATCCAGTCCCACGTGGTCTGGTGCCAGCGACGCCGCATTGCCATAACGTTACTTGAGCTTGACCCTGCAATCCCGTTCCGCGAGGCCCAGGCGGCGTGGCGACGTGCCAATTCGAACCCCTGCGTCGTGGAAATCAACAGATCTGGGGTCGAAGATGAGCCTGGCTTCAAAGCTCAAACCACGCGCCTTGGCGAGCCCAGCAGCGAGTCCAGGCAGACGAGTCATGCCAGGGTGTGCTGCTGCCAGCTGCTGCCATCGTGGCTGATGGAAGCTGCGGGTAGCGCCCGGAACTGAGGTGGGAGTTCTTTTCCGGGCGTTCGCCCTCGGGTTGAGACTCGTCAAGTCGCGAGGAAATGAAAAATGTTTGGGCTTTCTGTGCCGTGAAATGGCAGCATTCCCATGTTCGGTAAGCCAAGGTTGTGGTGGAGCCAGATCTGCGTGTATTAATGACAGCAAAGCGACACGACAAGCTCCGCCAGAAAGCTTGCGTGGAACTCTTGGTTCTCCCTCTGGCCAAAAAAAGATGTTCAACAGAGTCGTTGGTTTGGGCTCGTTCCTTCCCACCGACGGTATCAGATCTCATCGTGAAAGAAATAGTGTAGCAAAAAGAAAAACAGAAGCAGAAGAAGGAAAAGAAGAAGGAAAAAGAAGGAGGACAAGAAAAAATACAATCAGATGGTGATCTGGAACTACAGCTCGCTTGGTTTCATCAGGACTTTGGGCGTCCGTTTCTGGAGCCTGACACCTCGGTGGCATCGTGGTCGATCTGGTGTGAGGTACCCTTTTTTCTGGGGGAAAGGAGCTCCTGCGGGTGCAGGGCTGCCTGTTGTGAGGGGTGGATCGTTGGATGAGGTGGTTACAGCAGCCGGAGGTCTGTGCGCTGCAGCTTTGGGCGCGCGGCTCGTCGCACCTTCCAGGTAACAATTACGGAAAGTTCTGTATTTCGCGCGAGGATGGGGTATTTGGGGACGGAGCATGGAGTCGAGAGAGCCCTGGCCCCTGTCTGCGTCTCCCGCCCCCAGCTTTCGGGGCCGGGACCACCCCGTTGCAGCGTCGTGTGGTGCAAAGGGCTCCCGGGGCTCGAGGCGACAAAGGAAACAGGGCCTGTCTCCTCCTCCCTCCCGCCGAGTTCACGCACTGCATCTGCACACCTGCACACCGAGCCGACCCTGCAGCTGCTGTCATCTCCAGACAAGCTGGGACGCCGACTCCTGTCACTTGCTGGCAACACCATCGGCAACACCAGACCCCGGCTGAACGGCGACGTGTTTGTGCTGCATCGGACGCCTTGAACGGCCTGCCGCCAACTGAATCCGCCGCCGTCCCGTCGCTCCACGCATCTCGACAGCGACATCCGCCGCCCTGTAGCATCGCAGCTCTTCACCACCAGCTCGTGCCAGGATTGCCGCCGAGCCACCGCAACAGCGCAACCGAGCCGGCCACACCTCCCGTTGTCGGCAAAAGTTGCGATTTCCGATTTTCGGCAGGGGCGGGTCCTGCTGTTGTTGCACCCATCGCTGCTTAGTGGCAGGCCCCTCGTAATTGAATCGAGGCCATCATCCGGCCCACCAAGGCGCCCATCATCCAAGGACACCCGTCACCCGATTGCCCCTCCCGCCATCGCCGTCTGGTCGTCGCCCGCATCGCCGCCGTCGCCTTTTCGCTCCCATGGTGTTTTAAGGGGCAATACAGACACAACTAGCGAGTGCCGGTTTTGCCCGAATCAAGACGTCTTCCCCGTCGCCTCCCGCTCACCCGACGGCGGATTCGTATTCACTGTAGCATCGTTGAGCAGTGCGAAAGCTTATGCTCGCCATGGGGTCGTGCATGAGCACAAGTGGGGAGGAGTCGGATCAGAGGAAACGGAGCAACAAGATCGATAAGGAGCTCGAGGAGGACTCAAAAAGGCTGCGGAAAGAATGCAAGATCCTGCTGCTCGGTACGTCGCAGCCTGCACGCTGCAGGAGCCCCGAGCCTCGACTCCTCTTCGGCGCGTGCTGACCCCTGGCATCACAGGTTCCGGCGAGAGCGGAAAGTCAACAATTGTGAAGCAGATGAAGATCATCCACCTGAAGGGCTACTCACAAGATGAACTCGCCAGCTACCGTCCAACAGTGTACAAGAACCTCTTGGAATGTGCCAAGGCGCTCTGCACAGCCATGCGCCAGTTTGAAATCGAGCCGGCGCAGGACGAGAACAGGGCATACTGCGAGTTTCTGCTCGACTACTCACTCGACACGAACCCGCAGGCCAGGATCGATCCCAGGGTGGGCGTTGCCATCGAGGCGATATGGAATGACCCGGCAAGGGAGCAGTTGATGGAGAGGCAAACCGAGTTCTACCTGATGGACTCGGCCGAATAGTTGGACCCCCTTGCCTGAGCCTCCCCAGGAACGACATGTGGCTAACTTGACTCAGCTTCTTCCAGGAGGCCTCGAGGATTGTGGCACCGAACTATCTCCCCGTTGAGATGGACGTGCTGCGGGCCAGAACCAAGACGACGGGTATTTACGAGACGAGGTTCAAGATGGGGCAACTAAGCATTCAGTGAGTTGCCACCGCCATCGTCTCTCTGAGAGGCAGCGCGCTAATATCACGCTCCTCTTGTAGCATGTTTGACGTGGGTGGGCAAAGAAGCGAACGCAAAAAGTGGATTCACTGCTTCGAAAATGTCACATCCATCATCTTCTGCGTTGCTCTCAGCGAGTACGACCAAGTGCTGCTGGAGGAGAGCAGCCAGGTACGCGTGCTCGCACCCTCGTCACTGGCCGCTCCTGACATTCTTTCACAGAACCGCATGATGGAAAGTCTCTTGTTGTTCGACTCGGTCGTCAACTCGAGGTGGTTCATGAGGACGAGTATTATCCTGTTCCTCAACAAGGTCGACATCTTCAAGCAGAAGCTGGGACGGTCACCGTTGGGCAACTACTTCCCAGACTACTCGGGTGGGAACGACGTCAACAAGGCGGCCAAGTACCTGCTCTGGAGGTTTAACCAAGTCAACCGAGCACACCTAAACCTTTATCCACAGTGAGTGCTCCTGCCCCGAACCCCTATTTTCTCACGCATGCTCACCTCCGGGGCCAGTTTGACGCAAGCGACCGACACTTCCAACATCCGCCTCGTGTTTGCCGCGGTCAAGGAGACGATCCTGAACAACGCGCTCAAGGACTCGGGCATTCTCTGATACCCCTCGGCACCTCCCCACCAGCTCATATACCCCTACCCGAACTCGAGCTCAAACCTACCATCTCGCGACTTTTCTTTTTACCCGTCCTGCTTAGAGCGATCGAATTCTGGGAGCTGGCGACTCATGCATGACACGGCGTTGGAGTTGGAGGCACCACCTATATGATCTTTGGCGGCCTTTTTGCGACACTGGTCTCTGAAACACACGACAGACAAACACATCTCGCCGTCATTTCTGCCCAATGCTAGGGAGTTTGTTCTATTACACCACCAGGGACAGGCGGCAAAAATATTTATTCCTTTTTTTTTTCTGACACCGCTTACGAGTTCTGGTTTAATCCACGCGCAAGTACTGGTTTTTGGGCGGCGGCGCATCGCTCACGACAGGACATTTGATGGCAAGACTAAGAGATGGTTGTGTTTTTTTGGTTGCAGAAACTGGTTGCAGCATGGGACGGACTTGCCCCGTTGGGTCTAACTGCATGACACGGCCGGGCTCCTGATATTTGGGAGGATGTTGGTTTTGGCATTTCCGGGCCAGTGTGTCAGTGTTGTCAGGGGCAGAGCGGCCAGCCACGGTGCATGTATGTTGGCAAGAAGCCGAGTCGAACTCGTCATCTCTGGATATATTATACCTACCTACATAAGTCGTCCCGCGCGGCAGGAGTTGCGGTCCGCATAGGGCAGGCAGTTGAACTGAGATCTGCAGTTGTTCCGATGCAGCTTGTCCATCTCGAGCTAGTCAGTTACTCCAATCATGAAGATGACAGCGATGAACCAGCCGATCCAAGGGAAGATCATCCGGCCTCCCGATCGACCCGGATTCGCCAACCAACCCCCTCGTCCGTCGCGGCAGCACCATCTCGCGCCATGGCTCTCTCACATGACATGGCACCCACCCGGTGCACACCTGGTGCACACTCTCGAGACACTCAAATACACACCCACTCCACAAGACATAGTGCAGACCGGAGAAGCACCTTCGTGTCCCCGCTAGCCAAGCGGGTAACCGGCGCTTACCGCTCTTGTCCGCGGTGTGCTTCACAGGCTCACAGGGTCACGGGCAATGTGTTGGCGAGATGTCGAGGGGCAGTTAATATCTGCGGGCGCGAACCAATGGGGCCACCGCGTGCATGGTGCATGGGCACGCAACGGAAAGCGATGATGTCAATGCATGTGGTGGAGAGGCTCAGAGAGGCCCGAGAGAGGTTGGTTTGTGGTGGGGGTGCTGCGAGCCAAGCCTGGCGTTGGCCCCACTTGCGGCGGGGTTTCAGAAGGGCCAGCCCAGGCGAGCCAGGGCCCCTCTTGTTGCGAGTGCCGTCCAGCGGAGGTGGTTGCCACGCCAGATCGATCCAGGATGGGGACTGGATGTTTCGTGTCATGGCGCGGTCTCTGCCCTACCGCGCCGTACGGTTGGCGGCACTTCAGACGGCTGGGAGGGACTTTGCCTCCGAGGGACATAGTTTTTTTTCGTCTTTTTTTCTCTCTTTTTGCCCTTATCTGAGATGCGCCGCTTCGGAAGTCGGATGTTGTGTCTGGCGGAAGAAGCAACAAGGCACAGCATGGCGTGTTGCCCTGCCCTGGGTCTGGGCTGCCGCCACATCCAGCTCCTGGTCGCGGTCAACACCCTTGAGATGAGGTCTGCCGTGCCCTGCAGTCTGACAACGGCGTTGCAGCACGCCAATTGACGCCAATTGACACAGCTGCATATGCAGGCAGTTCAAGTCGCAATCACGACAGGGCAGTCGGCATGGCAACCCAGCGTTCCACACTTCGTAAGGAGCCAGGCAAGTTACGAGACGACTCCTCTCGTGGCCTGCTCCTGCGGGTTCATCAGCATGGATGCGGGCGAAACAGCAACTGGTGGCCAGGGGGAGGTGGAGGCTGGTAACACCAGAGGCACCAGAAGCACACCAGAGGCAGGATTCCAGACGTGCCTGTTGCTAAGTTTGGTTGCGCTCCCTCTCGTCGGATCCTGGCCGGGCTCAGACAAGTTGGACTTTTAAGTGGGCAGCATCCTGCACATTCCTGGTTCCAGGCTCGCGGCCCTGCTTCCTGCCTCCTGCTTCCTGCTTCCTGCTTCTGCCTTCCCTGCTGGATGGGTGTTCAGCTTTCCTGCAGCAACTGCTAGTGACTAACACAATTCGACTTCCACTGCTGGGGGTTGCTGATTGACCTCTCCCGTCACCTCCGGGCTGCAAGACATTTCCAATTCCCATTTATCACCAACCCCCGTCCCGCGACAGCCGCACACCGCGTGTTCTGGCCCGTCTTTTCGTCTTATCTCGCCGAGATACGAGTGGTGACCAAGAGAGAGCTCCGTAACAAGAGGTACCTACCCCACTTCGCCAGGCGCTGAGCTCATCGTCGGATCACCCAGAGTCCACGGCCAGCTGCTTCTCTTGCGCTCTCTGCATTTTCTCCCTTCTCTCTTTTTCTTTCCGTGGTTTCTGAGCCTTTTCGTCAACCCCAGGACCGTTCCAGCAAGCCAATTGAAGCTCGCAAGATGGCGACGACGACCGACAAGATTCCGCATAGAGAGCGGCGGCCGTCGGTGGGGGCGCCCATTGTCGACATCCAGGGCTCCGTCGGCCCCGCGGGCATCTCGCGGCCCAAGCACAAACGCACTCTGACGGGCTTTGGTGCGGCCGAAATCCAGAACGTTGAAGGTATGTTGGCGGTCCCCTCTTGCACTTGGATTTGGCGGGGGTTGCGCGTTTCCAGAGCTCCCCGCAGCTCCAGAGGATAGCTCCAACTGCCCCTCACCAACACCACTGCGGGGTTCAAACTGGATGAGAGAAACACGGCGCGCTAACAAACACGCTCCCCAGCCTCCATCCCCGAGCCCCAGCGCGAGGCCTGGCTGAAGCACCAGTCCGGCGGCTTCAAGGACAAGGATGGCTTCGAGCGCGAGGTGGTGCGCCACGTCGAGACGACGCTGGCCCGCAGCCTGTACAACTGCGACGAGTCGGCCGCCTACTCGGCCTGCGCCCTCGCCTTCCGCGACCGCCTGATCCTCGAGTGGAACCGCACCCAGCAGCGCCAGACGTTTGCCGACAGCAAGCGCGTCTACTACCTGAGTCTGGAGTTCCTGATGGGCCGCGCCCTCGACAATGCCATGCTCAATGTGCGCCAGAAGGACCTGGCCAAGGCGGGTCTCGCCGACCTCGGCTTCCGCATCGAGGACGTGATCCAGCAGGAGCACGACGCCGCCCTGGGCAACGGTGGCCTGGGCCGCCTCGCTGCTTGCTTCCTGGACAGCCTTGCCAGTCTCAACTACCCGGCCTGGGGCTACGGTCTGCGCTACCGCTACGGCATCTTCAAGCAGGAGATCATCGACGGCTACCAGGTCGAGGTGCCAGACTACTGGCTCGACTTCAACCCCTGGGAGTTCCCGAGGCACGATGTGACTGTCGATGTGAGTGTAGGGTCCGGCTCGGCTCTGAATGACGGCTAACACGCACAGATCCAATTTTACGGCAACGTTGTTAAGTCCACCGACAACTCCGGCAAGACGGTCTGCACTTGGGAAGGCGGCGAGACCGTCAGGGCCGTCGCCTACGACGTGCCCATTCCCGGCTACGACACGCCCACTACCAACAACCTGCGGCTGTGGTCCAGCAAGGCCGCCAGCGGCGAATTTGACTTTCAAAAGTTCAACAGCGGCGATTATGAGAGCTCGGTGGCGGACCAGCAGCGCGCCGAGACCATCAGCGCGGTGCTCTACCCCAACGACAACCTCGACCGCGGCAAGGAGCTCCGCCTGAAGCAGCAGTACTTCTGGGTTGCTGCCTCGCTGTACGACATTGTCCGCCGGTTCAAGAAGACGAAGCGCTCGTGGAAGGAGTTCCCCGAGCAGGTGGCCATCCAGCTCAACGACACGCACCCGACGCTGGCCGTCGTCGAGCTGCAGCGCATCCTGATTGACCTCGAGGGGCTCGAGTGGGACGAGGCTTGGAGCATCGTGGTCAACACCTTCGGCTACACCAACCACACGGTGCTCCCGGAGGCGCTCGAGAAGTGGTCGGTCCCGCTGATCCAGCACCTGCTCCCCCGCCATCTCCAGATCATCTACGACATCAACCTCTACTTCCTGCAGATCGTCGAGCGCAAGTTCCCCAACAACCGCGAGATCCTGCGCGACGTGTCCATCATTGAGGAGTCGCAACCCAAGATGATTCGCATGGCCTACCTGGCCATCGTCGGCTCCCACAAGGTGAACGGCGTGGCCGAGCTGCACTCGGACCTCATCAAGACCACCATTTTCAAGGACTTTGTGCAGATCTTTGGCCCCGACAAGTTCACCAACGTGACCAACGGCATCACGCCGCGCCGCTGGCTGCACCAGGCCAACCCGCGCCTGTCGGAGCTGATTGCGAGCAAGACGGGCAGCCACGAGTTCCTGACGGACCTGAACGAGCTCAACAAACTGGAGCTGCACATCAACGACAAGCAGTTCCGCAAGGAGTGGGCCGAGATCAAGTACGCCAACAAGGTGCGCCTCGCCAAGCACATCAAGGACACGACGGGCGTCACGGTCAACCCGGCCGCGCTCTTTGACGTGCAGGTCAAGCGCATTCACGAGTACAAGCGCCAGCAGATGAACATCTTTGGCGCCATCCACCGCTACCTGACGCTCAAGGCCATGTCGCCCGCCGAGCGCAAGAAGCAGCTGCCGCGCGTGTCCATCTTTGGCGGCAAGGCGGCCCCCGGGTACTGGATGGCCAAGCAGATTATCCATCTGATCAACAATGTGGGTGCCATTGTCAACAACGACGAGGAGATCGGCGACTTGCTCAAGGTGGTCTTCCTCGAGGACTACAATGTGAGCAAGGCCGAGATGATCATCCCGGCTTCGGATATCAGCGAGCACATCTCGACTGCCGGCACAGAGTAAGTTTTGCATGGGAAAGAGAGGAGACGGCAAAAGCTAACGTTTGGTAGGGCGTCGGGTACCAGCAACATGAAGTTTGTGCTCAACGGCGGTCTCATCATCGGAACCTGCGACGGTGCCAACGTACGTCGTCCCTTCTAGTTTCAGTTGGACAATCCGCTAACTTGGCCCAGATCGAAATCACGCGCGAAATCAGCGAGCAAAACATCTTCCTCTTTGGTCACCTGGCCGAGGAGGTCGAGGAGCTCCGCCACTCGCACCTCTACGGCAAACACACGGTCGACCCCGACCTGGCCAAGGTGTTTGAGGCGATCGAGAGCGGCAAGTTCGGCAATTCCCAAGACTTTGCGGGCATGGTCTCGGCAGTGCGCGAGCACGGCGACTACTACCTCGTCTCGGACGACTTCCACAGCTACGTCGAGACGCAGGGGCTCGTCGACGAGGCGTACCGCGACCAGGAGGCGTGGGTCACCAAGTGCATCACCAGCGTGGCGCGCATGGGCTTCTTCAGCTCGGATCGGTGCATCAACGAGTATGCCGAGGAGATTTGGAACATCGAGCCGCTCAAGGTGGAGAGGGGCGGAGAGGTGACAGCTTAGGAGCCGTCGTGTTTGAAA
>Ga0247824_10002072_pt1 | contig 11180 bp, 11 predicted proteins | sample 13C_PalmiticAcid_FD_194412 | JGI IMG/M metagenome (GOLD analysis project Ga0247824, IMG submission 194412) | Soil microbial communities from agricultural site in Penn Yan, New York, United States - 13C_PalmiticAcid_Day48 | ecosystem: Environmental > Terrestrial > Soil > Agricultural land...
TAGAGCCTGAAGGGTTCCTTGCACCAAAAATTATCAACGCCACTGTGATTTTTTAGACCGCTTGATCGGCGATGAGCCAAGGTTACGTTTCTCATGATCCTCTTGAAGAACACACAGTCGATCGTCAAACTTCCTCGCCAAGCTGTGAAAAGGCAAATACAGCTACTGCTCACAGCAGCCGGGTACCGCGACTGGGATGTTGGGGTCTGCCTCGCAGGAGACAAAGCTGTTCGAGCGCTGAACGCTGAGTACCGAGGCAAGGACAAGTCGACCGATATTCTATCATTCCCTTTTGCCAAGGTATGCACAGCACAGCTCTGGAAGCTCTGGATAGTACAATGTGGCTCTATTGCAACTACGACGATGTGGCCTTGCTGACATGGTTCACCTTCGCTATGTAGGCTGAGCAACCAGGTGTCCTGGCTAAACCAAGATCAGACGATGACAAAAACTTGGGCGATATCTTCATCTCTATGAAGTATGTCCGCCAATGGTGCAAGGACCACAATGTCGACATTCACGAAAGACTTCCCGTGCTCTACGCCCATGGCGTCTGTCATCTTCTTGGATATGATCATGAGAACAAAAGCGACTACAAAGTGGTAGGTCCTTTTTTTTTATTCCTAAGTTGTCTTTGCACAATCGATCTTACCACACATGCCATTCAGACCCCTAACATCCACAATGTGTTCAATCCCGAGTAGATGAAACGAAAAGAGCGGAGGATCCTGCAGAAAATGAAGGATTGGGAAGCTATTCTGGATGCTTATGCCTCAAAGTCATCATCGTAGACAAGTTTTTTTTTTTTGAAGGGAAGAGTATAGCTGTTACTAAAGAACACCTGTTGTTTTATTGAGATTAGGATACCAAAGTGTTGGCATTGAGTTCCTCAGCAGCCTGTTTCTCAGCCTTAATGAGCTCGATCTCACGAAGCATTCTCTTGTGTTCTTCCATCTCATGTTCATACATGGCCACATCATCCATCTTGTCCTTGCGATCACCCATCCAAAAGATCATCACTGGCAAGAAGGCGAACAGGAAACAAGCAGTGACGATACAGTTGATACGGAAGCCATGTTTCTCGTAAATGTATCCAGCCAAGATGGGACCGACCAACATGCCAAAGCTGAAGGCAATGTTGAAAATAGCGAATGCTCTCGCATAGGCAGCCCTGTCTCCTGTGCGTCGTACCACTGCGGAGATCTCACCCAAAATTGGGGCGATAAAGCTGGAAGTCGAAAGACCGATACCGATCAATGTCAGGATGATGCCCCAGAGAGGCTTGCCTTCAATACTCAGGACGAGCATGAAACAACCACAGATGGCGACAGCGGTGGTGCAGAGATACTTGGCTCCATAACGATCTGAAACCCAACCAGCCAGTGGAGAGATAATGGTCGGCATGGTGAAAGCAATGAAGACAAGTCCGATTTGACCTTCCGTCATATCGAAGCGGTCGCGAAGATAGTAAGGCAAGGTGGGCTCGAGAGAAGACAGATCAAAGGCCTCCAAACTGGTGACACCAACAGCTGCGATCATACGGGGAGTGGTGATCAACTTCCAGAACGATGTCTGGACAGCTTCCTTGAGCTCGATTCCGTTGGCAATATCCCGCTCTCGAAGTTCATTTTCGTAGCGTCGGATCTCAAGGACCTCATCGGCACGTTCTTCAATCAGGATGGTCAACATGAAAATGACCAAAGCGGCAAAGCCAAGGCAAAAGAAGAATGGAGCGCGGGCGCCAAACGCATCATGAAGAAGACCACCGATTGGAGGTCCTCCCAAAAGACCCATGGTATGACCAATCAAGGCCTTGCCCATCTGGACACCCATCTCGTTCGCTGGGAAGGAATCGGTCATGAGCGCCAAGCCCAGGGTCCAAACAGCTCCACCAGAGACACCTTGGAAAAAACGAGCAATGATCAAAAGCCAGTAAACCTTGGCGAACATGAAGATGATAGTGGCTGTGAACATGCCTGTAAGACCCAGGATCATGGGCAAGCGACGGGAGGCCATCTTGTCCGAGAGAACACCAAAGATTGGAGAGGCGGACATGATACCAGCGGCGTAGACGGCGACAAGGACTCCTGTCATGGTAGGGTCACCATGCATGCCCGAGATGATGGAAGGCATGATTGGGATGATGATACCGTATGTCACCATGTCTGTGAAGAGAGCCAGGAGGATGGTGAGGGTAATGAAGTGCTTGGAAGTCCTTAGCCAGTGGAGGTAGGGCTTATTGGCAGCAGTCATGGGAGAGCCCTGGGTTACCTCGGAAGGGTTGGCCCCCTTCTCGAGTGCATTCAAGCATTCGGTCTTGCCATCAGCGGGTGTGTGAGGGTTAGACTCTGCGTAAATAGGAGGACGAGGAGAAATCTCCTGGATGGAAGTGGATGAGGAAGGTGCACGATCTGCGTCGCAATTGCTTGCGGAAAGATTTACGGCATTGTTATCAACGACCACTGGTTGCATGTGAGTTATTCAGAGATGCAGGGTAAAGTGTATGGCAGAGGAGAGGGAATGTTAATTGAGGAGAAGGATGAGGGCACTATCCATAACGCGAAGGTAGTGGAAGGTGTAGAGAGAATGTGAGGAGGATGTGAAGTGACAAGACAAAAGAGAGTGGGGATGCGCAGACCTTTTAAACGTTTTGAGACTCGATCTGGCAGACAATCTAATGCGACGGAAAGGACTCAGAGTGCTCCATGCCTGGAGGCGGGGAGAGCGGAAGCAGCTTTGGTAGGGCGGTCTCACATTTCGCCATCGGGGCGGGGCATCTGAGTTTTATTTTGATGCAACCTTGTAGTAGAGCATTCTCTAGATATATAACTTTGGTTGAGGTACCCGGTATGAACAACGAGCTACACCTTCATTGACACTCCCAGACTTGCACGACTCTCTTTCCTCTCTCTACCCGGGATAGATAGCCGCCTCCATTGCTGCGCTGACTGGACCCTGTGTGAAATGGGTGCCCTCTCGTGCCGTCTCACACCTGTCATACAGCATGCATGTTCCGATTATTCAGCTATCTCTCAGCACTCTAAAATTCAAAGCAAGCACAGCTACGCCCAAGCACAAATCAGACCATCCACGCCTTCATTGACCGTCTCATGGCCGTCCCTATCTGCCGACATTTCTATCGGTACTCATCTCAGATGGACGTCCTTGAGTACTCTTGTCTTCATAGTATGACAAACCCTGGCAAACAGTTGATTCGGCGCTATGGCAAGACAACCATTGCGCAATTGCTGGCCCTTTCGCCATCATCATGATGACCTTTCTACGGAATGGCAACCGCAGCAATGATGCCCTCTCTCCCCCCATTCTCCCACCCCCTATGCTTCGCAACATGGAGGCCACGACAAACGGACCGGAAGCGAGTGGACATACGAGGCGGCCGGTTCGCCAAATGCTGTTTATTGTTGATGATGGTGCTTGCATGGAACGTCGGGGGATGAGCATGGGGCATGGGGGGCATTGCAGCTTATCAACTCTAGCCGAAAAAGGTTCCGAACAATAGCTTTTCGGCGTCGATGTTTTCTTTTTCCGGGGAGGATCCTTCACCGTTAACAGAAGCACCAAATGCCACTCAGGTGACGGCGGCAACGAAGATTCAGGGTCTCTAGCGCGCACATCAAATGCCACTCAGGTGACGTGCACTCAAAAAGTTTAAAAAAACAGGATCTTTGCACCACCAACCCCCACTTTTGAACACAGCCTCTCCCCTGGACCGTGCGCGCCCGTTGCACTGGGAATAAAAATTTATGGCGGAAGGAATCTTCGCAACTTGTTCCCCCTTTGGATCCGTTTCGGCTGATCTCTATCAACAGCAATTGGGCCTCCATCTTGGAAAATCTATCCCCCTCTACCCACGTTCGTTCTAGTAGGCACCATTGTGGTTCTGATTCCAGCTCATGAACGATGAAATGTTCAATGAATACTATCTTACAGAGTCAACGAAATCATGAACGTCCCCTCTATTCTCCGTGCTTATTGACACAGGCTGAAGATCCAGTAGACACTCTACAAGTGGATTCATCATACTTTGGGTTCAAATTGCTTCAGTTTGCAAAGACAATTGGAGAGTGATACTCTTTCGCTCTTGCTCCTGTTCTTGAACAGGGCGCGGTTTTTTTTTATTCAAAAAAGGGTAGATGATGGTAGAACTGCTATGCGTGTGGTGCGTGGTTCTTGCTGTCACAGTTCGTGAATTGGCTCCTCCGAATGTGTCTAAGCGGTGGCGATACTGGCCTGCTTGCCAGTGCCTTGAATGACTTTCAAGATGGCCGCCTATTATCAGGATAAAAAATGAAAAAAGCTCCTCTGGTTAGCAACAATCCCCAAAAAGTGGAACCCAAGTTGCTCAGTCGACTCATATCTTCCTGTCACGCAAAACTCACCTCTTCCAGGGTGGATGAGTCAACGGTGACACTCTGATTCTCAAGAGAGACCTGGAAACTGTCGATACCTGATGTCAAAAGAAGAGGTATAAAAAGCAGAACGAAACGTCGTCGGTTAGATACGAGGAAAAAGTTGTTATTGAGTTCGTTTTCGGTTCAACAGGGATGGATACATTACCATCTGCTCTTTGCAAAGCTTTGGTGACCGCGCCCGAGCATCCTCCGCAGGACATGGTGACGTTGAACTTGTATTGCTAAACGTTGCAATTGGGATCGGTAAGAGAAGATCAGTAAAACTTGCTCATGGTAGTGTAGAGTGGCTCTCTCTGCGTTGACTATATAGGAAGCAGAACATACAGGCATGGTGAGTGTGAGGTGGAGAGGGCTTGGTGATGCTTGGGCCTGTGGGCTGGGAATGTGCGAGAGTGTGATGATGTTGTGGAGAGTGCGAGACGAGAGCCTTTTTATATTGTGCATTGTGCGCGCACAGGTGAGCATTTTTGTGAACGGGGGAGGGCATTTTCAAATGCGTGCAAAACAATCGGTTTATCAAAGAGCGCACCGAATTGACGTGATTTTGGGGATCCTTCTGTCAGCTTTGTCAGCCAACAGTGCCCATGTAGGAAGTCGGGACGCCTCTGTAGCTGCAGCCATCCTGTACATTTGCCATGAAGGCATAGTTCTCGTTGACCCCACACATCCACACATCTTCAGTGATTCATTCACCCAAGGTGGGAATGCCTCGGCCCGCGCCACTTTTGTGAGTGTGGCGTAGAGGAGGGGGGAGGGGCATTCCTGTCATGCACTTCCTTCTCTGTCACTCCTCCCACGGCCTTCATTCACTTTCTCAATGACAAAGCCCAGCCCTTGCATCCTCGACTGCGATCCCGGCATCGATGACACCCTAGCGATTCTACATGCTATGGGCTCGCCCAGGATCGATCTCAAGGCGATCACTCTCTGCTATGGCAACACCAATCGTCAAAACGTAGTAAAGAACCTCTTCACTATTCTCCACGTCCTGGGCAAGGAAGTAAGCGCCGAACGTCTTGCTACTCTTCCGCCCGGTGCCGACCGTGAACGCTTGGAACAGATCCGAACCAAGAGACCTGTTATTGCCGCCGGTAAGCTCGGGTCACCTGTATCAGATGCCCTTCAGCCTTTTGCAACCGTTCTGACAGTGTGTCTCAACTGGGTGAGATAGGAGCCGAGGGGCCCCTTGTGGTCCCGCCAACGTATGGAGAGGATTTCCATGGTCCTGACGGTCTAGGCGAACTGCACCTGAATGACCCCGATCTTGCCCCCTCAGACTGGGCCCATGTCCTGGGCCTGTTGGATCCCGATGGATTGGGCAAGAAGTTTTATAAAGCTGCTGGCGACCTACCCTCGGACAAGCTCTTCACGTTGTCCAAAAGATTGGCGCACGAAGAAATCCTGCATCAGCTGGAAGACGCGGAACCCAATACGGTGACCATTATTGCGATTGGTCCTATGACAAACCTGGCATTGGCATACGAGAAAGATCCGTTCACTTTTGCGCGGTGCAAGCAAATCATCTGCATGGGAGGATGTCTTAACCAACCTGGGTAACGCAACTGAATTCAGGTCGCATCGCTGTTCCTGGGCCAATGCTGTGTTCATGATAATGATGACTGAATTTCACCGAACATCTGTAGAAACGTCACCCCTGTGGCAGAGTTCAACTTTCATGCTTGCCCTCATTCAGTTGACGCCATCCTGAAGGCCACTGTTCACGAGGATCCCGAACAGGCTGTCAAACTGTACATTCTTCCGACGGATGGTCAGTGCACCTTTTTTTTTCCACGACACTCTGATCATTCCAACTCTTCACAGCGGCACAGCCTAACCAACAATTGCGTGGCATCCTACTCGTTCACTCTAGTTACACGCCAGGCATCCATCGAGTCTACTGTTCTCAAGCAATATGTCACTCCGCTTGAGACACCATTGTCAAAGTTTTCGACCCTCCTGCTCGGCTATCTCTTCGATTTATTAGTAGCAAAACTCCATTACACTGCCATGAACCTTCACGACCCTCTGTGCATCGGATTCTTCCTGGATCTGGAACACGAAGCCGATATCACTAAACTTGGCTGGCACGTTGAGGAACGAGATATTCGAATCGAGACAGAGGGCACCTTGACTAGAGGAATGATAGTGGTTGATCGCAGGGTGAAGGCCACCAAAGATGCGCCTGGATCGGTCTCGCGCGCTAATGTGGTCCTCAAGACGGATCCCGAGCGATACGTCGCCTCAATGTTATACGATATCTGGGGCGTGACGAACTACCCTGGAGACTCCAGCTCCAGTTCTCAATAAAGACGCTTGAACAGCAACGGCTCGAGATGAGCTCATTCACCGCAATTCCGCAGTTGGACTGAGCCCCGCCTGTTATCGACGTGAAGGACAATTGCCTCCTCTCTGCGGAACCATGCCCCACAGGGCTTTGTCCGATTTGGTTCTGCAGCCCCGAACCTATCACGTGCAATTGAGAAAGCGCTATTTTTTCACACAACAATACACCTTCGATCTTGCCAATACCTCGACCACATCCACTCCCCTCGATCCTCCAGAGCTGTTATCGGAATGTCAGAAAACCAAGAGCTCACCCGTATTGCCATCGTCAACAATGACAAGTGCAAGCCAAAGAAGTGTCGCCAGGAGTGCAAAAAGTCATGCCCTGTGGTGAAGATGGGTAAGTCGCAGCACAGACGCTAGCGCAGTGTCCGGCACTACTTTTTCCGAGCAACCAAGAGCAAGCATCAGGAAGCTCCCCTTCATCCCAACTACACATCTCGTTTTGCACTCCTTCTCGCTCTTTGGCTCAGTTGGAAACATGCTTGCGATCGTCACCTACTGACTTGACTGGACGAACCTCTGATATTGTAGGCAAAATGTGTATTGAGGTCTCCTCAGCCTCTAAGATTGCCTTCATCTCGGAAGAGCTCTGCATTGGTTGTGGTATCTGTGTGAAGCGTTGCCCCTTCAGTGCCATTAATATCATCAACTTGCCAACCAACTTGGAGAAGGAAGTCACCCACCGTTACACTGCCAACTCGTTCAAGCTGCATCGTCTCCCTGTCCCAAGACCTGGTCAGGTTCTCGGTTTGGTCGGAACTAACGGTATCGGAAAGAGTACCGCTCTCAAGATCCTTGCAGGAAAACTGAAGCCCAACTTGGGTCGCTTTGATAACGCTCCCGACTGGCAGGAGATTTTGAAGTACTTCCGTGGATCAGAGTTGCAGAACTACTTTACAAAGATCTTGGAGGATGACTTGAAGGCGATTATCAAGCCCCAGTACGTCGATCATCTTCCAAAGGCCGTCTCTGGAAAGGTTGGAGAGCTCTTGGAATCCAAGCAGGAGCTCGACAACCGCCAGCTCATGATCGATCACCTTGGTATGTTTTACAAGGATCATTCCACATTGAGCGATTGGACAGGAATCCAGGGCGCAATTGACTGACAGCCTGCTTTTTTATCATCGTGCATGACGTAGACCTCAAGGAGATTTTGCAGCGTGAGGTCGACCAGTTGTCTGGAGGAGAATTGCAGCGCTTCGCTATCTCAGTCGTATGCATCCAGAGGGCTGACATGTACGTATCCCATCAGCAACCCAACCACGACTGCGGTCTTTTCTCTTGTAACCGCAGCAGCAGAGCCTCCCGTCATACTTACAATTGGTCGCTTTGACTTGATCCAATTTAGTTACATGTTCGACGAACCTTCGTCTTATCTCGATGTCAAGCAGCGTTTGAACGCTGCCAGGACCATTCGCTCGCTGCTCCAGCCCACATGCTTTGTCATCGTCGTCGAGCACGACTTGTCAGTGCTGGATTATTTGTCCGACTTTATCTGTGTCCTTTATGGTGTACCTTCGGTTTATGGTGTCGTCACGCTTCCATTCTCGGTCCGTGAAGGTATCAACATCTTCTTGGACGGAAAGATTCCAACTGAGAACTTGCGTTTCCGTGAGGAATCTTTGACATTCCGCCTCGCTGAGACAGCGGAAGAGTTCCTGGATAACCAGCACCATCGCCGTTACAAGTACCCAGCCATGACTAAGACATTGGGCGACTTCAAGTTGAACGTAGAAGCTGGTCAGTTCACGGATTCTGAGATTATTGTCATGTTGGGAGAGAACGGTACCGGAAAGACCACCTTCATTCGACTTTTGGCTGGTGGTTTGAAGCCCGATGGCGATCAGTATGTCCCAGAACTCAACGTCTCTTACAAGCCTCAGAAGATTGCACCCAAGTTCCAGGTAAGATTTGAAGTTGCGGAATCGCGTACTCTATGGTTGTACTCTTCGTGTCAGAAACCCTTATCTCACGCCTAACTGTGGTGCTTTCAACTTTAATCTCAATTGAATAGGGTACTGTCCGTATGTTGTTCTTGAAGAAGATCAAGTCAGCCTTCATGCATCCTCAGTTCAACACGGATGTCCTCAAGCCTCTTCAAACGGAGGCTATTATTGATAACGAGGTCACCACATTGTCAGGAGGAGAATTGCAGCGTGTTGCCATCTGCTTGGCGCTTGGAGCTGCAGCAGATGTCTACCTGATTGATGAGCCTTCTGCGTACCTGGATTCAGAGCAGCGTATTATTGCTGCCAAGGTCATTAAGCGCTTCATTCTCCACGCCAAGAAGACTGCCTTCATCGTCGAGCACGACTTTATTATGGCTACTTACTTGGCAGATCGTGTCGTTGTCTATGACGGTGTACCCTCCGTTGAGGCAACTGCTGGTACTCCCCAGAGCTTGTTGACTGGTATGAACAAGTTCTTGTCGTCGTTGGAGATTACTTTCCGCAGAGATCCCACCAACTACCGTCCCAGAATCAACAAGATGGACTCTGTCAAGGATAAGGAACAGAAGGCTTCTGGAAACTTTTTCTTCTTGGAGGACTAAATTACAATATCCCCCCCAGGGTAGTCAGGATCGTTTTGTTCAGGAAGAGAGGAGGTGGTGGTGGTGGTTGAAGTGCTTGACGAAGCCGAGTAGATGGTTTTCTCACGCGGAGCTGCTTTACTTTTTACACGCCCTGCACAGTAAATGATAGAGGATGAAGGATCCACATAATAAAACACCAATTTGCATCATGAATACGCCAATTCCTTAAGCGCTCGATCCATCCATGGGGTTGATTTCTCGGATTTATTTCGCTAATGAACGATGGTAGTTGAATGAAGTGCGTGGGATGGTGCCAGGTCAGTTCGAGCCTGGTAGGAAAGAGTTCAATTATGCTCCCCCCCTCCCTGTTTGGCTCCTTTGAATAAGTCGTGCTGTTGTCTTTGCTGAGATCATCCTGTACCTGTACTTTGGACTCTAGCTTATGCATGATCGTCCTCCCCTTGATATGGCATGGCCCCCATTGTTCGATAGGGGGGAGGAGGGAGGAGGGCGCTCAGAGCTTTAGTGGATCCAATGGCTCGACTAGCATGTTGTCGTAATCCGTTGCCTCATCCAGCTCTTCATCCAGTTCGCCGATGATTGCTCTATAGAAAATTATGTCAAAGACTGGTCAGATATTCCATTTTGTTTCCTTCGATCCGGATTTGTGGGTTAAAAAAAACCTGACTCCCTGTTCCCTTACATGGTCTCTCCTCGGATGACATATACGCCGATGGGTACTGACTTCATTGGTTCTGTTGATGAGAATATCCTTTCGTGTGTTTGTCCGAGAATGATGTTTGCTGCCTGATCGTATCCCATTAGCTGACCCTAGCGGAAAGAAGGAGAATAAGAAACGCGAGGAGGGGGGGGAGGCGTTGGTACTTTGTATCGTCCATTGATCCAGCCCCATCATCGCGTATTCCATGAACAAGAACTTACAACAAGTGTGCGCCCATCTGTCAGATAGACAAATACCGGACCTACAATGAGTGGAAGGTAGGATACATGTGGGATGGCTCTGTCAATTAGCGGCCGCACGTTCCGAAACAAACGAGGTTGGGAGGGGGGAGAGACGCGCTCGGAGCGAGGCAGAAAGCTTGCGCCACGTGTTTCGATACTTCACTTACGGTCGACGAAGAGTCTAAGCTGATCAGACATGCTGTGTACGAGTTGTGAAGGTTGAGTGAGAGGGTTGAATGCTGAGCAGACAGAACACGATACTTGATGGCGAATACTCGAAGGGTGGGGAAAGCCTTGCTTGTCTCTCTCTCTCTCTCTCTCACGCGCGCTCTTTCCGTACAAAAAAAAAAAAAAAAAAGACTGATCGCTGTCCGTGAGCAAGTCGGTAACTAGTCAGAGAAGCGTGGCTCCTGGTCCTGTGCGTGCTGTACAATAAAAGTGTTTCCGTTTGCGACTGGGCGTGTCCGGTGCTTTCAGTGCTTTCGGTGCTTTGAGAGGTGGAAAGGCGCGAAGCGAGTAAAGGGTAGAGAGAAGCGAGAAGCGAGCGCTCGCTCAATACAACCACCATAGACAACATTCAAAAAGCCACCCGAGCCCAAAAAAACTGTTGTGTGTGCAAAGTGCTCACGGCACGCGGTGGCACAAACGTTCACTCTTTTCTTTTTTTTCCATCCCACCGATTCTCATCCCCCCTTCACCACCCGATCTGCAGGACACATACCTTCAAGGGAAACAGGACGACCGCCTACCCCTTCAAGTTCGACGCAACACAAAACCGCAACAACAGCACAGGAGTTAAAAAAAAAAAAAAAGGCTATCATCATGCGCAAGAAGTATAAGACGAAATTCCCCGTAGTAAGTATCCCCGTCGCCTTTTTTTCTTTTGCCACCCTTCAGCCATAACC
>Ga0247824_10002073_pt1 | contig 11176 bp, 7 predicted proteins | sample 13C_PalmiticAcid_FD_194412 | JGI IMG/M metagenome (GOLD analysis project Ga0247824, IMG submission 194412) | Soil microbial communities from agricultural site in Penn Yan, New York, United States - 13C_PalmiticAcid_Day48 | ecosystem: Environmental > Terrestrial > Soil > Agricultural land...
GTGTTCTTCCCAGAGGCATCCGACTTTATAGGGAACCCGACTGCTGAGGCACTTGAACTTTCACACCCTTTACCATCCGGTCCGTTCCTGGAAGGAATGTGCGCGGAGGCTAAGCAGCTTGGAATATGGTGCTCTGTTGGGATCCATGAAAAGGTTCGCGTGCGCGAAAGAGAGTGTGTTGTTTCCTCTGTGCAGCAGCGAGAGGTGGAGATCAAAAAACTGACCAACAAGGAGAGTGTACGGCCTGCGATGTGTAAAATAGAGTCCGTCGCCAGGTCGCCTCTACAACACACATGTGCTCATCAATGATCAAGGATCCATTGTCGAGTCTTATCGGAAGATCCATCTTTTTGACGTTGATATTGCCAATGGCCCTCGATTGATGGAAAGTCAAAGTACGGTCGCAGGCGAGAGAATCGTTCCACCGGTCACCACTCCGGTGGGTAAGGTCGGCCTTGGGATCTGTTATGATCTGAGGTTTCCAGAGTTGGCACTAGAGCTCAGAAGGCAAGGTGCCGAGATCTTGACTTATCCTTCTGCGTTTACAATCAAGACAGGAGAGGCACATTGGGGTAATGTCATGGATGGCTTGTCTCTCTCTCTCCTTTGACTGCCTCGTTTCAAATGGCAATTGGTGCAGATGCGAGTCATGGTGCCTCTAACGATTGAAATGCCGGCCCTTGCTTCCTCCTCATCTAATAGAGGTACTCCTCCGAAGTCGAGCCATCGAGACCCAGACATATGTCGTCGCTGCTGCTCAGGTCGGCAAACATTCTGAGAAACGATCCAGCTACGGACACGCCATGGTAAATTCCTGCATCCATTTACTAAAAGCCAATGTCACCCTCATCTTCCAAGCATACAACAACTGACTCTGTGGTGAACCGACCAATCATCACTCTCTCCCTGAACATAGATTGTCGATCCATGGGGCCGGGTTGTTGCCGAGTGCGATGGCCAAGAGGAAGGTGTTGCAGTGGCTTCCATGGACTTTGAAGCGTTGGAACGTATCCGTCTAGAGATGCCTGTCATGAACCATAGACGTTATGATGCCTATTCGCAGCAGCCATTGCATTCATAGTGGTGTTTTTATTCCTCTATCCATCAGTGCTGACTTAGAAGAAACTATTGTTGTTATTGTTGTTGTTGTTGTTGTTGCCACCCCAAGGATTGCCAGGGTTGCCGTTACTATTGTTAAAGGTGTTAAAGTTGCCGCCACTGTTCTGGTTCGTGCCAAAGGCTGGGTTGAAGGCGTTATTGCCGCCGATATTGTTCATTCCCATGCCCATACCCATTCCTGCGCCCATGTTCATCCCCATCCCCGTATTTTGGGCCATGTTTTGCGCCATGGGGTTCATTCCTTGGGTTGTTCCTGATATGAAACCGTTGCTGTTGATGCCGCTAGTAGGCGTGTTGAACATGTTGTTGCTTCCAAGAGTGCCAAAGGCATTGTTGCCTGGAGTGTTGCCCATTCCTTGCTGATTTGCCATACCGAAAGGATTCATTTGTTGCTGCTGCTGTAGAGTATTGGTATTGTTCATACCCATATTCATACCCATACCCATACCCATACCCATGCCCATGCCCATGGGGTTTGCTCCGCTTCCAAACATGTTGGCACCCATAGTGTTCCCGGTCGGCATGCTCGTCTGGAATGGAGGAGAGTTCATCGCCATACCACTACTGATGTTGATGTTGGCATTGCCTGGCGACCATGTGTTCATTCCAGTCGGTTGTGGTTGAAGGCCAAAGGCGCCATTGTTCATAGCGTTATTCCCGAACATGGCGTTGTTATTGTTGTTGTTATCCGAGTTATAGAGTGACAGTATACTCGCATTCTTGTCCAAGATCGACTGAAGCTGATTTTGATTATGACCTAGAGATACCAAGGGCGAGACCGGAGAAGGAAAGGACGAAAGGGGATACGTCGTTAGTGAGATATGAACAAACACCTTGACCACAGTGATGAAAAGATAGGTGAGTGAGGTGTGCCACGAGACAGAGTGAACAATTTGTATTTACCAAACTGATCCATGGAGACGCCCTGGTTGGGCCACTGTTGACTCGAGTTCCCAAAGGCGTTTTGCATCATCTGCATTTGTTGTTGTTGAAGAAGTCGTTGCTGTTGCTGTTGTCGGCTGTCTTCAGGTGACGACACATCTATCAAAAGATTGCCATCGCTCTTTTTGTTGGCCCCAGGTGGGTCCAAACGTGATGGAAGTGGCGACGAAGAGGCAGGGGAAGAATCTCCACGAACAGCCTTGATCAACTTATCCTTGTCATCAATCAGAATTTCTGCTGCAACCTCCGGATTTCCTCCTGCTCGGCGAAGTGCTTCTCGATTCAAGGCTGTATCATGAAAGCCCATACTCCGCAGAATGTTTTCCTTTGCATCGGTGACTCCTCCGCCACCACCGCCACTACTATTGACGTTACTATTGGATGGGCTTCGGCGACCAGCAGGCCTTGAGGAGCTGTTGGATGGCGCTAGACTGGGGGATGCGGTAACAGGTCCCGATCCGATGCGACAGAGAATTTCAACAGCGTCAGCTACATGTCCGCTGGTAGCCTGAAGAGCTTGAAGGTTTCTGGCGTTATCCGTGAATCCCATTGAGCGCAGCGCCGACATTTGAGTGGTATAGGACTGGGTATTGACAATGTCGTTGCTGTTGCCGCTTTTTCCTCCTGAAAAAGTGTTTCCGTATGCAGAGCGTGATGAAGACTATGTACACCGAAATGAAAAGTGCCCACATGCACACACAAACAGATGAGGTTAGATGTCTGGCTATCAACATCCATGGACTTTGAGGGACAACGGTGCAATCTTGAATAGTGTTATACCTGGTTGCCTCCGCTTCCACCTCCACCCTCCATGAACTCCTTTCGCTCGTACTTGGATCGGATATACTGCTCCATTGCACTATTACGAATATCCAACATTTCAGACAGAGGGAGAGGGAAAGAGAGAGAGGGAGAGAACGCACTATGAGTGTTGATCCGTATCAATGGGTGTATGACGGTATAAAGAAACGACTTTGTCCATACCTTCCTTCCATGCTAATTGGTGGTGGATGGCGCTCAGGATTGGGCAAGTACAGAGCGTTGACTTTACCATTGCCCCAGTTTTTCATGTTCTATCCGAAAACAGATTGTGAGTCGCTCTTTGTCTCCCTGAGCACACAGCCTGGGCTGTTGGTTTTTTTTTTGTTGTTTTTTGGGTCGACGCTTACATCGATTTCTTCCTGTGTCCACATATCGATTGAGACAGACTTCATTTTGGAGATATGAACGCCCATCTTTCGATGGAAGCTACAGCAACGAACGCAGACGAAACATCCCAACGAGTGCGACGCCCAGTTTGGGCCTATTTTGTTGTCGTGAGAGAGAGTGGGTGTGAGAGAGGTAGAGATCAAGAGAACGTCTTTAGGAATAGGTTGTCGCCGTACCAACTGAAGGGGAGAGGAGGTGTGTTTGGAACAAAGGGCTGGTTGTTGTGTACAACTACTACAACAACTTGGCACTCCACAACTTACTGGCAGCACCGCAGTCGCAACAGATGGTGTTGACAGGGATCTTGAGCAACTCGTTAAGAATGCGAGAGCTCTTTTCCGTGGATAGTTTTCGGTCCGCCATGGAGGTGTATAAGCTGTGTTCGTTTGATGAAAGGGGAAGTGGGGAAAGACGAATAGAGAGGTGAGGGCGATGATGAACGGGGAAGAGGAAAAAAAAGAAAGGAGTGGGTGAGTGAGCGAAAGAGAGGTGTGTGCTGCAATTTGTCCTTCCCTTCTTCTCTGCATGCCAAGAGTTAAGGTTCGTCGACCCACACAGGTGCGATCTCTAGATTTTCTGGGTCGAAATGGTCGTGTTCCTGTTCTTTGTGGCAAAAACAGGGTTTGCAGACCCTGGAGGCTGATCCAAGGGCCTTTGTTCTCTCGACGTCTTGTCGGAGATCAGCATTTTCATGGTGTCGAGATGCATGCAGCGGTCATTGTATTCTGCCTTGTCTTTGTTTCCCTGTTCAGGTCGAATGAGGGCTTTGTATGCGGTCTTGGCGGTTGTGATTGTTGGATTCGTCGTTGTTGACGGGGGAGGTCGAGTGAAGAATCGCATACGAGAACCCGGGGATGACTCTGTGAAAGAGAGCGCTTTGATACGTACGTATGCAGTTTGCGAAGAGAGAGAGAGAGAGAGAGAGAGAGAGAGAGAGCTACAGAAAACTTTGGGACAACGAGAGCTTTTCATGAGGCTCCATCGGTCGGTATCACGAGAATTGAGGTGGGGCCTTTCCACAATATGACAAGTCAATGAAGAGGACAACAATGTATTACCAGGTGTGCTAGTCACTATTCTACAGCATGCCGGATTCTGTGAGCATGCGGGCTATCTTTTCATCGCCTCGTTCACTTATAGGCCAAGGTGGGGGTAAACCAGAGGGTTAACGGGATGCTCTTTTTTCATCGATGTCTCCAGAGGTATACAGACGACTCCATGAAGACCTCACGCACAAGCGGCGCGGAGCAAAGACTTACCGAGGCTCCAGAGCAAGACTCATATCGTAAAGATCCTTCACAGATTTGGTGTAATCCAGACCACGACGGATGAATGCTTGGATCTCGGGAACAGAGGTGAGGCAGTATGGCACCGACTGATACTGCTGAATCTCCCGGATTACCTCGGCAGTCTTGACACGCTTATAAAAGTTAATGAGGTGGTTGGATTTTTTCAAAAAGTCGTTGTTGCCATCTTGGATCATCACCAGATCAGTTAAGTACATGCCCACAAATGGAACACATGGTGGATTGACATTGTGCAGCTCATCTCTGTACTCGGCCCAGTTCTTGGCCACTCCCATCAACACCCCTAATTCCTGGAACGTTGTCATTGTCCGTGCAGGAACTTGGTCCCATGTCCGCTTCAAACGGTGGATTGGTGATTGGGATAGAGCTGCCATTGTTGCGGAAAGCATACTGAAGTTATTGAGTGTCCGTAGTTTCTAAACATCATGTACCGAAGAAGCGTGTAAATAGGGTTGCGTTAGTGCAGGAGTATAGATAACAATGGAGTCAAAATACCACTCGGAGGTATGTGATCCTTCTATATCATGCCAGCTTACCTCAGCGACCAGCACGAGGTGACGGATCACCAGGACGCGCTTCTTAACCTCCTTTTCACTCAAAACCAGCTCGTTGATCCAGTTGGCGTACAGGTTGCTGGTTTCAATCATCTTTTTGATGTTAACAGCCTTAGCTGCCAACACAGGATCCTTGCTCATCCATGCCTTGGCAAGGCATTCAACAGGACGGATCTTGTTGTAGACGTTGGCCTCCATGATGGTTATCTGACGTGCAAATTCCAACGGATCAAGCTCCAGAAATTTGATCTTCTTGAGATTGCGTGGTGTAATGGGTTGGGGCGCTTGCGTCGACAGGTTAAGAACCATCTTCCTGAATGCCCCTTCCGACTGTTCACGCTTCTCAACCAGCTTGATCAACTGTACAGCTGCGAAACTCATTGTGTCCTTCATCGTTGCTGATCCTGAAAACTCTTTGATCATCGCAAGAGCCTCGCGGTCTTCAACTTCATCCTCCAAAAAGTAGGTGTCGAGCCATGATTTGATAATGTTAAAGACACGCAATCGAATCGGCGTGAGCTTCTTCTCAGTCCAGATCTCTACTTCCTCGGCATCCAGACTTGGTGGAGGGGTGATCGTAAACCGTTGGAATAGACTGTTGAAGAGGTCCTTGGTAGTGGTGAAGGAACGGTAGGACAGCAAAAACGTCGCGATAAAGTTGGAATCCAACAGATCATGTAGAGTCAAGCGTTCAATTAGAGCCGGTAGTGTGCCGCCCTTGACCTGACCTTCCGCATTCAATATGAGATCGTCACGTTGATATTCATAATCTAGATACCAAGGCTGAGAAGCGCGTGCTGTTGCGTCGTCGGGAAGAGGCTTCTTCGGCTTTTCCTGTCCGCGGAGATCGTATCGGCCTGGGATACTACTGTTAGCAAAGTTGGTGCCATGGCCATACCCATTGGCGTCTGGACCATTGGTATGTGGGAATGGATGGCCGTTTTGGGCGCCCCTGGATTGGTAATCACCGCCTGGACCCTGCATTCCTGCTATGCCGGAAAACGCCGAGACCTGTGATCCTGTACGGGCGCGATGAATCGCTCCTGCATCCAGCTGACTGCCTCGACGAGCCCCACCGGGTTCAGTATCCGAATCGTGGTTATAATTGTTGGGTCCACCTTCGCCTTGTTGTGACACCGAAGGTTTTCGTCCAGTTCCATAAGAGTCCATTGTCTTGTTCTGAGGGCCGTGAGCTTCCGCCATCTCCTTCTCCTGGATAAGGATACGCGTCGCCTGTGCAAGACTCAGGGCTGCCTGGTCTGTCGCCAAAGTGGTGCTCAAGGCCAATTCAAGAGTTTGTCCCACGGCCAGCTGATCGGTGGCCGATTGAATAGCCATCACTAACGAGGCTGAGCTTCCATGCAGCGATTGTTTTGCTGCCTTGACATCCAAAAAATACTTGTCCGGAATAGTGGGGTAATCAGTCAAGGTTGAGGCACTAAAGTCTGTTACCAAGGTCAGCAACGATCCTAGCTGAGATACAGTCTGCCTTGCCTGGGTTACAAGCTGAGCTGACTGAGCCGAGTTCATGACTGGAATCGCCGACGAAATTCCATTGATGTTGGTGCTTCTGAGTGCCGATGATGGATTCTCGATCAACTTTTCGATCTGCATAGCAAGAACGGAGACAGCCTTAATCGCGCTCTTGGAGTAATAATCCAGCTGACTGAGGATGCTTTGGGTACTCATCTGAGAGCCAAACACCTTGCGATCGTCGCCCTTCCCTGATCCATTCGAACGAGCTCTGCTAAGTGCATGGGGTTCTTTATCTTTGAGTGGGTTCTTGCCTTCGTTAATTAGGCGAGCATCGACTTGGTGAACAGTGATACTGGTCGCCATTGCTGTTGCCACATAGCTCTGAGCTGCTACTCCAACTTCACGCGCGTCCGCCAAAAGTTTGATGACTGAATCAGGTGCCGGCCAGACACTTGAAGCCATCTTGGCTGAGAGTACGAGCTTGGAGAGTGCTGCCATGATCTGACGGTGGTGCGCTTTGAGGCTTCGGTGTTGACGCATGATTGCTGCGTCTTTGTCAACAGTGCCAGAAGCGTAGAGCATGACTCGGATAGCCTCAACGACAATAGACGATTGGACGAGATAGTAAGGCTTGTATCCATTCTCTGCAGAGCTGATTAGGCTCTGAACTGCGGCAGCAGTGTGTTCTGAGAGCGATTCCCATGTGGGCTCTGGATCAAAAGGATTGGGCAATAATGGCAATGGAGGTATCCCGTCGACGGCCTCTTGCGGTGTTGGGGCTAGACCGGATGGCTTCCTGACCGCGGTCACTGACTGTGCTATGTCAGATGTATCCTACATACGACAGGCACCAGTATGAGGTCCAAGATGGGAGGTCGTTTGGTTAGTTGGATGTATTTGCCGACCGTCTCGTTGTCCACGTAGATGAATGTTCCCAAGTGTTGAGCCGCATCAGTCGCACTGGACTTGAAAATTCACAGACGAGCATGGCACCAGTGTGGCATTTGTGGGCAAGCGAAATTACAAATGACTTGAGCCACGGTTTGTCTGATTTGATGCCAGGGCTCCTAGATGGGCTGATCAAATCCATCGACGCGTTCCTTCAATCCACGAGCTTCAACAGCATCGCCTTAACAGCATCGCCTCAACAGCATCGCCTCATTACTGCAGCAGAAGTACCTACCCTGTGATTAGCATTGTAATGAGTACTTGAGGACACCGAAATAGTATCTTCTTCGCGGCTCCCCTGTACACTCCTCCTTCCAGCCTGATCCTCGTCTTCAGGTTCGGAGGTATACCAGCCACTCCCGTTTAATGTCGACCCGTGCCATCCTGCTTTTCCTAATGTTCAAACACGAAAGGGTGACGCCGTAAGGAAGGTTGCGCCGAAGGGTGTCATTCGCGGCAAATAAGAAAAGGGGGGAAAAAAAATACAGGCATCTCCAATGGCACTTGCCTGAGCCGTCTTGATCGCCGGCGACTGTGGTGCCCATACTGGCTTGGTCTTCTTGCTCAGGAATGGTCCAACTTGACTCTTGTGTTCTTTGATTGTAGTAAAAGACCTGCCCGTCTGGTGTTGTCTGGGGTATCCATAGATCGTCGGCGCTCTATCGAAAGAAGGAGCAAAAGTGTGGGTTAGCCATGTCCTGATCATTGAGGCATGGTCAGATTTTAGCCGTTGCTGGGATCCATTGTTCGCATCCCCCCTGTCCCTTGGCCATCCTGCAACCGGACGATGAATCTCCATGATTGGATGTCGAGCCTGTTTGCCTGCATATCCATTGTTTCGATACCCACATGGGTACCAGGCTTCTCGTTCGCGATTGCTTCCTTTTGCTTATTCCTCCGAGCTCTCCAGGTCAAGAGACAGGCAGACAAACACGGGTGGTACTTACATCGAGATCATCCCCCTCTATGAATTCTTCGTCTTCCTCTTCTTCTTCAAAGTCTTCCTCAGCGAGGACCTCGACGTAGTTGGAAGGGAACCAACCCTGCCGGCCCTCACAGTAGCCAGCCCACCATCCCGATTCCAACTGAGCCAACACTTGAATCACATCATCCTTCTTGAATGTGAGGTTGGTGGCGTCGTCTGACTCAAAGTCATAGAGTGCCTTGACAAGGATCTGTTGTACGTCGAGATTCTCTGAGACCATGTCGTGCTTCTGTATCTGCTGTCGTGTTCCTTTATGGGCGTTGGGTATGCAAGAGGGCGGGCGGGCAGCCTGTGTTTATACTTGTCTTGAAGGGGTAGGCCGAGTTGCGTGCTAGGGGTGGAGTGCTAGCTTGCGACAAGTGTTTTTTGTGTGCGAGGGAAGGCCCAGAACAAGGAAAACGAAAAGTGTGGTTGTATTGTGCACACTTGATGGCGTGATGAGTGCGGTGATCCTCTCCCCCCTGGATTCTGTGGGTGGTATGGCTAGCCAAAGGCAACAAAGAGGAGCGGAGAGTGTATGTGTAAAGAAGAGAAGAAACGTGGGATGAGGATGAGCGAACGTCTGTAAGCCGAGCAGGATGAGGTGAGAGCTCAAAGAGCAGTGAAGCAAAGTGACTGTGGAGAGAAAGAAGGCGAGAGGACACTCCCTCTTTGCAGCACACTCGTTCCAATTGCACATTATCAAAGTTTCCTCGTTCCATCGGAGAGTGGTGCTGAAGGGCAACTATGCAGTGGAGATAGCCTTCACTTTACTCCACAGTCCGAAGCCAATCTTGCATGGCTACAAAAAACAACCGACAACCAAAGGAGATGCTCTCACTCTCGTATTTGTCTGTTTGTCGTCCCTCGTGGACAACTCGTTGAACAGTTCATTTAACCCAATTCTAGCAAAAACGCAACTTTCAACGTTGCAGAAAAGACCGAGTTGCCAGGAGACAGGGTGCTGAGGAAATCAGCAAGGTGAGTGAAGTTCGATGATCGGTACTAGCTTATCACTGCTTGCAAATGTGAAATGGTGAAGGCGCTAGCGACCATTTGCTCTCTTTGTGTGCTGCAAATAGACGCTCCTGAACGTCTGAACTGACGAAAGGGTCCGTTGAGCAGCTTTCAGGGCTGGGGGTCCCTAGGAGATCTAAGACCGCCTTTCGAACTTTGTGGTTGGGCATGAAAGGTATCCGCAATTGATCGTTTTATTTCATGGAACTGGTTCTGGGTTTGGCTCTGGTTTGATGGAGTCTTGGAGCCAACCCTTCAGGCTGATACTAGCTCTCCTCAAAAAGACACGAACTGAGGAATGGACTTTTTTTTATCTTTACTTGATTGCAGCATGGTCCAAACCGAGATGTATGTCGTCAACTTGCGGAGTAGGTCGCGTTGAACGTGTCTTTCTCAGTTCGTCCTAAATGCTCAGCCTCCGCAAGGATCGGGACTTGTGGCACCACGGTTCGAAAGGGGCTCAACTGGGCCGGTCAGGGTCTTTCAGAGAGGCTGTTGACCGCCAGCATGGGTTTAGTTGACTGGGACTTTTGAAGTTGGTCATCAATTGATGAGAATCCTGCTGTACCAGACTTGCCGTATGTCTCGTGTTCAATTGTGTTGGCACCCGTCACTCAAGATGAGTTGCTATGGAGATTCGGGCGTGATAAAGTTTGCTGGGAATGGTAACTGGTTCCCTTCCTGGGGTCAGAGTGATGTTCGGTGCATTCCCTTTCACGATCTCTCCAACAGTAACCTGGCAATGTCAAGGGAGGCCGATCCTAGATGGAATGTATCATCGTCCCTGTTGAGAGAAAGAAAGTACCCTCAACTGAGCCCCAGCTACATGTATGTGGCAACAAGTCACCATCACGGATCGGAGGGCAGCCTGGGGAAATCAGGCACCCGTGTTGTTTTGAGGTGATGGGGTATTCCACCACTATCATGTGGGAACAAAATTTTCAAATTCTCACACTTTGCAAGTTTCCTTCCTTCGCAACTCTCATCCGCACACGCACATCATCATGGCCAACACTTACCCTCTCTTTTGCATGGGCAACCCCTTGCTCGACATCCAGGTCAAGGCCAGCAAGGAGCTCCTCAAGAAGTACGGTTCTCCGATCTCGACACTTTACTTTTTCTCACTCTGTTAGAGGGACGAACTCCTGAAGCAAACGGGATACTGACTGGAACCCTGTTTCGCTCGCGTCTTTGCTTCTTCACCAGATACAACCTCAAGTCAAACGATGCTATCCTTGCTGAGGAGACCCATTTCTCGCTGTAAGTAATGATTTAGCAATGACGGAATGGGAAGAAATGGAGCTACAAACACCACGCTGGACATGGCAACGTGTTCAGATCCATTCAAGATTGATGCAGAAGCGCAGCAGACGGCGACGACAGCGAAAGAACACAACGACGTGCTAAAAGGATGCGAATGGAGAATCAAGCTAACATGGAAAAACGATCTGGTTCGATAAAAAAAAAAAAACGCTGTTAGTTATGAGGATATCGTCAAGTACGACGATGTTGTCTACGTTGCTGGAGGCGCCAGTCAGAACACTGCTCGTGGTGCCCAACGGCTGCTGCCTCCACGTTCGGTCGTCTATGTTGGAGCTACTGGGGATGACGAGTTCCGTGACAAGCTCGTTCAGGCTGCT
>Ga0247824_10002074_pt1 | contig 11175 bp, 5 predicted proteins | sample 13C_PalmiticAcid_FD_194412 | JGI IMG/M metagenome (GOLD analysis project Ga0247824, IMG submission 194412) | Soil microbial communities from agricultural site in Penn Yan, New York, United States - 13C_PalmiticAcid_Day48 | ecosystem: Environmental > Terrestrial > Soil > Agricultural land...
GTCAATCCATGAGGATGCTCCATATCACCGTCGAAAACAGTGAAGTCAGCGGCGTCAACGAGGAACAGAGCGAAAGGACACCCATTCAGGAAGGCGACAGTGGGCGCAAGTCAATGAGTTTCCCGATAGGACTCAACTGGTGTCACTATACTGGATTCTTTATCCCTGCGACTTCGCAGCTGGGGATAGTCATAGGAGGCAGCTTGATGCTTTGGAAACTTTCTGCGACCAAAAGTTGGATGTGTAAATTGGCTCTAATGTGGAGGTTCCAGGAAATGTACAAGGGCCTGGGAGTGGATGATTTTTGCATTCGGGACATTGTCTCAGCGGAAAGTTGTGTGCATGGCAGGTGTATAAAGCTCCGGCTCAAAGAAACGTTGTGGTACAGGAAGGCATTCGATATCACAAAGGAAGTCACCAAGCAGTATCCCGGGGAGGAAGGAGAGGGGACTCTGACTATCCCGATTTCGAACGATGATACGATTTGCAACAGCAGTAAACGAGATCTCAGGGAGAGACAAGAGCTCAGAGTGAGTGAAGGAATTGCCGACCTGATTGACGTTTACTTGGGCGGGAACGACCGATGCCAAAATGCCATCATCCAGTACTTGAAATCGCACATCCGCCCCTCAGATGAGAATCGCAAATCATCTCTCGTCTCGCTCTGTAAGGCATGGAAACCGCGACTGAGAAATCAGATTGAACTGTTGTTGACTATACTCCTTCCACACGATTGTATCACCTGGGTTCCGATCAACCACTCGACCAAAGAGGCCAACCCTTTGGCAATCATTCTGGAAAAGGCCCGAAAACAATCTTCTGCTCTGGGAGCAGCAAGGATTGTCATGGATTATTGTGTCGAGCATGCCAACCGCTCTCGCAACCTTGCATCCTTGGCTCCATTTTTCGACTGTCTTCATGATATCATGGAACTGTATCCCGATGAGGCGTTTCGGTACCTGAGTCAGATTGCCTTTATTCCTGTTATGCATCGGTCGTATCTTCTCGATAACAGCACCGTAGTACTCTCACCAAGTTTCCGCTGGAAGTTCTGGAAGCCAAAAGTAACCCCACTTTACAAGCTGAAGGACCAAGTCTTTCAGCTTTGTGTATCGTCAAAGACGCCGGACCCTGAGATTGAAAAGTTCACGCACCCAGTGTTCATTGCATCGTTTGATGCTCTGTGGCGCCGGCAAGATCCAGAGAAGACACCACAGGAATCAACAAGGAATGGATCTATGATGAGAAAAACGACCTACTGGAAAGCGTTTTGCCACATGATCCTGCACAAGCTGAAGCTCAGGAGCCATACATTTGTGAAGGCGTATAATTTCTCGATCGAATTCTATGACAACCCAGCTATTGCAGCACTGGTCGCTTACAAGTGGTAAGATTGTCCAGTGTATTCCCCTTGCACTCTTTCGGCCTTTCCTTCCTCGCCCTTGTCTCTTTGCACTAGAGCCCTTACTCACGTCATCATGGTTATGTTATCTAGGAATACTATCGGATACTGGTACTGGTTTGGGCGGTTTATCTTTCAGTGCTGTTTCTATGTGATGGTTGTGATGGCATCCATCATGCAAGTGTACAGGAGGCAGCCAAGTCGGATGTCCGGGTTGTTCTGGGCCATTATCGTCATGGCCGTAATCTTTCTCTGGCTTGAACTCCGGCAGGCCGCTACCAGTATCAAGCGATACTTTAGGTGAGTATTCAAATACGTTGAGAGGCTGGTTACGACACCAAACACCTGTTTCTAATCATAGATTTTTTCTTCTAGCTCTGGCTACAACTTTTTAGACGTGTTAGCGTTCTCTCTTCCCTTGGCCGCCAGCGCCCAACAGTTGATGGTGATCCACCGGCAAGATGTTGATGGCAACACCCAGATATTGAGTTTCTCGGTCTTGGTGGTCTTTTTGCACATTCTCATCGAACTGAGGATAAATGAGAGTGTTTGCAAATTCGTCACGATCATTCAGCAAGCCGTGGTGGAGATCCGGATATTCTTCGTTATCTTTGCTGGCGGTATCCTTGCGTTCGCAATTGCGATTTTGCACTTGTTGCGAGCTTGTGCCTATGACGGTTGCGATTCCCCAAAGAACGGCTCCTCGACGATCGATTCCCCAACGATCGATACCCCGAAGAACGATTCCGCCATCACGTTCCCCAGCAACTTCTTAAGAGCCGTGTCGTCAGTGTACTTTTTCATGGGCGGAGTCTGGGACCCTGTATCGGACGACTTTAAATCGGACAACTTTGGATTCCATATGATGATGGTTCTCTATTTCTTCACCTCAGTGGTTCTCATGTTGAACGTACTCATTGCCCTTATCAACGTGGCGTTCAACAAGGGTGACGACGGGTGGAGGCTGACATGGATTGAATGGCGGATACGATATATCGAGGCGGCGGAAAACATGTCATACCACATTCCAGGGTTTCGACAGACCTACGACTTCTTTCCGGATGAGATATACTTTTCAGTCCCACACAAGCAGTGGCAGGAACAGAAATTTGATGCAGAGAACCATGTGGTTATGGGTCTGGATATGACGGAGAATTCGCTAAAGGAAGGAGATGACGAGAACGACGCCTTGGAGGCGTTCGACGAGGATGAGGAATTGGAAGGGAAGCAGGATAAACGCAAGAACTGTGTGGATCACGATAACACCAGTGATGGCAACGTTGAGGATAGTGAGGAGCAAGAAGCCGTTGTTGAAGACGTTCTAGAGTCTCAGGTAGAGAGCCTTGGGGTCGCAGACAGCGTTCTCATCACAGAGGAAACGTCATCCATCCAGCAGGATAATCAGGATTGTGAGTTAATTCGCACGCTGAGCATGCAGGTTGAGGGTCTCAACAGTGAGGTCAGGGATCTCCATCAGCAGATCGCAAATCTCCAGCAACAGGTGGAAAATCAATTTGAGGAGCTCAAGAGATTGCTGCAGCACTCAGCACGTTGATATGGCACTGGTGAAATCCGGGTATATACGAGGTGGTTGAGAGGCCCCATACGGAGGTCCCGAATTAGCTGACCGATCCTTGGTCGAGAGTATGACAAGACGAAGAACAATGCACTTTGCAAATTGATACAACACTGCCCACTGGCTACGAGGTGGATGGCGTGACTTGCTCTGACCATGACGATCTACACGGCGGGTCTTTGGATTCGTTCTTTCCCTCTTCCCTTTTCTACACACACCCTCCCTTCGCTCATTCGGCATGACATCGCTCTTCTCATCTCATCCTCGATCCCTGTGCAGGAGAGTGTTCTCACTCCTCACCACAGTGACACCCTGAGGCACAACAGATCGGTTTCGTAGCACTCGATTATGTTCAGGTTCATATCCCTATCCTTGATTGACGCGAGGAATGCTCTCCCCTGCTACATGTACTGCCTGCAGCAAAATAGAAGAGAGCCGAAAGCGCAAGGTAGGATTCGTTCTCCCGTATTCCCTCATCATGCATTCCTCCCCCTTTTTTTTCGTACCGTCATTCCCAAGGTCCAGAAATAACTACACTTTATCGATCACAAGCATGCATGGGCAACATCTCTCCTATAAATCCTCATCAAACCACTGCCCTCAACTTCACTAACCTCTCGGTTCCCGGTGCCATTCCCTTTTGATCAAGATGGCCCTGACTGGCCAGGTCGTATGTCACGCACCCACCATCCAGCGTCCGCCAAAGAAGTAAATCAGAAAGGGACAGGAACATTGCACATGCACAACACTCAAAGTCGGTGATACGAGGAGGAACAACTCCCAGCTATGTTCAACTAAAAAAAAACACGATGTGATGTCCGCCTAGAAGTATTCATGAGGCCCGAGGATCACCACACTGGAGCCAAGATCCATCGACCCCAACACACCTTCACCAAGGTACCTGATACGACTGAGAAGGATAACGACGAAGGGGGAGAAGGTACTGTCGGGCACATGGCGGCAGAGGAACCACGAACCTCAACTCGATGCCGTAGTGGAAAATACACCGGTAGGTTGCCCTCATGTTGAGATTAGCATCCAGTAAATGCTGGTGCCTTCGAGTACAAAGGTTCTGGTACATGGAAACTAAGGAAATAGAGTGGGCACTCACTACGGATCACCGTTGGCGCATTCCTTTCTTCCTATCATTGACCACTTAGTGACGACGAGATCTCAGTTTGTAGGGATGTCTGTGGACTATTGATCCATCCGAATTCCACATTGAGCTCGGTACCAATCTCCTACAGTCTGCATACGCTTCAGGTACGTGAGACTATTGTTCTATCGTTAGGTACATCAAGTGGAGCAATTTGTACAACATGTCTACATAACTGACCGTGGCTGAACGATCAAAAGATTGTATTCTCTTTAAGGACCGTGAACCGACCAATGTCCTTGGCGTGGAACCTGACGATCAACCAACGAAACCGAGATTGATGGAAGCGTTTGACATATCCAACACTGAGAAGCATGGCATGACGTTCTACTCCTCAGGAAAAATGGCGCATGGAAAAAAGTATAGGATCTAAAGGAGACCGACAACAATCATGGATCACATTTTCTGCCATCCGTGTACGCACGCAACAATTGACATCACAGCATCGCTTGCCGAGGAGCAATTGCTGTTGAAAAAAAAAAAAATCGAAAGGATCTAACCTGGCTTCCCACTATCGTGGTGATCCCACAAAGCCCAACGAGAAGGATGGACAGTTCTGTGCGACGGATTAGCGTTCCTTCACAGTATACAATACGAAAGACGGTTATGTATGAAATCACGGCGCTAAAGATACTCCCGCATTTCCCGTCCTCTCGCCCGATGGATCCAAGATTACAGTGACACGCAACAACACAATCCAGATCCACGACACACGTACGGGGATCAAACTCGGTGTATTCAAGAATGGGTTAGGCAACAACAGATACTTTGAGGTGGTCTTTGGCAAGGATCACTTCATGGTATATAACCCTCAGGCAGCAACAACCTCCAAGCCCATGAAGCACAATTCAATTGCCCTCAAACTGGGGGTGGTCCAGTATGTGCATTTTGTCATGTAAGTGTCCGAAGGTGTGCAAACGCTTGGTGGGGCAGATGCTTGATCGGAACGCACTGATCCATGATTACGTTACAGGGTCCGAATCTGAATATTCTGAAGATGGGTCCTATCCCATCACCTGTCGGGATGAATCAATGTGGAGCACATGGAACAAATGGTATCCGTGAGACAGAGCTTCTCAACCACTTCCATTGCTTCGGATTGTCGACAAGCTCTGGAAAGCAGAGGAGGAGAAAGTTTCATGCTAAGGTCCATTGTGAACGTTGTTCACGGTCAGTCCATGAGGATGCTTCATATCACTATCGACGACGAAGGCAAAGGCGATAGTGAGGAGCAAGGCGAAGGGATATCAGGTCAGGAAGGCGAGAATGGGTCCAAGTCCATGAGTTTTCCGATAGGACTCAACTGGTGCGACTATACTGGGTTCTTCATCCCCGCGACATCACAACTGGGGGTTATCATGGGAGGCAGCTTGATACTTTGGACACTTTTTGCGACGAAACCATGGATATGTAAGCTGGCACTCATGGCAGGTGATGTTTGCCTTCGGGACATTACCTCAGCGGAAAGTCGTGTGCATGGAAGATTCATTAAGCTCCGACTCGCAGCGCCATCGTGGTACAGGAAAACATTCGACATTACGGAGGAAGTAACCAAGCTGTATGGAGGGGAGCGACAGGAGACCCTGACTGTCCCAATGTCGAATGAAGATACGATATACACGATGGAAGAGCGCAGCAGCGGTTGGCGAGATTTTAGAGAGAGTCAAGAGCGCCGAATGAGTCAAGGGATTGCCGACCTCATTGACGTTTACTTGGGCGGGAACGATCAATGTCAAGATGCCATCATTCAATACTTGAGATCGCACATCCGCCCGTCCGACGAGAATCGTGTCTCGTCCCTCATCTCGCTCTGCAAGGCATGGAAACCACACTTGAGGAAGCCGTTTGAACCATTGTTGGGTTCCTATCAATCATGCCATCAAGGAGATCAATCAATCGGCTTTTATTCAGGAGACGAATCCTTTGGCAATTATTCTAAAGATTGCGCAAAACCACTCTTCAGCACTGGGGGCTGCAAGGATTGTCATTAACTATTGTGTCGAACATGCCAATCGCTCCCGCAACCTTGCATTTTTAGCACCATTTTTCAGCTGTCTTCGGGATATCATGAAACTGTACCCCGACGAGGCATTTCGATATCCGAGCCGGATTGCCTTCATCCCTGTGATGCACCGGTCGTATCTGCTCGACAACTGCGTCGTTGTACTCCCACCAAGAGCCCACTGGAAGTTCTGGAAGTCAGGTCCGGTCCCGCTCCACAAGTTGAAGGACCAGGTCTTTCAACTTCGTATCTCGTCCAAGGAACCAGATCCCAACAATGAAAAGTTTACGCACCCAGTGTTCATGGCAACTTTTGACGCTCTGTGGCACCGGCAGGATCCAGATGGGACACACCAGGAATCGGGCAATAATGAGTCCATGGGAAAAACGACCTGGCTGAAAGCACTATTCCGCATGATCTTGCACAAAATGCAACCCAGGAGCCACACCTTTGTGAAGGCGTATAACTTCTCAATCGAATTCTATGACAACCCAGCTATTGCAGCATTGGTTGCATACAAGTGGTAAGTTTGGTTGCCCTCTCACAGCCTCGACTCATATTTTCAATGTTGTTTATTTAGGAACACGATTGGGTATTGGTATTGGTTTGTGCGATTCTTCTTTCAGTGCTGTTTTTACGTGATGGTAGTAACAGCATCCATCTTGCAAGTGTACTCAGAGCGTCCCAGCCAGTTGTATGGACTATTCATGACCATCATCGTGATGGCCAGCATTTTCCTTTGGCTTGAACTCCGTCAGTTTCTTACCAGCGTCAAACGCTACACAGAGTAAGTGTTCAGAGGCAATATTTGTTACACAAACCTGATTGATCCCTTGACTGGTCGGATAACGGAGCATTCCATGTGGTGATGGTTCTCTTCACCTCAGTGGTTCTCATGTTGAATGTACTCATTGCTCTCATCAACATGGCGTCCACCAAAGGGGAGAATGGTATGGATTGAATCGCGACAGCGGTACATCGAGGCGGCGGAAAACATGTCATACTACATTCCAGGGTTTCGATAGACCTACGACTTTTTCCCAGATGAGATATACTTTTCAGCCACTCACAAGCAGGTGCGTGCAAGGACCCGGATCTCAATGTAGGTGAGAAATGGCTAAAGGAAGGAAGCGACGAGGACGTTTTGGAGGCAAACGAAGAATGCTTATTATGATCTCATGGTAGCAATGAGCAGGAGTAAAGAGTGAGGAAGCGGCAGCAGCAGGGAGAGACGCAGAAGAATCAGAAGAACAGCATGGATATAATAACATTGATGAAACGCTGAACACAGTGCGAGCCAGGCAGTCGTTGTTTAATACATCATTGAGCCTCTAGCGAACACCCACGACGAGCTGGAGAGCTTCAGCCAAGACAGCAAAGTCCCCTCTATTGGTCTCTTCACTTCCTCACTTTATCTCTTTAACGTTCATTTCCAAATCGACTGCAATCATGGACAGCAGCAACATCTCCGATAAATCCTCACAATCATCCCCACAGCCATCCCCACAGCCATCCCCACAGCCATCCCCACAGCGACCTCTGCCCTCAACCTCAATCTCCACGTACCCTCTGTACCCAGTGAATTTCCCATTTGACCCAGTCGGACCTTTACAAAAGACTGGCCTGGCCCTTTGTCACGCACGCGTCTTCCAGCTTCGGCCAAAGGAGTAAGCCAGAAATGGCCAGGAACATTGCACTGTACAACGCCTAAAGACGGCATGGACTTTGACACCATCGAGTGTTAGAGTAGAAAGAGCACCGGCGGGCGGTGCTCATGTTGAGAGCATCATTCCAATAAACTCTCACACCATTGCTGGCTCAAATGAATGCTGGTGCTTTCGGGTTGACAAGGTTCAGCTACATGAGAACGAGGAAATGGAGGAGTTGGTGTTAAAGATCATCACCATTAGCACATCATCATCTACCATGTAGATTGCAATCATCCAGAGCACAATTCGAGTTGCCAGTGAGTGGTACACCTATTGGAAATTTTGGACTCTTTATCTGTGCTTCGTTCAACAGTATTGGGGTGAGTGACATGGAGCAATGGATCCCGGATACCAGACCATGCCGCGATGAAGGAATTCAATATCCATTGGCATGGATGGCCGTTGCACCTCAACAAGCCTTTCTTGTCCAGCACACAACACTGGGGTTGTGTGTCAACTAACATTTGGCCCATATTGAAGTATGGGATCTGAAGGGGGTTAAAGGTAATAATGGACCATTCAGTCCTGAGATTCTCCGCCAACCGTATGTGCATGCAACGACCGATATCACACACTGCTTGCTGTAGGGACGTTGCAATGGCCTGTGGCAATTGATAGGAGTACAGATGATCCAGGCATTACATTTCGGGTCTTTCGAGCCCCTCCAAGAACAGCAGTGCAGATCGGCGCAGGTCCTCCAGCACCATGGGAGTTGGACAAGGTCGAGACTATCTGCGATGGACATTACTTTGCCCTTGCTTCCCATCACCGTACCGAGCCTGCGAATACCTATGATGAACGGTTCTGGGTGACTGATGGACGCTCTTTCACAGTATACAACGCGGAGTGCACTCTACAAGCTTGAAATGCAACCACTGCCGGACATCTTGGCGGTTCAAACGGCTATGATGAGTATTCATGGTCGCTACTTTGCTTGGATTGATACCAGAGACGCAATCTCAATCTGGGACTTTCAAACGGGGCAGTTGTTCTCACATGTATTCATCGGCGCTCAAGGCAATTCCGCATTTCCCGTCCTCTCGTCCGATGGGTCCATGATTTCAGTGACACACGTACAGGTCTCAATCTCATTGTCTTCAAGTAAGGGTTAGGCAACAACAGATACTTTGATGTGGTCGTTGGCAAGAGTTACTTCGTGCGTACAACCCCGAGGCAGCAACGATCTCCAAGCCCACGAAGCACAACATGAGATGTCGCGTTCGATTACGAGATTTTGTTATGCATGCGTCAAAGAAAAGCCGAGCTTCCGCATTATTGAACGCTTTATAGAGTCCAAATCTGAACATTCCAAAGACGATGGCCTTTTCTCGCCTGTGGAGTACATGTATATACATAGAGGCGGATCGCTTCTCATGGAGATGTTGAGGATAGTGCGAACGAGAAGCCATTGTTGAAGATGTGGGGTCACAAGGGTGGTGAGGATCCATCGATTCACGTCGATGGAAGGAAAAGAGTGTCTCCAGAACGCAAGGAACATCATTCGTTCATCAGGACAGTCAGGATCGTGAAGTGATCCGCAAACTGAACAGACAGGTCAACGACCTCCACAAGCAGGTTGCAAGTCTCCAGAAACAGCTTTCCGATCATATGACAACGCAGCAGGAGCCGGTTGAAAGGCAGTTTGAGGAGATCAGGAGATTACTTCTGCAGCATTCTGCACGTTGAGATGGCATGGCAATGGCACATGTGGTCATTTGACGCAGGAATCAACAAAGAAAAGGAACACCGTTGCTAAGGAGGGAGCAACCCCAAAATCCATAGGAACCATTTGTCAGGACCATCAACCAACTCATAAGCTGGCCAAACCCGGTCAGACAAGCTGGCGAGACGATTTGGCTGTCTGGAAAGGCTGGAGGACAAGCTCCAAACATAGGCCAGACCTTAAAGGAACAGGACCAGAGTTCGCGCCAATCGCCCAACCCTCTCCCCCTTTTCTTGCTAACGAACCCCCCTGCTTCAACAATTTCCCTCTTTCTAGCCAACGGACTAGGTTCGCCTCGTGCAGACTTGGGTCTTTATTGATGCATGGGTCAAGAACTAAGGTTGTTCGTCAACACGCGAGATGGGTGGGGGGACATAACAGACATATCCGTCTTTAAGGCAAGATCATCAACGAAAAAATATAGGAGGGAGAAGCGTAGGGAATGGAATGCTCATCGCGTGGTTGATGGGCTCAGATCGCGCTTCGCCTCAAAGTGGCGGTGCGTAGCCTCAATATCCCCCAAAAATCCCCGGAGACCATCAAAGTACTCCTCGTTGACTGGACAGCGCTTCTCTTCCAGAACCACCGGTGCAGCCGCATCACTATCCCATGGATTAGCTGATGGCGTTGGCAAAATCAGAGTGGCGACGGTCAGTTCGACGGGTAGCGACTCTTGTCCCTGGATTGATTCATCTTCCTGTGGCAAAACCTGGTCCTCGGCCTCGTTCTCCGGAGTGATCGCATCAGACTCTGGTTCTTCCATCTCGTCCTCTTCTTCCCAAGGACTCTCCTGGTTAGGCAAAGATTCCATTGTCGCAAAGCTGACCACGCTCGAGCATCGATCCGAATTGGTGTACATCATCAATGAGCCTTGAAGACTGTTGCAGTCGTCCCATGTTTCATTATCCGATAGCGATGGTGCATAGTATTCGTTCACAGATGCCTCTGGAAAGTACGGCTCCGGTGACATCAATGGATCCACGTAAGTCTCCATCAAATCAAAGTGAGGGCTCTTGGGATCAATCGACTGTTGTCTCAGGAAATTGGTCACTTCATACAAGCCGGTCCTTTCGAAATGAATCCGCAGCTCGTAGCCTTCCACCGAGATCTCCCTTGACTCGGGGCATTTGACAAGCTTCTGCAAGATAGCCGCCACTTCCAAAAAGTGTTGGTACTGAGCATTGGTGACCTGGAGCAAATCTTCAATAAATGTCCTGTTCAATTCCTTGGGCTCCCTGAACGAATCCGTGTGCAGGGCAGAGATCATGGTATCCAAATGCCAGAGTGGAGAGGCGTCAAGCATGAAACACATGTCAACATCGGTAAGGCAACCATCCGATGCCTGAAGCTTGGGGAGCTCCTCCAGTTGTGAGGGAGTCATACCAGCGACCTTGGCAAGCGAGATAGCTGTAGCTGTGGTAATAGGAGCGTTGTTGGCATTGCAAACAGTCATGATCTGGTGTTGTTGTTCCACAAGCGAAGCACGGTTCAAGAAAGCCTTGATGGTAGCACGAGAGATATTGCAAGTCGAGGAGGCAGCACGCTTCTTGATCTCACCACCACGGCGAGACTTGTTGCGGTGCTGTTCCTTCTTCTTGGCAAGAGGT
>Ga0247824_10002075_pt1 | contig 11175 bp, 9 predicted proteins | sample 13C_PalmiticAcid_FD_194412 | JGI IMG/M metagenome (GOLD analysis project Ga0247824, IMG submission 194412) | Soil microbial communities from agricultural site in Penn Yan, New York, United States - 13C_PalmiticAcid_Day48 | ecosystem: Environmental > Terrestrial > Soil > Agricultural land...
GTCCATGGCACAAAAAACCTTTTATTCTTTTGAATTACTCAACAACATGGATATACAGTAAGGAGAGACACATGTACAGGGTTGAGGGCGTGTGGGTTGAGTTCACCCAACATGCAGGCCCACTTCTGCCATTTAAGCTGCCTTCTTGTTGATCGAGTCCAACGAGGCCACCGTCCGTCCCATTTCGTTACCTGGGGTCAAGTATGAGATATCGTCCCAAGGATGTCTATACAATCCCTGCTTCAACCTCTTCTGGTCCAAAAAGTGCCCAATGAATCCGATCGATCGTCCCAACACGAACAACCCATTCAGTGTTCCAATCCTGGTGTATTCCTCCGCTTCCTCTCGAGTGAACGCTCCAGAGTGTCTCAAGAGGTCCACAAACAAGACACCAATCGCTCCATCCACATTCAGGATGAGGTTATCTTTCTTGGAAGTCGTGATCGTTTCAACGGCCAGTGCGTAGTCCAGAACAGGGGTCGATGGAAAATGAGCCTTTGCATAGTCCTTAATAATCTCCACACGCAGGTCTGGATTCGTCCTTGACTTGATCTTGTGTCCAATACCAAGAATAAGCTTGTTTTGCTTCCTCATAGAGTTTACAAACTCGCGCGGTGACAGCGACTTGTCGTATGCAGACGAGAACTGCTCTGCAGCACCATCCAGTGCCCCCCCGAAACGGTCTCCGATCGTCAACAAACCAGCGCACAGGGACGAAACAAGGTCTTTGCCTGCACGTGCTGTAACAATGGTGTTGTGAGCCCCTGAAACGGCTGGTCCATGATCGGCTGTCAGCATAAGGACCATTTCAATGAACTTGCACGCATAGTCAGGCAGGCGACGCTTGAACCACAAAAGTGAGAGGACTCCTCCTATACCAATCTCCTCCTTGAACACATCAGAAATACGCATTCCGGCATAGAGCAACTCTTGTCCACGGTCATCACAGATGGTGGAGACGAACGATGCAGGCTTACGAACCAAGCCCAACTCCTGAGCCCAAGAGTAATCAATAGGGATCTTGGGAGTCTCAGGTTCAGTACGAACAGTGATCACACCCTTCTTGACCAGAGCTTGGTAAGTTTGGCTCAAGATCAAGGGCATCTTTTCAAACGTCTCGGGGACAATCACTCCTGCTGTGCGGAGGGCGCGGTTCTTGGCATCGGCTGTTTCGAGATCTGATTGGGCAAGCGCTCCAGCATGTCCAAACTGTACTTCAGTTGCGAACATCTTTGCACAGGTTCCGATACACCATGCAATAACGGGTTTGCGGATCGTTCCGTTCTTGACTGCCTCGCAAACCCTGTATTCTTCCACACCACCAACCTCTCCAAGAAGAACCAGCATTTTGCAAGCTGGATCCTTCTCATAGCGAAGGAGATGATCAATGAATGTTGATCCAGGGTATCGGTCCCCTCCAATAGCCACTCCCTCGTACACGCCGTCAGTCGTGCGTGAAATGATGTTGTTGAGCTCGTTCGACATACCTCCAGATTTGGACACGTAAGCGACCGATCCTGGGCGATACAGCTTGGAGGAGACAATGTTGTCCATCATACCTCCAGTATTTCCAATCTTGAAGCACCCTGGCTTGATACCTCCAACTGTTGCAGGTCCGATAACAAGTACGTTACGCTCTTTGGCCTCCCAAAGGAGCTGGCGAGCACGGCGCTCAGGAACACCTTCCGCAATGATGGAGATGATACGAATCTGTTTAGAATACTTGAAAATCTCCCGGGTCGAATCATAGACTGAACGGCAGGATGCAAAGTTGACGACAGTGTCCACGTCAGGGAACTTGGCAATGGCCTCGTCCAACGAAGTGAACACAGGTAAGAGTGTCTCTTTGGTACCCCAGTAGAATTTTTGCACATGAGCACCACCGAACGGATATACCATAGCGGCAACCGAGGGCACCTCGCGCTTGCAAATAAAGTCGAAATCCAGCATTCCTTGGACAGCCCGGGGTTGCATTCCATAGATGAAAGAGCGAGTATGTACTGTGAAAGGTGTGTTTTCATCACGACCTGCCTCAGTACTTTCGGCGTTCTGTTCCTGGAAAAAGGTCATACGGTCCTCCAGAGGTGGTGGGGAAGATGCACGCGATCCTGTTAGGGGGGTGTTGCCACCCAAGAGTTGATCCTGGAGCAAGTTTCCTGATGTGAAGAGTGTGTTGGAGGCTGCTGAACCAGGTTGATCCAATCCTGAGGACTTTCCAGTCAGAGCCAAGGGCACAATCTCTGTGATATGGGTTTCGGGGCCAAAGACTTGAATCTCGACTCCAAGGGTCTCACCGAGCTGCCGCATGGACCGAAGGCCCTCCTGGTAGTTGGGACCACCGCGACGGACAAAGATGCGCACTTTGTGGGCAATAAGAGGTTGCTTGAACTCTGTAAGAGCTCGGACAATGCCTTTGAAGGTCGAAGCGACATTTGTAAAGTTGGCGATGCCCCCTCCAATAATCAGAACCTTGCCGAGAGGATGAGGAACTGGGGAACGAGTCATGAGATCCAGAATGGTCTTGGCATATTCGTACGTCTGGGTCTCAGTGGGTGCTCCTGAATACTCGCCATAGTTGGCGAGTTCGTGCGCCTGGCCGAGAGCCGCGATGGCATCACTATCGCAGACAGATCCATGAGTAAACATCATCAATCAAACAATTCAGCCCGATCTATATCATACGGTGCTTGCCGAAAGCCGGGAGGTGCATCTGTATCAACGTACCTGTAAACAACCGAAGCACCTCCTCCAGCAACCATAGTCCAGATACGACCATCCTTGTTTAGAATAGTAAGCTTGAGTGAGGCACCAGTCTTGGAATCCAACTCCTGAATATAGGCCTCCTCCTTTGTCAACTCGCGACCGAAAGGTGCGGGAAATTCCAGTGGTGGGCCTGCATCAATATTCTGAATTTTACCTGGAGCCAAGCCAATGTTCTGAGGAGCTCTTGCAAATGCCCACTTGGGCCCTGCCTCGAATTCCGCCGTCTGATCGACCTTGGCCGCCAAATCCAGGTAATACACTTGGGCTGCATGTTCGGGAGTCGGATCCAGGACTACCAGTGGGTTGATCTCGAGATAAGTAAAGTGAAGATCCACATAGACGGCATAGAGGCGAGTGATAAAGTCGATGAGGACATCATGCTTGGTTGCTGGGACGTGGGTCAAAAGTGAGGTCTTAAAGGCATTAGGTGTGGGGAAGGCGGTGTTGACCTTGACTTGGAGTCTCAGAGCTTTGGCATCGACATCGCCGACCTCGATACCTCCCTCGTGGGTGAAGAGAATATTGTCACCATCGCGATCCGAGTTGACGCAGATGTAGTATTCAGTATTAGCGGGGTGGGGAATGAATGGTTCCACCAAGAATGTCTTGAGAACACCGGCAACACCGTCAACCTAAAACGTCCAGGAATGTCGACATCAGTACTCTGACCGATCAAGCATAGCGAAAAGTTATCGACAGTGAACCGAATCTTCCCAGAGTATGCCTGTTCTCCTGATCCACATCGGACACAGCGACTTACAGCAACATCCTTGCCAGCCTGTTCCGAGATCCATGCCCTGACCTGGGCCCAATCTGCGTTCAATAGCAACAGCCCACTCTTGCCACGTCGTTTGATCAGCTGATCAGGCTTGGCAACCAGCTTATTCGTCAATACCCAAGGATGAGTCTGTTCCAAGTTATCGAGCAAGGACTGCACATGCTGGGCAAAGACGGACTCATCGGTGTTGAGGAAGGTTGTGTCAATGCCAATTTGAGCCAGGCGTGTGGCGGGCTGGACAAACTTGGACCCTGTTGAAGAGATGCTGGTTGCGGGTATAGGTGTGCGGAGGAGCCAGTGCGCTAGCAGCAGCTTTCCATCGTACTCGCGAATGGCTTTGGCGGACATTACTCAAGGGAGGGCACTGGGAAGATGGGTCTTGTGCTCTTCTCTATAATCCTTCGGAAGCACGAACACAAAGTTAATCTCCTGGTTGCTGTATGTTTTCATTGCCATGGAACGGCTGTCAGGACCGGACGAGGCATGGCAAGAGTGTACCAAAGTTTACACCTGTTGCTTAGGCCGAGTTAATGCAAAGTTGGGATCTGCAGCGTGTTATGGAAGGCGGAGGTTTGTGAGGCGCCATGCGGGTAGGGTCGGAACGTGGATCAGAAAGGCTGTTTGTTTAGCCATATCCTAACTTGGCGCTCGATACAGTTGTATGCAAAGGAAAGGAGTAGATGTTGCGGAGAGGATGTGGAAACGCAAGAGTGTGCGTGGTCGATAGAGAGTGGTGTGTGTATCGAGTCGGATCTTCCCACCCTCGCATTGCCGCTGGCTACCATACTTCTCCGTAGCATGGGCGAACGCGACGTCAACCAAAGAGTAATGCAAAGCCTGGTTACCTTTTTCGTGTGTGTCTACCTGGAGCGAGAGGAGGGTGCTGACCGAAGAAGACGCAGAGGAAAAGAGAAGAAGAGAAGAAGGATGGTGGACGATGAACGCAATGACAAAGATCTCCCTTTTGTCCTTTTACGCCCAGGCTGCAACCCCGTTTTAGCAATATCCGGCTCATCCTTTCACGTACGGCCGTATTTCACGTACACATCCCCAACACCGATCCGAAGAACGCTCTCTGGCAACGTTCCTCTGCTGTGCTTGTTTCCTGGTAATTGTAAACAAGGATATATTTATTGCATTGCCTCAGGCACCAGTGGACGAATGAGCACTTGATTGAGAGGCGGTCTTGTGTGCTTGTAGCATGGGTGCAATCGACTTGTCGATACTATGCTTTCTATCAAGCCCTTGCCTTTGGACGTTCTGAAGAGGCTCGAAATCTGTGCTCATTCTGCGGTCCACATCGCGCTCATATTCATGGCCATGTGTCACAGCGTGCCTCGGTGAAAAGTTCTGCATTCCGAGACCATTCGTTTTCTCCATCTCACCAGTATCCAACGCAGAGACATCTGCGAGGCTGCCTTGGGGGGTATTGCTTTCCTTGATATCTTGGCTTCCTTGATGCGCCGGAGCGTCCGCAAAAACGGGTTGATCCTGAGAATGCAAATCTCCTGGTGGTAATCCATGCGACAGAGGGGTGTCCTGGAGAATGTCGGATCCTGTTCTAGTATCTGTAATTGTTGGCTCGGTTGAAGACTGTAGCTCCAAAGAGTAGCTGACAAGGATTGGCTGAGATCCCCGAATTGTGCCTTCGCTGTGGTCACTATCGCTATCGCTGTCAGAATAGACGAATTCTAGAGAACTGCGGCGATCACTCATGAACGAACCTCGTCGCCGTGCAATCCTGCTCTCTTCGTCGGTGTCTGCATCATAGCCCTCGGTGTCACGATTCTGAATTCGACCACGTTTTCTGCTTGTGCTCTGACTTAACTCGTATTCAACGTCTCCTAAGATGGCACCTTCAAAAGTGTAGGTGTTGGGTTCGATGACTGTCCAGTGTGCCCGCCCTCCCTTGCCGGATCCATCCGTGTTTGTATTCTTGTCCATGTCTGGGACGTTTGAAGATCCGCCTGGTAGCTTTTCGTGCTTCAGCTCCCATCCTAACATTCTGCACAATTCAGCGACGATGGTGTCGCAGTTACCCAAAAGCTGCACATCGAACTCCATATGTGTGATTGGCGTCCGGTTGATCAGTATCTGGGGAATGTTGTTAGGTAGCTGATCTAATTGTGCCAATAACAGCGATACCAGATACCAGTTAGCGAACAATCCTGAGGCACGCTAAACTCCAACGCTCAGAAAAAGGCTCAGTGTAACAATAGCGGATCCTTACGCATAATATCGCTCACCGGTGCTACTTTCAAGCTGCTCCCTATGACTATAAGAAGGTCAACCTGGTGGCGATCCTCTTCAAACTTTTCGTCGAATTCAGGCGGTAAGCACTCGCCGAAAAACACAATATCAGGCTTCATGACTGCCACCCCTACGTTGATGTCGTCCTCGTCCCCATCGTCGTCGTCGTCGTCGTCGTCGTCGTCGTCGTCGTCATCATCATGATCCATGCCAGAGGGTTTATGTGTCTTCTCAGGGCTCTGATCTCCACAAGGTTTGCAATAGGCGATCTTCTGGTCAAGGATCGCTTCCTTGATTTCATCGCCCGGAACCCTACGCTTACAACGCACACAACTTGCAGTTGCAAAGGAGCCTATATGAAACGAGAAGTCCAGAATGAGATGTCATGTCGTAGTCGCAACCCCGGATGGATATCGATCGTCTTTTCTGTGACAACATACCATGGCATTGAAGCACGCGGTGGATGCCAGCTTTCTGTTCCAACGTGTCAATGTTTTGTGTATAATTCCTTAGCAGCTTTTCCTTATCCTCCAAGAGCTTGATGAAGTAATGCGATGGGCTTGGAGTAAAGTTACTAGGAAAAATTTCCCTTGCGAACGAGTAGAAAACCTGAGGATTCCTTCGGAAGAAGCCGAGCTCAAACATTTGTGTGGGATCCTCCAGCTTGAATTCTGCGAGGCGCGAATAGATTCCATCAGATGATCTGAAGTCAGGAATGCCGCATGACACGGAGACACCAGCTCCAGTGAGAACCATGATCTTCTTGGAATCTTTCAAAAGTTGAACGACATGCTCGAGGGTATGGATCTGAGGAAGCCGATGTCTGCGTCTGAGCTCTTCACCCAGCCGTTGGCTGAGAATCCCGATCAGGTCGTTCTCCGTCCAGTGCGGCGCAATATCAATCTAAAAAATTCGAGGGAACGACGATATCCAAATTAGAACAGCCGAAGAATAGTGACGATCTTGAACCTCCTTTCCCTTCGCATTCTTACCTCTCCAGGACCCGTCATAAGAAGCAGCTTCTTGACTGTGTGAACACCAGTTAAAATATACTTTTCGATGATATGAGCGATTCCTGGTGCAATAAAGATCATCACAGAGGCCGATTAGCATGTCAAAGATCGGAACAGCATAGATTCGTTCATTACGCCCAATGCATGAGAAACGGTCATCGCGATACTCACCGAGCTCTCTAGCTTCGTCAATGATATCTGCTTTTTCCTCTTCGGTAAGTCGGTCCATACATAAAGGATCTGTATCGTGGTATGGGCTCTCGTAGATATTGTTGGGGTCGATGTCGCTAAAGCTGTCATCATCTCCGTCGGAGGACGTGTCGATTCTGTTGCAACCTTCATCTAGCGTTGTGTCGGCTGTGGGCTCGTAGTCCTCATCCGCGTCCTCGTCGTAGTCCACCGATAGCTCGAGTAGTATCTGTTGTGTGCTAGTATCCTCGGTATCTTCCATGCTGTCGCTCTGTTCGCTGTCGGCGTGGCTGCTCATCACAGCACCCTCGTCGACCGGCATCGGCGTCGACTCCCTGGAGGTCATGTCCTTTGTTGAAGGCACCGGGCTGCTCTGGCGGCTTCCAGTGATGACTCCCATAGCCCGCTCGACGCCTGATGCTCTGGCCTGTGTGTTGGCTCGAGAACCCAGATTTAAGCCTTCAAGTCCTGTATCACGTATTTGCACCATCTTGTCAGGGAAAACCACAACGAACTCATGCTGGGAAGTGAAGCGGATCAGTGCCCCACGATCAGTGCCACACAACAATGAGGCGGGACAGTCACACTGGCATCGAGCTTGGTCTTCCCACTCTCTTACTTGAGCGGCACGTTCTTCTTCACCTTCCTCGTTTCTGCGCGTGCCTCTCAACCCTTGGTGGATTCACCACACACATCCTCCCCCACTTTGCTCGCTCAGAGATCAGTTAAATACCCCAACGCCCCAGGTCAGTAATGCCTATCCAACCTCTAACCCAACCTCCAAGTCCTCCAACCTCAGGTTGTTCGCCACTTTGCCCTCGTTTCCATTCGTTGTGAAGCCCTGACGTGTCATAGAGCAAAGTGGTTTTGTCCCACTTGCCTCCACTCGCACCAACTGACCCACACTCTGACTCTTATGCTCATCTAGGGTAGGCTCAAGTCTAGCCAACACATCAGCGCCTGGAATCGACACGTCGTACCCAGGACCTCGTCTGGCCGCGGATGCTACCGACACGTACTGCGCCCATTATAGCGTCAACGGCAGTGGTCAATCGCACCTAACAAGGAGGAGTCCCAGTCGTGTTTGTCCATTGGAGTGGTGCTTCCATGTCCTCTGTTACAACAATATGTGCGCTGTTGACTGTGAACAAGACTGAGTGGTCCATGCATGCAGCACGTTACGTTACGACCAGTCAATCACTGGGTGGGTAAGATCTGGTGTGAATTTCCCAGACAGTTGTTGTTATGAGATTTTGTTTGGTATTTTTTTTGGGGTATCATCTTTCTAACCTGCCTAACGGGGACGACTAACAATGAAAGTCGATCAGGGACGAGAGAATGGCGATGGTTCACATTAGAATAAGCTCACACGGTCGCAACGAACCCAAAGGATCTGGACCCCTCTTGGAGTGGCGCCAGCCGCCATATCCTTTCAGGAGATCAAGCAACGTCCTCAAACCCAAAAATACACTCAAAGTCCAATCTATCATCCCAACGACGCAGAAAATTTTGGCTGGGTTAGCATGCAAGGTAGGATTCAACTTTGAATGTATTAGTGTTTATAATGCATGCACCATTGCCAATCTGCGACTCTGAGCCTGCTGGAATTGACTTTTCCCACTTTTCCTTCTTCTCACAAAGACGCACGGGACAACTACTCGCAACTGCTATCATGGAGAAAGCGAATCTGCGGTAGCGAAGAGTACAATGGCGATTGGACAGTGTTCGCTAATCAACAATTGCAGCAGCGACAGGCAACTATCTTTTCGTTCAAGCGGAAGTTCTATCTCTGCAAAACACAACAGACATTTCAGGCGAGTCGAAACATCCCGCACGGGTGTTGGGAAAGGCACGCAGCCGAGTTACATTCTCAAGAAACAGAGGGTCGGCAACTGGAACGCTATCTTTGAGGACATGGGAAAGACAAGCGCCGTGCCACAGTTCAGGGCGTACGGCGGTGGTTCTTCCAAAGCCCTCGAAGGATCATCCCCGAAAGTTTTACAGGAGAGTACCGCGTCCCGCAGCCACTTGCAGTGCACGGCAGTTCTTCCTTTGGTCACAATCATTTCCAAGTCTGGTCGCCCTCAACACTCCTCGGAGACTGAGCACCACTTTGCGTGACCAGCGGAATCATGGAATGAATCCGAGTTTGGACAGTTTGCCCGAGGGCATCGCAAAGGAGTCAACCGGACTACCACGGATAAGGATGTCGACTCCACGACCAACAGAATCGTGGGGCTTAAGAATACTCTCTTTGCAAGTATAGTGTCGCACTGGTGAATAAGATGGGTATAAAGGATTGGGATAGGGGAAAGAGCAGCTTTTTAACTATCAATGGTCAACAACAGATGCGACAGGAGTGACTATTGAGAGTTGTGAAGTATTCAAATGGGTCTGTACCTCAAATGGGCGAAGCAGAAAAAAGAGGAGTGAGAATCCACAAGCAGAGTGACGCACAATGGGGCTGCACAGAATGCGTGAAGAAGCCAGGACAACGACCACCAATAGGTAGGGTTGCGGCTAAAGAAGAACGAACGAATGTATGAAGGTTCTGGATGGATGCGCCCTGAATATGGTCCAAAACGAATGGGCCTGAAAGCTTTGAGGAATCCCAACAGCCCAAGGCAAAAAAAAAAAAAAATCAAAATGAAAGGGTGAGGGGTTCAACCCGACTCCGCACCTCATCCTGGCAGAGGGGGAGAGAATCGAACCCGGGGAATGGTACCAATTGGTTCAAATGAACAAACAGATAGTGATTTTGGTTGCTGCACACCCGCTTTACCATTGAGCAACAATGGCGATTTGAAAATCCGAAAAGATTTTGGTTGATATAGTCGCTCCCTGACGCCCAAAAGTGGGTGAGTGAGTGTCTCTTTCCCATGGGATCTTCGTTAGTAAAAAAAAAAAAGTGTGTGGGTGAGTGAGGGGTGGAGGCAAGGATACGAGTGCGAGAAGGGAAGAAAGAGTAGCGGCTTTGTCCAGCGCAGAAATCAAGGACTTGAGAGCAGAGTCAATCAGGGTACCGGAATCTGAATGTCTTTTTCTGGGTTGTACTCGCCACACTCAACAGCCTTTGAGACCTTCGTCGCTTCAACACCTTTGCTCCATTCTCATCGCACCACGTCGCCCCATGGTGTAGAGTCAAAGGAGCGCCCGTGCGATGGTCAGCGGCCATCTCTGGGAAGTGTAAGCGTCGAGTCGAGTGCGTTAGCCCGTTTCACTGGCTTGCGTCAAAAGTGTAATGATCAAGTCGACCAGGGGTTGATCGCGTTCATGGGTTCATGGGTTTCTGACGATGAGTTTTCTGGCTGTCTGCAGCTAGTCCCCACTTCCTTAACATGGCCCCTGGTACCACTCGAGAACCGTTGATCACCAAGTAGCGGCATGACCATCAAGGATCCCAAGAAGCATCACGAACCAGCTCTATCCTCGGTACCTGTGGACCTGTTCCGCGCTGCAACCCGCCCGTCAACCCTCAAGACACCATGTGGGGACCAAGGAGCTTTGGATCAAACGCTCAACAACCTGCAGTGCGAATCAGATTGTATCAGCGACATGGATAGCACCTTGCCTCACAGTTATCTTCGCAACGGAGCCGAGGCACCTGTTCCTTTATGCGCGTCGTCTTGAGACAGCGCTCCACAACTGTCAGGTCATCTGCCTAAAGAGGTGAGAAGATAGGAACGTCGTCGTGTTCATTCAAAGAGCTCGCACCTTGTTTTTCTCTTCAGTAACCAAAACATACGTTGAATAAGATGCTTGGAGGGTCATCGGCAGCCTTGTTCGCAGCTCAAAAGAACGAGCAGGATGGCCCTATGGCGAGGAGGTCATTTGAATCGAGCAGATACTCCAGGGACTTTTTCATAGTCGCCCCTTTCACAGTCGATGATTTGTTTGTTCTTCATGGCATGTAGCACAGCGCAAACAATGCAGATCAACTAACAAATGATCTGCAGTATGCAGCGCGTCGCACACGATTTATCTCCTTGACCCCTGGCCATGCGCACTATTTACCACTATCTTGCACTCTTTTCCACCTTTCGTCCGTTGTTTCCCCCTTCATGCCCTGTCTCTCGCACTATCCTTCAACTGCTACACCTTCAAAGGAGTGTAAGAGGAGAAGCGGAGGAAAGGGAGGACCTGCCAGGTGGTCGCTTGCAAGAGCACCATGTGAGGGTATCC
>Ga0247824_10002076_pt1 | contig 11174 bp, 10 predicted proteins | sample 13C_PalmiticAcid_FD_194412 | JGI IMG/M metagenome (GOLD analysis project Ga0247824, IMG submission 194412) | Soil microbial communities from agricultural site in Penn Yan, New York, United States - 13C_PalmiticAcid_Day48 | ecosystem: Environmental > Terrestrial > Soil > Agricultural land...
CGGTTCGTCGCTACGGCCGCTCCGCGCTCAAGTCCGATATATAGAATGCCGACTGGGCTGCGTAGCGCGAGTATAAAGCTGATATAAAGCAGCTTCTATACTGGTTTAGTAGAAATAGCAGTTATAAGCTGCCCGAGGAGGTAGTTCAGGCGGCAGCTAGTAAGGACGAGTTCCGCGAGATAGTAAAGGAGGCTCTAGTAAGTGGCGGTTGCTCCTATCGTATATAGTCGTAGTGCTAACGTAGCGTAGGATATATAGGCGGACCGGCTAGCATCTCTCGAGGACAAGCTAGACGAAGTACTAGCGGTAGTTAATTACCTTCGGCATGTAAGCGCTACTCCCTCGGTATACGACGGTGGCAAGGACGATATTATCGGACCTACGGACGGGGAGGAGGGTAGTAGAGGCGACGATGATATCGATACCTAGTTGTAGGGTATATATAGCTCTTGCGCTCAGGTTAGGTTTAGCGTCTGGGGTATATCTCGATCGTATAGGCGTAGTTTTATAACCTGAAAAAATGCTGATTTTTCTTAATGACTTCGCTTATTTATCGCCTCGTCCGTACTATATGTACGCTTACTGCTACTTCGCTTAATAAGGTACTACTATACCGTTAGTAGTCCTTAGTAGGCAAGGATCGCTTCTACCTCGAATTCAGGGGCCTCTAGCTCGATATCGACGAGTTCTCGCTATAAGTTTACTGCTCCTTCGGTATATAGGGGCGAGAGCAATAACGAGCCTATAGCTAATACTATAGAGGGAGGCAGTAAGGATAAGGTCCTGGATATAGAGGATACTAGCAGTTAGGGCGGTAATAGTAATAATATTGACACTTAGTTATAGGGAACATGTAACTTCCATGCTGAAAAGAAAATTAGAAACTTGCTATCTTTCCTATTATAATATCGCTCCTTCTACGCTCTATCTATACTTCGTCCGTGCTTCGTCTGTACTATAATTATACTTATAGCTAACTCGAAGGCCCTAGTTCGATATCGACGAGTTCTCGGTCGTAAACCTATTAACCCTAGCTAAGAACCCTAGCCTAGAGGGTATTTCCCGACTTATTAGTATAGAGGGGGGGGTTAATAAAAAGGGCAAACCTATTACGAACTCTACTAGAGGATCTTACCCAACGACTAAGTCCGTCCTCTTATATATACTTAGCGCTTTCGTATTGTCTTCCTTACTCCTAATATGCTCCTAGGCACCCTATCTTAGCTACTGCTCTTCCTATATTTTCTATATCGGAACTCTATCCTCTGCTCTTAAAAGCCCCTAGGCTCCTTGGACCCCTAGACCTACTATACTAACGTAGTTATCGCGGTAATTAGTCGCTCCGAACTCGCTATAAGCAGGCTAAACCTCTATATTATCGTCAACATATATATAGTTAGCCCTTAAGCGTCCTCGAGGCGAAGACTCTTCAATAAACATACTCTCTAAGGTATTCCCGCTATAGTATTCCTGCCTTGGGTCAATAATATAGAGCGGTACCCTATAAGAGGGTCGTCCGGCCAGTCCTCGTAGTATCCTAGGCTAGCTTATCGATAAGGGTACGTAGCCCTAGCGACCTCGCTACTCTCTCCTATTATCTATACCCTCATATAGCTACTACGAACCTAGAGCCTAATCGCTACTTCTCTATAAGGGCCTGCTCCTAGTTTACGTCCATATCCCACTCGGTATTACGCTTAACTCGTACACTCGACTTGCACTCGACTCGTACTCGACTCGCACTCGCCTCATACTCGCCACTATGCCTAACTAGCATACTCGATTCGTACACTCGCCACTACGCCTAGCTAGCATACTTAACTCGTACTCGACTCGTACTCTCGCTTCCCTTATTAAGCTCGGTCTATACGAGAGGTCAGCGAAGTCTCTACTCTACTGTATCTATCCCTAAGGGAGATAGCCCTTCGTTCTTTAGCCCATAGGGGTAATAGCATACAATACGTTATAGCACTAGGCTCGGAGATCACTCTCGTATACGAGCAGCATACAAGCACCGGTATTGCAGGGTATACTTAAGGCCGTAGGTATAGGGGTCTACGATATAGAGGTCTATAGTATAGAAATCTACAGTATAGAGGTCTGCGGTATAGAGGTCTACGGCGTAGAGGTAGTTAAGGACCTCGCGAACAAGTTATATATATATAGCGTTATTGTTGCTAACTACCGTAATATCGTCCCGGTAGGCAATGCTACTGCCGTTCTAAAGGTTTATAAGCGCCTAGTTAATATAGATTCGGAAGACCGCTAGGGCAAGGGCAAGTCCTTATATACGGTCGGCCAGAGGGAGCTCCTTACGTGCAGCTTGGGTGCTCTCGGGGGAGTTATCGGTATTATATGGTATTAGTAGGGGGGAACGAAGGCAGGTTATATTGTCGGTCTTAGGGGGTTAGAGCGAAAAAAAAAGTAGCAGATTTAACAACGCTTGAAGGAACGATCGAGGGAGCAGGGAGCGAGCGGGTTCGAGGGGCTATTGCCTACCCCTAATGGTTCAGGGCCAGTAAGAAGAGTTTAATATATTAGGGCCGAGGTCCCTAGGGGAAGGAGGGTTAGCTGAAGTGAAGGGGTATAGGCAAATAGCATAGAACACGCAGCGAACAAGCAGTAGACACGACCTTAGGTAGAAAGCAGGAAGACTATTGAACTCTGAACCTCCCTAAAAGTAGGCAATCCTGCCCTCCCCTTATTCTCCTGCCTGGGGTATAGCTACCCCTGTATAACCCCTATTACCCCGCTCTGTCGGTATGCCTTTTCAGCTCAAATGCTACGAGGTAGCGCTAATCCCTTCCGATCTATCCCGACAGCTGCCATAGGTCCGACAGGCCTATAACCCCCTAACCCTAACCAGCCTAATCCTCCTCCCAGATACTCCTAGGGCCGATATACCAATTCCAGGCCCTAGGGGCCTAATATATGAAATCTCGGTCTAAGACCCTATATCTTTATAGCTAGCGAGGTATTCTACCTCGGCCTTCTAGAAAAGGTAGCGGAGAGGGTACTTCTTAAGGTCGTAGTGCCGTTATAGTAGTAGTGGAAGGACCGACTAGTAGAGGGAGCCGATACCCTCTTGCGACTAGGCTGCTGCTATAATAGTATTAATATCGATAGAAGCAGTACTATTAGGTTGTCTGGGTTAAACATAGCGTTATATACGGTCCAACGTACTCCTAGTAGTAGTAGCATAGAAGGCGGCTTTCTAAGGCTGAATTCGATGTCGATACTACTAGGCTATTAGCAAAAGGGGTAGCCGTTGCGAGGCAATTCGTAGGCCCGCGAAGGTACTTGCTAGAATATCGCTAGGTAGTATATCTAGTAGTATTAGGTAGGCATCCTCTATAGTATTGTCCTTGCTATTATCCTTGCCCTTATAGTTGCCTCCTCTAACTATAATTATATCTAGTATTTCCTCCTTATTATTATTAACCTCCTCTACCCCCTCATCTTTAGTACTATCGCTCCCTGCCCTTATAATATGATCTTCGCCCTCCGGCTCGCAGTAGTCTTCTTCTTCCTCTACGGGGGGGAGGGAATCAATATAGAGATCGAGTCTTTCGTTAAACTAGTCCTTCAATTGTTCTGTGTCCATTTCCACGATAACTATCATTAGCCAGAAGATTACTATTATAGGGGAGGAAATAATGCTCGTTGAAGATGACGTCGCGTGTTACGACTACCTTGTTAATAATAGGGTTCTAGATATAGAAGATGTTAGAAGAGTTATAGCTAATAAGGTAGCTAACCCATGCCCTGGGCGCAAGCCGTCGGGTCTTCTCTATACCTTTCTGGGCAGTCCGTATCATCGCGAATGCCTTGCAGCTATACGCCTTGAGGTATGCGTTATTAGGCTTTTTGGTAGGGGAGTCTGGGTTGCTGGTTCTAGTAATAGCTATATAGAAGCGTTCGTATAGGGATTGCTAACCGTTAGCTTCTCTAGGTAACCTATTAACTAAGTAAACCGCTACCTTAGTGATTTCCATCCATAGGTCTTCTAGTAGGTTGGCGCCGATTCGTATTGCTCTCGCCTTTGCCTTGATGACGGTACCTATATGCTCTATGCCTCCGTTTTGAGCTAGTATTTCCGTAGTAGAGGGTTCTATCTTAGTGCCCTTACTGTTATAAAAGCTAGTAAGAACCTTCGCCCGTAAGAACTCGTTGTCGCTTTCCACGGCCTTAGGCATAATGTCGTATTATATATTAAGCAGCTGGAATAGGTACTTAAGGGCTGCTAGGATATAAGGCGCCTCGCAGGTAGGCAGGTAGTAGTCCTATGAGAACCGTAAGAAACGGTCTATAATCAGCAGAAGGTATTGTGCTTATTGTTTATTGGTAAGGAACTCATAGAAATCAAGGGCAAGGCGTTCCCCTGGCTATAATGGTTTGGTCCTAGCCCTACGGCTTATTTGCCGTTTTATCTTTGAGAGAGCGCAAGCGTCGTATTCGACCGTAGTAATGCCCTTGATCCTCGTGCCCTCTATATAGTTAACTAGGTATTCTAGTGTTCTAGGACCTAGGTAACTAAGGCGCTAATGCCAAAGGGTAGCGTTAGCTATGCTAGCTATGCGAGCAGTCTAGGTATTGATTCTCTTATGGCAGGCTTAGAAGACTATACTAGAGCGGGAGGGTAGTATGCTTTCTACTACGAATTGTCCCTCTTATATACTCAGATAGCTAAGTATTGAACTATCATTGCGAACTAGGCGATTAAGGCGGTTATCCTACTAAATCTTATGCCTATTGAGCTCCCTAACGGAGATGATATTATACACAAAGGTTGGGCAGAACGCTACCCCCGTAAGTATTAACACTATAGCCTTCTTTAGCCCTCGAACTATTATATCGATGCTACTATAGCCCTTAATTTTGACGGGATATTCCCCGGCTAGGATACAGTCATTAGCGGTAGCGGGTATAAGGCGTTTAAAGCGATAGATGTTATTGAAGATATATAGGGTTGCCCCTAAGTCTAGGATCGTGCTGTTAGCGAGAGGGTAATGCTGCCCTGCCTGGAAGCTGACTTGGATAATGGAGAATACCGCTGAGTAATGCCTAATGCGACAGTAGTAATTCTTCTAGCTACTATTATAGCCGGCTAGTCAATTGCTAGTATTACGGAGAGAGGGGTCTTCGTAGAGGGCCTTTTCTATATGTTCTCTGACGTAGTCCCTTATCTTAAAGCCTTTAGGTACGAGGTATAGGTAGATATAGAAGTATTTGCTAGTCGGGTACTTGCTACAGTATATACGGTAGTGCTCTTTATCCTTAGTAGCTTCGGCGCCCTTGGTAGGGGTATTGTTATAATGCTTCTTTACGTTATAACCCTCCTTAGTATTGCCGTTATTATCGTTGCCTCGCTTCTTGCAGTCTTGTAGCTCTATGTTACTAAAGGCGGGAAAGGTACCCTTGCTAATATAGTCAGCTAGTTTACTAGGTTATAGGGTATTAAGGGACTCTTCTCTAGCTATAGTAGCGGCCTTTTTATAGGTAAAGGAGTCCTCCTTTGCTCTCAGCCTAATAGTAGATGCCGCGAAAGGAACAAGTAGTTATATAACGTTAATAAGGTCCTCTACCTATAGACTATTATAGTAAAACTCTAGTAACTTCTAGGTAGTCGCTTCGCCTATAAGGGTTTCCTATATAGCAAACCAGGTCGCTAGCTGCTCTTGCGATATATTCCTAGGCTAGCGGCCTTATAGGCTCTAGAGGTAGTATTAGGGCCGAAGTCCCTAGGGGAAGGAAGGTTAGCTGAAGTAAAGGGGTATAGGCAAATAGCATAGAACACATAGCGAACAAGCAGTAGATACGACCTTAGGTAGAAAGCAGGAAGACCATTGAACTCTAAACCTCCCTAAAAGTAGGTAATCCTGCCCTCCCCTTATTTTCCTGCCTAGGGTATAGCTACCCCTGTGTAACCCCTATTACCCTGCTCCGTCGGTATGCCTTTTCAGCTCGAACGCTGTAAGGTAGTGCTAGTCCCTTCCGATCTATCCCGATAGCTGCTATAGGTCCGATAGGCCTACGACCCCCTAACCCTAACTAGCCTAATCCTCCTCCTAGATACTCCTAGGGCTGATATATCTATTCTAGGCCCTAGGGGCCTAATAGGATCCTCCCTCTCCCTAAGGCCCTGTCCCTAGGGCCTATAAGTACGTTCGCTATATATAAGCCCCTTATATAAGCCTCTCCCTACGGAATTATAAGCCTACTTGCGGAAACATAGGCCTGCTATAGGACGTCTTGCCTAGTTGTCCCTGAGGTTTTAGAAACTTCCCTATATGCTATATAAAAATAGGAAATTCTGAAAACGGAGTATTAAAGAAACCTATAAAGCGAACTCCTTATATAGACGTAGCGTAGCCGCTACGGTTTTGGCTTGCCTACTACCTAAAATACCTGCCCCTTATTCTGTAATACTCCCGAAAGGAAAACAAAGAACTACTCCTGCCCGGTAATAGTAAATACCCTCTATTTACTATCCGATCTCTAAACTAGCCCCGGCTGCCTACCTACCTAGGCCCTGCTACCTACCTTTAAATTCTAGCCCTATGTATACCTAGCTTACTCTTCTTCCTCCTATATACTAACCCCTTTATCGTAAGCCTCTCTCCTACTAGCTACCTAGCCTCCTATTGACCTAGCCTCTCCTATAGTTATATGGCCTCTCCTACGTACTCTCTAGGTAAACCTATTAATCGCACGCGTATAAGAACGTTGCCGTAGAGTCGTAGTACGCTTGTAGGCGCTGGCTGAGTCAGTTAGCTAACAAAAAGGTGCTTCTAGAATACTAATAGCTCGTGTTCGTACCCCTTTCCGTGAAGTTTTGCCGCTATAGCTATCAATCTACTAACGCCTTTATATAGAACAAGTATATAATAAGTATAGCTCCCGCGAAGAGCAAGGGCAAAGTGTTAGGCCCCTGGGGCCTAGAATAGGTATATCGGCCCTAGGAGTATCTGGGAGGAGGATTGGGCTGGTTAGGGTTAGGGGGTCGTAGGCCTGTCGGACCTATAGTAGCTGTCGGGATAGATCAGGAGGGATCAGTACTGCCTTGTAGCGTTCGAGCTGAAAAGGCGTACTGACGGAGCGGGGTAATAGGGGTCATACGGGGGTAGCTATGCCCTAGGCAGGAGAATAAGGGGAGGGCAGGATTACCTACTTTTAGGGAGGTTCAGAGTTCAATAGTCTTCCTACTTTCTACCTAAGGTCGTGTCTACTGCTTGTTTGCTGTATGTTCTATGCTATTTGCCTATACCCCTTTACTTTAGCTAACCCTCCTTCCCCTAGGGACCTCGGCCCTAATATATTGAACTCTTCTTACCGGCCCTAAACCGTTAGGGGTAGGTAATGGCCCTTTGAACCCGCTTGCTCCCTGCTCCCTCGATCGTTCCTTTAAGCGTTATCGAATCCGCTACTTTTTTTTTCGCTCTAACCCCCTAAGACCGACGATATAACCTGCCTTCGTTCCCCCCTACTAATACTATATAATACCGACAACTCCCCCGAGAGCGCCTAAGCTACGTGTAAGGAGCTCCCTCTAGCCGACCGCATATAAGGACTTGCCCTTGCCCCAGCGGTCTTCCGAATCTATATCAACTAGGCGCTCGCAAACCTTTAGAACAGTAGTAGTATTACCTACCGGGACGACATCGCAGTAGTCAGCAACAACAACGCTACGTACATATAACTTGTTCGCGAGGTCCTTAACTACCTCTACTCTGCAGACCTCTATACCGCAGACCTCTACGCCGCAGATTTCTACGCCGCAGACCTCTACGTCGTAGACCCCTATACCTACGGCCTTAAGTATACCCCGCGATACCGGTGCTTGTACGCTGCTCGTATGCGAGAGTGATCTCCGAGCCTAGTGCTATAACCTGTTGTATGCTATTGCCCCTGTGGGCTAAAGAACGAAGGGCTGTCTCTCTTAGGGATAGATACAGTAGAGTAGAGACTTCGCTGACCTCTTATATAGACCGGGCTTGATAAGGGAAGCAAGAGTACGAGTCGAGTGCGAGTCAAGTATGCTAGCTAGGCATAGTGGCGAGTATACTAATCGAGTACGCTAGTTAGGCGTAGTAGCAAGTACGAGGCGAGTACGAGTCGAGTGTGAGTCGAGTGCGAGTCGAGTACGAGTCGAGTGCGAGTCAAGTGTACGAGTTGAGCGTAATGCCGAGTGGGATATAGATGTGAACTAGGAGCAGGCCCTTACGGAGAAGTAGCAATTAGGCTCTAGGTTCGTGGTAGCTATATAAGGGTGTGGACAATAGGAGAGAGCAGTGAGGTCGCTAGGGCTGTATGCCCTTGTCGATAAGCTGGCCTAGGATACTACGAGGACTGGCCGGACGACCCTCTTATAGGATACTGCTCTATGTCATTGACCTGAGGCAGGAATGCTATAGCGGGAATGCCTTAGAGAGTATATTTGTCGAAGAGTCTTCGCCTTAAGGACGCTCGAGGGCTGACTATATATATATTGACGATAATATAGAGGTTTGGCCTGCTTGTAGTGAGTTTAGAGCGACTAATTACTGCGATAACTACGTTGGTATAGTAGGTCTAGGGGTCCAAGGAGCCTAGGGGCTTTTGAGAGCAGAGGACAGAGTTCTGATGTAGAAAATATAGGAAGAGCAGTAGCTAAGACAGGGTGCCTAGGAGCATATTAGGAGTAAGGAAGACGATACGAAAGCACTAAGTATACGTAAGAGGACGGACTTAGTCGTTTAGCAAGATCCTCTAGTAGAGTTTGTAATAGGTTTGCCCTTTTTGTTAACCCCCCCCCCCTATACTGATAAGTCGGGAAATGCCCTCTAGGCTAGGGTTCTTAGCTAGGGTTAATAGGTTTACGACCGAGAACTCGTCGATATCGAACTAGGGCCTTCGAGTTGGCTACAAGTATAATTATAGTACAGACGAAGCACGGACGAAGTATAGACAGAGCACAGAAGGAGCAATATTATAATAGGAAAGATAGTAAGTTTCTAATTTTCTTTTCAGCACGGAAGTTACGTATTCCCTGCGACTAAGTGTCGATATTATCGCCGTCGCCGCCCTGACTGCTAGCATCCTCTACGTCCGGGACCTTGTCCTTACTACCTCCCTCTACGGTATCAGCTACAGGTTCGTTATCGCTCTCGCCCCTACGTACTGAAGGAGCAGCAAACTCGTAGCGAGAACTCGTCGATATCGAGCCAGAGGCCCCTGAATTCGAGGTGGAAGCGATCCTTGCCTACCGAGGACTACCGACAGTACGGTAGTACCTTATTAAGCGAAGTAGCGGCAAGCGTACGTATAGTGCGGACGAGGCAATAAATGAGCGAAGTTATTGAGAAAAATCAGCATTTTTTCAGGTCATAAAACTGCACCTATACGATCGAGATATACCCTAGACGCTAAACCTAACCCGAGCGCGAGAGCTATATATACCCTGCGACTAGGCATCGACATCGTCGTCGCCTCTGCCACCCTCCTCCCTGTCCGTAGGTCCGATAACGTCGTCCTTGCCACCGTCGCGTACCGAGGGAGCAGCACTTACGCGCCGAAGGCAATTGACTACCGCCAGTACTTTGTCCACCTTGTCCTCGAGAGACGCCAGCCGGTCCGCCTACGTATCCTACGCTACGTTAGCGCTACGACCGTATACGATAGGAGCAACTGCCACTCACTAGAGCCTTCTTCACTATCTCGCGGAACTCGTCCTTACTAGCCGCCGCCTAAACCACCTCCTCGGGCAGCTTATGACCGCCATTTCCACTAAACCAGTATAGAAGCTGCTTCATATTAGCTTCACGCTCGCGCTATACAGCCCAGTCGGCATTCTACACGTCGGACTTAAGCGCGGAGCGGCCATAGCAACGAACCGAACGCTCAGCCTCCTTGCCCTTAAGGGCAGCGTACTCCTTCAGCTCGTCCTCCTGAGACACGTCAGTATGCGCAGCGAGAAAGCAGAGAATATATACGTATATCGTTACTATCAGCGGGATTCTTAGCCTCGTCTAAGGTAATGACGAAGGCAACTATATCCTCGAGAGCGGCATTTAGGATCTAGACCTGATCAGTAGCTGCTTTTACGCGTAGAGCACGCTTATAGGGAGAAGGGATAGCTTACGGGAGCGTACGAATGGTTGTTCTCGGAGCAATAATGGGCATAGCAATCACCCTTGCCATCGGGCATACGGCACTCCATGCCGGACTTGACGAAATTGGCGAGGCAACCGCGGCAACTAGCGACGACTTAGCTTGCTTCATATAGCGAGTACGCTACCGACTCAACTTACGGAATCGCGGACATCTCGTCGTCGTGCTTAGGGCGACGGGCAGCCCGTTTCGCGGTAGCGGCGTCCTTCTTGGCCTTGAGGAGGGTAGCCTTCGCCTTGGCCTCTACCTCTGTAGGGTTCGTCTTACGCTTGGCGACGTACGTGGCGCTATCGCTGGCGACCGCTTTCTCTTTGCCCTTGCTCTTCGCGGGAGCTATGCTTGTTGTGTGCTTGTTCTATGCGAAGGCGTCAGTGGATTGATGGCTACAGCGGCAAAACTTCGCGGAAAGGGGCACGAACGCGAGCTGTTGGTGTTCTGGAAGCACCTTTTTGTTAGCCAACCGACTCAGCCAGCGCCTGCGAGCGCGCTACGACTCTACGGCGACGTTCTTGTGCGTGCGCGATTGATAGGCTTACCTGGAGAGCGCGTGGGAGAGGCCGTGCAACTATAGGAGAGGCTGGGTTAATGGGAGGCTAGGTAGCTAGGTGGGAGAGAGGCTTACGATGAAGGGGTTGGTATATAGGAGGAAGAAGAGCAAGCTAGGTGCGCATAGGGCCAGAATTTAAAGGTAGGCAGCAGGGCCCAGGTGGGTAGGCAGCCGGGGCTAGTTTGGAGGTCGGATGGTAAATGGAGGGTGTTTGCCATTACCGGGCAGGAGTGGTTCTTTGTTTTCCTTTCGGGAGTATCACGGAATGAGGGGCGGGTATTTTAGGTGGCAGGCAAGCCAAAACCGCAGCGGCTGCGCTGCGTCTGCGCAAGGAGTTCGCTTTATGGGTTTCTTTAATACTCCGTTTTCAGAATTTCCTATTTTTATATAGTATATAGGGAGGTTTCCAAAACCTCAGGGACAACTGGGCGAGACGTCCTGCAGCGGGCCTGTGTTTCTACAAGCGGGCTCGTGATTC
>Ga0247824_10002078_pt1 | contig 11167 bp, 7 predicted proteins | sample 13C_PalmiticAcid_FD_194412 | JGI IMG/M metagenome (GOLD analysis project Ga0247824, IMG submission 194412) | Soil microbial communities from agricultural site in Penn Yan, New York, United States - 13C_PalmiticAcid_Day48 | ecosystem: Environmental > Terrestrial > Soil > Agricultural land...
ACGAAGGCCTCGGCCAGCCGTTCTGGTCCCAGATCGAGAAGCTGTGGGTGAGCGGCGCCCAGTCGGATCGCGACGCTCTCCGCCCTCTCCTCGAGCTGCCGGCGACGCAGTGGCAGTACCAGAATGGGCACCCGCACCCCGAGTCCGTCCAGCCCGAGGCGTTCTATCTCGATCAGGCGCTCATGGACCGGCCGGGCAACAAGGAAATCCAGCTGGACCTGTTCCACGACTACGGCTCGAATGTCAAGCTGTACCCCCAGTTTCAAGAGTACCTGCGGTCATCGCAGGTGCCCGTTCTGGCGGCGTGGGGGAAGAAGGACGAGATCTTTGTGGCTCCCGGCGCAGAGGCATTCAGGAAGGACGTGGCAAAGCTCGAGACGCGGTGGCTGGATGCAGGCCATTTTGCTCTCGAAACTAACGAGGAGCAGATGGCTGAATGGATCATGGAGTTTTTCGACAAACTCAAGGTATTTGCCGCCTGAGGAGATGCCGCGAGGTCGAGGCAATGGGCCGGGTCCAGGACCAAGTTAAAGAGGGCCAGTGAAAGCCAAGGCGCAAAAGAACGGCACGGGAGGACGCCAGGGGAACTAGCATGTATGGTGATGAAGTGTAGCTCAGAGCCAGGTCGAGGTGTGTGTTATCTGGGCTGGCGTTTCTTGTCTTGGGGATTCAGGCTTGGGGGTTCAGGGGGTTTAGGGGCCAGACCTCCAAATTGATCGCTTGAACACATCTCGCCAATGCTTGCTTGACGTACATACACAGTCTCCATACTCCCCCAATCCAAACGCCCCGAACACCATGCAATCCATGAATTGTCTCCCCTGAGCCCCACATCGGAACACGGGGGAGCGAGACGGGCCTCGAGTTGTCTTACTGCAAGCAGCCAACCATAGCACAACACTTCGACAAAACCCCAATGACCTGTAGGCAAATCGTACATCAACACCAGAGCGGAACGCGGGCGTTCGAGTGCCGCGTGTAATACCACTCTTCCTTAACTAGCAAAAGTTCGCCGCACTTCACTCTTCTGATTGGATGAGCGACTCCGAGGGCTTGACCCTCTGTGCCCATTCCCTGAGAGTACGGTCAGCAAGGTCCACCAATCTCAGTGCACGACTTCCCCAAGGTAGGTTGATACTCACGTCCAGCTGCCATCGTAAACCTTTCTCTTCTCCGGGGACCCGTACTGAGCCTCGCTCAGCGCGGTTTCGAGGATGCAAGCAGTAACGCCGGTGCCGCAGCTGGAGATGATGGGCTTTTCGGGGTTAACACCCCTGCTCACAAACACCTCCTTCAACTTGTCCGCGGGGAGAAAGGCCTTGGACGTGGGGTCCAGGACCGCGTCGAAAGGGATGTTGATGGAGCCGGGCAGATGCCCCGAGGGCAGGCCGGGCCGCGGCTCTGGGTCCTTCCCGGACCAACGGCCGTATGACCTGGCATCCAAAACCTGGATACCCTCGGCGCCCTCCTTATTGTAATCTTGGGCGACTTCCCGAACCTCCTCAAAGTGTGCAACCTTGGCCTCATCCATCTCGGGGATCGGGTACGTCCCGCATTCGACCGTCCACACGTTGCCAGACTCGGTCGGGAAACCCTGCTCAACCCATAACCTGAAGTTGTTGAGAATGTGTACCTTGGGGTGGCCAAAGACCTTCATGGTCCACCCGACTCGCGGCGCGCTAAAGATGCCCAACTCCTGGCTGTCGTAAACCACCACCGTGTCCTCGTGGCGGATGCCCAGCTCGCTCATGGCCTCGGCGAAATGTTTCGGGCTCGGCAACATGTGGGGATATGGGCTGCGCTTGTCGATGACCTTGTCCAGATCGAAGAACCGGGCCTTGGGTATGCGCGTGTCGCGGAAAACCTGGATGCCGGTGCGGCCTTGGGCGTCGTTGGGCATAAACCACGAAGCGCAGAGCGGGATCACGCGCGGCTCGGACGAGATGGGTGACGGGGGACTCTTCTTCAGAGCGTCGGCAAGCTCTTGGGGCGAGACGAGGTAGCTGGAGAAGGATCGACGAGACCCAAATGCGGCGCCTGCAAAAAGGGCCGGGAGAGCGCGGGAGGCGCTTCGGTATGTGTGTCGGGGACCCCGTTGCAAGAGCGACACCCGCAGCGGGTGGAGGGCGGCGATCGAGGCCATTTTTGGAGGATGGGAGGCGGTAGTTGTCTGCTCCCAGAACCCCCCGAGGTAGGACACGGTCCAATTGGCGTGCGCGCCGTAGGTTGGACCGGAAACAGAAGATCAACGGATTCCCGGAACAGCCTCGACTCGACGCGGGGGGCGTTGGGTTTATGGCCGACCTCCTTTGTCCATGCGAAAGCCGCGGGCCCGGTGGATGGTGGTGAGGGGGCGCCAGCTCCAAGACAAGAAATTCGGGCGGGACTTGGTGGAGCTTGGGCCACCATTACGCCATGGCCTGTTCACCGCTGATAAGTGAGATAGGAGCGCCTGGAGCCCCCAGCAACGGCTTGGCGGGGCATGGTTGGTGGGCGGCGCTGCTCAAGTCAACAGCTTGGTGGAACGCGCCGACACCATCTCCATCAGCCTTCTACACAGCTTCGTTGCGCCTCCTGTCCTCACAGCCGCCCAAATGAAGGTCAGGATCAAAAAGTGGAACGCCGTCGCGACCTGGCGATGGGATATCCCCGAAGACGACGTCTGCGGTATCTGCCAGGTGCACTTCGACGGCACATGTCCAACATGCAAATACCCTGGCGATGATTGCCCCCTGTGTAAGTGCTTGCCTACCCTCCAAGGTGCATGCAGGGCTGGCATTCTGGCACTGGCTGACCGACCATACTTTGCAGTGTCTGGGAAGTGCGGGCATAATTTTCACATGGTTTGCGCCCTCCAGCCCCCTCTCCCTTCTGGTGAGCTGACTGGGAGCAGCACTGTATCCTGGAGTGGATAAAACAAGACTCGGCCAAGGGGCAATGCCCCATGTGTCGGCAGAGCAAGTCGCGCCCGTCCCCTCGCTCCGCATCGCTTTCTGACACGGTTCCTGGTTTAGAATTTGAGTGGACCGAGCAGCCAAACGAGATCTCCATGGATACCTCACAAGCCCCGCTTGACGTCTAAGCTGGCGTTTGGTGCCCGTGCTGCCTGAGCATCCAGACTGGTGGTCAATTCAGGACAGCGACCAGGTTCTGAGGGCTCGGGATGTCAACAACGAGGCGTGCCGATACAAAGTGACGAGTAAGATCCACAAACCAAGGCGGCAAGGGGGGATGTTTACTGACTCGATGGCTTCCATGTATGTAGCTGACCACGCCAGGGTTCAAGCCAAAGGGACTGGGTGCTCCTGGTGACAATGGAAGCATGGCCCGAGAGCCCGGAATTGGTTATTAGGTAGCCAACCCACTGGGGAGGAATCAATCAGTGCATAGGATGCATCCCATCAGCCACCTATTTCCTTGGTCATGCCTGCTTGTATACATAGTACTACGGAGTCGACCACTTACACGGCCCCCCGGTCTTGATGCGAAGAGTGACGTGTGGGAGACCAGGGACGGAATAATTAAGTGGTGCGATAAGATAAAGCCCAAGCACGTCCTCCGCTGCCAGGCATCCCTGCACGCACAACAAACAGACGGCGCAGACGTCGACCGAAGCTCTCACGCCGCTGGTAGCCTTGCAAAGTTACCCCTCATCCCCTCCATCCCAAGCAGGCCCCGGCGGCTGCTCACCCGAGTTCCAGCCACACGACCCGGAACGCCCCTTCGACCGCCCACAGCAACGAAGCCGAGCCGCATCAAAGAACGCGCAACATGCGACCCCTCGCCGTAGCCTCGCCTTGTTCCATGCGCCCACAGCATCCGCAGCTTACGCTCAACACTCGTTCTGCCATCCAAATTCACTCGTGGCATCACCCTCGCCCTTGACGGGCAACCCCGATCCACCAAGGCTGCTGTTTCGGCGGAATCCAAACACACTCGCCATGGCCGACCCCGACGCCGACCGCCCTGCCTCCCGGGGCTACCACTATCCCGCTCCGCCCAGCCCTCGCCCCTCGGTCACGAGCCGAGCCAGCGGGTCGAGCTTGCGGCGAGAGAAAGAGCGCCAGGAAGCCCAAGCGCATCCCCGCCCAGCTTCCGTGGCGCACTCGCGCCCTTTTACACCACAAACCATTGCGGCGCCCGCCGAGGAACCGCCCCATGCCGTGGCATCTCCCCCGCCCGCACAACCCACCCAGCCGTCCTTTGCGCCGCTGTTCACTCTCGTCGCCTCGACCTCGCACCCGTCGAATCGGCAGACGATACAGTACCCGACAGTCCACTACGTCTTCGCCGACGATGACCCCGAGATACTGACTGCGGCGCTGGCCCACCACCACGGAAGCGCCTTTCCAGACAACGACGACGAGAACGAGCGAGATAACCCCCCGGACCGCGCTGTCCTCCTAGATATGGAGCCTACCGCCGACGGTTCTAGCGTCGATGTCGCCTGGGCCAGCAGCCTCACCCCCGACTGGGCCGTGACGTCGGCTCGCGTGAGTCGGATGGAAGCCGGGAGCGGCGGTGGGGTAGCGGTCGGACCCGGGGGCAGCCATGTCCTCAAGATTGAGGGCGTGAGCCTCGAGCCCTCTGCGGGCCGCCTTGGCAAGACGCCGGCGTCCGAGACGGAGTTGCAGTCCTCTGGGGGCAGCACAGGACGGCAACAGCAGCAACCACCGCCGGCTACAGAAAGTTATGCGGATTTGCTCCAAGAGTTTGAGAAGCGGATGTCAACCTTGAGGATGGTGGCTGAAGCTGCCATGGCGCGGCAGCGAGCACTGGGGGATGGTGCTGGGCAGTTCTCGGAAGGCGTGGGGGTGGAAAACCTCCCTGGCCCTTCTCGGCCCGGCACTGGCGGTGCGGATGGACCAGGCTGAGGGGCTGGGCGGTCATCGGCTTCGAGTTGCGCCCCCGATGATGTCGCTCTGACCTGTCATCAACATGGGACTTCACCGAGCTGGCTCTCCTGCGGGCTTTTGTCGGGTGCAGAAACTGATGTATGTGCCCTTGCATTTTGGTCTGCGGCTCGAGCCAGGTCTGGGAGCTGTTCTGTCCGCCTTTCCTGCTTTCTTAGTTGGCCCGTTGCCGGCCTGCATGTATTGTTAGTTGGCTGGTTATTTCTGGGTATCGGTGTTGGTGCAGCAGGTCGGTTGGATTTTTACCCTCGGCTTCCCATAGAACGACCCTGGCGAAACTGGCGTTTTGGGTCTCACCTTCGAGACTTGGTGGCAGCGAGTCTCGGCTTCGCTTGGCGACAGGGAAACGAAGTTCAAGTCGTTGCGAACATAAAAATTCTATTACAACGCCTGTTACATCCAGCTCGATGCAAAGGCAACCAGAAGGCTGGCGGTCCCAACCAAATCCCATCAAACGCCCTGATATCCTAACCAACAGCACGCCATGCTCAGAGATACTCCTCAACAAAAACGAATCCCAAAATATGAAGAACCAGCCATGAATGTCTCAGCCGGACGACAGCGGAATATGCCCCCAAAGCACACTTTCCAAGACAGACCAACACCGTGTTAAAGGAGAAAAGAAAACACCAGACCCAACCAACAACAGGCCGTCTCCCCGAAGACCGTTTGGCTCACCGAACAGAAGATGACCGTAAGCCAAGGGACGGGTCGAGTTGGCCACACACCTGCGCCCACATGCACCTTTTAATCGTCGGAACCTGTAGGGTCAACATCTTCCCAGTCGACGACGAATCGCTTCTCAGTGGCAGCCTGGACATCGTGGCGGACCGGCACAGCCCCCCTTCGATCCTTGATGTGGCGGCGCCTCGGCAGCGACAGGGGCGAAGCAACATCAGGGGATACTTCGATGGCGCGGGCCGTGTTCATTTGGAGGTCGTCCAGAACATCCCGTTGGAAAATGCTGCGCTTCGTCTGGCCGCCAGAATTGTTGTTGTTGTTGCCGCCGCCGTTGGCAGCCCTGTTGACCATGATGTACGCGACGACCGCAACCACGATGATAACGACGATGAGAACTAGGGCCAGAAGTTAGTATTGGGACTGGATCAGAACTGCGTCCCTTCTGCAACAACATACCGCAGATGCCCAAGCAGATCCACTTCTTCTTGCGGGTCTTCCTAGCCGTCGTGACGGCCACCTCGAGCTCCTCGTTCGCCTTGACCATATCTCCGGCGGCCTGCTCGGCATTGGTATCGATCGCCATGACCGCAACCTCTTGCTTTGTCAGGAGTTCCTGCATGTCGTTGAGCAGGTCGAGCAGCTCCATCAAGCTCCGCTCGATTTGCAGCATTTCTTGGTGGCGTTGCTTGACGGCACCGAGCACGCGGTTCGCTTGCTCTGCCCGGCTGCCCATGACGGCTTGCTGGAAAATCTGGGTGTCGCTGTTCACGATCTGGGCGATCTCGGCGTCGGAGGCGTCGGGGTGCACAATGCGGGCCTGGCGCTCCATTCGGCCCTGCATCTCCTGGCGAGATCCCGCCTCCAGCTCCTGGAACCTCTGGATTGCTTTCCTCAGATCTCTGTCCGTCTTGTTCACCTGGGCGACATTCCTGGGGTGGCGGCTTTCCGGGTTCGACTTGACCTTCTTGAGGCGGTCTGTGAGGCTCCGGTACTGGTCCATTATCGCAGGCGTCAGCCGGTCGAGCTGTTGCTTGGTGGCTGAGCCACCCGAGGTATCGGCGTCATCGAGGGCGCGTTTTTGAAGACCGGCGAGAACTCCCAGCTTGCTCTCGACGTCTTGGATTCCGCTCTGGATGTCGATGCATTCATCGAGGATCGAATTCTGGTTTTGCGGTCGAGGCGCTGAGCAAAGGCAAAGTTAGGGTTCTGGTCCAGAGCATCCCGTGGTTGGCGCCGCTCAACTTACATCCATAGCCTTGCGCCATCTGGGGGGACCCCCCTTGGTTGAATGAAGACATTTCGTGCGTTCCAGCTGCCCACACATCCCCAGTCAGACGGCCTTCCTAACTCGCCCTGCATGGTCTGGTTTCGACTCACCGCCATACTGCATAGCATTTCGGTCGTCGAAAGGATCGGAGCCGTATCCCCTGGAGTGAGACCTGTCAGCTTGTGTCGGGAAGTGAGTGATCAGACGAGAGACGTTGCGTACCTGCCGCCGCCGTTCCCGCCGTTCCCGCCGTAGGGGTTGTTATATCCGCCGTACTAGCACGCGGTCAGCGATTGGTTTCCCCCAGCGGAGCATCGGCATCTGGCCAAGACTCACACTCATCTTGGACGACGAGAGACCAGCAGCGCGCGCTCGTGGCGTAAGCAGGGAGGATGGCCCAGCAAGGTTGTCGCGGTTCGGTAGCGGCGGTGTTGTTGTGCCTGGTATCCAAATAGCGCAGTATCCAGAAGATGACACGAGCAGAAGGGGTGGAGGACAGCCGGAGAGCGGGAAGAAAGTTGTTTGGCAGGGGATAGAGGGCGTGCCCGAGTAAATGAAGCAGCAGGCTCCTCAGGAGTCCCGTCCCGAATGCGGTTAGGGGCTTGTGGCGCGGTCGGCAGGCGAGCCGGGCGTGGTGTCCCACCCCTTTCTGCGACGACCTGTTGGTGCGAATTGTGCGACAGCCAACCACCAGGAGGAATGAAACACTCAGCGGGCTGCTGTCCTCCACAGCAGCCCCCAATCAAGGCCGAGACCAAAGAGAAACGCTCGGCTGGCTGGGGAGGGGCCTGGTCTCGAAGGGGCCTGAGTCGCGTGCGAATCACGGCCAGGCATTACTCTGAGCCACTCACCTTGTTGGGTGGGGTCTGAGGGCGAAGCCTGGCGCTTCGCCCCTTGTGAGCTGGTGTGGCTTGGCGGGGAGCAACTCGAAGCCAATGCGGGTCCCGCCCGGCGACCAAAACCGTTTCAGAACGAGGATCGTCAGGCACGTCCACAGGCTCAGGGCCCATTCTGTGGGAACCAAGACCTCGTCGGTCGCGAACGAGAAAAGGAGCTGACACGCCAAACACCGGATGGCCCGTCAAAATGCAAGGCGATTATTCATCACGCACTTGGCTCTGATCTTTGGATGAACCTGAGCGGCCTCCAGGCCGTTTCCTGGGTGCGCTGCAGAGCATCTTGAGCTGGATCCAGGATTGGGGTTGCTCTGCGACGAAAAAACCGCCCCAACTTTCAGCTGGGCCCCACCCACAAACAGGCGTGCGAATGGGCGCTGAGGAACGGTCCCTGCTGCCAGCCCTCTTTTCTCTCCAGGAGCAAGACACCCCAAAAATACTCCAACCATCACGACTCGTGAATCGTATTTCAGGTGCGGCCCGCTGACCAGCCAGAACGGAATTCAACGAGTCCTCAAACTTGTTGCCCCTAGCTCTAAAAATGATCGCCGTTGTGGTGTTTCCGCTGCGTCATGCGCGTCAGAGGACGGCGTAGGCCGACGCATAGCTAACACTGAAATCCCAGTTCTTCTCGACCAAATTACTCCTCTGGTACTGGACAAAATGGAACTTGCCCTTCCCATCCGCCTTTGCGGCCGACTCCAGAGCGGCCATCATCACACCGATGGGATGTCTCCCACAGACCGTGTTATGGGTCTCTTTGAGCACCTTGTAAAACCCGCTGTGGGCGCCGGACTCGACCGCGTCCATGGCCATCTGGTCTAAGACCTTGATCACCTCGTGGATTTCCGGTCGTTCCGGATCCGCGGCGGCCTTGCTCCAATCCTGAGTGAGCTCAAGAACGTCGTGCTTGGCTCCCTGGCCTCTCGGCTTGTCCAAATCCCGCACCACGCCCTCGTGGAACTCTGGCCGGTAGCTGAACCGCGAGCCCCAATGACAAAAGTCAGACGAGACGATCCAGGCAGTTTCCGGGTCCGCCAAGTACTCTGAGAGGAGCGCCCCAAACGACTGCTCCTCTTGCTCCAAGGCGCTCCCGACGAGTATGGGAACTATCGGCGGGTAGCTGGCGCTATCGTCGCCAAAGGTTTGCTCCAACCGCTTCCACAGGTACGGAATGTGCATCTCGAGGGAGTGTTCGTCCACCTCGCGGCGTGTGGGCATGTCGGAGAACCGGCCAGTTTGCCGGAGCCTTGAGGTCGTGGCCTTGTCGACGACAAGGTCCCCGAAAGGCGTTTCATACTTGTCGAATGTCGTCAGGGCGCACCCCCGAAGATAGTAGGTGTGAGATGGTCCGAGGATAAAGACCCGTTTCGCGGATCTCAGGTCGAGGGCCTTGTAGGCCCAGGCCGCGCAAGGCCCGGAGTACGAGTACCCAGCATGGCTATCGGGTGGTGAGAGGGCTACTAAGTAAACTGGAGCAGGGGATGTCAATGTCCACTTACGGCGCAATTATCACCCTCGCACCTTGAATCGGGAGACTGTTGCCATCCAATGCTGCGGGAACACGGCCCAAGAATTCGTCGAGTTCCGAGGAGAGCTCCCCCGCATCGCCCTCATACCAGGATCCAGCATGGCTCGCCTCTCGGGTTCCCATGTTGACCATACGAAGGTGTCACAGGCGAACGGGTTCCTTGGGTTGCCGTAGTCAGCTATTGTTGAGGTTGCCGTTGAAAACATGAACGAACACGCGATGAAGGACTCGGAGACAAGTGCACTGAGGGGCATCGGGTTGAGGCGGGGTATCTGTGTACGTACCTGCCCGATTATGGGCTGCTGACTGCCCCGCACCACCCCAAAACAGCGTGACGTTGCTCACACCACCACACCTCCACATCTTGGACTCCCAGAGCTTACAGCATACAATGCTTCGCTCCGAATGGTCCGTTCAGACCTCAACGTGTACCAAAAAAAGGCGGCACTGCTGACCCAGTATGTGGCAATTCCCACGCATAATTATCGGTACCATTTCCATATAGGTATGCATGCTCACATCACAGGTCATCGAGGCACCTCTGTCTCATTAAGCTACCCAGGCAGGTGGGTGGTACTGTTGTCCCGCAAGCACACGCAACGAACGCCCCATATCCGTACTTCCAAAACCAAACGCGCACGCCTGCAGCCCAGAAACGCCCAAGAACCCCCACAAACACTTCCCAAAAACTAAAGCTGCCTCCTCATCCAAGACGTCGCAGCACCCCCACCCCTTGATCCAGCACAAGGCAAACAACGTCGACACTCCCCAAGATTACTGACTGAGCAGCTGAAGCAAACGGACTTCCCACACGCCCCGCAAATTCGATCCTCCAAGCCGGGCCCATAGCCATCAAGCTCCATCATAACATCATCGTCCCCGGTCGACAGTCCTGCGCCGCAGTCTTCACAGCTGGTCAACAAAGTTCGAGGCGCCAAGGCTGGCGACGGTGGTGACATAGCGGACGAAGCGGGGGAGGACGCCAGCGAGTTTGCCGACGGTGCGGCTCCGGGCAGATTCCAGAAGCTGTGCAATGATCGCTGCTGGAGGTTGAGATGGTTTTGTGCTCGGCTCTCGGTCTGCATCAATTCGACGGCTGGGCCGTTCTGGGGCGGTAGTGATATATGATGAGGCTCGAGGGGCCGGCGCTGGGCTGAGTATAGCACGTCCAAGGTGTGTTCTGTGAACGTCAGATTCAGATTCAGCCGAGCACACGAGGCGAAAGCCGGTCCTGCTCACGGTAGATGTCCGCCTCCGACGGTCTGTTGTCCCGAAACCGCTTCATGGTACGGCTGGGCAGATGCTCCGGCGCGGAGAGCCGAGGGGCAAAGAACCCGCGCCGAGCAGTCTCCATAGCCGCAATGGAGTTGAAATTGAAGGACTCGCTGGTCACCCCTTGGGGCGATGCAAAGACTGACCCGAGGTCGCAGTCGGACCGCTTGCGCTTGAGGACCATGTTGAACTAAGAGATGAAGATGATATGTGATGATGGTGTAGGGGAATTCGATCGATGCTTGAATGAACCGGCACGGAGTCAACTGGCCAGCACATACAGAGACGCTCACAGCAAGATGCACGGAAAGAGGAGGGAGGAGGGATGAGGACGAGATCGCGTGGGCCAATTGTCATCCATGACGCCCCACAGGAAGAAGGGAGCAGCGCGTGGCTGACGCGAAACACTTAAAGTGCTGGTCCATGCTTCGCGTCCCCGACTCCGCTGAGTGAGCGCTTGGCACCCCCCTGCCCACCAGCGCCCTCCACTTCTTCCATCCCACTGGACCCCTGCATCCCCGTGACCTGGTGGGTGGGACGCGGGCCCCCTGAACGCGACTTGCGCGTTCCTGCCCACCCCTCAATCGAACACAACCATCGCGCCATC
>Ga0247824_10002079_pt1 | contig 11166 bp, 17 predicted proteins | sample 13C_PalmiticAcid_FD_194412 | JGI IMG/M metagenome (GOLD analysis project Ga0247824, IMG submission 194412) | Soil microbial communities from agricultural site in Penn Yan, New York, United States - 13C_PalmiticAcid_Day48 | ecosystem: Environmental > Terrestrial > Soil > Agricultural land...
GGAAGCGTCTTTTCGTCTGCCCCCGCCAACAGAAAGGCAAGAAACAAGAGGGCGTGTCGGAACAGGCACAGCAGCCGGTGTGTGCGAGATCTGCCTGGCGGCGCAGTGCGACAGACCGGTCGCAAGAGTCGGTCAATGGCTGGTCAATGGCGGGCAAGAGTCGGAGGTGGTCAGGCGGTGGTGATTCGGGGCCTGGCGAGAAAACAAATTGAGCTGCTCCCGGCCCATCAACCCTGTCGAGCACGCTTGCGAAGGACCCTGGGCGGAACCAGGATGGTGGAGACTGGAGAGCGCACCAGGCCAGGGGTGCCCGCTGAACAATCAGAGGCCAGGAGCGGCGCGAAACAGGTGGCCCGCTCAACTGCTGCTGGGTCCCGGGGGGGGGGGACCCTCTGGTTCTCCTCTGCTGTGCTCGTTGCAGCAAGGCGGCTGATGCGAGCACGCCGGCTGCTTGGGTCGTCGGCGAATGGGCAGGCTTGGAGAAGCGGCTTTGACACGGCTAGCGTTGGCTGCTTGGGGACCATTTTTTCTTCTTCCTCCCCTCGCCGCCTCGTCTCGTCCCGTTCGGGCCTAACCACCCACCGACCCAACCAGCCCCCGTCCGCCCAGCGGGGAGAAGATGGGCCGCATGGGCATGGGCAGCCTGCAGATGCCGAAACCAGGCGGGCAGCAGGCGTACCGACAGACAGACCTCACGCCTTCGACCAAGTATGGAGGCACGTACCTGGACAGACGGACACTGGCAACATGGCTGTCACCGACGGGCAGAGAGCGACGGAGAGAGAGAAAGGGGGAGAGAGAGGGAGAGAAACAGACCAGTAAGAGCTAAACTCCTTTCCAACCTCCCTCTCCGTACTGTGTACGTCTGTCCAGAGAAAGACCATCTCGTCTTTTTGCTTAACCTGCCCTGCCCCCAGGCCTTCCCTGTCCATCTCTGCAGGCCATGACGGCCCACCCCGGCGACGAGGGAGGAGTATCTGTGGGGACTTTTCCAAGCGACCCAGGCGAGGGGGAGCGGAGATTTGCTTTTATCGCCCACGACGCGATGCGACGATTGGATCCGCAGGGGTGGCGCCTCCATCCACCACCGCCCAGGGTTTGGGAAGAGAAGGTGACCCGCAACACCCGATGGATGGGTGCCAAGCCAGGCTCGGCTCGAAAGCCATGCGCGTAACCAGCCCAGCAGGCCGGCTCGCCCTCTCCCTCCCGCTCTCTCTGCCTCTGCCTCTCGCTGCGTCTCTCTTCCTTGCTCCCTCTCTCTCTCGTTCTCTCGTGGCCAGGCAACCCAATGCGCAGACCCGCGGCGGCGACGGCTCCCCTGGCCAGCAACGCAGCCCAGGCAGGCCAACAGCAGATCAACCGCCCTGGCAGGCGGGCGCGCGGGGCGGTGCGAGCGGCGCAGCTGACGCGAGCCCAAGTGCGGAGGTTTGCGAGCGCGCCGACCGTGCCATTGCATCGGGCGCGTGGTGGGCAGGGGAGTGGGCGGGGCACATGCGACCCCCAACTTTGGGCTTGCAGGCGATGTGGTGCTGCTGGCGCTGGCGGGCGGGTGGTGGTGGTGTGTGTGGGCGCATAGACCAGGGGTCAAATTCCGCACCGTGGGCACCCTCCAGGCGAGTACCATGCAGTACCGACGACCCGACAACGGGACCTCGCGGCCGACTTGGGGCGCGGCTGTGGCCAGGGATCACTGATTGCCGTGCCTGGCTTGGTTTGGTCCAGCCGGCCAGTGCCCACCACGGGACCCAGGAACGAGCAGCGGGCGCAACCGGTCCTGCGGGGGGCACGCCTATCGCATCGTCGTCCCCACTGCTCCCCTGGCCTTGGGCCATCATCAACCCGCTCGTCTGCCACGGAACGAGAAAAAAAATTGGTGGAAATGTGAAGGGAGACCTGGGGGAAGGGGGAAGGGGGGCGCTCGCCGCCCTGCTACCAAGTCTACCATTCAAGACATGCAGTGGTTGGCCGGTGCGCAGCTCGGCGCTGACTGCCCTGCCTGGCTGAGCCGTCTTCTTTTCTTCTGTGTCTTGGAGGGAGGTCTGGTGGAGGGTCGTCGTCCCGGCTTGCGCGCGCTCCAAGGCGACGGCGTGGAACTTCCAGCCGGGATCAGTCATGGTTCCAGGACTTTGGGAAGGGTGCACGGTCGTCGCTCGCGCCCCCAACGGAGGGTGCCTGGCCGCCCTCGTGGGTCCCCCTCCAGCCAATGCTCCCCGGCTTCCCCCAAACCCGCCGGATCCCAAGCTCGCCCCCCCCTCGTGGTTGGGACTCGACAGCGATTGGGTCGAGCTGGGGCCCATGATTTCTCCCCTCGCCAAAAACCCAAACCAGGGAAGTTTGATTGATACGAATAGACACGGGGGTTTTGCTCCAGGATTTGGAGCGTGGTCAACTCCATCCTCGCTCACCGCTCGCGGGGGCAATCTGAGCTCAGACCAGGCTGGGCAAGAGGCTCACCCCTAGACGAATCCCCAGACCCGAGGTCTGGGAGGCACAATTTCTTGTCGTGGAGGACGGGGCTCGGGGACTCATCGCTGCCAGCACAGTACACAGTAGTTACTTGGTATGTAACTATGTGCCCGCCTGCCATCTGCGAAGATGGGTGTGCCGCCATCGCGGTTGGTTCAAGTCGAGCCGGGTGACTGGCTAACTACACCTTCTGCGAGCTCTATCGCGTCATGGGGGAGGTTCTCCCACCCGTGGTCGAGCGCGCGCCCAGCCCCGAGTCACCGCCCTTTCCATTGTTCGGGGTCAGGATGCGTCGTCCATACGGAGTACCAAGTTTATGTGTATCGACAGGGAGCTCGACGATGGTGGGCCGCTAGGGACCAGCGCCCACACTTCGTTCCTCGGCCTCTCAAAGCCGGGGTCGCCACGTTGCTCCCACGCCTTCCAACCAACGTAATCTTTCTCGGCGACTTTGCGTCTTCCAGATGTTTCCAGGCTCTTGATTTGTGCCGAAGCTGAAGGAGCTTCCATGCTAGCGCCGGCCCGCACGCAGACCGGACACGAGCTCGGCCGCAGGTGCTGTCCAATCAGCCTGGAGGACGAGGTCCCGGAAATGTGGGCGAGGCCCAAGGGTCCGGCCCAGATGGAAGAGCATGGCTTTCAGGCATCTTTCCGTGGAGACGGGACGAACCCCTCGCCCACTGGTACCTCTCGCAGAACGGGCTCATCCCTGGGGGCGAGGCTTGCTGCCTCGTCTCTCTCTCGTGCGGAATACATACCTACTCTGTAAATACATAGTGCAGAGCAAGGTGATGCTGGTAACATTTTCAAGGAGGGCCATGTCGAACTGATCTGCCATTTTCTGCGGTCGTCATCATCCTGATAACAGCACAGCCGCATGCCAGCCTCAGAGGCAGTCTGATTACTTACTACGACGACTCCGTAGTTATGTACACCTCACTGAGGGGGTCCAAAAAGCAACATCACTGGGAGGCCAATCCAATCCATGTCCAGTCCGTGCCCCTCAGTGGACGCCCCGCAGAGACCAAAAGCACTGGCCGCCGAGGCGCCGCATGGCCAGCCCGTTGGTGTCGTCCGCCCCCCACCCGCTGGCAGTTGGGAAGGATCTGTGCGGGGTGAACTCGGAGCCCGTCAACCTGGGGCAATGGGATCTGCGATGGCTTCCTGCTGGAGAACGGAGTCCCGCCGTCATTCCAGGGCTGGCAAAGTTCCCGCAAGGGGCCGCAAGCCAGCCGATCAGAGAACAAGCCCTGTCCATCCCGTCACCTGCCCGATTCTGAAACCCTCCACCACAATGGAGAACCACGGCATGAGCGTGCCCAACAACGCCCATTGTTGACAATGCTCCTCAGTACCAAGGTAGGTGGTGACATCCAAACAGGCTTCCCCGTTCGAGGTATTCCGGGCCTCGTCGGTGCTGAGCACAAGCACACACACACACACACACACACACACACACACACACACACACACACACACACACACTCACACTGACTGTCCACATCACATGCATGTATCCTTGCCTCCACATTTTCTCCTCTTTCGTCGGCGGGAAAAGAGCTGCGTGTGTGTGCGCGCGCACTCGATGTCGGCTGACAATCGCCAGGGCTAAGATTAACCAACTCGCTCCCACACCCCCCCCCCGGCCGTCGCCGCCCACTGATGACCCCGAAACCGAAGCGGTCCTGGCCAGGGGGTGTGGAGGGGGCAGGACAGATCGCTCGCAAGAGCCCTCGTCTGGGTAATATGTAATTGACATGGGAGGACACAGTGCTGGGGAGATGGGTTTTGTGAAAGGACCAGACAGCCTTCGAGTCTCAGACGCAACCCAGCGCAAAACTGATAACCGAAAATCCCCTCCTTTCGCGCTCTCAGCCCAGCATCCGAGCGCAGAGAAAGGTAGAGACTCGGAGATAACATCTCGGGGTTGCCCGAACCAGCGCGGTAATTGCCATCACACCAGGGCAACGAGGACAAGTGATGAGCGTTGTGGTTGGCTCGCTGTGCGGAACCGTCCTCAAAATCCCCGATCCAGATGGCAGTTGGGAGCAGAACAACTCAGATCTGGGGGCCGTGGAAACTGCCAAGGAAACCATCACCCACGCCCTCGACTAGCCATGGCAAGGCGCGTCTGGCGAGGCGGCAAGGCGCGAAGCAGCAGCGCTGTGCGAGCCAGCAACAGGCTTCTCGCAGGCCAGGGCACCTCCAAGCAAGATCTCGGGCGTGTCATGATCGTTGGTCGCGAATCTCGCAAGAAAAAAAAGAAAAAGACTCCTGCATGCTGCCGTGTGGTTCGCGGAAGGGGGGTGGGAGGGTGCGCCACCTGCTGGCTGGCGTGGAGGCAGCCTTGGTGGATGTATTTTTGTCGAGGCATTCTGGACTCGACGGTTGGCGGCTCTGCCTCGCGGACGAGAAGGGGCTCTCCCACCCCCCCTTGAGGTGCTTTGTCTGAACGGCGTTGGGGGTGGGAGGAGGCTTGGGACTGTGATACCTAATCCGAACGCCAGCTGCATCTTGACCTTCCTTCTGTTGGCATCCTTCAGCTCTCCTTGCCGGAATGCTTCGTACTCCGATCCAGTCGGGAACATCAGCGCCGTTTGCCTCTCTGCCGGGAGGGGGGGCCAGCCTGCGTCTGCTTGCTCGGCCCGATATCCGAATCGTGCATGACGCCCGATGAAGCCTCGAGAGCTCAAGAAGCTTGATTCGGAGACTCCTCCTTCGCCACCTTCCTCCGTTTCTTTCTTCGCGCGCTCTCAGAGGCGGGAGCCTCGTCAGCTCTCGGCGGGAATTGCGGTGGAATCGAGCTGGACAGCTTCACAGCTTGCGGGGCCATGCCCGCCGGATTAGGCTCCGTCGACGCCTCGGTGAAGACGAGCTCGCCTCCCTTTCGCATCGCCCCCCGGCAGGCTTCTTCGAGCAGGACCCCAAAGGCTAGCAGGGCGGTTTCATCCATGCTCCGCTGGTCGACGATCCGAGTTCCAACCACGGAGCGAGGCCCCAGGCGGGCGGCCGCCGCCGCCTCGTAGAACCTGCCAGCATAGCCATGGACCGACTTGAGCAAGCTGCTGTCGGGGAGATGATGTCGCCCGCCGTCAGGGAGGTCCTCGTTGGCCCAGTACATGTCGTGCTCGGAATAACGCTTCGGGGCACCTTTGCGCCTGAACAGCACATCCTCGGGTCCCATTCTCGGGTTGCGGGACGAGTAACGGCTGGCGGTCGAGCTCAGGCGGCGCTTGCTCCTGCTGTTGGCGGTTTCCGGGTCGCCGAGGAGCCCGTCGAGAGTGATGCGACCTGAAAGCGGTCAGTGGGCATCATGGACGGGGTGGCCCAAGACTAACCTTCGACAGCATCATAGATATTGGTCCCGCGACCCCGGTACCTCCTGGTTCGGCCGCCGGGCAACGCGGGCAGTGAAGACGAAGGGGATGATGCCGGCGCGCTGCCATCCAAGTTCGTGGGGTTGGGGTCTGGTGATGGCTCCATGTGGACGGTTTTTTGCTTTGCGGCGCGCGATCGAGTGTCGATTTTCCTCCTCGGGGTTTCACCCTGTCCCTGGCAGCCAAACGAAATCGTGTCCAAACGAGCTGTCAAGTCTCATGGCAAAACACACTAAAAAACAGGCGCCAGTGTCGATCGCTGCGTGACCTCGTTTGCAAGATCCCTTGGCCGTGTTTGGGTTGCTGGCGGCAGGAAACCTTCAAGCAAGGCAGCAACCCGCAAAGTTTTTGAGGGCAGGTGTTGAGCAACAGAAGCGGGGAGCTTCAACCGCAACAACACAGCACCTCTGTGGCCCCGCTTCTGGGATGCCCATACCACCGCATCGCATCTGAGCACCATGCCTGACACCTGCATCACCGCCAAACCTTGAACCCATGGCATGAATCCGCTCCTGCTTGAGAGGTCCTCTGGCCGCCTCGGGGCGAACCAGTTCGCCAGGATCCAGGCCGCGACGCTGCTGAGGTCATTCGCGGCCGCCCCGCGCTTCCGCTTTGACGGCAGCGAGCATGCGACCACCCGCTCTGCTGGCCTCGAAACCCAAGGCACCGGGAGCGCAGTCTCGACTTTCCAGAATGACGCCCGCGCAGACGACGCGTCACGGCCCGCCATCCGGGCTCACCCGGCCGGCGTCAGCGCCCTGGCTTTGGAGCGCTTTGATGGCCGCCTGTGAGCCCCCCGCCCTGCCTCCCATGCCGGATTTCACCACGCATTATCCTGACCCTCTATTGTAGGCTGATCTCTGGCGGCTCAGACGGCACTCTCAAGCTTTGGGACCTCGAGCAGACCCCAAACCCATCCCAGTCCCACACCTACTGCCCCGTCGGTGCCGTCGCCCGAGCTGGGGGCGACTCGCCTGGACACCGCTTCGGCATCACTCACTTGTCGTTCTACCCGTTTGATAGCGCCGCGTTCTTGTCGTCTTCTCACGACCAGACCCTCAAGCTCTGGTCCACTGAAAGGGCGTCTGTGTCTGGTTCCTTCGACCTCGGGGCCCGGGTCTACACGCACGCCACTTCCCCGATCGCCTCCCACCTCCTTGTCGCCTGCGGGACGCAACACCCCGCAGTGCGTCTGGTCGACCTCCGCTCTGCTGCCGCCGTGCAGTCGTTGGTCTCTCCAGGCCAAATAGGGGGCTCCGCCGGGGCGACCTTGGCAGTTGCCTGGTCCCCCGTCCATGGACATGTCCTCGCAACCGGCTCCGTAGACGGGGCTGTGCGCATCTGGGACGTGAGGAAATCCAACGGCCTGGTTGCTCTTCTCGACCAGGAGGATGTCGTGGGACTCGCAGATGAGGCGGAAATTGCCGTGCTGGGTGCTCAACGCCACCCACGCCCGTCGGCGAGAGCACACGCCGGTCCCGTCAACGGCCTCACCTGGACCGATGATGGAACCCATCTCGTATCGGCCGGCCATGATCGCCGTATCCGCGTCTGGGACGCCGTGACGGGCGCCAACACGCTCGCGAACTTTGGCCCAAGCATCCGCAACAGCCAGATGGGCGCCGTCGGCATGTTTGTCTCGCCCACCGGCCTCACGCAGCCCGGGACCGAGGTGCTGTTTTTTCCGAACGAGACGGAAATTCTCGCCATGGATTTGCACGAAGGATCCATTATCACGAGGCTACGTACCCCGGGGCTGTCTGCGCCCCCTCCTGGGCAGACTCTGCGAGGGGGGCAGAGGCCCACTGGAAACAGGGCGACAAGCTGTGAGTGTGCTTCCTCGAGTTGCCTCGGCAAGTCCCGGGGCTTCTTCTCTGCCCCCTTATTCCCCGTGGCTGATATTGTGTTCGTTGATAGTGGTATGGAGGGGAGCCGGGGGAAGTGGCGGTTCGACTGGTGTGGTTATGGGCGGGAGCAACGCTCCGGGTGGCATCTACAGTGGGCATGTGGATGGGCGGATCCTGGCCTGGCTCCCGCAGCTCCAAGGCGCAGACGACGAAATGGAAGGCAACTTCACTCAAGATCTCAGCGGGGCCAAGGCCAAGAAGCGGAAGGCCTTGGACGACGCTTTCCGAAGCTTGATGGGGAAGCAAATCACATTCTCAGGGGTATCGGGGGCCAATGCCGGTCCGGCGCCAGGCTGAGCGGTACTCAACGTCAACTCCCAGAACCCAAAATCTTTCTGAATCGTGACGATTGTGGTCTTCAGGCCAATTTTTGTTTCATTTGGGCGAGCCAGCCATTTCCATTCTGGTATCTGCTAATCGTATATACAGTCGAGGAGAGGTACGACAAAGGGGAATCCTTCACAACCCAACGGAATGTGCCCGTGGGTCACGGCATGCCGGCGTGTCGTTGAACTCTATCCCAGATGGGTTACATGTTAGCCATGCCTCTCCAGTAAGGGTGTTACGCGCCGGCTTGCTGGGCCGATGAACAGGCTCCCGACTCACCAGTTAGTAGGTCCTGTTGCCGCCCATCATCCTGCCACCGTCGCGATCAGAGTCCATCTTGTCGGCCATGTCGCTCCTATACGAGCCGTCACTGTCAGAGTCGGCGGAGTTGCCCATGCGGTTGCCTTGCATCCCCATGTCGTTGGAGCCCGACATTCCCATGCCACTGCCCATGCCGCTCCCCATGCCCATGCCGTTAGAGCCGCCCATCCCCATGCCCATGCCACTGGAACCCATCTTTCCCATGCCGCTAGAGCCGGTCTTGTCCATGCCGTTGGAACCGCCCATCCCCATCCCGTTGTATCCAGACTTGCCCATTCCGCCGGAGTTGGACATTCCCATACCGCTGCCGGAACCGGACATGCCCGTGCCGCTGGAGCTGGTGCCGAGGCCAGAGCGGGAGGTTTCACGGTCGTTGCTGTCCATGCCCATGCCCATGCCCGACCCCATGGTCTGCGAGTTGTCGCGGTCAGAGTCGGCGTAGGGGTCCATGGTGTTGGAAGAGCGGCTGCCGTATTTGCCCTCGGCCGTGCCGGTGCTGTAGCCGCTGCTCCCCATCTCCCCGTGGCCAGCCATGCGGCCGGTCCCGGTGCTGCCGCCCATGCCCATGCCAGTGGTCCGCGAGTTGTCCCGGTCAGAGTCCATGGGGTTGGAGGACCGGGTGTTGTGGTGGCTCTGGGTGCCCTCGGAAGAGCCGTGGTGCAGCTTGCTCTCGCCGCCGTGGACGGCCTCCTTGATCTTGTTGACAAATCCCGACATGGTGATTGGCTTTGATGTCCAATTGGCTGAGTACCCAGAGCTTTGGGGACTTGGTGCGAGCGGAGTGAGGTGTGTTGTTGAGTCTTGCAAGTCTCTCCTGTCAGTTGGGGGAGGCTTCGCCCCTTAAATCTGCGTCTCTTTCCCGTACGTGTCCCCCCTCATTCCTTTTCCGATATCCGATCAGCGTGCTCTTTGAGTTGTTGCCATATCTTTCATGGCATCATGCCGGCAACTTTATCAACCGCCGTTTCGTACATGTTCAACACTCCAATGTCGCTTTTCAGCGAAGTGATATGGGCCAGAGACCAGAGAGGCGAGGCACGCTACAACTCCTTCCCCGGCCAACGTCATGGTTAGACACAAGAACTCCGAAAGCATCAGTAGCCCGAGAGGAAACCGTAAACACCCAGGCACGAAAACGGGTACGGATCTCCGCAACCAGTAAAGCAGACAAGGTTACGAGCCACACCCATTGTGAGAAGTATCGAAGGAGCGATCCCCACGAGCTGACGTCACAGCAGTGTTCCCCCAGATAATGGGCAGTTTGGGCATGTGGCTGGTGAAATCGGTCCTATCCCAAGACTCGTCCCGCGCATTGGACATTGTGAAGCGCCACATTCCCAGAGGTGCTCGTGGTCAGTATTCCTTGATGGAGTCTGCTTCCGTATCCGTATGGTCAAAGCTTGTGACGTAAATCTACAACAGGGAGAGTAAAATGGACCGCAACCCGAAAGTTCAAGACTCGGAGAAGGTCACTTTACGAAGGCTCTTTATCTACTCTGCCACCCGAGGATACGGGTATCGGGAAATATGCCTTTCTGGCCGTGTCTCAGCACAATGGCAACACAATGACAGAGCCAGGCACATGGATACGGACACAAGTGTGAAACAAGGAGGGGGGTGGCCTTGCAACTTCTCGACGTGGAGCGAGTGGAGCGAGTGGTTCGGCGGTGCTTGGATTTGAGATAACATGCTGCTACAGCCGATAGTGAGGAAAGCGACTCGGACGCATTATTGTACATGACACAGACAATCCCTCCCGGGAGGAAAGGAAAGTTGACCGCACAACAGCGAAGTGCAAGGAAACAGTGGATTGGGCCAACCAACTGAGGGAAACGAGAAACAAGGGAGACGTCGCAAGTCTAAACCGAGCCCAGTCCCACAAGTGTTCACGAGTGACGGCCATCGATCATCCGAGAAGAGTGACCCCGTCGAGTATCTCGCCAACGGCTTATCAGACGCGCGAGCGATACCAACGCCGCCTGCGATAGCCACCATCAACCCGGGCGGTGCGACGACGACGATGAACCCAGTAGATGCTAATCCATATGTCAGCGTACGCGGTTCAACGTCAGGCAGGGATAGGTCTGGTTAGGGGCACACTGACCCCAAAATTGTGCTTGCCAACCAGCAAATAGCGCTCAGGAACGAGAATGCGATGGTCGTCTTCCACCCGGTGCATGATACTGTCCCGTCAAGAGATATGCCATCCCAGTCAAAGATGTAACTAACAGTCAGGAGTCAGCAACAACCACCACCCCCCCTGATATTATTGCAAATGTTCATGCATAGACAGGTAAACACTCACCCGCATTGGTCGTCCAACCAGTCGACTAACACGCCAAAGGCAACAAACCATGCCACGCTGATGACGAGGTCAGCCGGCCAGTGTGTGAAAGAACCCTTGAACGGTATCAGCCAAATTATGGCGAGCAGGATGGAGAGGCCGGCGACGGCCTCGGTGTATATGAAACGCCAGAGATGCCCAGCGTCGACTTTGCGGAGGGTATGTAAGTAGTGGCCGTTGATCCCCGCCACGATGGCGGCAAAGGCCATCTCCGCCAGGCGGAGGATGATAGAGAGGAGGTCGGCAATGATCATGGTGTGAAGTTTGGTTGTCCACGCTAGTTGTCTCGTGGGCGGGAGAGGGGGGGGGTCCAAGGAATAAACGGGTCGTGAGTCGGGCAGCAGGAAGGAACGTGTTGATCGCGAAGCGGCGCTTGTTTGTTGTCTGGACCTCGTTGGCATGGAGGATGGCAGAGGGCCATATA
>Ga0247824_10002080_pt1 | contig 11165 bp, 10 predicted proteins | sample 13C_PalmiticAcid_FD_194412 | JGI IMG/M metagenome (GOLD analysis project Ga0247824, IMG submission 194412) | Soil microbial communities from agricultural site in Penn Yan, New York, United States - 13C_PalmiticAcid_Day48 | ecosystem: Environmental > Terrestrial > Soil > Agricultural land...
TTGGAAGAGATGACTGGGATAGCAAGAGACGACAACAAAGCGAGGGAAGCCATGCGGATTTGCTCTTCGTCAGTAACAGACTTGTTCTGGGTCTTGACGAGGGTGTAGTACTTGTTCCATGCAGCGGCGTGGAAGAGATAGTTCTCCGACACCATGAAGATCTTGGTCAGCTTCTCGTAGTAGTTGGCCATCATGAAGGGCTTGGGCATCTTCTTGGACATGGTCATCAAGTTGTGAATATCCTCGACGGAACGGAATGCCTCCTGCCACAACTCGAGCTCTGCGGCGGCGTTCAATTGGTGGAAGCGGGTATCCAAATGGCGCTGGAGCGACTCGGGCTCGTTCAGGTTGATAGAGTGAGGCTGGTGGGCGTACTTGGCGACATTCTGCAAATGGTTGCGGAGGAGATCGCACAGACGGCGGAATTCGGTCTTGCGCGTGTATCTCAAGCAGAACTGGAATGCTTGATGAGCGGTGGTCTGGTAAAGCGCCTCGAGGCGAGCATTGTTCCTGAGAATGTCCAACACGGTCCTGTATGCCTCCCAGAGGAACTTGAGCCATGGGGTGACGACGGCGCGGTCGGTACGGTCCTTGTTCTGCTCTCCGGAGACGGTGCTGAGCAGGATAGACTCGGGAGTCTCGGTTGCCTCCAGATCGTCCAATCCATCCAAGGTGATCTGGTCCGCCTTGGCCTGTGCCTCCTGAACCTTTTCCTCTGACAGTTGGATGAACTTTGAGATGACCAACTGTTTGCACAACGTGTAGGGGAGAGCATGGGCGTCAGTTTTCGTGTCCAGAAAAGCGTGTGCACCCTTGGCGGGCAGAGTAGTATCGGACAGAGTGGTATCGAGCGAGAGATAAGATTGCAGTTACCTCGATAGTGGCAATGTTGGTGTTCTGGGAGATGTTCTTGTACTGGTGAAGGCCCTCCTTGGCGATCTTGCCCTTGCGGAGCGAGACGCACAACTCGACAAACTTGAGCATGATAGGCTCGAGGGAAGCGAGGGGGACATTACGCGACCGCTTGGAGATGATCACATCGTGAAGAGCCTCCAGGGCACCAGCGTTCTGGCCGACGGCGATGAGCTCTATGGGGTGCGGTTCGAGCAAAAGAACGCGAGTGATGAGTATCGTTGTCGAGATGCAGAGAGAGAAGGTGCGAGCTGCGAGCTAGAAAAGCATATCTGTGATGTAGTGTGGCGTGGTATGGAGTCTGCAATGTGATATGGTGTGATATGGATGTGTGCCATGTGAAAGGGGCTTTATCGGTGCGGAGGGGTGTGCTGCATGGAGGGGATGGGCTGATCGACGGATGGATGGATCGATGGAGAGAGGATATGCGATGGATGGCCAGATAGAAGGTGGAGCTATCGATGGATGGTCTGGGGGTGATGCGCATGGATTTCCTGTGGTCGAGGGGGGGTGCTGTTGGGCTATTCGCTCTGGAGGGAAGTGCCCACTTGATCACCAAAGGCGATCGATCGCACGGCCCCTACTGGGACGTTGCTCTGAGCTACGCACACGCCACGAAGAAGTGAGGAGGGGAAGAAGGGCGGTGCGACGAGGTGAGGGAGAGAGAGAGAGAGAGGATTACCATCGGCTCTGCGAAGCACTGATTCGGGTTTTGCGAATGGTGCCATTGACGAGGGAGGGGCGGAGCGAAGGGGTGAGGAAGCAAGATCTGCTGGCCACAAAAAAATGTATTTCAAGGTGGGCCAAAACAAAAGGAACGCCACACACACCTCACCCTCACTTCGTGCCTCCTGACAGACACCGACATATTGTGCAGCTCGGGAAGATCGGGCCATGCAGCCATCGACTGATACGACAGATACTGCTGTTTGACTGTTGTCAGAGCGTGTTTTGGGATAGGGCTTGGCCATGTGGAGATGCCTGTCGAATTGGAAGGGTCAAGGCAGTAAGCTCAATTTCTTTGCCTCCCTCGCTTTTCTCTCTTCCTCCCTTCCACACACATCTTCTCTCGCTGCCCTCAGGATTATCGAAAAGGTGCCCCCCTCGTTCGCTGTCTGATTACCATACCTTGCTTGCCTGGGGGTCTCAAGGGCTGGTGCCTGTGGCCGATGTTTGGGGACAACTACCATCACTATCCTCAGGCTCGACCAGGGGTGGTTTGTGCAGACAGGATGACGCATATTCACCTTGCACCTTTCCAGGCCTTTTCCCTTAGGGATCACCTTGAGGCACACCGAACAAGTCAAGCTTCATCGAGCCTAAACAGGGTATACAGGGACCCTTGTAAGTTTTCTATCGAAAAGGAGAGTCTTGGATGCACTCAATGAGCAGAGTCTAATCTCACTCCTGCGTATTAGGATTCGCGATGGTGTTCCGCAGTATTGTCCCACCACACCTCAACTCCTTGTCATTGCAGCAAGCATTGGAGCTTACCTACATCTTCTTGGAGAACGCGAGCAAGACAAACGATCAAGACATTGCCCTAGTGCTATGCCACGAAGCAGAGGTCACCATATCCCAGGCTAAGAGTGGCACCAAAAAACCCGCTCTTCTCAAGGACGCCAACGATCAAATCGCGCGCGGGGGGATCGCAACGGCCTACATTGACCTCGGCAAGCTGTTACACAGCCGAGGGTATCAGGATGAAGCACAGGCCAGCTACAAAAAGGCCGAAAAGTGGGGGTAATGTCTCAGGATCGCTATTTGAGTGACATGGATGAATTGCGCCATCTCACTGATGATATACATTGGTTGATACACAATAGGGGGCGCGTTCAGGACCCAGGGCGTCTAACGCTGTCTTCACATCCCAACAGTGTCGCCCCTTCAGAAAAAGGAGCATTGAAAACTGAAGTGGATACCCCAACCTTCACCTCACCACACTCGTCCAATGTGAACAAACGCCGACAAGATCGAGATATCGCCATGATTCCGCCACACATTTTCATCGAGAACTTGCGTCCACCAGCTATTGAGCTCAAGCTACCAGAAGCGGATGAGCGGCTCAGCAACACACCTCAACTGGCCTGCTGTCTTGGACTTCTGCAAACTTCGCCTTCGTGGGATAGCATGCTGGAACCAGCCGCACGCAGTTGGTTACAAGGGATCGAAAAGGATATCGAGGAGCAAAAACGGCTCAAACTGTTGGCTTCAGAAGTAGTCCGGGCATACAAGAGGGATGAATTCAAGGACGCCAAGACAGTTGCAGAGGTAGCGTGTCTAGCCCCAGTTCTCGACAAGGACGCTTTTCGGGATTTGCTCAGAGAGTTTTACTCTGGCATCGATCATTCCGGTTTGCTGAGCTTTCATCAACTTGAAGGACTCGCTCAGTTGATTCAAGGGACTGACGCTGGATACCTCGACGCCGACGATCTAGTCAAAATCCTCGATCTTCTCAGTGCGCGTTTGAGAGAGACTCACCAACAATCGCAACATCACATCTACCGATTGACATTGACAGTGTCACATGTGTTGGATGCCATGGCTGACACTCAAGTCAAGGATCTGGACCGTGAGAAACTGCACGCGCCTCTCTCTTCCTACCTGAATGAGTTGAAGAGCAGTTCCGACCCCTACTTGGTTTTCCAGGCAGCTTATGCTTATCAGGCTCTATTGTGCGTCCCCGATAACGAATCACTCTGGCAAGCAACCATGAGGCGCACAGGAAAAGTCATACAAGGTGTTGCAGGACTTGTGAGTGGTGTGAAAGGTCTGGATCTGAACAAGTTCCTCGAAGGGTTGGGAGACATTCAGCAGGGATTCGCAGGAATGTCGGACGTTGCTACTGTTGTCAAAACCGCGTACGAAGGCGTAATATCCTTGAATCAGAGCGGACAAGAGTTTATGGATTGCTTGAAAGAAGGACTCAGTTTTCAACGCAAGCGTGATTGGTATTCAGCTTTACGTGGCGCCGATATTTTGATCAGAGATGGCGAACTTGCCACGTTCAGGAAACTAGTCTGTGAAGCGCCCTGTCGACGTGACGCAGCTTTCCAATGGGGAGTGTGCCAACGCCTTGGCGATATTGCGGCTAATCCGGCGTGGGATGCAAACACTCGTCAAAGTGCAATCACATTCCTGGGCGAAATTTACGTGAATGATGGGACGTGGGGTCAGCAAGCAAGCGTCAAGCAATGGATCCTCAACATCCTCATACAGCTTGCCTCGGCCTCCGGAGCTGGTTTGCAATGTGCGTTCAACTGTTGGGCGAACCATCGTTGCATCCACAAACCTTACCATAACGGCTCAACTAACTACTATGGATTTACGCTCAATGATGTATACGTTATAGTTGCCGAGATTCTGCTTCGTGATCTGGAGTCGAGTGGCGATACGAAGAAGCAGGCGCTGTACCGAACATGCCGCGTGAAGGGATCTGTTTCTCACCCACTGAAGGTTGTTCAAGTGGAGCTGGCATCTCCATCCTTGCTTGACCGTGTCCAGAATAGGCCAGACGTGGAAGGCAGTCTGCGTTTGCTGAAAAAACAACGCACCAAGGAACGAGGTCATGCTGTTTACATCCAGCCTCAAGCAAAGGCCAACTTGCAGGCTCCCGACCATGCACGTTTCCCGCTGATGGAAAAAGTGAAAGAGTTCCTGAGCAGCCATCACAAGGTCTTCCTACTTTTGGGTGATTCTGGTGCAGGCAAATCAACCTTCAGTCGGGAGCTCGAATGTGAATTGTGGCAGACGTACAAGAACAAATCCGGTCGAATCCCGCTCCATATCAACTTGCCTGCAATCGACAAGCCAGAGCATGATTTGATTGCTAAGCAGTTACGGAAGGCCGAGTTCACTGAACCACAGATCCGGGAAATGAAGCACTACCGGAAATTCATCTTGATCTGCGATGGATACGATGAGAGTCAGCAGACGCATAACCTGTACACGACCAACAAACTGAACCAGCCTGGAGAATGGGATGCTCAGATGATTATCAGTTGCCGAAGCGAGTACCTTGGAGTCGACTATCGGGATCGCTTCCAGCCAGGAGACCGAAATCAACAATCAGACTCGACGCTATTCCAAGCAGTCATTACACCATTCTCACTCGATATGGTCCATGCCTATATTCACCAATATGTGGTTCTACATCAACCTCTATGGCAGACTGAAGACTACAAGAGAGCCCTTGAGCTCATTCCCAGCTTGAAAGATCTGGTCAAGAATCCTTTTCTGATGACACTGTCCTTGGAAGTGTTACCGCGTATGGTGGATTCTGAACAACACCTCTCAGGAACTCGTATTACACGAGTAGCACTGTACGACCAGTTCGTGGAGCAATGGTTGGAGCGTGGCAAGAAACGACTTGGAGAAAAGGATTTGAGCCCCCAAGCCAGAGCCGCCTTTGAGAGTTTGAGCGACGAAGGATTCACTCAGAACGGGATCCACTTTCTAAAATCATTGGCTATGGCAATCTACAAGAAGCAAGGTGGACAACCCGTTGTGGAGTACTCTCGATTCAAAGATGAAGGGTCGTGGAAAGATACATTTTTCAGTCGCGAGGATGAAAAGCAGCTCTTGCGTGAGGCTTGCCCATTGACTAGGAGTGGCAATCAACACCGATTCATTCATCGATCGCTTTTGGAGTATGGATTGGCACGCGCTGTATTTGATCCCCACGACACGAAAGCGAAAATGACGCCAGAGTCGGTTCTGACCAGACGAGGGAGCGTCATCTCGACCTTGAGCTTTGAAATCCACGGTCTTGAGGAAGAAACTACTGTCGAAGAGTACGTGCCCGACCTTGACTCGCCTTTGGCATGGAGGAGCTTCGTGAATGAGCATTCACTTTTGCAATTTCTTGAAGAACGAGTGCAACAGGAGCCAATCTTCAAGGAGCAATTACTCGCCTACATCGAACATTCAAAGGTCGACAAGAAATATCGAACAGCTGCAGCCAACGCGATCACCATCCTAGTCAGAGCGGGTGTTCAGTTCATTGGCGCCGACTTGAAAGGCATTCAAATTCCAGGGGCAGATCTCAGTTTTGGCATGTTCGATTCTGCACAGCTACAAGGGGCTGATCTGAGAAAGGCCAATCTTCGAGGACTTTGGTTGCGACAGGCCGACCTGAGCTCGGCTCAGATGACAGGCGTGCAGTTTGGCGAGTTGCCATTTCTCACAGAGCATGATGCAGTGCGCTCGTGCGCGTATTCACTGGATGGTGAATTGTTCGTCGTCGGTTTGGACAATGGCGATATCAAGGTATACACGACATCGAGTTGGGAACGAGCACGGACATTGTCTGGTCATGGTCAATTGGTCCGAGGCGTAGCATTCTCAAGAACAGGCCATCGGATCGTTTCGGGCAGTGATGATGCGACCGTGAGACTCTGGGACATCGAGACGGGAGCCTGCCTAGTCGCATTCACCGGACATAGCGACAATGTCCAAAGCGTTGCGTATTCACCTCATGAAGATCTCATTGCTTCGGCCAGTTCAGATAAGACAGTACGGTTATGGGATGCAAGCACTGGAGCTTGGCTCCTCATCTTAACAGGCCATGGCAAAGCTGTTCTAAGTGCTGTGTTCTCACCCAACGGCAAGCAGATCGCATCAGGCAGCGCAGACAACACGGTACGGTTATGGCAAGTTGAAACGGGTGCTTGCGACCGCACCCTTATCGGCCACAGAAACAGGGTCTGGAGTATTGCGTATTCGTCCCATGGAGATGCGGTTGCTTCCGCTAGTGACGACAAGACAATCCGGTTGTGGGATGTGGAGTCTGGGACTTGCCGCCACATTTTGACTGGTCATAGCAACTTTGTGTATGGCGTCGCGTATTCACCCAAAGGCGATCAAATTGCCTCTGCCGGAAAGGACGGAACAGGACTGCTATGGGATGTAGAATCAGGATCAAGCCGACGTACTCTAGCCGGCCATAGTGGAGCTGTGATGAGCGTTGCATTCTCGCCTAAAGACGGTCATGTTGCATCTGGAAGCCTGGACAAGACAGTACGTCTATGGGACATTGAGAACAACAGCACATCTCGTCACATTGCAAGTGGTCATAACATGGGCGTCAGGGCTGTCAAGTATTCGCCCAACGGTGCCCAGGTTGCTTCATGCAGTGTGGACAACACGATTAGGCTATGGGATACGGAGACGGGAACCTGTCGCCAGACGTTGAGAGGCCATGGTGGCACTGTATTTGGTATTGCGTACTCGCCATATGGAGAACAGATCGCCTCGTGCAGTGCAGATCTCACAGTACGGCTCTGGGACGTGGAGACAGGAGATTGTCGTACCCTGTCCGGCCACAGTGATTGGGTGAATGGTGTCGCTTACTCGCCCAATGGAGGATTCGTCGTTTCTTGCAGCAAGGACAAGACGATGCGTTTATGGGATGTAAGAACTGGAGATTGCTGCCAGACCTTCCTCGGGCATACCGGAGGAATCCTCTGCACCGCCTTTTCGCCGCGGGGTCACCAAGTCGCCTCTGGTAGCCTGGATGGCACAGCACGATTATGGAATGTTGAGACTGGAGATTGTCAGCAAGTCTTGAGCGGCCATAGCGACCATGTTTGGAGCATCGCTTATTCGCCTAACGGAGATCAGATCACATCTGCCAGTGAAGACGCAACAATGCGTATGTGGGACGTGGAGACAGGAGGAACATGCCAATTGGTCTTGAAGGACCATGCTGAAAGTGTTTCAAGTGTTGCTTATTCGCCGAGAGGGGATCTGCTTGCCTCGGGCAGTTGGGACAAGACTGTACGGATTTGGAGCGTCGAGTCGGGACGTTGTGTGGCGACGATTTCAAACTTTCTGGATTGCATCTACGGCCTTGATTGGTTAGCCACCTCGGATGGCCATTGCTACTTGGCGACAGGGTCTAGAGATGGATCGGTCTTTATGTGGGAGATTGCTAAAGGAGATCCGTACAAGGCACACATGAGGTGGGGGGCAACGAACGGCGCACTCGCCGTGGCTGGAGCAACTATTCGAGATGTGCAAGGATTGAGCCAGCTCAACACACAATTACTGAAGCAGCTCGGGGCGCTGAGCACTCCGGTACATACTTCGCAGTAGGCCTAAAGATGCCTGAAGATTAAAGGTTTTGGCTTGTTGAACACAGCAAAAAAAAAAAAGAGATGTTTGCTCCGAGGTCACCTGACTTGCTCATTTCCTCCCGTTCAAAAAACTGGCTGATCTTCGTCTTTCTCCCATAGACCCGATTCAAGTGGACATGGCTTCCGGCTTCAACTTCCCTTCCGGTGGCACTCCCAACGCCAACAACACCAATGGCCCCTTGCGCCCCTTCTTTGGTGCAACACTGGATTCTCCATTGCAGTCGTACTACCAGAACACGGTCCAGCTGGAACACGACCTGGCGGCTCAAAGGGACGTCAGCGCGCAGACAGCAACCAAGGAACTGTTGAACTATGGCTTGATCAAATACATTACTCTCGGTATCGCCGCACCTTTCGAGGCAGGACATACTTTGTTCCAAGTGCAGTATCTGCCCAACGAAACCAGATTAAAGAAAAAGGAAGACGACCACGTCGACACTTCAGAACAGGTAAACAGAATCGTCCTCGATCGGAAAAAGAACGTTTTTTGAATCGGAATCGCGATCGCCTTGTTCGTTTGCCTCCCCGACCAGTATGAATGACGTTTCTAATCTAGCTCTCACACGTTTTGCGGTGGATTCCGGATTCACGGTGCTTTAGGAACGACGCGATGAAGAGTTCCGTCGCGCGCAGGAGGATGCAGAGGACGAAGAGTTCTTTAGCAGCGGATCGAGGCCTGGTGGTTACTATTCCAGTGACCCTCGTAGCGCAGATCACTTTCCAGCACCTCATTCTAATGTTAATAAGCTGGATCCCAGCTCCTCCGTCTTCAAGGATAGCAAGGAAGTGGATCAGTCGGGATACTTGGTCCGAACGGATGTTTATGATGAGAACATGAGACCCACTTTCCAACTCGGACCACAGGAAGAAGGCACTTGGCAAGTCTTGAAAGAGTTGGTGAAGCTTCCTACAGAAGGATGGTTCTCTCTCTGGAAAGGTAAAAAAAAGAGACTCCTGCATTTGATCACTCAACAACTACCTCCCTGCAGCGGATGAAAGTGTTGATAGACCCTCCTGTCCTATGTGTGTGTTTTTTAGGTCAATTCACAAACTGGACATATGAGATCCTACACCTGTTTGCTCAACCGACATTGGAGGCGACATTGAACGACACGTTTAACTTGTATGATGACACGATCCCTCTGGTGCACCTGGATCGCGTGGGACCCAACATTGCAACTATTGTTGCATCGCATGTTGTCGTCGGAGTTCTCCTCTCCCCACTGGAGCTCGTTCGCACACGGTAAGGCATTTACTCGTCCCTTCAGGACTCTTGCAGAAAAACAAATACGATCGTCCAATTTCATACCATATCTGACGAGCCCCAACCCACCTGCCCATTAGACTTGTTGTGCAGACACGGGATCCAAAACAACGCAAATACACCGGCATGCTGAACTGCATCTCGACCATTATCTCAGAGGAAGGCTTCACCGCTCTCTGGGGAGGCGTCAATCTGGCACCTACCATCCTCTATCACACCCTTACGCCATTGATCTCCAATCTGATCCCTTTGGTCATCGACCGCGTCTTCAACATCTCTGCGGAGGATTCGCCTGTCCTCTACTCTCTTGCGGAATTGGGTCTGGATACCTTGGATCTTTTGATCCGCTTGCCCGTTGAGACTGTCCGTAAGCGTCTTCAGATCCAGATCCAAGCCAAGATCCCTGGAAAGCGGTATGAAACCGTCGTGGAGACCAGGAAGAGGCCATACGCAGGCATGATGGATTGTGTGAGGAAGATCATTCAGGAAGAAGGAGGAGCACCCGCCCGGAGACGTACTAGGAAGCGCGACGGCGAGGATGAGGATGGCGAACCAAAGGAGCCCAAGAAGCCATGGTATGGCTACTGGCGAGTGCGTAGACTGTACACTGGACTGGGCATCCACTTGACAACCAATTTTGCCCTGTTTGCTGTCAGTGCGGTCACCAAGCTGCAGGACGATGGCGATGACTGGTAGATCTACGATTCGCGAGAATGGAAAGAAGAACAAAATAAGGCGGACCCAGGAGGAATGCTTATCGACAACGAGCAATAACATTAGACATCATCAATAAACCCCTCGTGCATTGAGCAGTAGTACAATACAAGTTTATAATGGAATGAGAGGGAGGGTGGAGATGTCAAGCACGAATTAGAATCCATATTTTGCCTGGGTTTCTGCCTTTGTCTTCCTGCTGGCCGCCCAGTTGGCATTCAACTGGGCCTCGTTGGCCTTGGCTTCGTATGCTAGAGACATGATGTTGTGTTTGCGCTTCAAAGTTGCACTGGGTTTCAAGTGCTAAACAGTTGTCGAAGATAAGATTCACTCTGTTAGCGACCCATGTCCCCCACTTTGAATACATCTCTGAAAGCAAAAAAAGTGGATGGCTGCTGAAACTTACTTGAATCGATGATAGGTCCACGGGCTTGGGTGGAGCATTCCTGCCACTCATGGCTGTTCTCACATGTTGCGCCTGGCTCATTTGGTTCCTGGCAGAGACGTCGATCACATTAATCGGGGCATCCCTCCCTTTCCTCATGCCCAACTTTTGAAGCTATTCGTTGCAAAAAAAAAAGGCCGACATGAATTAGTTTTGAGTTTTGAGATTTTTTTTTGTTTGAGGTCAATGAACGCGAGGCGCGCTTCTTACCCCTGCATTGTCCAGTGCTACCGTATTGGCCCCATGGTCTCCGGCGTCTGATCCTTGAGCGTAACCATCCGCCCCGTACGCATAAGCGTCATTTGTAGGATAAGCATACTGGTCGTTCGTGGGGTATGCATACTGGTCGCTATAGGCATATTGCTCATTTCCAGAGTAAGAGTACTGCTCATTCGTCATGGAAACATCGACCTCTTCATGGGATTGTGCCTGTTTCTCTTCTGTTGTCAATGGTTTCTTATCGAAAAACAGTGGGATAAATGTATTGGAGGCAGCCTTTCCATTCGACGACTGTGCAGTTACTGGTGCAGCAATTGCTGCCGCTCCCAAAGGGAAAAATGAAACGGGTGCCTCATCGTCGTCTTCGTCATCTTCGTCCTCGTCCTGGTCTTCCTTCTCATCCTGTACAGTCGGTGCCGGTTTTTTGGGTGGTCCAGGTTTCTTCACTGTTCGAGGCATGAAGGCAGGTTTGGCG
>Ga0247824_10002081_pt1 | contig 11162 bp, 16 predicted proteins | sample 13C_PalmiticAcid_FD_194412 | JGI IMG/M metagenome (GOLD analysis project Ga0247824, IMG submission 194412) | Soil microbial communities from agricultural site in Penn Yan, New York, United States - 13C_PalmiticAcid_Day48 | ecosystem: Environmental > Terrestrial > Soil > Agricultural land...
CCTTTGCAGTTCTCCCCCTGAACTTGGCCGCTATCGACATAGCTCTCATTCTTGAACATCCCCCCCTCCTCTCCCCTTGACATCTCTCTCTTTCTCTCTCTCTCTCTCTCTTTCTCTCAACCCTAATCCCATTCTCTCGTCACCCCGCATTATCCCTCGTCGTCATCATGGTCAAGGCTTCCTTCACTTTCATTGCCGTCGCGGCCCTGGCCGTTTTCTCTGCCTTAGCCCCCCAGGAGGTCGAGGCCCATTCCTGGTTGGATTGTGTTGACTGGAGATGGAAAAAGTCTTCAGGCAAGAACAAGGACTGGAGATCCACCTCCGGCTTCTGCAAGGGCTACGCCCGTCGTTACCCTGTGAACAACAAGAGGGTAGGCAAGTTTGGTCTTTTGGACAACACAGAGTGGGCTCGCCACTACCGCCAGAACCTCAGAAAGGATACTCTCCCATGCTCGGATTCCAAGCATGGCCTCGAGAAAGGAATCGTCGAGACTCGCGACATCAAGGGTTCCTATGGTGGCAAGTGGGGTCCAATGACTGTTACCAAGTCTGGTGGTGAACTTTGCGTCCGCTGGCCCGCCAAGAACCATGCCGCTTCCAACGAAGACAATACCATCGTCAAGATCGCCTTGGCCGAGAAGCCTGGTAACGATCCCTCTCAGAAACAATTGGACAAGATGATCATCGCAGAATTGAAGTACAAGAACTGCAACAAGGACGGCGACAGCGGAAAGAGGGATGAGAACACGCGACCCTGCGGTGGATGCTTCAAGATCCCTAAGCGCAGGCCTGGTGTCTACTTGCTTCAGTTCCGCTGGAGATTGAACAAGGGCAGGAAGTCTGCCTTGGATGATGAGATCTACACCTCTTGCGCCGATATCCAGATCAAGTAGAGGACTTGTTCCCTCCCTCTCCTTGGCTGTTAGACACCAACCCCAACCCTACATATAGACTATATATATATATACCTCAACTAAACAACGAAAAAGCGTTGAACGCTAAACAAAAGATGGTCTACCTTGTTTCTCGGAAGCAATTGAGGTGTGTAGTTGCCCAGAGGAAATAGAAGTGACCAAGTGGTCTCGAGGCTACGCTGTTAAGGTTTGCAATCCGTTGTGGGGAAATGTCTGTGCTGCCTGTGTAACACGGCCAAAGGGTGTTGTCCTGCAAACAGAGCCCTCGTCTTTCGACATTGTTTTTTTTTTTTGGCCAAACATTGTCACAAGCCGGTTGATGCAAGAAGCAGGTGCAATGGAAGGTCTTGCCCTGCGCGGTAGACAACAAAGGTAGAGAGCAACAGAGAAAAGGTGGGGGAGGGGGTTCAAGCAGAAAGAGTCGATTCGACAGGAAAAACCAATCCACAAAGGTGGAGGGGGTCGCCAACGTCCTTGTTAAACAGTACTGTTCTATCTGTTCCTGTATCTTTCATAAACTCAGGCGTGATAGAGCGCGCAATATTTGCCGAGGATCGTCCACGCTATCCGAGCCAGTGGTTGGTATTGATGCGGCAGCTGCAGATACTGACGTTGGTACCGATTTTAGTGTCGAGCCCGAACCCGAGCCCGATACTCCTCTGCCCAATGCTGTCGACGTCCCTGTTGCTGATGTCGCCAGCAAGAGGGGCATATCAAGTGGTGGTGGTCGTTGTCGTTCATCCAGAGTGATTGCAATCTGCTCCAGGACTTGATCTGTATACTGTCTGGCAATCTTGTCGAAGCGTGAGGCTGCGTATAGGGTATCTTGGAGGCTATCCACCTGTTGGAATGATCTCAGCATCAATACATGGACGAGATAAACGCATCTTTGAACATAAACAACCAATTAGCGCCACTGACCTCCTTTTCTAGAGTGCTCAACATCTCCTTCATCCATTTGTTATTATCCTTGGCCGGCGTGCTTGTACTGTTGGCTGCGTCTCGTGAGGTCCTCGGTGTTGACACTGCTTCCGTCCCATCCATGTGTCTACAGTGTTTCTCGAAGAGACTCCTCTCGTCTGCTGAGAGCAATTCAACATTGATGTTGTTCGCATAGGTCTCCGGTACAGTAATACCTTCATTGTCGGGTGGCAGTTTTGCTCCGGTATCCAGTAACGTGGCGTGAAACGTATTGAATGAGCTGATAATTCTTGTCCATTCCTCGTCCTCCTTTCGCAGTTTTGCTATTTGGGCTTCACATTCCTTCAGTTTGGACTGGTTCTCGACATTTTGATGATGAGGCTTCTTGGGTACAACTCGAATCGGTTCCGTGTCTACAGGCCGACTGTACCATGATACGTTGACGTTCCCAGCAATCAGCATTGCCAGAGCCTCTTCCTCAATGAGTTTTGCAACCTTGAGCGCGTTCTGAGAGTTGCTCCTTTGCGAATCAATACTCTTCCTCGCACACCATGCCATGAGTTGTTTCATTCGGACTGGAGGTGGGTTATCAGCTGCAATATGTCGAAAGAAGCTCTTTGGGTCGACGGACGGGTGTGGTAGCGCTATTGGATAAATTCCGGGAATATCACAGAATGAGCATGACAACACATATCGCGATAGTCCCGATTCTTCTAGGATCACGGCACAGACCACTTACCAGTAAAGCCATTGCCAATAGATGACGCCCGCTTCCCGCGCATATTGAAACTAGACCGCCTGCTTGCGCTCCTCAGATCCTTGTTACGTTGGATGGTAGGTGTTTCCCTCATAGGAATCGTCACGACGGATTCCTGGTTCCTCACTGGGGTATGTTGAGGCTGTTGGTGTTGCCGATGTTGTTGGCTTGGTGCTGATTTAGGTTGTCTAGCATTCTGTGCCCTGACAGCTGCTACCCGTTTGTCGATCGCGCCATCTCGCGAAGGAGTCCCCTCCGGTGTTGGTGGACGGTTAAGTGCGGGGAAGTGCGAGGCTCCTGCGTCATTGAAACTGTGAGCTGATACTCCGGGTTTCGCTAAAAGTGTTGTTGAGGACTTGGGTTGTGAACCTGTAGTCTTCTTCCTGGTGAAAACGAAACCGCGGTCTTCCTCTGTAACTGAGCAAATACAAGTGCCATAACGGCAACAAGAATGTTAGACATGATATTCTGACGATATCCCTGTGGTTCTTATGATGATTCAAGATAACCATAACAGCGTACAGTGTTTTACTCGCTTCTAAAAGATGAACGTGGCGAGTAGAGTTGGTTAGTGGCGAGAGCCTCCACGTCCTCGAGATGGATAACAAGGCCATTGTACCCTTGGACATACCAGTTCTGACAGCTCTGTCCTCCAACTCTCCTGCTCTTCCGTGTGTCTAGTTGAAGGAGCCGCTGCTGCCTGTTGACGACTTGATCGACTGGCCTTTGACTTGGATGAGCGCTCGTTTGGTGGGGGTACTCGGCTGGTGTGAGAATAATCAAAGTCCGAGTCTAGTTCCTCGTCGCTCCTGTCTGCGTTCTTCCTCTTCTTGGCCCTAATAATGGTGGTAGTCTTTGCGGAGCTGGTGGTGGTCGCCCTGGTGTTGTGCCTGGGGGGCATGGTATTCAGGATCGTACCGAGGACGTGACTGGTGGAGGAGAGAGAGAAGGGGTATTCCGCGTGAGATGAAAAAAAACTTGTACGGGGTTGAGTACGTGAAGTGATCCAACTGGACGCGTCAAACCATACTTTGCCGAGACGTGATGAGCGTGGGTGTTGCGAGGGGGCACAAGGAGTCGAGAGTGAATGGCTCAAAGGAAAGAGTGGAGCTTTTTTGCCCAACGCACAAAAAACAACTCGCTCTCACCTCAGGTGACGTTATGGGAGTGGCACGGGATCGTGAGGACTTGTCGCTCTTCAGAGTTCAGACAAACCAGTGCTTTTTATTCCTGGCGACTTTCTCATTCCAACTCTGCTTCCCCTCTCACGCTCACTCTCACTTTCACTCCCACCACTTTCACGTCGCCAGCTGGCAGCCCGTCGTCGTTGCCATCCTCTTTACCATGTCCCTCAACCAGTTCGCGTATGAGGATCCTCGCCCAGGCGAGTGCCTTGCCGACCACAACAGCTTTAACCTGGCTCTCTCTATCTTCATTCTCGTCGGCATGTTCGTCTCATACCTACCCCAAGTAAGCAAGCAACCACATTGTCGAATTCTCCAGTGACTTCTACAGCCTTTTGTCGACTGTTTGTTCTAGGCCCTGCGCCTTGCTTTCATCAATGGACCTGAACTGAACCTAGCTGTCGCATTGGTTCCGTAGCACTTTCGTATCATCCACCAGGGTACGAGTGAGGGTATCAGTCCCTATTTCCTCCTCCTAGGCACTGTCTCGGCCAGCTCCACCTTTCTCAACATTGTCATCCTTCAATGGAAGGTGATTATGTGCTGTAAAGCCCTCGTAAGTGCCGCCTCAGACTTTAGCCTTTAGTTCATCAAATGTAAGGTTCCGCCTCCTAAACGAGCTTGCGTATCATTCATAGGAACTTGGACAATGTCTGGAGTCCACACTTGGAATCGCGCAGCTTGGTGTCCAGTTTGTGATGTTTAGTCTTGTGTAAGTTTCTTTTTTTGTAGTAGATGGTGGATGGCCATGAGAGATGGAGGACGAGTATCTCACCATCTCACCCCGTTACAAAATAGTTTTGTCCTCTATCTCATCTACTATCCGGCACATAAGATTGATGTTGAGCGATCTCAGCAGCACGTCCGTCACTACTCGTTTTTGCCTGCTCGCACGGAAGAATGGACCATTTCATTGCTGATCGCACGCGTGGTGACACTGCATTTGGTCATCTGTACATTGGTCACGGTCGCTATGTTGGCCTTTGTAGGTGGCCCTGACCACCAAGCGACTTCATCGTGGGCTGCTTTCCTTGGTATCACGAGTGTTATCCTGGCAACCATTCAATATGTACCCCAGATCCACCGAACATACAAGCGCAAGGTAATGTGTAGCTCGTATATCTGTTCTGGACTCCATTGGGTAGTAGAAGGCATTAGGGAAACAGAATGTTAACAGCGAACCGTTTGGTGTAACTAGTCTGTTGGAGCTTTGAGCATTCCCATGATGATGATGCAGACACCAGGAGCAGCATTGTTGACATTGAATTTGGCGCTTCGACCCGGCACCAACTGGACAACTTGGATCGTGTATGCAGTGACAGGATGTCTCCAGGGTACATTGCTCGTCATGTGCATCTACTATCACTACAGGGCCAAGAGCGAAGGCCACAGCGACTTTGACACTGCCGAAACAGAGCCCTTGTTGGCGGACAATGGAGTGCCCAAGACGCGTGGTTACAGCGGACAGAACAATCGCAATCAACCCTCAGGAACATCCTCGACATCGCACTCGAACGCGTGAGCTTCATTGGTAGATACCCTTAACAAATCCTCTGTCATAAAGACTTTCGGCTCGCTTTTATTGCCACCATTTCAACGAGAGAACTCCTGTCTCTTCCTGTTTCTTCGCAATCTACCTTGACAAAGGATATCCATGAAGTTTTCGCCCTCGTCTGCAGTCAATAGATATGTGGCTCTGCGGCAGCGGGATAGGCCAGCTACACCTTCGCCTTCGCCTTCGCTATCGGCTTCACGTCAGTCCTCTCTCGACTCGGCTCAATCTCATACAATAAAGAGGCAGAGGCATGGACCAACAAGTGATCCAGCGCCAAAGCCATCCTGTTCGGACGATATACGGCAACAGACTAGTATCCATATTCAAGGGGGCCAGCAACATGAAATCCAAAATCACGTTCAGCGACAGAGCCTTGTTAACGCAAGACCAAGCGCTCCTTCATCGCCGATACACGCTTCTGAAGCTTCCTCACCTGCGGTTGTTCGACCCTATGATCCCTTGCCGGCACCTAGTCAGGAGATCCATCGGTATATCGTGTCGACCCGGTTACTTCAGAATACAGCCATTGTCCGCGCGCTACTCGATCCGGAATGCGGTCGTTCCCAGCTTGTGGAGAGGGATGTCGATTATCTGCGGGTAAATGCCATCGTCCCGTCCAACAGAAAAAAAAAAAAGAAAGTTAGTCTAGCTCACCATGCATGGAACCATCACATCAAACTAAGGTTTTGCCACCAATTTCATATCAGCTAATCTAGGGGTGGTTGCCAAGGACAATGCAGGAAAGAGCCGAGGTTCGCGTGGAGGCAGACATCATCCTAGATGAGAAAAACGCTGTTATCTTCTATCCGCTTTGTGATATCGGTCAAGGAACTGCACAGGATCCAAATAGTGGACTGAGTGAACTTATAGCAACAGTGGCGAGGATAGGTCCACGATACAGAGTGGTTTGGCTCATCTTTGAAGAGTATAGCTGGCACCGGGCAAGTGACACGCGCCCAAGACAATTCGCCATGGAGAACTCCTTTGGTCCAATTCCTGTTCAGTCTCAACATCAAGGCAGCTTTGCTACAGGAGCAGGTGCGAGGAGTAGCCTTGCTGCAGCTGCAATATCAACAACCCATGCTGCCAATGTTGCTTCTAGTCAACACCGCGTCTCCACCCTACGGCTGGATCCATACCCAGGGCCCGTAATGGGCCAATTGAACAAGTTCATGGCCTGGAGACTAACTTCAGGTGATCAGCGTGCATGGTTATCAAATCTAAGTCATGGAACGCCTTCTAGCAATGAACAACCCAAGGATCCTTTCACCTTTGTTCTCGGAAGAGTGAGCGAATTGAAGTTCGAGACACGAGTTCTCTTCGCGTCCGATGAGCGTTGTGCAGCATGGATGACTCATGCTATTGGAGAAGCAATCGTGGCTCGAATCGATAGTGATGTTCAAGCAAAGGTTCGGAGGGACGAGGATGGATGGCAAAGTAGGGAGGAATGGACTTGGCGAGACTGGCTTAACGAACAGGACAGCACGGTAAAGTGATGAACAAGACAAGGGCCATCTGCCGTCATTGGCATTGCACGTTATTCTGACCCAATTACTCTTCTTTCTTTCTCTCAATCACATTCAGCACGAACGTTTCTTAGCTTCTTTCGGGTTATTCAATCCCTTCTCAATCCAATTGATCTTGTCCCTGTGCTCACTCAAGGAGTTTATGGCCATGGAACACAAACAACGCATCGCGATTGTTGGCAAGTTTATCGACAGCAAGATCTTAGTAAGAGGCCTTATGTTTTCTTTTTTATGCCCTGGATGTGAGAAAGAAAAAACATCGTCATTTTCTGTCGCTTACAGTTGATTCGTCTGGTGCGAATGTCCCTCTTGGTTTCTCTTATTCCCTCGTATCGTTAGGCCATCTTCGACAGGGTTATTTCCATGACATTTGACTAGTGAAAGAGGAGGAGTACGATCAGGAAATCATTCAAGTGGAATGGGGAACATTGAAACGGAAAGGGAACAAAGAAACAACGAAAAAAAAGAAAGGTGTCATGTCTCCATGTCTGTTTGGCTCTGGGCTTCCTGAAAGCCGAGACAGGTGGCAATGAAAGAAAAAAAAAAACGAGAAGGAAGATGTGTGTGAGTGTGTGTGTGTGCAAGACACGTCGGTGTAGCGAGATGGGGCTGCATTTAAGTATCCGTCAGTGAACTGTGGATCATCTTTTTGATCTGTAGGACCACATTGTCTGTGGGAACGACGGAGCTCCACATGTCGATATCGGCGCTCGAGATCACCAACAGGCCATCCACAGTGGACACACCCTCCGATGGCCATATGGCCGCACAGGTTGTTGCCTATAGGATTTAGGGTGATCGTCTTGTTTTTGTTAGCCAAGTATCGGATGTGGGATTCGCTGGAGTAACCACACACTTGGTGAATCTTTGAGGGCTTTGTTGTCACCTGCCAATATGTCTCGCAGGCACCATCGCCCACTTACAGGACAGGACGGAGGATGGGACAGAGATGGTACGGAGTTTGCGGAAGATCCAAAAAACAGGCACTGCCGCGATGTGGGATCACGACTGAACCTTAAAAAATCTGGCGAAGCCCTTGGTATACATGCATGGGGATGGACCATCGCTTTCATGGTGGCAAGCGCCCTTTTGTTGTCTTGTCCAGAATGACAAAAAAGGGGGCGTGTGTGGTGGAGGGTGAATGTGTTTGCTGATATGGACAGAGTGTACAGCAAACGAACGTGGTCAACGATCATCGTCATGATCCACTGCTTGCAAGGAGTGATCCCGGTAAAAGCTACACTCTGACATCGGTTGCACATACCTCGAACACGCGATTCATCACTTAGGAGCCACTGCATCAGTCATTCATCAGGAAACGCTTCATAACGTCTCGACAAGGTTCCCTACCCCCCTTTTTCTCCTCTGCCTCGAGATCAGTCGCCGAAAAGGATCGTCATCGTTTGTCCCACGATGTGCCATTGGGAGGTATTGTCGACCCCTATTCCCGGTTGTCGCTTGACATGTCAGCCAGTGCATGGCAGTCGTGATTTGAGTTGGTTTGATCTGCTGGGTGGGGAGTGGAGGTGTGTATGATAGCACCCCTCCCCTCTCCCCCAAAGCGGCGCAATGACGCATGCTTCTGCTTGGACATCTACTCAGAGGGACGCCGTCGAATCCTTGAGAGATTGATCGCCCCATCGTCACAGCAGTGTGGACTCCAAAGCCCAAAGAGAAGAGAGAGGGAGGGGAACCCAAAAAGTCAGCTTTTCCACCCGCTCTTTTGGGCGATGCAGTTGTGCTATTTTTTTTTTTGCTACTGTGTTTCACTGCGCACACTGGTGCCTGTGCTGGCGCGGGTGGGGGCAAACCTTGTTGGACGCTCGGGCTATGCAGCATGCATGCCAGGGCATGGGAACATTGCGACGTGGAACAGGGTAGACCGGGGGCATCGGAGAGGACGAGAGGCGGAGAGAGAGGATACTGATGGGCCTACGCCGCGTTTGATCGTTCGACATTCGACTCAGTGATGGTAATACTGCGACCAGTTCGCCTTGCGTATTTTTAGGGCGGACAGGGTGTGCCATGTGCTGCATTTTTTTTTTTTTTTTTGTTGCGACAGTGCAAAACAGCACAGGGGCAGTGTCAGCATACACAATGTGTGAAATGTTTGGATCGTGCCTGGCGGCACATTATCACCGCCATTTGGGCTATATTCGCCGTATATATTGTGCACGCGTGCGCCTTGGCTCATCTCCTCCCACTCTTTTTCTTCCTTTCTTTCCCTTTCACTCTCCCTCTCCCTCACCACTTCTGTTTCTACAGAACTCGTTTCCCCCTCCCCCTCCCCCCCATCCTTTCCTAGGTTGGGGATATACAAAGTTTTTCTCTATGAGCACACATCATCCAGAACAGATGCATCGGCCTGCTGGCGACCCTGGTCGTCCAGGTCCAGCATCGAGCCTCCCCTCTACTCCTCTCGGATCCCACTTTGACGACGAACCTCCCGAGATCGAAAGCAAACGCAAAAAGAAGAAGAATAAGCGGAAGCGCAAACGCAAACCAAAGACCTCCTCAACACGCTCCTCTTCCTACACAGAACCGACCATGACCATTCCTGAAACTTCCTTAGAACCGCATCCAACTAATTCGTCCATCGATCCGTCAACCCTCACCGCCCCTCCACCAATTCTCCCTACCCCATCCTTGGGCGTCACAGCGCCCCCCCTGATGCCTACAGGGTCCATCCTCCCATCCGCTTCCATTCCTTTTCCTACCTCCCTCTCAACAGACACCCTCTTTCCTCCCCCAACATTAATGCCTACACCGTCGCCGTCCGGGCCAGATAACAATGCCAAGATGTCAGGATCGTCTTCATCGTCTGTCGCCACCATTGTCGGTGCAATTGTCGGTTCACTGGCGTTCTTGGCGCTTCTGGCCTTGTTCGCCTTTAGGTATCGGCAAAAACAACGTTCAAAGCTGGATTACGCTGGGCTAGGACATGGAGCCGAAGCAGGAAAAGCTGAAGTGGATGAGATTGATGTCATGCCAAGGACTGCCTTTAGACATGAATCCTTTATGGCTTTGGTCAAGGATGCTGCCAAGGGTTTCTATGTTCCTGAAATGGATACCGAGGCGGGCGGCGGTGGCGGTGGCGTTGATGGTCATCATGGACAGCCAGGGTCTAGTTCGGCTGCAGGTGCTACAACAGCAGCAGCAGCAGGAGCAGGAGCAGGAGCAGGAGCAGGAGCAGCAGGCGTTGGAGGATCTGGATCTGCGTCAAGAGCAGGAGGATCAGGCACTTCAGGAGGTGATTTTGCTTCACGGCATCCCAGTCGATCTGGTAGCAGTGGTCGAAGCCTTCAGTACTTGGACACGAATACTGCCTCGCCTTCGTCTCCTGCTCCAGCACACGCACGGCCCGGATACCAGGGCTTTGACATTGAATAGCATCATGAGTCCTATCCAGTCTGACGGTGCAATTGTAAATATATAGCGGAAAGTTTTGTCGATTGAATTGCTCTCAAATCAATCGATCATTTATTGGGTCACACCGGGGTTTTTTTGTTCTGAGGGAGGCTGTGGGGAGGGCCCACCTGTATGTCATTTGCAAATCAACGTCTGAACCCCTTTCATTTTGTTCCTTGGTAAATTCTTGAATTGTTTGATGAAAGGCTTGCTCATGTTGTGTTGCGTTGCGTAGTTAACTGATTAGCTGGGAGAGAGGTCTAGAGGTCTAAGCCATAACTGCGATCATGCCAGGCCCAGAGGAAAGAGAGAGAGAGAGAGAGAAAGAAGAGGAAAAAACCACGATTCAGTGCCAAGGGAGGGTGTGTGCGTGGAAGGGGGGAAAAAGGAAGGAAGCGCCATGGTCGGTTTATTTTTTGGAGAACCAGAATCCAAGGGCAAAGGCGGTCAGTACTGCGAGTCCAGCTCCAGCGTACACTCCCACAGAACCAGTACCAGCACCACCAGCCTTCGCGACCCCACGACGGTGACGTCTCTTCTTCTTGATGGAGGGCGATGATGGTGCTGATTGTGGGGAAGAAGAAGAAGAAGAAGACGACAGTCGTACGTACCCGAACGCGCGCTTGATCTCATTCCAATAGTAGTTGCTCCAGTTCTGACGGGTAGTATCCTGCTCTCCAATTGGCACACCTTCCTGCTTGAACTTGATCACTGTCGAGTTTGAGTTTTGAGAAAGCTCCATGGTCACAGTAGAATAATGACCTAGGCGGAGAAATGAGAAGAAGAAGGAGGGTCAGACAAAAAGGCGGGTTCTTTGCAGTTTGGAAACAAGCAAAGAAGTCCCTTTTTTTTTCCTTGGTGACCATACCTGTCACCCAGGTGCCCAGACGCCAGCTC
>Ga0247824_10002082_pt1 | contig 11148 bp, 15 predicted proteins | sample 13C_PalmiticAcid_FD_194412 | JGI IMG/M metagenome (GOLD analysis project Ga0247824, IMG submission 194412) | Soil microbial communities from agricultural site in Penn Yan, New York, United States - 13C_PalmiticAcid_Day48 | ecosystem: Environmental > Terrestrial > Soil > Agricultural land...
GGGGCGAGCGGGCGCTCGAGGGGGGAATCGACCTCGTCGTGCTCCGAGGCACTGGGGTCGTAGTGCGCGGCCGTGTAGGGAGACTGGGGCTGGGAGTGGGCGGCGGCCGCGAGGTCCAGGGTCTTTTGCTGGACCGCCATGTGGGACGGCGCGGTGCGCGGGCGGTCGTCGACGCTAAGGCGCTCAGCGAAGGAGGGCGCCGCGGCGGGCAGCGCAGGGATGGAGGGCATCGGTTCAAGGCCTGGGATGGTTAGCAAAGGTCGAGTGTCAAAAATAGCTGGCAACGTACCCCGCATGTCGTAGGCGGTCGACGGGCGGCTGCCCATGTAGATGCTCTGCCGCTCAACCACCGAGTTGATCTCGGCCTGCAGCCGCTCCTTCTCGAGGATCGCGCTGGCGATGCGCTCGACGATCCGGGCCGTCGGCATCGTGGACGCGCGCGCTCTCGACTTGGGCGGGATCCTCGGCGGGCTCAGGCTGGCGTCCGACATGCCGGACCCGTGCCGGGCGTGCTTGCGCGGGATGTGGAACGACATGGTCGAGTAGCTGCGGTCGTTGGTGAGCGTCGTGCCGCTGCTGGCGTCCCATCGTGAGCTGCTCGCCGTGTAGGCGCGCGGGGGTGGCGCGATGCCGCACTCGATGTGCGGGAGGATGGGCGAGAGCCGGTTTTGCGGTTGGTAGATGCTCAGCTCGATGGGGCGGAACGAGCGCGGGCGCGGGCGGGACGCCGGCGGGAACATCTGGAACGACTCGGACTGCACGTGGCGGAAGTCGGTCGGTCCTGATATCTGCAGCCGGCGGACTGACGATGACGATCTCGCGAACCAGTTCTTCCTCACGGAGCTGCCCCGGCTTGTTGTCCTGCGCAGCCGGGTCTTCTCCCTCTCCCGCTCCAGCGTCCTCTCATACGTCCTCCCGTTCGACCATAACGGCTCTGCCGACGGCCGGGGGATGGCGGCGGGCTGGTCCCGCAGGACGACGATGTTCCTCTCCGACACGAACCCAAGACCCGACTCGCTCGGCCGATGCTTCTCGCGGGGACCGCAACATGACGCAAAGGAACTAAACCAAGAAGAAAATGTGCCTGACAACATGCTGGCGGTGTTCACGCAGCCACTGAAGGTAAAGAGACGGCCTCATGCCATGCGTGTGAAAGAAACGAAGGACGTCCAGCGACCAACACTCAAGGACAAAGAAAGGGCACAAAGCACATGCTGAAGGGAGCGAGGGACGCGGCGGCGCGGGCGGGCCAGCCATCTTTACATAACATCGCTGCTGCCCGATGTGAGTGTTGCAGACTTGCAGTCCGGCTGAGCAGTCTGACGGGGTGGTGTCCAGCGGCCGGATGTGAGGTCACAGGGGGCGGCATCTGATAGGCTGGTGTGGCCCGTCAGAGGAACCAGTTGGCGCTTACAAAACCGGGGGAGGGTGATGTAGCGGGCAGCCGTCCACACCCGGCTTGGGGCGCCGACCAGTGAGAGCTCGTAAAAGGTGCCGCACTGCGTGGAATGTCTCACTCTTTTCTTGGACGGCGACCACCGCAGCGACCGCATTGCCACAGGTTTCTGTAAAGGGGGGTCTCGTGTCGGTCGAGATTGGCCGGGCCTGATGGAGCCGACCCCCGTATTTGGTAAATGACAGAACGAGATTCAGATCTGAGGGAGGCCGGGCGACGGGCGCTGCTATTCTTTCTTGAAACTAGCCTTACGGCACAGAGGTGGCCGTTCTTGGGGTCGAGCTGTCCGTCAGAGGCGTATCCCGGCCAAAGAAACGACCCCTGTTGACATGTTTCGATCTCGGTGGATGCTGGCCATCCGACCGGCGCATGCAAGGTACCGTTGTACCGACGGGTAGACGTTTCCTCAAAAGCCGGCCGTCGCTCGAGATTGGTTTGCGCAGGAGTTCGGGGATGAGCTGCAAGGGAGGCCCTCTCCAGTATCCCACGGGCCGCTGGCTGTCAGATGCTGCAGTGTGTGTGGAGCAAGCGAGAGGGCGACGATCCTCACGGCAATGCCCCGTCAGCCCAGCGCGTTGCAGGACAAACAGCGTCATTGCGCGAGATGTATCGACCAGCGCGTTTGTTGTGTTGAGGTTTACCCATGCGAGATTGGGAGCTGCTCAATCGCCAAATCCACTGGCTCGGAGCTTGCGGTGCTGAGACAGGCTGCCGAAACAGGCGTAGCGCACCACTGCAGCACACAAAACACGTTCAATCCCGCCGTCAAGCTTCATGGTGAAACGGCAGCGGTACCGCTCTTGAACTTGGGGGTTCGACCTCGATTTTTCGTCGCAGTGCTTGAAGAGGTTGATCTCTTGAGGGTGTCATGGTTTCTGCAAGCAGTTAGACGGCAGTGGCTGAGACTCACATGCAAATCAGCCCTGCGAGGAGCCCGCACCACAGCCACAAAGGTGTCTCGGAGCGGATTAATGCCTACCCCGCTGCATGGTTACGTAAGGCCGGCCCGCCGTTTGCGGCTCCAGCGCCAAGCTTTCCGGGGCCGGGGCACAGACCAAGCTGCAGCAAGGGTGTTCTGAGATACGTGTACGGATTCGTGCCGATTAAACTTTGAAGAGAGCAACCGCCCGCAACGAGCGACCTCGCCTCAACTCGCCCACGCGCACATTCGCTGAATTGCAGTGGCCACGTCGATTTTGACCGACCCGAACCACCGCGACAAGAATCTCTCGACAAACCGACCTCAACCTCCCCCCGGAGCAATGCAGGCTCCTCCTCCCCCCCAAGGCCCTCAGGGCCCCCAGGGCGGGCAGATGCCCATGATGCCCAGCCCAGAGCAGATCGCGGCCATGCAGCGCCAGCTTGCCATTGACGCTGAGAAGATGGGCATGTCGGTGCCGCAGTTCATTGGTGAGCTTGCAGTCGGACCGCCGTCGACCACAGCTAACCCGCCCAGAACACCTCAAGCGTCAAGCCGCCGAGCGGATGCAAGCACAGCAGCAGCAGGCACAGCAGGAAGGCCACGAAGGCCACCAACACCAACACCAGCACCAGCACCCCCACCCCCACCAGCACCAGCACCAGCAACAGCAAGGTCAGCCCCAGCCTATCGTGCCGGGGCCCCCCAACCCGGTCGCGCTGTCCCTCGCCAAGTTCCTCCGCGGCCAGCAGCTCAAGCCGCGCACATGCATCCTCAACGGCGAGCGCAAGGACATGTTTAGGGTAGGTCCACTTCTGCCTCGCGTCTGCCCACCAGAAACTAACGGGCCCAGGTCAAACGCGCTCTCCGCGCCCTCGAGTCCGACGCCTACAAGGCCGCGCGCAAGAAGAACCCCGCCCTGCCCGAGATCACCGACCGCGCCTCGCTCGAGAACGCCTTCAAGCTCCTCCCGCTGTCCATGCTCGCCCTGCGCGTCGTCAAGTCGGACCCCCACGAGGGCCACGACCACCCGCCCAAGAAGCAGTCGGGCAAGCGCGTCAAGGGCCTGTGGACCGTGCGCATCGAGCCGCAGCAGGAGGCCGGCGACGACATGTACTACGTCTGGCTGTGGGAGGGCAGCCAGGTCATGCGCAAGGTGTACGCCGCGCTGGCGCTCGCCGTCATTTTCGCGCTCGTGTGCTACCCGCTGTGGCCCGTCAAGCTGCGCCAGGGCGGCTATTACCTCAGCTGGGGTTTCCTGTGCTTCATGGGACTGTTCTTCGCTATGGCCATCTTTCGGGTTATTCTTTTCTGCATCACGTACTTTATCCTGTCTCCTGGCTTCTGGCTGTTCCCGAACCTCTGGGAGGACGTCTCGGTGGTGGACAGCTTCAAGCCCGTTTGGGCGTGGCACGAGGTAGGCGGCCCGTCTTCATTAACCCTTTTGTTTCGTGGCATCTGCTAACAGCATGCAGCCTGCTGGTGACAAGAAGAAGAAGAAAAAGTCCAAGAAGTCCTCGGCCTCGGCCAGCGCTGGCGCCACCTTCTCCGCCACGACCGGACAGCCTGCCCCTGCCACTGCGACCACGACGGCCACGGCCACCCAGATCGCGACAGGCCCGCAGCAGCGCAGCTACATGGCGCCGAGGGTCGAAGAGCTGGAGGACGACGAGTGATTGCGGGCGGTGGTGTCTGGCGTAGTGTTTGGGGTGTGGGTGTTGCTGCAGTCCTAGCGGGCAGCGTGTATGTTTACTTGCATTGTTGGTGTAGGGTGGTGGAGGAGCGGTCATAAAAGGCATGTCTGGTCATGAATCAACTTTGGTGTTCGCCTCAGGTCCTGGGGAAAGTGTGGATGATGTGCACCGCTTCTCAGGTCACCGCTGTCTGCTTTCGTGACTCAGCCTCCCCCTGTCCGTCACTTTTGACATGCAGCCTCAAGTTCATTGAACAGACCATCTCACATGAAGTCAGGTTGCCCAGTCAAACCCGAACAACGTCTTTGATCGACGAGCCTGCGGTCACGAGGCTTGGAATTCGCTTGCCCCTGAGCAAGAGCGGTCATTAGGGAGCGGCGAAAGGCCTCGCTCATGACCTGGTACGTGCAAAGATGCGCCGAGTGCGATTGCAGACTGACATCGCCATTTTGCACGTCCAGTTCAAACGTCAAGGCGCCAATCTGACCGTCTGTCTTCGACGTCGCTCAGATGACTGGTCGACAGATTTTGGTTGTTGGTTGGTCCTTGGCAGGCCTTTGTTAACCTGCTCGAACGTGTTTTCGTGGAGGGCACCCGCCACGATCTCGTTCGCGTTTCCGAGGGCACTCGCCATGATCTCGTTCACGCCCCCCCTGAAGACCCTTCAGAAAATGGCACATGCCGTAGATTTGCTGGGAATTTGTGACCTGATGGGCATCTAGTTAAATGGCTCACTCCCACCAGCCTTGTGTTCTACCACTGCCACCATCCAACGGACCTTGACATCAATCCAGGGTGTGCCAACGACGATCTGTGTCTCGCCGCTCTCACACACCGTCCGAAGCCCAAACCATCGTCCACACTGGGCCTCCCTCAACTCCCAGTTGGGCTCCATCAACAAACTCTATCCAGCAGCCATGTGCTACGTCACTCGGATTTTCTACCCATGTGGCTGTGGCCAGACAGCTGCGTTCACGGAATGGTGCCGGACCATGACCCTACGGAACCGAGACATGGCCCCCGGGGCCCAACCTTCGTACCAGTGCAGAAACGTCAAGGACAGGGACGAGACAGGCAACCTGCTCTGCAGCATTTGCCAGAGGTATTGGTTGGACGTCATGGAAAAGTCCTGGAGTAGCAAGTGGTTGTGGTTGAGCGCATGTGCGTTCATCACGTCGGATTCGATGGAACATTCGGTGTGGGACTTCGTCCGATCAGATTATGATGCTCAATACATTGACGCTCAGGCGTCAATGATGGCGGCCACGGAGCAGGGAAACAGAAACATTTACGAAGAGTTTCCGGGGTGGTCAAGCCGGTTGATGGAACAGGCGGCGGTGGAGCTGGAAGGGCTATTTGGGAGGAATCTGGTGGCATCCTTAGCGCTCATGGTCAATCCCCCAAGCATGGATGGCTGAACTCAGCACAACCGAATTGTTGATGCAAACACATGCACGGCAATCTTGTTTTGATTTCTTAGTAGTAATCCGTAGGAAAACAGTATCCTTTGATACCCTTAACCTCGACTGTCCAGATGAAAGGGGTCAGACGAAAGGGGCCAGTCTGTAGCGTTTCTTGTAGTCGAGAGTTGAAGAACCGAAAGTTGAATCCTGTGTGGTGCCTTCTTAGAGAGCCCCGTTGTCGGTCACGTATGCCTCGTGGCTGCAAAACAAAAAACCTCCACGCCGTGGACTGAATGCTCCCAGTCTGGCTATCTCGACTCGGCTGACCTGATCAGCGCTCATATCCTCCCAGTCTTTGTCACAATGCAAGACTCCTCGAGCCATTCTGAGCCGCCTTCGCACCTCAGATCTGTTTAGCCCAAACATCAGACCAAACCGGCCCCAGTGCCAGCCCCTCGCCCCCCCGCAGTGGTGCACCTTCCTGCCCACGCTAGATATAGAAGTTCCAACATTCCCCATTTCACCGGCTCTCCCCAAAGGGCCAATGGCGCAATGGGGAGAGTCCGGCCCGACGGCCAGCAACGCTCGGATTGCACCTCTCACTCAAGAGGGGTCACCAGTTCGAGTGCGAAGTAAAACACCTTTCGAGGGTTTTCGTAGCCGGCTACCCGATCCCGGAACCGAGGGGGAGGTTAGCCGGTAAGCTTTTTGTATTTTCTTCTTCCTTGTTTTTCATTGTATTTTTATTCCTTTGTCCTTCTTTCTGCCTTTCTTTCCTTTCCTGCTTTTTCGTCTTTTGCCATCTTTATTTTCTCTTCTTCTCCCCAATGTTGTCCAGCGGCAAAGGAAAACATCCTTGACAAAGTCGAACCAAAAAAGAACCCCCAACCCAATTGCGAGAATGTCTCAACTACAGGTCCAAAGCAGAGAGTATACAGGTGCAACACCCTCCATCGTGGATGGCTGGACCGACGGAAGACGGATGGAAGCAAACGCGGACCGCCATCAAAAAGGGGGCTAAGAAACCGCAGGGCAAGATTATGGATCAAGGTGACAAAAAACGGACTCGGCATCGAGGATCAAAAGCTTTATGAGACAAGACACCGTGAATCGTAAGGGCCATTGACCCTTACGTGGTGGTTTGGATGTGTATGGGTATCTGTAGTGGTCGATGGCCATCGGGTCGACAATACCAAAGAGAGGTTCCGCTCTTTCTACTCAGAGGACAGTTCAGATACCAGCCAAATTTCTACACATTGCCGCTCCCACTACGTATAGAGCTCATCAGTCAGGCTATTCAGCGCCAACCCATCCTCGGCAATGTCATCCACATCAATCAAGAACTGCAGCGGCATCTCGACCAGATTCCCCCTGACCCCGGCCAGCCAGCCCTTCAGCTCGTCCACGCCCCCGGGAAATTCCTCGCGCACCACATGGCCATAGTCCACCTTGCCCGCCTTGTACCCCGCCGCCGCTTGCTCCGCCGTCTCGCCGGGGATGACAAAGTGCTTCGAGAAGAAGCGGTCATAGTCCTCCCACGTGCGCACCTTGTCGTCGGGCACGGGATGGAAGGCCCGGCTAAAGATCTCGGTGTTCCGCCTCGCCGTGCCCCGCCAGAGATCGAGGAAGTTCCTGCTCAGCGGGTCCTGCACTGCCATGTCCGCGGACGAGCCCCAGTCGTAGTCATTGGCGTGATCGTGGGAGACGGGGGTCCAGTTGCGGTTTACCGCGTCGGGGGCCTGGTGGGCGAGCAGGCCGAGATGTTTGCGGTAGAGCTGGCGGCGCAGCGACGTCGCGAATGCGGAAGCGGTGTAAGGGCGCCCGCCCATGTAGCTCGACACTGGGGTGGGATCCTCGATGATGACGGCGATCTCGCTGTCGTGGTTGCCTAGCTGGGACCGGTCGTTGAGGTTGGCTGAGCCGCAGATGACGAGCTGATCGTCGGCGATGAGCACCTTGCTGTGGATGTACAGCTGCTCCGACACGAACGCGTTGAACTCGTCCTCGGAGGTGCCGGTCCAAGGAACGCTGCGGAGGTCCGGCCCGTTGTGCATGTAGCAGGCCGCGACAGAATTCCAGGTCTGGTCAGAGAGGTGGCTCGCGGCCTCTTGGTAGCGGCGATATTGGCTGCCGCCGTGGCTGCCGTAGTCATCTCGCCGGCCATACTCCTCGCGCCGGCCGTAATCACCCCCACGACCATACTCCTCGCGCCGGCCATAGCCGTCGCCGTGGCGATCATCACGGCCATACTCGCCACGCCGATGCTGATCACGCTCGTAGTCGTACCCCTCGTAGCGCTGATCGTACTCGCGCCGCGCCTCCTCGTAGCGAACCCCACTCTCTTGCTCGGCGCGGCCCATGATGGCGCTGGTGTTGATGCGGTCGTAGCTGCGCAGGTTGTAGAAGTTGATGTACCGGTGGGGATCCTGGACGCCCGCGTTCCGCAGAGCCTCGATGATGCTGCTCCCGCCGCGGTTGATCGAGTTGTACTGGAACTCCATGATGGCGCGGGTCCCGAGGGCGCCTTCTGACTTGAGGTCTCCCGCAAAGGCGGGCACGGCAGGCATCATGATAACAATCTGAAACTCTTCGCCGGCCTGGTGGGCGCGGACGATGCGGTCGACGATGGCCCGGCCGATCTTGTTGTTGACGGGCTTCTGCTTGTCGGATGTCGCGGTGATGAAGAACTGCAGCGGTCAGCGACTGCTCTGGCGCTGCGGCAAGTGACAAACCTGGTTCTCAATGTAGACAAAGTGGCGAGCGTTCTTGATGGCCTCGATGTAGGCGTTGGCGATCGAGTGCTCGGTGCTGACGCCCAGCGACCATTGGCAGCAACTGTTCAATTAGCGCGGCCCCTGGGACCAAGATGAGCACACGTACCTCCTAGCCAACTGGATATGGGCGCCCTCGTTCTGCTGTGGCCTGTGGGGCGCCTCCTCCTCATCTCCCAGGAAGCGGTGCATGTGCCGCGAGAACCGGTTCTGCAAGCCCCCAAAGTACTCCTCGCCGTCGCCCAGGAGGTGGTGCGCAGCACGCCGGTGAGAGTGCGGCGCCTCAAGCGACCGGTACTTGCCGATATCCCGAGTGGTGTACTTTTTGTCGAAGATAAAGTTCCTGGTACGGGTTAGAACGCCCTTGAAGACGGTGAGGCCTGCTTACCATCGCTGGGTGAAGTGGATCGCCAGGCTGTCCAGGATCGGGCCGGAAAGGCTGATGCTGATGTCTGACCAGCCCATTCGAGAACTCTTGGTACGGTCGACTGTGTCTGTCAGCATGAGGAAACGACTTAGGCCTCGACAAACCCACGTTTGTTGTTCTCCCACTTATCGACATCCTCGAAATCGTAGATCCTCGCATTGTTGTAGTCCTGGCCCGGAAACACGATGTCGTCAATGTTGCCAGGATGCGCGTCCGCAATAGGATGGCCTGTCTTGTCAGCGTGGTTCTTCCGTGAATACGGAAGACATACTGTTGGTGTCATATCTCCCAAAACCTGTAGCTGTTAGCGTGGGTCTGCCTGCGAGACAACAATCGACCTACACATGTCTAGACCGCCCATGAAGGCCACCTTGCCATCGACAAGACAGAGCTTCTCATGGTGGGCCCAGTAGAGCACGTGGTCCTCAGCGGTGCCGTAGAGACTCTTGAGAGCATCCTCGGACGCTCTCGCAAGGTCAAACGTCTTCAGACTGAAGTTCTGCAGACCGGTGTGGAGGTCCTGGAGGCCCGAGACAAAGCTATTGCCGCTTAGGTGGTGGTCGGGATACCGGAAGACCTTGATGTTGGGATGGAGGGCTTCAAGGGCATGCTTGGTGTGCTGCGTCTGTCAGCGCCGCGCGTGACCAAACCGTCGAGTACCTTACAATCGAGTTCACTGTCTTTGTCAGTCTTGCCTCTTCACACACTACGGGCCCACTCACACGTCAAGGCCTGAGGGACCTCCTTGTACACAATCACATTGATCTGCACACCGCGCTCAGCAGCGGCTTTGAGCATGTAGTCCAGGCGGTAGCGGGCATTGCGGGCAGGGGGGCGACGGAGGTAGAGTTCGGGACTGCCGGGGGGTCAACACCACTTCGGCTTCTCGCGGGAAGGACGATTACCTCAACCACCAGTCCAGGATGTAGATGTACTCGCGAGCCTCTGGGCCGGGGTTAGAGCGTGGCCGCAGACGTCAAGTTAAGGTCTGTGGGCATACCTTCTAGGGCCATAGACACGGCCCAGAAATACGAAGCTCCATCGACATACCACTTCGCATGTCCCGAGCTCTGAGGAGCGAATGAGCAGTAGCGGTTGGTGCCATACTCGGCGTGGGAGTGGTCCTCGTGACATTCATGGCCGTCATGGGTATGCGAGTGCCTCTCCTCGCCGGGCAGGAGCTCCTCGATGCCCTGCTTGGCTTTCCGCAGCAGCTTGTGGAAATCCATGGCGGTCTCGGCGTGGGCGTGCGGTCGGAGTCGGGCTCGGCGCTGGCAACTGCGGGGCAGTTTGGGCGAGAAAACGGAATCCCGAGGACAGAGAGATTCGGCTTGTGAAACGGAGGGTAACGTGACGAGAAGACCGGGATAAATACTGGGAAGAGCGGCCTCCAAAAGCCCAATCCGGTAGTATCTCACCTGGCTAGCGTCGAGTTCAGACGAACACGCGGGTGCCTTGCAGCGTCATCCCAAGTGGCCGCTCAGCTGGTCGAAAGTCGGGAGCTGACTCCATCGCCATCAGCAGGAGCAGGCCAATGAGAAGACGCTGGGCTTGTGCGTCCTCCTCTTGTGGAGAGGCCGCACCCTGCCGCGTCCCGTCTGGGAATTGCGAAGAGCCATTCGCCAGTCGGACTCCATCCGATCAGGGTCCCTGGTGTCAGATAGGGCTGAGGGAATCCACCTCGGCAAAGCAGGGTCCAATTTCACTCGTCGCGTGGGGTTCGTGCTCAAGTCAATTCGATCACGACGGGAGCGCGGGTCCGGAATGCTGGGAGAAATAGTTGGCCGTGTCGACGTCCCGGCGACAACCGAAGCCTCCTCTGGTCTCTGGCGTCTGTCTGTTTCTCGCCGTGGCGTCCTGAACCATGGGACTCTTGGTGACGGACCGGCATCGCGTGCTGCGTCGAGCCGAGGGAACCTGCGCTTCGGTCGGCAAATCCGGATTGTCCCGCCCGTCACATCTGTTACATGGACACCTTTGGGAACGCCATTTCGTGGCGGGGGTGTCGGTGTGAAGGGGGGTGATGTGTGATGACGCTACATAGATCATGGGCAGAAAGAGCCAGGGTCAGTCCACGAGCTCGACGCAATTCTCTTGCCGCGGGTACCCCCGCACTAAATTGTTGTGGCGCCAGCTCCCGCGCAAGCCACGGCACCTGCTGCACTTGGCCGCGAGAACCCGGGAAAAGGCTCCATTCAGGCTTAAAACAGAAAGTCTTGCCTGGCGGTGCCTGGCGTTGGCATTTGAAGCTTCTGAGCTGCGATGCAGGACCAACAATTCTCTATTGGGTGTCTCCTGCAAATCAAGCCACCCTCCTGCAGTGCCGCTGCTCCATCGGCTTGCAACCCTGCAGACCGCGAAAAAAACGACCGGTGAGCGGTGATGCAAAGAGCTTGCATCCAACGCTGAGAAAAGGTACGGAACCACCTTCGTCTCTGGTCCATGTGCGACGGTGATGAAAGCCCCCATCCCCCATCC
>Ga0247824_10002084_pt1 | contig 11142 bp, 21 predicted proteins | sample 13C_PalmiticAcid_FD_194412 | JGI IMG/M metagenome (GOLD analysis project Ga0247824, IMG submission 194412) | Soil microbial communities from agricultural site in Penn Yan, New York, United States - 13C_PalmiticAcid_Day48 | ecosystem: Environmental > Terrestrial > Soil > Agricultural land...
GTGCGGGGGTTGCTGCTCCTGCTGTTGCGGGTGCGGAGGAGGAGCCAGGCCACCCTGGGTGACTTGGCCGGAGAGTATAGCCCCGATGACCGTGTTGTTCCCCGGGTTGCCAATCTGCGGCGGCGGTTGGGGTGGAGCGACGTGCTGGGGAGGCGGGTTCATGGGGCCCGGGGGACCTCCGCGGCTGTCTAGCTGGCGGCGCAACATGGCGATCTCCTCTTCATACCTGATGGAGCTCGTGTCAGGGCGGTGTACCCAGGGAGGGACATTGCACGTCGCGACTCACTTTTGCTTGAGGCCCATCTGGGCCTGTTCCATTTGGTAGACCTTCTCGCGGATCATTTGCATCTCCTGGACCTGGGCTTGGACTGCAGGGCAGATTGTTAGCGCCGCGATGATGATCGGGCCACGCGATGCCAAGGCCAGGGCCCGCCCATCGACGCATGACGCGACGGGCAGCGCGGGTTGCGGCGGGAAGAGGGCTTACTCTGATGGTCATAAGTCTCGGTCTGCCTGGCGTTGGATTCGAACTCGGCGCGGATCTGCTCGAGCAGCTCGTTCAGACGGCCGGCACCGCCGTTGGCCGGGGGGACACCCCCCATGCCCCGATGGCCCTGATACATCGACATGGTGGATGTCAAAATCCTCCGACAGTATCCCCCTCTTTGCGGTTCGCGACGAGATGATGATGCGGAAAGATAGGCGATGCAATGGCGATTGACGATGCGTCGGCGGACGAAAGGGCGGCCGGGCCGGCGATGATGGAAATTTTTCCCGATCAATCAACAGCTAGGCCGGAGGTGCAGCCTCCCCACGCGCGCGCGCAAAAACGCACTGGAGTTTGAGACGACGGCTTGGCGTGGAGCAGATGCACGTCACCGCGATTGCAGCTGCGGGCTGGGGACGAAAAGGCGGCGATGGAGATGGTCGTCGGCGAGGTTGTGCAAAGAGAGCGGTGATGTGCGCGATGGTGGTTTGGGAAAGATTGATGGTGTGTCAGGGACGGACAGAAAGTGCGTCGTAAGAGGAAAGACAAGGAAGGGGGCCCCCAGAAGCGGAGGGGGGCGGCTGATGAACTTGGGGGGAAGCGCAAGGCAATCCGCTTCGCCAAATCAATTCTCACAGAAAAAAAAGGTACATGGCCCGACGTGCGGCGGGCGCCACCCCAAGCATCCAAGTCACGGAGCTCTCAGCACGACAGGGACAGGGGTCAGATGCGGTTGCGGGTGGGGACAGCTAAGGCGTCTGCATAACAAGCGGATGCCCGGTGGGTCTCGGCCCGTGCGTTGCCAGGCTGTCTTAGCGCCGTTCTGGAAAGTGGAAAGGAGAAAGTGGGGGAGGAGTGGAGCCAGAACGAGCATGCAGCCCACCTGCAGGAAGCGGTGCAGCGGTGGAGCGACCCCAAAAGTGCTCACGTTTCGTTCATCAGTTTCCCGAGAGACGACCAACCACACACACCGACCCCGGCTTCCGTGGGCTGCCCTGGCTCGCCTGGCTCTCGAAAAATGCCGAGCTGCTTTTCCCAGCCCTCCACTGGCCCGCCGATTCCTCGCTGCCGATGAATTGTTTTTGATCGGATCAGCCCAGCAAAATCCAACCGGCACTAGCCCAGCCGGGTAGGTACAGGGCCAAGGTGCTCATCCGCACCGGAGCATCTCGACTTGCTCGCTACCTGACTTTGACTTTCGACGTTGCCTCAACTGTGGGGTTACCCTTACCCACACGACAGAAGGGTTAGGGTAGCCAACAGCCTTCTTCAGATGCGCTGCAAGGGCTTGCAGCCACAATTATCCGGCTTGTCACCCCCGGGTGGCCAACGTGTCTGGAGCAGGTGTGTGGCCTCGGCAAACCGAACCCAGCAGTCCCCCGCCCCGCGCTATCTCATCGCTCGCTTCGCCATGGCCAGACGCCCCGGGCGTGCAGGGCCACGGTCTGGGAGGTGTGGGGAAGAGGGATTACCCCTTTTGGTTCACCTGCAGCCCCTTATCCAGCTGGGCTGGTGTTTGGCACATGTGTGATGTGTGGGCTTGTGTTGGCCCAAGAGTGACGCAGTTGGGATGCGCAGTGCTCAGGGAGCCTGTCCCGCATCCTGTCGCAGCACCGCACCGGACTGATGTCAACATGCAAAAATGTCTCGGCGGCACTGAGATGGCTGGTTGGCGAGGGATCCCGCTGTGGTGCGGCCGGCTATGAGGAAACAACGTTGACGCTGCCAACGCATGAACGTTGCTTTGCTGCTGAGGGGTACTCAGAGTGTTTGTGTGCCCTCGGCGGAACTGCACCCGGTGCATCAAGCGTCTGAGTGGATACAAGTAGCCCGATGCTTCGTATCTCAAAAGACGAACGGCCGGGATTCCGTTCTGAGACCAGTGCGCAGCCAAGCTCACCGCCCTGTCCTGCTGCACGCTCGTCACGTCCGCAATCCTCAGTTTGTCAAGAGGCGTCAGGGACCTCTGCTGTCGCCAAGCAAGCACACGTTCCAGGCGAAAGCGTACAGGTCGGTAATGCAGCGTGGCACATTGTTGGCATACAGATTCTGCGAGATCTCTGTGCCCAGGGTTCGGATCTAATCTCATTCCCCGGAAATGGCAGGCACTCCAGCAGCGGATCCAGAAAGGGTTTGGGCAGCGAGCCGACTCGGCATGCAGATTCAACGGCCCGAACCAGGCTCTCGGCCCAGCCTGTCGAGGACGACACATAAAACCCAAATGACGTCCCCCAGAATAAAAATCGCATAATGTTTGGGGCTTGAGATCATTCTTGGAATCATCTAAGGTAATGTCACGGCACCCAAACGGCCATCGGATCATCTCAAAGGCCACCGCCCTGTTTTCCGTTGCACGCACCGTTGCTCAGCTGTCCCCCACCTCTCGATCAACCAACGACCGAACTGGACTCCGCTCAGGTGCCTCCACGCTGCATGTCAGCCTTGCAGAGTAAGCTCGGTAAGCCCCGAGTCCATCTGGAGTTCCAGACACCTCCAAATGCAAGGTTACCTTTGGCGGAATATTACGCGGGCATGCCCTGAGTCAAGCAATGCATGGAGGTGAGAGGCCAGAGGCTCGTGGAAGCAGTTCTGGTAGGGGCCTGGACGGGAGAGACCACCACTTCCCTGTCATACACAGCTGTCGGGACGGCCACCGATTCCCCGGAAATGCCAAGCTGGGGCTTACACCGCAAAAATAAGGCCATAACCGATGCCTGGCATCATCGCTGGAGGAACTTGCGGTGTCTTGCTGCCGAAGTGGAAACCATGTTGGGTCGTGGGGAGAGTGCTTTGTCACACACCACGTCGGCGTGTTTCATCTGATCCGGGACCGATTTGCCGCTAAACCTGATTGGGAGGCTGAAACATGTCTTGGGCTGGCCTGGAGAGGGTTCACCGAATCAACAACACCTCCCACGGAACTCCCCAGGAAACAACCTAAAGTGGCTCGCTTTTGTTGGGATCCTATTGAAGTTGACGCTTTGGGGGGACAACCATCGATGATCAAACAGAGCAGAACATTTCATACTTCCGAACTATTAGCCCAAAAGGTTTCATCTGAGAACTCGGCGCAGTGCCACAGATATCTACTCGGAAGTCATCACGGAGCTCAGGCTGGCTAGCTGTCCCTGACCGTGTCAACGGCCTCACCATAATGTCCGTGGGCCCAAGCTACTGAACCGAGAAAAGGAGCCGTGATGCGACCCTAGAAACCACCAATATCCCATCCGTCTTATTCCTTACCGCTTCTCACGTTCAGATTGATGCTGTAAATGACCATCAACGTGAGCAGGTTTCCCGTGTTCGACTTCGTTTTCCCCAAATATTCTGCTGTCTACAGTGCATGACCTGCACAGATCTACCCTCCTTTCCATCTTCAAGGACCCCAGCTCACCCCTGAGAACCCTTTGGTCATCCGCCACGTCCAAAACACAATCCCACATCATCCCTCTCGATGAGACCAGCCAATCTCCGTCACCCAGAGTCACACCTCAACTCCGAAAACAGCCCGAATACATTGGCCAACTCCCACGTACTGGATAACGCGCGCCTGCACAGTTCTTTCCTTCTCCTTTCCCCCTTCCTCATCCTCTTCACCCGCTCTCCTGGCAAGCCTAGAACTTAGGATCCTGGGAGTGGTGAGTCGGTTGGGTAATAGGGTGGAGGTCAAAGACTTTTGTCAACTGCAATGTCTCGATTTCATGAGGATGGCGGCAGATGTAGGGACTGGCAGGGAGAGAGAGATTGATGTTGGTGAGTGGACGGGGGTTCGAGTGAGAGAAGATGTGGTTGATGTTAGATGTAGATTATTGTGCTGAGTTGCTGAGGGAGATGCTCAGGTGCCATGGGAAGGCGGGGAGTCTTTGTCGTCGGGTATTAATTCAGGGTTGTGCGACGTGGGAAGTGACTTTGAGGCGTTGAGGGAGTGGCTTGATGAACATGGTGACTTGGGAGTACGATAAGGTGGGTGTACCTTACTTGTAGGACTCATGGGAGCTCCTCAGCCCCTCAGCCCCCCGGATGATTCTGAATACCGAGGGCACGCTTGCTTGGGAGAACGACGCCGGCATTCTTGCAAACGAACCAACAACTTACTTGTTGACTGATCCTCAAGTACTCATATTTCGTGGCCAGTCTCCCCACATGTGTGGTCGGGGAAGAAACCAAAAAGTCAAGTTGGGGGAACATGTGCATGCCTGGACTGGAGATATATCTCCCCCTGCAGTGTTCTGGGGCGGTGGCATCAATGGTTAGTCCAGGGTCAAAAACATCTCGTTCAAAGCGCATGGCCAGAATGGGAGTGATGCTTGATCTTTTCACACTGAGAGAGCTGCAAAAACACCACGGAAAAGACGAATGCTTGGAATGTTCGCTTCGACGGACACCGGAATCTTTGTTTCAACATTGTGTTGTATGGAAATGCCCCATCAATCCCCGCTGACGGCCAGTCGATATCGACTTTGAGGAGATACCCTCAGCCCAACCCCTGCAGATACCCTCAACGCCTCGCAACCCCGCTCAAAGCCAAAGAAGACATATGAAAAGAAAACATAGGAAAGTATGGTACCTCGAAGGAAACATTAATGACAGGATGGCTGGCTTTCACCACGCCAAAGCAACCCTTCTCCCCAAAAGAAAAAGAAAGAGAGACGATCGAACATCACTCAAAGAAACCAAAACCCCCCTTTCCACCATCCCTTGCTATCCTGACCTCCCCTCACGAAAAACTAACAAACTTCGGATCCCTCGGCCTCCCATCGGCACCGATCCCGTTCTCCCTGAACCGCTGCTCCATATACACCCGCCGCGCCTCGTCAAACTTGAGCCTCCTCTTCTTCATGATCTTGAGCACCTCCCGCTTGGCCGTGTCGTCCAGCCCGGCGCGGCTGTCCCCGCCCTCGACGTTGCCCGCCAGGTCAAAGTTGGCCGACGACAGCCCGGCCTCGATGTCGTCCTCGAACGACCCCGGCGCGAGGCGTGAGTAGAGGTACCCGCTGCCCGGGAAGTGGAGGTCCTGCAGCCGGGCGACGGAGTCCTGCAGGGGCGGGAGCCAGCGGGACCGGGTCAGGTAGAGCGCCGTGCCGGAGACGAGGACGAGGAAGGTGAGGGTGTAGAGGAGGTAGCCCATTTTTGTGGTGTTTTCGTTGGGTTGAGGGGAGATCTCGGTAGTTTGGCTTTTGTGGTTGTCGGGTTGTGGGAATGTGGCCGTCGGTTCGAGGGAACGAGGCAACGTCTGGGGAGTGCCGCGTGGTAGTTTGTGGCGGGCGTCGATCGGGTGGCGCAAGCTCCGGGAGCCGCGGAATGGGGCGCGCAAAGCGAAAAGGAGAAAGAAAATGAAAGAAAGAAGTCGTTGAAAGAAGGTGAGGCGCGCTATGCGGGTTGGAGGCGCATTTCCCTGGGCCTAGATGAGAAGCCCCGGTTGCTGACGGCGAAACATTCAGGAGTCTTAAAGTGTGTTGAGTTTGTCGCCAAAGAGGCCGCCTTCAGGTGCTTGGCGACGGAGATGACGGATGCGACGATTATGCGCACGGGCCATGGCTATAACATGCGCCAAACCGACTTTGGAATAGCCGGAAAATTATAATCTGATCGGTAGGCTTACCAAACTAGCCCCAAAACAGAAAGTTAGGCGAGCCCACACTCGCAGCGCCAAAAATCCAGGTGCTGGGTCTGAAATTCGAGATCACGAAAACTTGCAGACGACCTGATTCCGAACGCCTCGCCTCATCAACGTCCAAACCGCCAAAATGTCCAACGTCTCTGCTGACCTCATCTGGGAGATTACCCGTAAGTTGTTTTTTTCAGTGCGTTTTGATCGTCTTGCACGATTTCTGACCAATTTGCGCTCGCAGGCTCCCAGAACGCCTACCTCGTCAAGAGGACGACCGGCGGTTCTCCCCAGTTCTCCCGGGATCCCCTCAACCTGACGAACGTGCACTCGCGCAAGGTACGACTCGAAGAAGGCAGCTTTTGGGGAAGGAATGCTTGGCTGACACAGGGAACAGTACGCCGGCTTCGTCAACGACAAGGTACGATAAATATCGAGCATGGGCTGGGTAGATGGAAGAAGGAACTGGATCTAATTCGGCGGGTTAGGCTATCGGCGTCGCTGCCACCGAGAAGGGCGTCCAGGTCATCAGCAAGAAGGCCGGCTCCGCCAACAAGCCCGCCTCGGGCCTGACCTCGGTCAACTACGGCAAGACCTCGCGCAAGTTAGTGGAATTGGTCCTGGAGGAGAGCACAAAGAGATGCTGACGATTTCCACGAACAGGACCTACAAGGCCGTTGCCCGCCAGGCTGCTGCCAACGGCTACCGCTCCGACCTCCGCGAGGCCGCCGTCGCCCGCGCCAGCGCCATCCGCCGGTCCCAGCGGGCCGTCAAGCCCTCGCCGGAGCAGAAGCTCAGGGGTAACGCCGCCAAGCGGGCCGCCGCCAAGCAGTAGAGGATGAGGGTGCTGGAGAAGTTGGAAGGTGTATCTCTGTATTGAGTCCGCAACCCCTCTCGCCGAGGGGCGCACGACAGATGACGGAATGCGGGGCAATGGGAAAGGACGGATTGCCAAAAGTTGCATTCAGGAACGGCCACGGCGTTTGATATCCAAGAATCAATCACTCAAGCGGGGTCTTTGCAACCCGGGATGGTGTTGCGGCACAATACATTTAATGGGCGCACAACCGCCTGCGTGCCAAGTTTGCTCCCCGGGTGTTAGAGCCCACCTGCGTGACGACATATCGTGATCGGAACAAGTTATCGGGAAGTTGTCGAATCCAATTGCGCCCGCAGGGGGCGACTGTGGACTGCTCGGGATGGGGCATAGGCGGTGACCCGGTCTTGCCCGACGCGCGAGCCCGAGAGCCGGGCCTCGGATTGCACATGTTTCGGAAGCGGAGCACGGGAGACCATCTGTTGATGACTTCTGGCTCAAAAAAGAGGCAATCATTCTGAGCCGGGGGAGCGTCTGAGGCGTCCGCAGGTATGGGATGGTTTGGGCTCACAATGCAATGGCACCAGTTAGCCTGCCTCCTAATTGCATGCAGTCGATGGATGGGACGAGTGTCAATTGAGCCGGACCCCTCCTTTGCAGCGCACCCCTGAGCGGGACTCTGGCAACGCGGGGAAGGAAGCTCCCGCTCCTCGGTCAGGTGGGATCAATTGACTGTGCTCTGTGATAGATGCACTGTATTGCGCTGCAAACCCTCTGCGCAACGCGCGCCCAAACAGGTCAGAATCGATGGGTCTAACCAAATCCGCGGTAAAACTATCCGGGTCGCGGTCTGGCGGAGCCTGCGACCCTGACGCCAGCGGCTGCCCCACGACCCCGCCAATTCTACTTAAAGCTGCCAAGCTGCTCTCGACTCACCATCGTCGCAACATCTGTCCTCCCCCGTTTCCCCAGCTCATTCCTCACAATTGTGTCTTTCTCCAGGTCAGTATGGTAGTCTATCAGGTTGCCTTTGTCTTTCCAGATTTCAAACCGTGCGTTTTGAGGACGTACAGCTGACTCCGAGCCTCCCGCCGTCAACAGTTGCCCTGCCCCTCGATACCCCGCGTCCGTTGAAACTTTCATCCCACAGTCAAGATGGTCAAAGCTGGTAAGGCAAACACCACTGCTTCTGCGCGATTTACGCAGCAGAACTCTGACAAACATCACAGTTGTTGCCGGCGCCTCTGGCGGTATTGGACAGGTAGGTCTCCCCCCTAAACGCCCAGGAAAGGCAGGCCGTTGACACACTTCTTCGCAGCCTCTGTCGCTGCTCCTCAAGCTCTCCCCGCTCGTTGACGAGCTCGCCCTCTACGATGTTGTCAACACCCCCGGTGTCGCCGCCGACCTGTCCCACATCTCCTCCAACGCCGTAAGTGGTAGAGCCAAACAAGCACCAGAGATAAGAGGTTGATACCGCTCGAAACAGAAAACCACTGGCCACCTCCCTGCCAACGACGGCGCCAAGGCTGCCTTCAAGGATGCCGACATCATCGTCATCCCGGCCGGCATTCCCCGTGCGTAACACCCGGCATGAGCTTTACCCGACTGAACACTAACACCGCTGCTCCAGGCAAGCCCGGCATGACCCGTGACGACCTGTTCAACATCAACGCCGGCATCGTCAAGGGCCTGATCGAGGTCGCCGCCGAGGTCGCCCCCAAGGCTTTCATCCTCGTCATCTCCAACCCCGTCAACTCGACCGTCCCCATCTCGGCCGAGGTCCTCAAGGCCAAGGGCGTCTTCAACGCCCAGCGTCTCTTCGGTGTCACCACCCTCGACATTGTCCGCGCCGAGACCTTCGTTGCCGAGATCGCCGGCAAGAGCAACCCCCAGGAGCTGACCGTCCCCGTCATTGGCGGCCACTCCGGCGAGACCATCGTCCCCCTCTTTAGCAAGGTGACCCCCTCTGTCACCATCCCCGATGAGAAGTACGACGCTCTTGTCAACCGCGTCCAGTTCGGCGGTGACGAGGTCGTCAAGGCCAAGGACGGCCTCGGCTCTGCCACCCTCTCGATGGCGTATGCCGGTTACAGGTATGCGTTAACCAGCCGTTCTTTCTTTGGTGTTGATACTGACCGCCGCCTAGGTTCGCCGAGAAGCTCCTCAAGGCTCGCGCTGGCGCCAAGGGCCTCGTCGAGCCCAGCTACGTCTACCTCCCTGGTGTTCCGGGCGGTGACGCGATCAAGGAGAAGGTCGGCGTCGACTTCTTCTCGGTCCCCGTCGAGCTCGGCGTAAGCTTCCTGCCTCCTACACCCCACATATCGGTATGCTGACAGAGTGATCTAGCCCAACGGCGCCGAGAAGGCCGTCGACATCCTCGGCGACATCACCGACAAGGAGAAGAAGCTGCTCGAGGCCGCGGTTGCGGGTCTCAAGGGCAACATCCAGAAGGGCGTCGACTTTGCCCACAACCCTCCCCAAAAGTGAATACCCCATACCTAAACTCCAAAATTCTCAGTTCGTCATGGCAAAAATATCCCCTTTGTTTGCTGCTGCTGGCTAGGCGGTCGTGTTTCTCGCGGTGGCTTGCAGGTAGCCCAAGCTGTCGTGGCCGGTAGAGCAAAATAGAAATTGCCTTTTGCTTGTTACAGTGGTTCAGGTGGCTGATTGGCTGTTTTACTCCAATAGGTTGTAAGGCTTGAGCTCTGAGACGAACGGATAGTAGTCTTTGAACGTCGATTCCCGGGATAGTCATGCCCCAAAACACAGCGTTTCTCATGAATACTTCTTCTCCCTACCAGTTCCAAGATGAATGAAGGCTGAGAATCTAATCACCACTGCTCTGGGAGGGAGAAGGGAGAAAACGGTATACAATGAGGCACACACGCCCCAGCTACCTACCAACGTGGGCAGAAACGGGGCATGGAACACAAGCATCAAGATGGTACAGAACGGTACGGTACTAAGCCTACAACGCTGGATGCCTGGGTATACTACTGTAGCCCTCCCCAAAAAAAGCAAATTAATACAAACATTACAAGGGTTTTTATCCCCCGCGCGCGGTCTGCCCGACCTTCTAACCTGTCTGTCCGGCCATCCCGGCTGAACTCATACCTATCTCCCAACGCCATACGCCACGACCCCTGTTGTAATGTACTAGACTGTCTAATCCCCGACAAAGGCAGCTGGCTCTCAAATCGGGGTATGTCCGTTCCGTCCGTAAGTCGATCAGTCGCTTCGTCTTCTCTGATGCTCCTAACCAACCAAGATGTCCGCTGTCCTGTTCTTGGCCCCTCCCCACCTCAGCTCGCCCGTCACCCTTGCCGCACTGCTTCGGGCACGCCCCGTCACCCGTTTCTGCCCCTGTCTCAGGTAAAACCAGGTATGTAGGCCATTGTCCTGGTCTGGACATGTATGTATGCCTGCTGACGGCCCTGGTAATGTACGAATGAATCGCAAGGGCATGGACGATGGTCCTTTGATAAAAGAGATGTTGAAAGAATGCATGTATGCTATCATGACTTGGCCGTCGCGACGGTCTTGATCTGGAACACGGCGGCGGGGAGCTCGCTGGTCTCGGCCTGCACCTCGGCTGTGATGCCGAGGGCCGCGAGGGCGCCGCGGACGATGCCGCAGGGGAGCCAGAGGGACTTTTTGTGTTGTTAGTTTAATGCGGGCAGGTGGGGTGGGTCGGTGGGCGCAGGTAAGGAAGGGAAAGACGGGGAAAGGAGAAGAAAGGGAGTGTTACCGGCTGCGCGCGGAGAACGGCCTGGCTGCCTGCCTCGGCGCTCATGCGGGAAAAGGGGCGGAAGGCATTGTCTGTTAGAACGTATACTCCCTACCGCCAAGTTAGTTTCGACACTGTTTAAAGGAGGGCGGGAGGAACAATACCCTATGGTTCGTCTTGAGATTATCAATCTGCTTCCTGAACACCAGCGTCCAGAGGTCTTTGCAGAGGAACTTGATGACGTCGAGCGTGTCGTTGAAGCGCGGCCTGTCGCGGGAGAACCTGCAGCCGTCGTCAGCCATCACAACCCCCTCTCGCTGTCACACCCACTCCGCACCCCCCCTACTATCAAGTAAAGCAGGTAGGCCTTCGACAGAAAAACAGAGAAACATACCTCTCCACCAGCCCCTGCCCAACCCGATACCCAATCCCCTCCAACCGTCGAAACACCGCCTGCCTCTCCTCCTCCTCATCCATCACCGTCCCCGTCCCCGCCCCTTGCC
>Ga0247824_10002086_pt1 | contig 11138 bp, 10 predicted proteins | sample 13C_PalmiticAcid_FD_194412 | JGI IMG/M metagenome (GOLD analysis project Ga0247824, IMG submission 194412) | Soil microbial communities from agricultural site in Penn Yan, New York, United States - 13C_PalmiticAcid_Day48 | ecosystem: Environmental > Terrestrial > Soil > Agricultural land...
CAATGCTCCTATGTCGTTTCCCAAACCATGACGCCTTCCCAATGCAAATGCTTCGCCAAGGTGTATGCCGACTAGGTACATCTGATGCATCTAGGAGTTCTGTCCGAGATGATGTACAGAGTATGTCCAACAGAGGGATACAAGACCTTGCGTGCTCTCGCCCGAGCACGCTGCTTGAAAAAAAAGAGTAAGTATGCAAACCGGTCGCTCAGTCGAGCAGCATCACCTCGTCCCTCTTAGGGGTTGGGCGGCCGGTGTATGACTGGTATGGATGGCCTGGGTACGCCACAGGCACGACCGAGTTTGAACGAGACCGGTAGACGGGGTCCTTTGCGTCATACAAAGGACCGCGGTCTGTGTAAGTACGGGTCTCGAGGCTACATACATTTGGTAAGTATCGGCGTGAGATGGAAGCGCTGGAACCATACCTGGCGCGGGGATCCACGTATTCAATCCCAACGACGCGTTCGTGCCGTTGGTAGCCATCTGCTGGTCGTGCCGCAAAGGGCGTGTTTTCATCTTGAACCGAAGCCACTTCGACCCTTCCCACAACGCGTTCAAGCCGCTGTCCAGGTGCGGGCAGACGCCGGGTGTCGTATCGTGGCGCCCCATCGTTTGGTTGCTGTGAACGGGCTTGTGGCTGGGCTGTCGAGCGCAGATTGTACCTCTCGGTACCGGCGGGAGCCGGACGCGCCTCGTGCTGCCGAGGGAACTTGTTGGAAACCCGGACAATTTCCACAAAGTCGTCCTGCAATGTTTCTATGCGCTGTTCCATCCTCGAATCAACATGGCGCCTATCGCGTTCACTAACCCAGCCAAGGTCCACTTGACGAGCGTCAGTCCATCTCAAAGGAGAGACGCGGTGGCGTTCTGAAGCCGCCTGCCCAGAATCCATCCGCAGCTGCCTGGGTGGCGAAGGATAGTCTTGAATGATAATCGGACGGGATTCCGACCTAAGGACTACCCCGTCATGCCCGATCCAGACCCGCCGGGGTTCTGCTCCCTGGCCGGGATCACGGTTACGGGCGCCTGCATCATCCTGCCATGTTCTTGAATGTCGCAATCCCAAACTAGAGTTCGCATTGACCACGCTGCCTCCAGCTGCGCTGACGGGTAGAGGATTCAGCAACACAAACGGCTCTGGGCGTTGGTCACGCGCGAGAGGCATCCGGTTTGGGTCGGGTCGCGGAGGGAGCCTGATGAAGCCCTCTTCCGCATAGGCAGGATGGAACCCCTGAGCCGCCGATGTTCCACCAGCTTGCCCCGGAAGGGCTCGGGAACGGCCGGCCGGCCGCGCCGTATTCTCAACACCATAGGGAGGCCCATGCTCGGGCTGACGATATGGGACGGGAAACCGGGATGGCAAGTTGGACTGGGGAGACGCGGGCTCAATAGACTGCACAAGATAGTCCTTGAGGTCCTCACCATGGTAGCTTACCCGCTCGATCTCGAGTGCCTCCGACGGGGCAGGCCGAGACCGAGACTCAACCATAGGTCTGGCCCCATTGCTGTACGGGTGTTCCTGGGCGCGGGTTTGCTGTTGCACGGGGTAGGCGGCCGTTGAGATGCGCGGCGGCAGTTCATCAACCCGCCTTCCCCGCTCACCAGACAGATCGGTGGGAGGTATGGGGGCGCCGTAGGGACCGGTAGCACGGTGCGGCGGATCGTTCAAGCTGTGAGCAGCCGCCACGTGTCCCGGGTCTGCGCGATTGGGCTGGACAGTCCGCCAAACCTGTGGCCCATGACTGGCAGACCTGTCCATGGCAGTAGGGCCGCTGGATAGCAGCGGCCCGTCATTCCCATGGCGCTGCCGCTCCACAGCCTGGTGCCAGGCTTGATCTCGGGCGGCTTGATAACGATTGAAGCCGCGCTGTGGCCACTTGGCCTCCTTCCGATCTTTGCGTCCGGCCTTCATGATTTTCTGTGGCGCATGGGTTGCCCGGCGAAGCCGTTCGCCACGGGGGTTGTCAGTAGTGACCCGAGCAGGACGGAGGTCGACATGAGGCATCGTCGCCCCAGTGACCCCGTCTTCTCTGGCCATACGGTCCACCGGGCTCTCGCCCGCAGATGAGGTGACAGACGAGTCGTCTTCATCGTCGTCGGACTCGTCGCTCTCGGAGTCTGAGATGACAATAACCTCGCAGAGAATCTCGTCAAGCTGGTCTCGCCCTGTCTCCTCATCTCCTCGCCACTTGACGAGGATATCGAGGCAGAGAGATTCCACAGTCTTTCTTGCATTGACATAGGTTGTTTCCTTGAGCAGCCGGTCGTATCTGGTGTGAGTGTGCCGGATATGGGCAAGGACCGCCAGCTGTACACGGCGCGAAAGAGTGATATGGGAGGCGAGGCCGACGGGCGGACCGTCCTTGCCGCCTGGATTCGACTGTAGGTTCGGAGTGAGATGTTGTCCTGAGTACGTGGGATCGCTCAGCCGGCGGAGCGGGGTGGTGCACCTACCTTGTTGAAGGCGTGTTCGATGATCATCTGCCGGTCCGTGTTCGGTATGCGAGGAAACAAATCCCTTATTGCTGCGTCAGCCTGCTTGTTGATGTCCTCTTGCTTCTCCGGGATGGGCTCAGGCAGGCCTGCGGCTGCGCCATCAGCCCCGAGCTGCTCATCGCCAAGGGTGGCTCGGGCTTGTTCCACGATGCTCTGCCGAATGTGATGACCCATTCGGTTCAGATGAGCACTAAGCCTCTTCGAAAACCCGCCCGTAGTTGTCTAGGCGGTGTCAGAGCACAAGCCAGCGACTATACGCAACTGCAGACAAACCGTGACGATGAATATCATAGCATCTTGCTCGCGCGAAAGCTCTTTGCATGCTGTTGTCAGAGCTGGATTCCCAATAGGAACAAACTCAAACCCCGGCGGCGCTTCTTTCTTCTCGGTGAACTGCATCATGTCAGTGCTTGGGTTCGCCCGCGCAGCCGATAAACCGGCGTAAATCCGATAGTACCTCGAACTCGAGCTTCTTCTTCTTGTCTTTGTTTTCGATGAATTCAAACCACGACTTGTGCCCGGAACTAATCCGGGGTTTCTCGGGTCTTGCGACTAGACCCGGGGGCACGGGCGCGTCCCAGTCCATCACGATGCCCCTGCGATCTCTCTTGTGCCGACCCTTGGCGGTCTCGCCAGCGGCCCCGCCCGGGGCAGTTCTCCTTTCTCTTCCCATTCCGACTGGTAATCATCAGTTGGAAAGGAAACATGTACGCGGAAGATGCTCTGCCAGAGTCAAAGTCAGACAGAAGGGGGCCGTCGCTGGCGCCGGCTCATATGCGATACCAGGAGCTGGTAGACACAATGGTCGGTCCCTTCTGAAAGGCAGAACAAGGCTGTTCCTCTGGAAACTAAGCCGATAAATCGTGAGAAGGGAAAAAAAAGAAATGTACGCGCAGCGGCGATTCCGGGTTGCGAGCCAAAGGGATAAAAACCAGGCAAGAAAACAGCAGGTGCGCGGTCAAGTAGTCCTGTGGTCGGTTCTTGAGATTGACAAGAAGAAGGTTCCAGGTTCCCAAACTGAAGGGATGCACCCGGTTTTCCGTTGGAGTCAGTGCCCAGTAAACCTCGGTCGCGCGCGGGAGGATAAAGTCCCGGGTGTGGTTGGGATGGAAATCTCCCACTGTGGCCGGGCACAAGTCTGCAACTTTGAAATGTTGTGGCAGCTGTGATGCTGACTTGGACGAAGGAAGGCGCAGAGGTGAGCGCATCAGGCCGCCTGATGGGTGGGTCGACATGTGTGGCTGGAGCCTTAGGCATCAACATCACGCCACAAACAGCATGTGCCACACCAGCAACCCGTGAGCGTCTTGCAACTGCCTGCCAACTGTCGCTGGTTGTCTTTCTCAGTTCAACACTTCCAGGTTGTTCAACACTGGGAAACTGGAGCTGGTTGACAGGCACACTTACACGTGGATGTCTCGCGGTAACCTTTTGTTGGTCCAAAATCACCTGTCTTCACTTTATCCCTTTTTGGAGTCATAATTCTGGAGATGAAGTGAATTTTACGGGTTTGCCGTTGGGACACAACACAACCCCGGAATCTCAAAGGATTTCTTAACGTGCTTTCACGTCCTCTCACTTTTACACACAGTCTCTCTGCGATCAAAAATGGCGGACTTTGATCTTGGGGCGGCCTTTATCCCTGCCCTCCACAAACCAGCAGCGCTGTTACCGATTGCCAAACATCGTGAGGCCCTCCTGTACCTTGTCGAGACATACCCAGTCCTCGTTGTCGTGGGCCAGACAGGCTCCGGTAAGAGTACGCAGATCCCGCAATTTCTCGAACATGCGGGTTGGTGTGCTGATGGAAAGATTATCGGCATTACTCAGGTGCGTGCTCGTGATCAAACAACATGCACTCAAGCCCCATGCTGACATTGAACTTCCCCTGATAGCCCCGCCGTGTCGCCGCCACGACAGTAGCCATCCGGGTAGCTGAAGAGTTTGGGTGTGAGGTTGGCAAGGAGGTCGGCTATTCGATTCGGTTTGAGGATGCCACTTCTGAGAGCACCCGCATCAAGTTTCTCACCGATGGCCTGCTCATACGAGAGGCTCTCGTGGACCCACTGCTGTCTCGTTATTCCGTGATCATGGTCGACGAGGCGCACGAGAGGTCGATCAGTTCCGATATCCTGCTGGGGCTGCTCAAGAAAATCCGCAAGAAGAGGCCGGATCTGAGAATAATCATCAGCAGTGCAACACTCCAGGCCGAGGACTTCCGCAATTTTTTCTCCGAACACAACGAAGAAACGACATCAGATGGCAAACAGAACGGGGATATTGCGTCCATTATCAGTCTGGAAGGCAGGACTTACCCTATCGACATCCTCTACCTCGAGGTACCGGCCGAGGATTATCTCGAGAAAGCCGTCTCAGTAGTCATCGACATACATACCAACGAGCCCAAGGGTGACATCTTGGTATTTCTAACCGGCCGGGAGGAGATTGACCAAGCCGTACAGGCCATCTCGGAACGTTCAGCACAACTTCCCCCGGGGTCACAATCTATCCTACCCCTACCGCTCTATGCCGGGTTGCCCACAGATCAGCAGATGTATGTGTTTGAGGAAGCGCCCGAGAACTACCGGAAGGTGATCTTTTCCACAAACATATCCGAGGCGTCCGTGACAATAGATGGCATTGTCTACGTCGTCGACTCTGGCTTCGTCAAGCTGCGGGCGTACAACCCAATCACCGGAATTGAAAGCTTAACATCAACACCAGTCTCCAAGGCATCGGCTGCACAGCGAGCAGGACGCGCAGGCAGGACAAAGCCCGGCAAGTGCTTCCGGCTCTACACCGAGGAGGCTTACCAATCTCTTCCGGACGCCAACATACCCGAGATACAACGGTCAAACCTGGCGCCATTTGTTCTTCAACTCAAGGCTCTGGGCATTGATAATGTCCTGAGATTCGACTTTCTCACACCACCTCCGGCAGAGTTGATGATCAGGGCCCTCGAGCTGCTCTACTCGCTTGGGGCGCTGGATGACTACGCGAAGCTGACGAAGCCGCTGGGCCTGAGAATGGCTGAGCTGGCAGTTGAGCCCATGATGGCGAAAACCCTTCTTTCCGCCCCGTCTTTCGGCTGCCTGAGCGAGGTGTTGACGATAGCTGCCATGACCAGCCTCGGCGGGAACATCTGGATCCAGCATGAAGGGGAAAAGAAGAAGACGGAAAGCGCCCGGAGGAAGTTCGCTGCCGAAGAAGGCGACCATCTCACCCTCCTGAACGTCTACCAAGCGTTTGTGACCAAAGGCCGCAAAGAATCCCGTTTCTGCCACGATAACCTGCTCAACTTCAAGGCAATGGCACGAGCAGTCAGCATCCGCGCCCAGCTGAAGCGGTACCTCGAGCGGTTCGGCCTCAACGTCGACGAGTCCCTGGCGGCGCACTCAGCCGCGGCAGCCAACAGAGCAGAGCAAATACAGCGGTGCTTGACGGCCGGCTACTTTGCCCATGCTGCGAGGATGCAACCCGATGGCACGTTCCGGAATGTCTCAGGGACGACGGTGCTCCACGCCCATCCGAGCTCCATCATGTTCAACCGCAAGGCGGACTGGGTGATTTTCCACGAGGTCATGGAGACGGCGAGCAAGACGTTCATACGGGATATCACGCGGATTGAAAAGCCTTGGTTACTGGAGTATGCGCCCGAGTTTTACAAGACTGGCTGAGGATGCAAGTCAAAATCAAGGGATGGGGTGCAGAATCGGACCGAGGGTGAGACCTCCGAGGGAGAGTTTCCCGCTCGTGGCCGGTGATGGTCTGCGTGCGACATTGGAAAGCGTGACTGCGAAGCACCAACAATCGCAAATCTGTTGGCTCTGTCAACCAACAACGAGCAAACATGAATCTCAATTTGGCCTGTGCCGCTGGGATATCCAATGCGTGTCCGAGACAGCGCCTCGACACGCCGCCCCAGCTCAGCAGGTCACGCGGCTGCTGCAACGTTGTGGTGGTGGAAGCTCAAAGTTTTGGTCACTGCATTGGCGAGGCACGCGAGCTTCTAATCCGGGGGAGGACAGCCAACTTAAGGCTGAAAATAGAGTTCTGCCTGTAAGCAGCTTGCTGATCATGCCGTGTAACACGTTTCTCATGGCGAAGTCTGGTCTGTGTGTTCGGCACGCATCATTGTTTCTCTCGGGGGCAGACAACCACTCAGAGCCGTCCGCTGTTTCAAACCTGAGCGATGGGACGAGAAAAACAAGAAACCTGGAAAACAGGAGACATGGGACGAACCGCTGAAACATCCACAATCTGGAAGAGAAGCTTTTTGTGCATTGCGAAAGGCGATCTGGACTTGGGTTGCCACCAGGTCGGTGAGACTGGTTCATCTCGGCAAAGTACCGTTTCCCCCTGACTTTGCTTGGCCGGGTACCTCTGGTGAGGATGGCCTGCGTCTGCTCCCTCCCAACCCAAGGCGAGAGCTTCCGTCTCTGGCACGCGAAATTAGCGCCATCTGGCTGTCCTGTCCGTTCCTGCGTCTGGCCATGGGGCTTCCTTGCAGGGGGTGCAGGGTCTGGATGACGGGACCGCTGCAACGGTGGAAGCCGCCTGCAGCTGTGGCTGCAAATGCCTGCTGGAAAAACCGGGCTGCGTCAGCGTGATTGGGCAGGCTGGACCTTGATCCCCACCTGTACCTGAACGACCCCACCCAATGGGCCAGCAACGCTCCCCTTTTTTGATTGAGACGAAATTAGCAATTTCTATTCGTCCACTGCCGCGCCAGGGTCAACACAAGGAGCACAGGGAGAGACAACGAGAGAGCGGTGGGAAGGATGGAAGCGGTGGAAGCAGAGCCTCCCTGGCCCCGGTGCCTGACGAACCCCTTCCTCCCCTCAGCGGAGATTTGGGGAGCAGCGCCAGAGGCCGGGGAGCCTTGATCGTGCAGTCGCTTCAGGGTCCGGCCTGCGGAAGCTGCGCCTTCCTGCTCCGTACCTTACCTTACTTCCGTTGCAACAGCAAAACCTAATCCCTAATTCACCACCACCACGCTCTTTCCACCCCCTTCCGCTCTTTTGCATCCCATCCCCCGGATCACCCATCACGACTCCGAGGTCAGACGGCTTCCAACCTCACATCGTCTTTCAGACGTGTGATACACTCGCTCCTTTGCCCCGTCTAGCCTGCCAGCGGGCGTGCCACTCCTTTTTCAATCCGGAGCGACAAGCGACGACATCTTCCCTCGTCACGACATTCCTTTCCCTTGGCGACTTTGGACTCCCGGTGGTCTGACCCCAAAGTCTTTGCCTTCTTTTACGACAACGCGCTGCGCGGTTTTTGAGTCGTTTGATTCATCACGGATCTCCTCCCGATTTGTCGAGTCTACTGGTTCCTAGACGCCATAATCGTTTCCAGCTCTGCTCTCCCCCAGCTCGATTCAGAACCAGCCGAGGACTTTACACCGTTCCTGTGCGACGACTGTTATGACGACACTTGATCGAACCCGCCATAGTTGACCGTTTGCCTCGAGTTTTCTCTGGACACAAGCAAAGCCAACTCCGACCCTACTCTTCCAACAACTTGCTGTCTCGAACTGAGGTATTGCTCCGTGGGAGGAAGTACGGGTTTTCAGGATGGAGAATGGGTTCGCTGGGGGCGTCTACGCCATGGGTCCTCGGGTCCCCGCCATCAGAGCGCGCGACCATGTTGTCTACGCCATGGGTCCTCGCGTCCCGGCGATCAACGCCCGTGACAAGATGGGAACAATGACCTCGACGCTGGGCTTCAAGGTTCCCTCTCCGGTTCTGGCTCCGCGGGCTGCTACGACGACCGCTGATTGCTCGGATCCAAACATGTGCGAGAAGCCTGTGGGCGGAAACTCGCTGACGTTGCCCATTGCTCTCGGTGTCTGGTAAGTTTTGTGATGCTGTGTCGCCAACTGGCATTTCGAACTCACATTGTGTACAGCATTCCAATTGTCGTGATTGTCACCGTGCTTCTCTATCTCCACCGCAGACACGTCAAGAAGCAGCGGAGTGAGGATCTCAATGATCCCCACAAGTCGTTGGATTTCGGTTTGGGACAAGGTGGCGCCGCGAAAGGATCTCGCAAGAGCCTGATTAGCAGGGAGAAGGACGGCGGCCAAACGCGGTACAACCGGCAGCAAATGTCCATGGACATGAACCTGACCAGCCCCTACCTTTTGCCTCCGGAACTCCACAACTCCCGCGAATCTTTCAACTCGCTGGCCAAGACCATTCACCAGGCCGAGGACCCCTACCGACCAGTCGCTCAGTACGCCGGCAGTGACGTCGGCTCCAGCCGCTCGCTCCCGAGGGGACATGGACACGACGGCGCCTCTGTGTACACTCGGTCAAGCAGCCGCGCAGATATCGTTTCCCCGGGGCCCTACAATTCTCCTCTGCGCCAGAACTCCTTGCCGAAACCACCCCTTCAAGCGCCCGAGCCGAGTCACATGAAGCCCGAGCAGCGGCTGCCTGAGGAATTCGCCATGATGCCGCCAACTGCCCCTCCCAAAGGGCCCCTGCCTCCCATCGGAACCGCGGTTTCAGCTCCAGCGCGGGCCGAAGACGAACATGTGGCTGTCGGTCCCGCCATTCAAGAGCCGCCTGCTGTTGCACAAAAGTCCCTCGGGATGCCTCTGCCATCTCCCTCGCAGCCCAGCCCGGCTGATTCTGGAGTCGCCATGGAGTATGGAGACCTCGGCAACCCGTTTGAGAAGCCGGTGGCCCAGGAACTGGAAACTCCGACGGAGCCTTCAACCGTGGGTCTTGGGTTGAACACGCACGCTGAACCTCAACGAGCATCGATCCGCACCTCCACATCGTCACAGAACAGCCGTTCTCCCAGCCCGGCACCGCACAAGGGGCAGCCCGCCCCGACAACGGCGCCGATCATTGAGGAGCCTGAACCGCTTGATTATTATGACTTTGACTTTGCTGATATGCCGGAAATGCCTCGGGACCAGCGCTCGCCTTCGCCCGCGAACCGCAACGGACAGCTTGATGTGGATGAGCCGAGAGGCCGGAATATGCAGAGGACCTCGCATCTTTTCGAACAAAATGTGGCTCGTCAAAGCGGTTTGGGCGTTCCCCAGCAGGACAACCGCCGCCTCTCGGTCGGATTCCGTCCGCTCCCGCCAGATGAGATCATGGAATCCGAGGATCCCGAGTACAGGGCGAACCGCATCCGCTCGTTCTACAAGGAGTATTTTGAGGACTCCAAGCCCGAGGATAGGCCGCCTATGCCGCCGATGCCGCCGATGCCCCAGCATCAGCAATATCCGCCACACCAGCAGCACCCGCAGCACCAGCATCACCAGAGCAACACGAGCTACTACGAGGACTACGACCCGAATTACGCCCAGGATGCGCCGTACTTTGATCCTGCCACCAACTCGTTTGTCATGCCCTATGCGCAGCCCGTGTCTCGCAGGGCTATGACGCCGCCGCCATCAGGCCAGAGGTTCCCCGGCCCCAGAGGTCCCCCGCGTGCCTTCCATGGATCTCAGGCAGGGATGAGGTATCCGCAGAACATGCGCGGTCCTCCTCGGCCCGGCTCGTCTGTTTCCAACCAGTTAGGCAACCCCTCACGACCGGGTTCGTCGGCGTCAGGCCCCTATGGCCGTCCCCGCGCGGGTTCGGCCATGTCCGGGAGCCGCTCCGGCAGCCGTTTTGGTGGCCCCCGGAAACCGATGCCTCCGCCACCGGAGCTCTCGACGCTCCCCACCCCGTCCAAGCTTAGGGATGACTCCTTCGCTCTCTTCAATGCCGCCGACTTTGCGCCTCCTGAGACGTACGCCGACCGGGCTCGTGGCCGATCTCAGAGCCCTGTTGGGGAGCGTCGTCCTTACAAGATGAACGTGCCTGCGCACTCGCCGTTGGTTAACGCCTACGAAGAGCTCCCCACGCTGCCCAGCCCGTAAGTCCATACCCTCGCACCACCATGACCCTGAGCATCAGTGTTGCTAACATCTTGACAGTCATCTCCTCCGCACGGAGAGCACCTTCACAGGCCTCGACTTTGCCCCGCCCCGCAAATTCACCGAGTCGGACAACCGCAGCGACGCAGGCTCGATCCGCAGCAACCGGAGCGGCCTCTCGGCGGCGCAGGCCAGCGCCATCCGCGGTGGTGCCGGACGTGTCAGCCGTCTGCCCGGCGACCAGGTCTTCACCCAAGCAGCCATGTCCAAGACCCTCAAGCCACAATGGGGCATGCGTGATTAAAACCGCGACTTCATCCTCATTACCACCCTCACCCATCATCCGTCACAATTTTTAATCACGATCGCTCGACCCGGCCTCGGCTAGTCGCATGTTCTCTTGTTTCTCACGGCCACACTCTGTCAAAAAACGGTCTTTCTGTTGGTTTTGGCATAACATCGGTGTCATGTCTCGTCAAAATTCTTCATCATTACAGCATGTATCCGGCGTCGAATCGTAAAACAATCGCTTATTGTCGTTTTCTTCCCTTTTTCTGCTTCTCGGACAACGCAAATGAGCAGGCGACGCGGGCAAGGCAAGCAAAGCAAATCTTCTCCTGGATGGGGCCGAATGTGTAAACACTTCCCTGGTACCTTACCTAGGCCGCTGCTTCATGACCTCCCTCTCACATCCATCTACCCATCCACTTGTTATTGTTGTGTATTCAACGTAACACGTACATACAGCCTA
>Ga0247824_10002088_pt1 | contig 11134 bp, 9 predicted proteins | sample 13C_PalmiticAcid_FD_194412 | JGI IMG/M metagenome (GOLD analysis project Ga0247824, IMG submission 194412) | Soil microbial communities from agricultural site in Penn Yan, New York, United States - 13C_PalmiticAcid_Day48 | ecosystem: Environmental > Terrestrial > Soil > Agricultural land...
CAATATGCCTTCTTCCATCTTGCTGGTGCGATTGTGCAACCAACGTGCGTGCGTGGGAATCTGCCTCTTGCCAACATACTTGCCAACTCGAAACACTCCCACTCCAACAATGAACTTGGTGAACTCTCTCCTTCTGCTCTTCTCAGGTATGTCCTCCCCCCATCCGCTTTCCATCTGCACTCTCTCTTCTACACTCTCTTCTCGCCTTCTCAACGTTTTAACGTACGCTTCTCATCCTCCATGGTCGTCTGTTTCTACCAGTGACGGCTCTCCTCGTCAAAGCCGAGCCGTATTTCGTCTCATCCAGAGCAATCTTCACTGGTGTCGACCATTCTGACCCCCATGCCACTCCTGTCGGCGTCTTTCATGACCCAAATAACCACGCCACTGCCGTAGCTTCCATCCTTCAAAAGTACGCAAACGACGCAAACTTCAAACCAAAGGAACATGGTTACCTCGAAACCTACGACCAGCACTACACGTTCATTAATCGTACCCAACATGACGATATATTCGAGTCTCAACCCTTGGATGATCCCAGCCCATTGATCAGCTTGGACGACAGCCTGGAACGTTTCAAGCATCTGGTAAATGTCACGTACGTCCCGGTATCGGGGACGGCTCAAGACGCAGCCAATGCATACGCCGAGCTGATTCCCAAGTATGTACATCCGACCATGTGGTCAAAAACCGTGGTCCTGGTCTTGATCGTGATTCACTGTGGGGACAACAACGAGATCACAGTGGGACTCTCTAACATCGATATGAACCTTGATGTCAGAGCCGGCGGGAAGATTTTTATCGCGGGCCAACGTACATCAACGGAACAACAAATCTTCAAAGTCTCCTCCATGAAACTCACCGCTCGCGCAGCATTCTATGCCAATGTCTATCCAATCGTGAACATGAACACTCTCGTGAGTGACTTCACCACTTTCATCAACTAGAGGGAGGGGGGGGATATCCAACCCATGGCTGGATGCCTGCCTTTTTAGATCGGACCATGCGAGCGAGGCAAAGTCGATCCCATCAAAGTACGCGCATCGTCTTCGTCAGAGGCTCTATCTGTCACAATAGTTATCCGCCGTATGCATCTAGATCGTGTAGTTGCCTCGTACGAAAACAAAGCAACCAAGACGAGACAAGTTCCCCACTGGCAAAAATGTAACAATCGTTCACTTCATTGTCCTCACATACATCCACTTGAAAAAAAAAACCCCCAAGGCGGGGCTCGCTACTAAACAATCCGAACTTCTTGTGGGATTGCAAGCGGACATCATGCATAATACAAGACCTGAGATTCGCTTGTCCCATAACTTGATTCGCCGTGGCACCTTGCCCACAATTCTTGGCGCCTCAGGTAGGGTTTCTAGTCGGCAAAAGAGTCTCGTGCAAGGCGCTTCCGCAGGACTTTGATGCCCTAGAAGCCCGTTCACCTTTACTCGTACAAGATAGGGTTCGTATGATGCAGAAGAGGATGGATGAGTGGGTGATGGGATGATCAAGAGGAGCGCATGATGCAAAATGGAATCAGAAGAGTAGAGGCTGTTCGCGTCGCCGGTGCGTACATCGCCTATCGAGATAGTTTCTGGGGCAAGAAGAACATCTCTCATAACAGAGCGCACCTGGACTCCTCGGTCAGCTCACTGGGTTGAGTGATGTAATGATGGGACGATGGACATGGCTCTGTAAGGTCTAGTTGACAACACTATCCATTGTATTTTGATGGTTCATCACGTTCAATCTGATCTACAACTCATTCGTCCTCCTCGGTATGCTTACTGGGCTGCTCACTGCAAGTTTCGACGTTTGAAGATGGATCCTGCACAACTCTATCCGACGGCTGCTTGAGTCTGGATACGACTGACGCCATGGTTATCACCTTCTTGCTTGCTTCGTAGAATATGTTCTCAGGCTCACCAGTAGCTCCTCGCTGTTTTAGTAGCCGCTTGTTGGTTTGTGTCAATCCACGCACGTCATGAATAGATGTCCCTGTCATGGTGAGTGCACCGTTCGTGGCACTCCATTTGAGTCGCACACGGCACAGATCCTCTTCCTCAACAACTTGCCATTTGAGAACTGATCCGTCATCGCAACCAGTGATCAGGTAGATTCCATCCAAGGTTGTATTCCAGTCCACCGATCTGACCGCATCCTGAAAGTTCCGTATCACTGCTCGACATTGGCCCGATACACTATCCCATAGCCGTACTGTCTTGTCATGGCTGCTGGAGGCGAGTAGGTCGCCTCTCTGTGAGTAGACGATACACCTGACCCAATGACTATGACCGATCAAGATAAAACAGCACTCCCCTTCTTCCACATCCCATAATCGAACTGTCTTATCTGCACTAGATGAAGCAAATCGATGTCCTTGAGGCGAAAATGCTACACCCATGACCGAGCCTTCATGCCCCTGCAGGGTTTGGTGTAATTCTCCATTTTCAATTCCCCACAACCGGATGGTGCGGTCCGCGCTGCCAGTTGCAATTTGCATGCCATCAGGTGAGTACGCCACGCTGAAGACAGTGCCTGTGTGTGCGTTTAGAGTCCTACAGCGGTCTCCCGTCGCCACGTTCCATAATTGCACTGACTTGTCAATGCTTCCAGAAGCAACCTGGTGACCTTGCGGAGAGAATGCCACGTCCTCACCTGGACTGCTGTGGCCAGTCAGAACATGACGACAGTCTCCTGAATCCACATTCCACAATCGTACTGTTTTGTCCACGCTGATGGAAGCGATTTGATATCCTTGAGATGAATACGCGACGCTGCATACCGCGTTGGTATGGCCTCTCAATACCTTGAGACACTCTCCTGTTTGTGCATTCCAAAGCCGAATCGTTGTGTCCAAGCCCCCACTAGCGATTTGATCTCCTTTGGGCGAACATTTGACACTGTAAACCGCATGACTGTGACCATTCAAGTCGACACGAAGAGATCCGCCTGAAACATCCCACAGTCGAACTGTTCTGTCCCCACTGCCTGAGGCGATTTGATCCCCCTTCGGTGAATATACGACGCTGAGAACGGTGTTGCCATGACCCGTCAATGTGCGAAGACAAACTCCAGTATCGACATCCCAGAGACGAACTGTTCCATCTGAACTTCCACTGGCCACTTGGCCAGCTCTCAGTGAGTAGGCGACTGCATTGATGATATGACCATGCCCCTTCAATACATGACGACAGACTCCTGTCTCCACATCCCAAAGTCGAATCGTCTTGTCATTGCTGGCAGAGGCAAGTTGATTCCCTTGAGGTGAGTAAGCGACACTCCAAACCTCACCGCTGTGGCCAGACAAGATACGAATGAATTCTCCCGTCACAACGTTCCACACACGCACTGTGCAGTCGACGCTACCAGAAGCGATCTGGCCACCTTTCGGAGAATACGCGACACAGACTGATTTGTTACAACCGGACAGTGTCATACGGCAATCTCCAGTGACCGGGTCCCATAACCGTACAGTGCTGTCATGACTTGCAGATGCAACCTGGTCACCTTGAGGCGAATATGTGACGCCACAGATGAAATTCGTGTGGCCAGTGATGACATGCGCACATGTTCCTGTCTCAACATCCCATAGCCTCAACGTCTTGTCGGGGCTGCATGATGCCATCTGATTTCCGCTCGGATGATAGACAACTCCATAGACCCAGTCGGTGTGACCCTTCAACGTGCGAGCCTTCTCCCAATTTGATGTCATGTATAGACAGATATCACCATTAAAGAGACCGGCTGCGAATGACTTCCCATCTGAGGAGAATGCGCACGAGCGCACAATATCATCTTCTGAAAGCGACGGCAATTCACCAAATTGCACACCTGTCATCTGCGACCCGCTGAGATCAGTCTGACGCAACCACACTCCTCGAAGATTTACTTTCCGAAGGTCGGCTCCTTGCAATTGAACGGAATCGAACACACCATAACTGAGATCTGCCCCTGGAATATGGATGCCTTGCAAGTCGGTGTTGATGAACTGCATTCCTGATCGGACGAGTATTGTGATAGCGTTGGCTGCCGCCATGCGCCATCTCTTGTCATTCTTCGAGTGTTCGATGTATCTGAGTAACTGCTCTCGGAATAACGGCTCCTGTTGAGCTCGCTCTTCCAGAAACTGAAGAAGAGAGTGGTCATCCACGAAATTCCTCCAAACAAGAGGCGTGTTTGGATCAGGTTCCTGTCCATGCGATGTGATCTCTGATTCATTCTGGAACTCAAAGCTTAGAACAGAGCCTGCGCTTCCTCGGCGTTTGATAGCCTGAACCGGTGCAGATATCTTGTTCTTGTCTTGTGGATCAAATATTGCTAGCGCCAATCCATAATCCAGAAGTGATCGGTGGACGAATCGGTACTGGTTGCCATTTCGTGTCAGAGGAGACGCCTCTAGCAAAAGTTGCTTGTGGTCTTGACTGAAGAATGCATCCTTCCATGATCCTTCATCTTTCAGCCGCGAGTATTCTACAACTGGATGACCACCTTGTTCCTTGTGTATCGCAACTGCGAGTCTTTTCAGATATTCGATGCCATTCAGTGCGAACCCTTCAGTACTCAAACCCTCGAATGCCGTTCTTGCCTGTGGTGTCAAATCCTTTTCCCCGAGCCGTTTCTTGCCTCTCTCCAACCATTGCTGGAAGAAATGGTCGTACAATGCTACTCGAGTAACACGAGCCGTGGAGAGATGTTGTCCTGGATCCACAATGCGCGGCAGCACCTCTAATGAAAGTGTCATCAGGAAGGGATTCTTCATCAGATCTTGAAGATTCGGGATGAGCTCCAGTGCTTGTTTGTAGTCGTTTGTCTGCCAAAGTGGTTGATGGACCGATACATATTGCTGGATGTACGTATGGACCATTTCGAGTGAGAATGGTGTCATCACTGCCTCTTGAAAGAGTGATGAATCTGACTGACGGTTACGGTCTCCAGGTTGAAAGCGATCTCGGTAGTCGTTCCCAAGGTACTCACTGCGACAGCTAATCACCATCTGAGCATCCCATTCTCCTGGCAGATTCAATTGATTGCTCAAGTACAGGTTGTGCGTCTGCTGGCTCTCGTCATACCCATCGCAGATCAAGATGAACCTGCGATATTGCTTCATCTCTCGGATCTGAGGCTCGGTGAACTCGGCTCTCCGTAGCTGCTTCGCAATCATGTCGTGTTCAGGTTTGTCGATAGCAGCCAAACTGATGTGAAGAGGGATTCGACCTGTCTTATTCTTGTACGACTGCCACAACTCGTGCTCGAGCTCACGACTGAATGTCGATTTCCCTGAACCTGATTCACCGAGTAGCAGGAACACCTTTTGATCGCTCTCCAAGAACTCCTTGACCTTTTCCATCAGTGGGAACTGTGAATCGTCGGAAACTTGTAGACTTGTCTTACCCTGAGGTGGGATATATACGGTACTGCCACGCTCCTTTGTTCGCTGCTTCCTCAGGAGTCGTAGACTTCCTTCGACATCTGTTCTGTTCTGGAAACGGTCCAGTAGCGATGGTGTTGCAAGTTCAGGGAGTGAAACCTTCAATGGGTACGGTGTTGGGCCCTTCTCTCGGCACATTCGATGTAGTTCCTGCTTCTTTTCATCTCCACATGCTTCCAGTTCATTCAGTAGTGTTTCGGCAATCGTGGCATTCACTATCAAGACGCACAGTGGAGAAATTCAGTCAGTTCCCAGAAGCAGATACCATCGAAATGGAGTATCCATGAAGCCTCAACTGTTTAACAGCACCACATACACTGTGAACTATCAGTTGAGGATGCAATTTGCATGAGGATATTGAGAATCCATTGCTTGACACTCGATTGCTGTCCCCATGTCGTATCGTCCCGATACATCTCTCCCAAGAATTCAATTGCGCTTCGACGTGTGCTTGTATCCCACAATGGATTCGTTGCGATCTCTCCAAGGCGTTGGCACACTCCCCATTGGAAGGCTGCATCAAGTCGACAAGGTGCTTCACAGACTAGTTTCCTGAATGTGGCTAGTTCTCCCTCTTGGATCAAGGCATCCGCTCCACGGAGAGCCGAATACCAATCGCGCTTGCGCTCAAAGCTGAGCCCTTGTTTGAGGCTGTCCATGAATGTCTGTCCGCTCTCCACCAGTGAACTTACGTCCTTGTACGCTGTTGTAACGACATCAACAATCATGGATGCATCTTCACATCCTTTCTGGATATCTTCTAGCCCTTCCATGAATTTGATGAGATCCAGGCTCTTCACAGCGCTTACAAGACCAGAAACACCTTGGATGACTTTTCCTGTACGTCGCATCGCGGCTTGCCATGCTGTTTCATTATCCGGGACACACAAAAGTGCTTGATAAGCATACGCTGCTTGATACACCAAGTATGCGTCCTTGCTTTCCTGCATTTCCTTCAAATATGTTGACAGTGGCTCATGGAGTTTCTCGCGATCCAATCCTGTGACCTTGGTGTCGGCCATGGCATCCAGTATATGTGACAAAGCCATCGTCAATTGGTGCATGTAATGCGTTGATTGTTGATGAGTGTGCCTCAGTCGAGTGCTGAGTAGTCCCAGTGTCTTGACAAGGTCATCAGCGGATAGGTGACCGGGATCGGCACCTTGAATCAACTGAGCCAGTCCTTCCACTTGATGGTAGTTCAGTAATCCAGAGTTGTCAATCCCAGAATAGAACTCTCTGAGTAGATCATTGAACGTGTCCTTGTTGAGCACAGGTGCTAGATATACCACCTCTGCAACAACCTTTGCATCCTTGATCTCATCTCTCTTGAAGGCTCTGATCACTTCTGTGACCATCGTGTGGAGTCGTTCCTGTTCATCCGCATCCTTCATCGTCGCGTCAAACCATTGGCGTGTAACTAGATCCGCTATGTCATCTGGCGAACGAAAGTCCTGCAGGAGACTAAGGCAACAGACGAGTTGCTGGGTGCTGCTGAGACGTTCATCTGATTCCGGTAGTTTGAAATCAGCGGTAGGAGGCGACACATTTTTTGCAAAGATGTACGAGGAGATGGCAGCATTGCGGCGCTGTTGTTGCGAGTCCACAATCGAATGTCGCACAGAGCCAAGTGAGCGAGTGCTTCCAGAAGAATGGAATGTATCCTTGATCGATCTCATGATACCACTGGAACGAGACGACTTTACTGACTGGGCCAAGTCGCGAGCATTTCCACTGTGTATTTTTCGCACATAGAGTAACAAAGCGACAAAGAGAGTACAGGTGTTAGACGTCAAGTACCGATGTTATCGAACGACAAATTGAATAGTCTACCACTTTACCCAAGTTTCTCAGCTACTTTGAAGCTCGCCCTGGCCCCAGTATCTTGTCCACGTCTCTCCAACAGCTTGCCTAGTCCAATGTAAGCAGTAGTGACTCCATCGATCAGAGACTGATTCCCTGTATGCTTGATAGCTTTCTTCGCCTGATACAACGAGACTTCAGTATCATGACACAGCACCAACGAGATGTCAGCATCGTCCGCGTGGTTGGCGTTCTCCAAGTACACATTGGCGAGCTCCAGTGCCTGTTGCGCAGAGAGGTAGGCTCGCGGTGACGAAACAATGCTACCAAACACCATTTTTCCTTATTCCTGCGACAGGTGCATTCACACGACGGGAACAAGAGTCAGGAGATTCGTATTGAGCATCTGACAAGTTCGTTGACAATGGTGTGCGATGTAGATGAACATACTTTCAAGTGGTTTAACAACAAAAAATCCCGACGAGTCTGGTTATTGTTTGTCTGTTTATCCACAATGATTCCTATCAATGGACAATGTGAGGAACTAGGCATCGCTGTATTTTGAAAAATACGATGTCTAAGGCTATCGTGGAGTAAAGCGATCCCATTACCTCGGCCTTTTGTTGTGTTGATTGTCACTGCCAGTGCTGCACTGACAGGAGGGACTAGCTGGCGTTTGCTAGAGCGGTATGATAACGAGGGGGATGGGCAACTGAGCGAGCGAGAGTGTGTGCGAGAGCGAAAGAGAGTGGAAGAAAGAGAGGATGTGGCGAAGAGGAATTTGACCCCTGACCTTTGCAGACCACAGTCACCTAGATTTGGGCTCTCGGCAGGGCGCCATTGCATGGATCCTGACCATGGCCTGTCTTTGCACATCCAACACCTACCGGCCATCCTTGAGACAATAACCTCTGTCCAAGTCTTGTTCTTACCACTTTTACATTGTACTCTATCATAGGTTCCTAGATCCAGGCACTCTTGATTCCCCTGTCGTGCCTCACCGGCCCAATTGGCAAACCTGAAGGAGCAGCTCTTTGTTCATGACTTTCGTGTAGGCACACAAGTGATATCGTGCATAGTACAGGACCTACACTCGCGTGTTTTTCCGTGCGTCAGTCGCTTGAGATCCGCCGCGCTTCTCGTCTTTGTACTCATTTATCTTGTCTCTCGCATTGAAAGCTAGCCAGAAATCCGATCGAAGGGAATCAAGGATGAGGATGGTCCTCCAGAATGGACCGAGGGATCCTGAACCACACACCCTGCACATCATAATGCCTGATTAGCGAGTCTTTGTTCTATGTGAGCCACACATCGCCCATCATGGCTTTGTTCATTGGACATGGCGGTATAAAGCGCAGGAGAGAGGGAAATTCATTTTCTTTTTTTCTTCCACTACATTTTTTTTTTTTTACCTCGACCACTCCATCATGGACCACAGCAATATATACGTCCAGGACAACACCGTTCCCTTGATCACCTTCCCGGATGCAATGGTAGCACCAGTGTTTCCGGTTCTCGCTCAAGGTGCATCCGCAGAACTTTCAGATCTCCTGGAAGCCCGATCACGACTTGTTCCGGTCCTCAAAGAAAATAGGCTTTTACGCTCCAAACTCGAAGGACAACTTGTGCTGGTCCAAGGCGATCCTGCAAGCATTCGAACCTTGGATGGTAACACCCCTTCGAGCGATACCATCCGCAACTACATCCACAACACTCGAGCGCATACCCATACAGTTGGAGAGAACGTGAATTACCAAGAATATATCATGAAGTTTCTGAATACTCTCATACAACAAAAGATGTCTGGGCCGACCCACCTCGAGGACCTTGATCCACAACAATCCAAGGCTGACAAGACCGGCACTGCCAGCATCGACGATATGATGGCCATCACCCCGGTGCCTTCTGCCGTGACTCGATTTGGGAAAACGGGTTCTCCCAACGCCAAAGAGTTTCTCAGAACGTTCTTTACAGAGATTGAAGCCCTGTCGACTTGTTATGACCCTGATGACGGCGGCACTATGGGTCGTTACCTCCTACAGGTTATTGATGATGCGGACCTCAAGAATGCATTTGCCAAGGACTTTGTTGCCAGGATGAACGACAAAAAGCCAGACGTCCTTACGATGGACGAGGTATCAAACATCTTCATCCAGCATTGTGACAACATTGAGGCATTCAAGCGACTGTTCAGCATGACGCCGAAACCGAAAGAATCTTTAGCCGACTATAACGAACGAGCGCTCGATGACATTCAACTCTTGGGAAGGGCCGATTATTGCCCAGATGTGGTCGAATACCTTGAGAGCAATCTTCCGCCGGTTGCGCGTTCTCTCGTGCGGATACTCTACCTTGTCAATCATCTTTACAGAGTTGGTGGACACGCCAAGCCCAGAATACCTCTGGAGTCATTCAATGGGTTGTACAATGCTGGACTCCAGCTGGTTGGGAATATGGATGACTATGGGCTAGTCCCTTCTGGATCCGAGGGACCTTTTGTTCAAACATCTGAGAAACCCAACTATCACAGATGGAACACGAATGGCAACGGTAGGCGCGAAGGCCTCAAAAGAGCTCGCAGGGACACCACACCAGATTCTTCAGCACACGAAGAAACACAAGGTTCTCAGTGAACGGCACCACACCAGTCGACAAAGAACCCAGAACTGTGGTACGTGATTGAAGCACCACTCTGCATCACCTGTCATGGATGCCATTCTGGAGAGCATTTTACCCCTCATCGCGGAGGCAAAGGATTGGCCTCATACAGCCCAGTTAGTAACGGCAGTTTAGACGAGGCATCCGATCAATACAATCCTTGATAACTTTTTACACTACAAGCTAGTACGGTGGTACAGTGGTCGATCTATTGCCGGACCCACCAATTCAGCATCCCCATTGGACACCAAAACGGTCAGACATGAGAGTCTGTCGCCATGGATCCATGTGGAGGCCAACGGAACAACAAACCGGCAGGAAGGATCGGGAAGGGGGAAGGATGGATGTGTGCGCAAGTGCGGGCACTCCACACCTCCAGACGCGTTTGGTGCATGGGCTCAGTGCATGCCTTTCGGCAGTCACTGTGCACGCCCCTTTCCCGTTCAATGGGGCAGAGCGGTGTGGATCATTCGTTCGATCGCGTTCTTGCTTGGCGTCTCTTCTCTCTTTGCATCTCTACATCTCTACTCCTCGACTCTTTACCGCCACTACCTTTTCTGTCCTCACCCCGACCTCTAAGTGCCTTTGACAACTCTCAAGATGCGTGTCTCTATCCTCACCGACCAGAACGAGATTCACACCATCGAGGTCGACTCGCAGATGGAGCTTGAGAACATCAAGGCTCTCCTCGAAGCTGACGTACGTCGGTTGATGTCGTATACGCACACACGCTCTTTGCAGCCTCCCTCCTTTGTCCTTGTTTGCTGACTAGACCTTTCCCTCTTCCTCGACCTTTGCAACAACATCCAACAGTGCCAGATACCTGCGGATGAACAAGTGCTTTTCTACAACAACGTAGAGCTTCAGGACCCGAAATCAACACTCGAGGCGAATAACGTCCGTCAGGATGATATCTTGACCCTTCACAGACGCTCAAAGAAGCAACGTACTCAGATCTCAACCATCGGTCCTGGAGCTGGAGCCGGATCTGGATCTGGAACTGGCCCCTCGGTTCGTCCTGGCCAAATTTCCCAGGGTGGTGGTAACCCGCATGATGCAGAGCAGATTCGCCAACATGTCCTAAGCAACCCTAACATGCTTCGCCAACTTCGTGAGGTAAGAGAAACGAGGTGAGGGGGAGGAAAGGGGGGGATGACTATCTGCTATTGGCGATAGGAGGCTATTCGAGTGAATGGGAACTCTTTGCGTCCTTGTTGCTGACTTTTTTTTTTTTTTTTTTTTTTTTTT
>Ga0247824_10002089_pt1 | contig 11131 bp, 9 predicted proteins | sample 13C_PalmiticAcid_FD_194412 | JGI IMG/M metagenome (GOLD analysis project Ga0247824, IMG submission 194412) | Soil microbial communities from agricultural site in Penn Yan, New York, United States - 13C_PalmiticAcid_Day48 | ecosystem: Environmental > Terrestrial > Soil > Agricultural land...
ACCCCACACACCCTGCACCCCTCGACATCCGTCTGGCTGGCTGTTCAACATGAGGGCCACCTTCGGGACCACTCGGAATGGCTCTCGAATTTTTGGATCTTGGCTACGGACTTCAGAAAGTGATCCTAGGAGAAGATACGCCATTATCACCTGAACTGGAACAATTGGTACAAGATATAATTGCCCAGCTAAACAGAGGAATAATTAGAGCTCAGAGCGAGTGACTGAAGTGACTCCCGACATAGCAAAACTGTTTCACACAGTAAACATGCCTCGCAACTACCTCAAGCAAGCCCCCGGTGCAACCAAAGCCGTCAACGGCTCGGCGACCGACGTGCCCGGCATAGTCAGGGGTGTCATTGACGCCATCCGCAGCGAAGGGGATGCGGCAGTCCGCCGCTATAGCGAAAAGTTCGACAGATGGTCACCGGAGTCGTACAAACTGTCCCAGACTGAAATCCAACATGCCATCGCCCAAGTTCCGGCCCAGACGATCAAGGACATCAAGGAGGTTCAGGCAAATGTCAGGGCGTTTTCAGTTGCCCAAAGAGAGTCGATCACGGACTTTGAGATTGAGACGGCCCCGGGCGTGTTCCTGGGCCAGAGGAATAACCCGATCAACTGCATCGGAGCGTGAGCAACACCTCTCCTTCTGCCACCGCCAGCCCCGTCCGCTGATCCGCTTCTTTTTCAGATACATTCCAGGGGGCCGCTACCCCCTACTGGCTTCGGCGCACATGACTATCGTGACCGCCAAGGTGGCCGGGGTCAAGAAGGTGGTCGCTTGCACGCCTCCCGCGGCCGGAAAGATCCCCAACGCCACCGTGGCTGCCATGCACCTTGCCGGGGCCGACGAGATCTTCATCCTCGGCGGGGTGCAAGCCGTTGCAGCCATGGCGGTCGGAACGGCGACGGTGCCCAAGGTCGACTTCATCGCCGGCCCCGGCAACGCTTTCGTCGCCGAGGCCAAGCGGCAGCTCTTTGGCGAGATCGGCATCGACCTCTTTGCCGGCCCCACCGAGGTGCTGATCGTGGCCGACGAGACGGCCGACCCATTCATGGTCGCCACCGACTTGCTGTCTCAGGCCGAGCACGGTCCGGACAGCCCCGCCGTGCTGATCACCACGTCAGCCGAGGTTGGGAGGAGGACGATGGAGCTCTGCGTCCAGTTGTTGGACGGGCTCGTCACGGCCCCGACCGCGAGCGTCTCCTGGAGGGACTTTGGCGAGGTGGTGCTAGCAGAGTCGCTGGACGAAGCGTACAGAATCGCGGACGAGTATGCATACGAGCATGTCCAGATCCTGACGGCGAACCCGAGGGAGGCGCTGGAAAAGATGCAGAACTACGGCGCCCTGTTCCTGGGCCCCATGACTTGCGTATCCTATGGCGACAAGGTGAGTTCCAAGCCCCGACTTGCCCTCTTGGCAGTGCGATGGCACCTCTCGATAAGGATTCGCTGACAGGTTCCCTCACTCCAGTGCATCGGAACGAACCACGTGCTTCCCACGTTGGGCGCTTCTCGGTACACTGGTGGTCTCTGGGTTGGCAAGTATCTGAGGACGGTGACGTACCAGGAGGTGCGTTCTGCGGAGTCAAGTGGGAAGCTCGGAAGGCTCTGCGGCCGTGCTGCCAGGGCGGAGTCGTTTGAAGGCCATGCCAGGTCTGGAGACCTGCGGGCAAACATGTATCTGAAGGATCAGTTTGACTGGATCAAGCCGGACGCGGTTAGCAACGGCATCTAAACTTCGGCAGGGCAAAGGGGTTTGATAGACCAATAAAAAGAGCGGAGTTCACACGTTACGCACCTTAAGATTGTACTTCCAGGGCGCGCTTTTTGGTCAAAACTTCACTAGAACTTTGCATTGCCTGCTATCGCACTCCATGACGAGCACTGGACACAGGGTATTGTTTTAACATCATGTGCCGTGTAGTGGAGACGCCAACGACCATCCAAGGAACCACGAGCTGGGCCTCTGTGACACGGATCCAAAGTGCATCAGGGTGTAGTCTGTAATGTACACATGCAACATTTGTTAAACTAACAACTAAAACCGGCATCAATGATGGCATTCTGCCCGGTTACACTTTTTGACACTACAAACGACCGCACTTGCTCTGCCACATCCTCGACCGTGGCAAACCGTTTTAATTTGTTTGCCTCCTTGACAGCTTCCAATCGTGCTGGAGGAAAGGAAAGTCCCCAGTCCTACCAAACCAACAAGTTAGTTGCCTCAACAATCCCAAAGATCGAACTTGATGAGGTGGGGGCATACTGTTAACAGAACACCAGGCGACACGCAGTTCACCCGTATCGATGGTGCTGCTATGATGGCCAGAGACTTAATGAGGTGGATTTGTGCCGCCTTCGTCACCGCGTAGGGCTGCAACTCCGGTTTTGCTCCGATTAGAATTCACAAATGCTGCGAGATGCAATGCAATTTTTGAGATTTCATGGTTTCGTCCACGTACCAAACTACTTCCACTCGGCTTGCAGCCAGCAACACTCGCCGTGCTCACAAAGACGGCGGAACCTTCCTCTCGCGCGTTGCTCTCTTCAAGCCACTTCTTTGCAGCGTGGAAAAGCCACAGATGTGCCTTCACGTTGGCCCCAAAGCATCGGTCCCAGTCCTCATCATCCATGCCGTCCTCCAGATCGGAAAAGTCTCGCATACGAGTCCACCCGACGTTGGAGATCACGGCGTCCAGACGGCCACCGGAGGCTGTCGTGGTTTCTTCCACGAGCCGGATGATTTCGGAACGCTTGGAAATGTCAGCCCGGATGGCGTGAAAGACCGGAGGCGGCGCCTGCGTCGTGGCGGCGGCTTGTCGGGCGGCCCAGGCATCTTGAAGCTCCTGCACCAGAGCGTTCGCCCTGTCAGCGTTGCTGTTGTAGTTGATCGTGACATTCATGCCCAGCTCGAGCGCGAGAACGCGGGCTATCGCGGCGCCCAGGCCAGCACTGCCGGCGGTTACCAGCGCAACTTTGCGGGTTGGCGTTGTCATGGTTGCAAGTCGTTGGACGGTTTCGAGACAGATCTCCTCGGTACGAGGATTAGGAGCCAGGGCTTGCTGGAACCAGTCTTGTGAGCCTCAATGATGATGGACTTTGGCGAATCGCTGTCGACTGTGGGGCCAAACTGTTTGTCGATCTCGCCCACATCCCGGCCGACGAGAAGAGGAAACCCGCCTCACCCGGGTTTAGCTGTCTAAGTAACAATACGGAGAATTGGAGAACTGAGGGGTCAGATGCCCACAAAACTGTCGGGACCACACCCGGTCCGTCCACCACAACACACATCCATACCGAAACCTAGGCCCACACTGCCCACCAAGCTCGGAAGTTGCTCTGCCCGGGATGAACCAAAACCAGCAGCCTTTTGAGAGCCGAGCTTGCGTAGATAGCGGGCAATAAGCCTACATCCGTGGTAGCCTTCGAATCAGAGAGTTCAGCCAACCTTGCCCCTATTCTTGACGCAGCCTCCAAAGTCTCGTCCTTTGTAAGGTGTTCATCTTCTCCATCCGTTTTCCTCCAACCAGGCGCCCCTATCCATCAGCCTTACCGTTTGTCCACAACACAGCCAAGCAAATACGGAACACAACACACCATGCCGTCCTCCGAGCCCGCCGCTCCAGCCACAAACGGCTCGGTGCCGACGGCCGTCAACGGCAACGGGGTCAAGACCGACGCACACGGGCTTGATATCGCCGTGATCGGCGCTGGCATCGGCGGCCTGACCGCGGCCGTCTACCTGCGCTACCAGGGCCATCGGGTAACGGTGCTGGAGCAGTCGCGCTTCGCAAACGAGGTTGGCGCCGCCCTGCACCTGGCGCCCAACGCAAACGGGCTGCTCCGGCGCATCGGCATCTTTGCCGAGCGTGTTGGTGCCAACCTGATGGAAAGCGTGAGTCACACTCAATATTGCACAATGAGGAATAAAGCGAGGGGTTGACAGCGGTCGTTCATCACGCAGGTGACCGAGTACAACGCCGAGAACGAGCTACTACGGGACGTTGACTTGGCGGAGCCGAATAAGATCTGGCAGCATCCCTGGCACTTAGTCCACCGTGTGCACCTACATGAGGAGCTCAAGCGGCGGGCCACTGCTCCCGAGGGAGAAGGCGTGCCTGTGGTTCTGAGAACGTGCAGCCGTGTCATCGATGCGGACCCTTTGTCTGCCACTGCCATTCTCGAAAACGGGGAGCGGGTGCAGGGTGATGTCCTGATCGGTGCGGATGGCGTACACGTGAGTACAACTGTTTTGCTACGTTTCATCATTTTGTTCCAATACTTCACACCTCGAGTCACCCATGAGACAGGATTGAGACCAGTCGGCTCTGTATCTTCATCTCGTTGTCCTGGCAAACTAACACTCCTGATTGTAGTCCAAGACTCGCTCCAAGATTGAGGGAGGAGACATCACCGCAAAGTCCTCCGGCAAGAGCGCATTCCGGTTCTTGGTCCCACGCCAGGTTGCGCTGGATGATCCCATGACGGCGCAGTACGCCAAGAGGGACGGCCAATTGATCATTTGGTATGGTCAAGACCGGCGCGTCATTATGTACCCGTGTGATGCGAACAAGCAACTCAACTTTGTGTGCATCCATCCGAGAGAGGAGAGCGATGTAGATGAAACTAGTGGTGAGTGACCTCTGCTCGAGCGAACTAGACACGCGAGAAGACAGAGTGGTGAGACGGACAAGCTTACAAAAACAACGAACAGGTTGGAATACCGAGGCGAACAAGATCAAACTGCTTGAGATGTACAAAAATTTTGACCCCTCGCTCATTGCCCTCTTGGACAAAGCCGAGGCGAAGAGTCTCAAGGCATGGGAGCTTTTGGACATGGATGTCCTCTCAAGCTGGGTCAACGACCGGCTGGCACTTCTCGGTGATGCGGCGCACCCGTTTCTCCCACGTAAGTTGCCAACCCTGTCGAAGTGAATAAGCAGCCTGGACGCAGTATCTAACCACATCCGTAGATCAGGGCCAGGGCGCTGGCTGCGCGATGGAAGATGCGGCGGCTTTGGCTGTCGTCTTGCAACGAGGCACGAAGTCGGAAGAAGTCCCCGAACGGTTGCGCCTCTATGAGAAAATCCGTATGGAGCGTGCCAACCGCGTACAAGAGTACTCTAGGCTAGCAGGACGCGACCTCGGCGATACGAAATTGGATAGTAAGTCAAATGCCCTTCCTCCGCCAAACATCGCATCATTCGCTTTGCTTGTTCCCGAGTTGACAACAGTCCCCGCGTAGTGATGGAGTACACAAACTACAACTTTGGTCACGACGAGTGGGATAACTCCATGCACCTGTTCCGGAAGTGGGACTGGGCCCGCAAGCCGAACTTGTACTGGAGGATGCCCATCTCCTTCGGGCCGTTCCCTGGCCCCCGCCAGACGTTTGAAGGCGTGCCCCGGACGGCAACCCACTCTACCTTCACCACGGCCTCGGTCAAGTTCAAGACGTCCCGCACGCTCCTCGAAAACCTCTTCCCGTCGGCGTCGTTCCGCTTCAAAAGCCCCGGCACCGTCGCGTACGCAAGTTTCTCCCAGACCACGCTCAACAAGATGGAGTGGCTGGGCGGGACTGGCTACCGGCACCTAGGCCTGTACGTGCACGGCGTGCAGTACACCAAGAAGGACGGCGAGGTGCTGGACGGCACCTTCCTGCCGATCCTGTTCGAGAGCCTGACGGACCCCATCGTCAGTGGGCGCGAGGAGCTGGGCATGCCCAAGCTGTTCTGCACCATTGACCTCTGGCGGCGCGAGGCGAGCTACCGGGTCCAGGCCGGGTGGCAGGGCGCCACGTTTGGCAGCCTCGCACTCGAGGGGCTGCGGGAGGTGGATCCGGCCACGGACAAGGGCACCATCGGCGGCGAAGACGACCAGGGCATCTTTGCGTACAAGTACATCCCCCGCGTCGGGGAGCGCGGCAAGGCCGACGTCGAGCACGCCACGTTTGTGCCGCATGCGGAGGAGTCGAAGGTCGTTCCGAGCACGGTCCAAAGGGTCTACAAGGCCGACAAGGCCTCGGTGTCGTTTGACGGGCTGGACTGGGAGGCGCTCCCGACGTTGCACCATGTTGTTTCGAGGCTAGCCGAGATCCCCATCTACGGAGTCATTGGTGCCAAGGTAGTCGAGGGTGTTGGTGTTCCTGACGTTTCCAGCGCAAGGAGAATTGACTAGGCACAAGCAGTATTTGAGTTAGCTTCTGGGCCTCTTTCAGAGCCTTTATCTTGCATAGGTCTTGAATCTAGTGTCCATCATCGAGTCGGATATTTTGGTTGCCAATGTCTTTAGCTGTTCGCAAGTTCCGAAAGTAAACAAGTCGGTGGAAATTAAGCAATACCTCAAGGTGTTGTAGCTCGAGGGACTGACCTCGATGTTCTAATGTTCGGGGAGAGCCCCGGCCGAATGCCTACACTGCGTTTACCCAGGATCTTAACACCACTTCAGCGTTAGGCGCCGATATCATGCGGAAACAATTTTTCATTTCACCTTCCTACTAGTGGCGCACCAAGACCGCTACCACTCTGAGGCATGGGACTGGTTTTTAGCCCGAGTTACATCGTTGGTAGTTACTAAATGGCTCGCGCACAGTCACCACTCGGATGAAAGCCAGCAGTTGAATAGGGGTTTGGTGTGGTCAGGGGCAAGACTCGCAAACAGCTCATTGGTGTAGCAACGAACTCCAACTTCGCAAATCCCCACATCCCGAAGTGGGCGGTTGACGGAAGGTGGGGAAGCAGCATTCCAATTGGTGCCCACAGCAGGTGTGTCAACAGCTCTCGGCTCTTCCCCCACAACGCGTCGACCAACTTTCATGCAAGTGTGATCCTGCCACAAACGTTCAGCCTTGGATTTCCAGTTTCCAAGAGATCCAATAGCCATGGGTACTTGAAGCACTTCCGTCCCGCCGCTTGCGGCAGGAAAGGGGAAGGAAAAGCCGCGTCCAGTCAGCTTGAAGGGCACTCTTTTCCATCACCCAAAGGACGTCAAAATGTCTACCCAAAAAGACATCCGGAACATCAAGCGTGTCATCACCACGCACGCAGCCGATGGTCGAACCACATTTTCGGACGCGATCCCAGAGGGGGCACCTTTCCAAGAACTCCCCGACGGTGCTCAATTTGCCCTCTGCTACGCTACCAACAAGTTCCCCGTCCAGATGTCCGAGGAAGTCGACGTCCAAACATACCAGAGCTACACAGAAAACCTGCCGGGTATCACCATCTCGACCGGGTCGGTGCTGCGAGTCGTCGACATGCGGCCCGGCGCGCTGTCCCCGATGCACCGGACCGTCAGCCTGGACTACGGTGTCGTCCTCGAGGGCGAGGTCGAGCTGATCCTAGACTCGGGCGAGTCGAGGGTGCTTCAGAGGGGCGATATCTCGGTGCAGAGGGGGACGAATCATGCGTGGAGGAACATGAGTCCGACCAGCTGGGCCAGGATGCTGTATGTGCTGCAGCCAGCGGAACCACTGGTCATCGGGGGACAGAAGCTCGAAGACAACACGGCCGAGACAATCCCTGGCGTTGACGCTCCTCACTGAGCTAACATCACCGAGGGAGGATGTGGTTTGACGATCCGGAGAGGCAAATGCTTTGGATCTCAGGGAACACAGTGACCATGGATCACTGTGTAGTTAGCTCAATCGACCATGGCTTACAGAGTGTATAAACAATCATGTGCTTGTGTCAGGTACGTTGACTGTAAACTCCTGTATCCTTCTTGCTCCGCATGTAAACGAGGTATTCCCTGCGAAGACCCCTCACAACCCCGCATCGGCTCGACAAGGCTTGCGGGGGCCTGGGGAAATTTGGAGCTATGGGAGGGGTCTGGGCGCTCGGTCCAAGGGTTCTGTTGAGAGCCAGGGGTCCTTGACCCGCTGACCCCGTCTCCCCTTCAGGCTTGCTTCTGCACTGGTCCACCTTCTAAAAGGTCGCCCACCTGCACCGGCCGGTAAGCCGCCTGCTCCCCACAATGCCGACCTTGCGGTGCTCCAGATTTGCCATGGAGTCTCCAGCGCAGCAACAGCAACCGCACAAGCCGGCCAGCCAAGGCCTCTTTCAGTGCACGACATGTCGACGGACCTTTACACGTATCGATCACCTTGCCCGGCACGTCCGGTCTCGTAAGTCGCTGTTCCAAGGCCTCTTCCGCAAGCGTTCCAGTTTCTGTTGTCGCTAATAGTGATGTTACAAGACTTGCAGGAACGGCCGTTCGAATGCCACGAGTGCGGGAAAGCTTTTGGGCGGCCGTACGTCTCCCGGCCCAAGGCCGCGAGGCCTTGACCCACCGCCCGTTTTTCCTGATATCTGACTACTCGTCTCTTGTTCAGGGACCTACTGAAGAGGCACGCAACATCCCATGATGATGGTGGAAGCGGAGGAGGTGTCCGGCGGAGGCGAAAACACCCCCAGGCATGGAGGGTGTCACAGGCATGCAAACCCTGTGCCGCGGCCAAACTCAAGTGTGACGACGAGAAGCCCTGCGGCAGATGCAAGGAAAAAGGCACTCTCTGCGAAGCAGAGGAACGTCATCAAGTGAGGCAGGCAATGACCGATGCCTCGCAAGTATCATCCAGTACGGCACACCATTCATCATCTTCTGTTGAGTGCCAAGCGGCTGACATTGTTGTCAAGTATTAGTTGCAACCTCGCCAGCACCATCACCTGCTGTTGCCACAGAACCACATCCACCACTACAACCACACCCACAACCCCAACCGGAGCCTGATATCTCGGCTGTCGGGATTGCTTCCACTGACGCAATCGAGAAACTACCCACTCCGGACACGGTGGCAGACGGTAAGAGCGCTTCGATCCCCTGGCGATGATCATTTTCCCAGTACTGTACATCCGAGTAACTCCGCCAAGCAGATCACCTCTCTCCGCACGTTGAGATGCCAGACGCGCCCGCCTTCGGCTTTGCGGAACAAGATATCTCCAGCCTTCCTGGCGGTATGATGACGCCAATTCTTTCCAACCATTCGCATCCCTTCGCTCCTGTGGCGTTGCCGGACTTGAATCTTGGCTTCGGAACTGGCGGTCTCATGGACTTCACCTTCGAAGGTGGATTTGACTTTGACGACACGGACTTGGGCTTCATCGATCAACTATGCAGCTACCCCCAGGGCCTTGACATGCATCATCTGATGCAGTTACCCCGACAGATCCCCCCAAGGGTGGCATCCGGGCAGTCGGAGTGGCGCGTCGGCCTTGGGGCTGAAGCCTACAAACGATCCTCATTCAGCGTGTGGCATCCGGCACAACAGGACCATGGTGGTGCCGAGGTCGAGAACCTCTCGGTCCTGACCGCTGCCGATGGCTCGCCGGAAACCCAGATCGCTGTCGCCGAGCGTTGCCTGGGGGAGGACTTGAACCGGGCTGCCAGAGACCAACTCTTGTCCATGATCCTGCGCACCTGCAAACCCGAGAGGTTGCACTTCGTGTACAAGGCGTTCCCCACGCCGGAATTTCTCGACGACCTGCTCCAGAGCTTCTTCTCTCACCACTACCGTAGAGTCGATTCCTTCATTCACATCCCGTCGTTTCACCCGAACGAACAAAAACCCGAGTTTCTCGGCGCACTCGCGGGTGCTGGCGCCACCCTGACCAACATCAAATCTGTGCACAAGCTCGGCTTTGCGATGCAGGACGCTGTACGCACAACCATACCCAGCAGATGCGAAGAGTCCAACGCGATCACGAGGGAACTGTGGCTGCTGCAGACCTTTATGACCGAGCTCGAGGTGGGCATCTGGAGCGGCATCAAGCGGAAGATGGAGATCGCCGAGAGTCACTCGCAGACGGTGTTCACGGTATGGCACACAACCCTACTCCTCCGCACGGCGAATCTAATGTTCTCTGTGCTTTGTCCCAGATGCTCCGGCGGGCCGGCAGGTTCAAACGGCTGTCTCAGATTTTATCCGCCCCGCTCCCGCAAGACACTGGGGACACTTTGCATCGCAAGTGGCTCGAGTGGGTAGAGCGGGAGAGCTTCAAGCGGCTTGCCTTTCACGCGTTTCTTGTTGACGCACAAATCAGCATGGCACTGTTGACAAACCCCATCATCTCATACGCAGAGCTGGCCATCCCTTTACCGGAGCCCCCCGATTTGTGGCACGCCGAGGATGCACAGCAGTGGAAAAACCTGTACCTCAGCCGTCCCAGACCGCAACCACAGCAAGAACTGAGCCTGATCCATTTCCTGCGCGAGCCCATCGAGGTCCCCGATTTTTACGACACCCACTTCTCCCGTCTCATCATCCTCCACGGCATCTGGGGCATGATATGGCAGCACTCCCAACTTCTCGCCGCGGTCGGCAGGCCGGGGCACGCGAACGCGGCTCTCGCGCTCCGGCACCAGGGTCTCCTGCAAACGCTCCAACACTTCCGGATCAACCTGTCTGCGAGCCACGAGCCACCCTGTCCGCAGACCAGCCTCCTCCTTGAGCTGCTGCCCATGTATCTCCACTCGTCGCTGGAGGAGATCCAGCTGTTTGCCGGCAGAGAGGACCTCGACGACGCCCGCCGCGTCCTGCCCTCCCTGCAGCGGTGGGTGGACAGCTCCGACTCGCGGCAGGCCATCTGGCACGCCGGCCAGGTCCTCCGGGCGACGAGGACCTTCCGCCCCGGGCAGCTGCGCGACTTCGCCACCATCGCCATCTACCACGCGACCCTCGTGTTGTGGACGTACAGCATCATCCCGCAGGCCACGGACGGTGCCTCCTCGCGACCGAAACTGCCTGCCGACTCGCTGGCGGCGCAACGCCCCGTGAGCCTGGACGGGCCAGAGTCCATCGCGATTCAGCAGTTCATCACCGTTGGCAAGGGCGTCCCTAGCATTACCCGCACACACCACGGCGGAGACGCCGCTGCGGCTCCAACGTTGGTTCCCCTCTCAGACCAGGAGGCCGTCATTCAAGAGGTCCTGGCCACGCTAAAGGGGAGTTTCCCCTGTGCCATGGAGGAGCAGGCACCCCCGCCGCTGGTCGAGAACTTGATACAGCTCCTGCGGGATCTAGGTAAAGCAGCAGGGACAGTGGAGAGCTGAGGCAGGCGGTCTGAACTGCATAGTCGCATACCGACTTGAGTAAGGTGCTAAACGCGGGGGAAGAAGGGTGGGGGG
>Ga0247824_10002091_pt1 | contig 11123 bp, 10 predicted proteins | sample 13C_PalmiticAcid_FD_194412 | JGI IMG/M metagenome (GOLD analysis project Ga0247824, IMG submission 194412) | Soil microbial communities from agricultural site in Penn Yan, New York, United States - 13C_PalmiticAcid_Day48 | ecosystem: Environmental > Terrestrial > Soil > Agricultural land...
CTTCGTGGTGACTGCTACAGTGTTAGTGCTGGATATGAAAATGTGACTGGCGTACCTCCATCCGGCATGGGACGAGGGCGATGGACAGGGACCGTAACGTACCCGATCAAGACGGCGAGTTGATACAAACAAACCATCGCACCCTCCCAGGCACCGCCCACGGGCCCGCACCGAAGTGTTTCCCATCGTGAGCCCAGCGTCACAATATCGGCAAACGGAGGGATGGTCTGGCGCTGGTCCCGCGGTAGTGCCTGCACCTCCTGCCTCAAGACCGCCACACACTCCCGTAGGAATCGCGCGAGAAGACCATGTCGGGGATGCTTGGCGTGCCGATGAAGCCTGCGCAAGAGGTCTTGTACGTCGCCGCTGGGGAGCTCGTGGCTGAAGACGATGAGCCCGGTGGGAGGGCTGTTGGAAGGGTTTGGGTTCCGGTTGACCGTGGCGGGTGGCTTGCTTGTGCTGTCTGCGGTGGTGGAGGACGAAGGGGTTGGGGAGTTGCTGTCACCGCTGCTGCTGTCCATTGTTGTACGATCTTGGATGGGAGTGTCAGGCTGTTGCGGAAGAGACGAGTGAAGATCGTATGTTGTTCTCCTACAAGCTGTTGTCCCAACAAAAGCCGATATATCGAATTCACTCCTGGTACCTTGTCCAGGGTTGTTAACCCTGGGGCCCGGGCTCTCCCCTCGGCCTGATACGTAGCACAAGCCGAACGGTTCTCCTTGCGCTGGGGGCTGCCACTTCGCCACATGGATACCCACTTACACAGGCACGTCAGCAACAGTTGTGCCTCCGGGCATGCAACCTCCCGTTCGGCAAAGGAACAGCACCCAGGCTCGGAGGCCGAGCCGGAGGATTATCTCAAAGGGGCAACCGGTAAGCAACAAGCTCATACTGCGCACTCAAGCTCACTGACAAATCTTCACTGTCTAGACCGCTCCGGACGCACTCCACTCCAGCTAAGGCTGACCTACTTGATCGCAAACCACCGTCTTGTCTGGGTCTGGCCCCCATTAACCAGTCGGGACCCGACCTTGCCATCCTCAGCCAGCATGAATAAGACCTGATCCAACAGCGGCCTCAAAGCGGTATCGAACGCGTCCGCGCTCCGGGCCGCCTCACCGTACAGACGGACCCCCACGTCCTCCACAGTCAGACCGTTGACGATGCCGGCAGTTGGCCTGCGATCAAGGGCCAGGGCAGCGCATACCTGCCTCTCCCTGGCATCCCTCTGTGCGATGTACATGTCTAGGACGCGCGGCAGATTTCTAATCCAATCGCCGTGTCCAGGGAATCCCGTCCCGCAGCCCAGCCGACGCATCAGCCGCAGGCTCGCCATGTAGGAGCTTAGGTCCTCAGCCACGCTGTAGCCGTGGCCCAGGACAGCATCTCCCGTAAACAAAGCGTTATCTTCCTCCAGCAGGAAGCACGCGTGGTCCTCGCTGTGACCCGGCGTGAGAACCACCCGCAGCGTGGCGCCCTCGACGGCGAACGTCTGCTCGTCCTGGAGCGGGAGCTGGCCCGGGTCGGGCTTGTTTTTGTGAACGAGGATGTCCGGATCGTGCAGCAAGAGGTCGTCCAGCCCGCCCGTGTGGTCGCCATGCCAGTGCGTCAACAACACGTGCGAGATGGAGATGTCGTGGTCGTCGAGGTACGCGGTCAGGCTCATGATCCACGACGGACGGCCCTACATGATCATGTTACTAACAACCCCATACAAATGCGCCGAACAACACCAAGGAATCTCACTTCTCCGGTGTCGATGAGAATTCTCGACCTCCCTGTCCCGACCAGATACGTGTTGGTCCCCTGGAGCTGCATGTGGCCCGGGTTACCACCGAGGAAGCGGACGACACGGCTGGAGCCACATTGCTCAACGTCGCCAAGCTGCGGCAGTTTGTTGTGCTGCGCCGCCAGGTAGTCGGCCCAGAAGGTGGACGAGTAAAACCCCTCGGGCTTGGTGCTTGCGGGAGGCATGGCTCGGGGTATCAAATCGGCAGTGTTGAAGCGCGGAAGTTTGCTACAGTAACAAGTCCATGCACGCACCAGCTCGGCAAGATTTTAATCGTCGAGAGCCTGTAACAGGGCATCTAACGCCCATGCACCCATTATTCCATGGAACGTGTACTCAGCCACGGCCGCTCAACTACCCCTGAAAGTTTAAGGAAAACATGCCGGAAAACCAGCATATGTGAGTGTTTATCAGGGGGGATTTGCTGACGTGATATTTTTTTGGATTACCTGCATCTTGCAGGTCAATGGAGGCTGGGTAGCATTTGTGGGGGTCTCGGGTTCCGTCCAACCCTGAGAGCTGGGGACGCGTGTGGTTTTGAACAATTGACCGAAAACACCCCGGGACCATAAGCCGGGAGGAACGGATCGTCTTCCGTCCGGGATGCGAGCTTCACGACCTTCTGCCGACCTTCTACGAAAACATTGCGTGGGCAGAGGTCGAGCATGATAATGTTGAATATATCATTGCGGTGGTGGGTTTCCTCAACCGTTGCCAAAGGAGCATCCGCGATACCGCAATCGCCCCCAGAGACTTACTCGCCACACCGTCCTCCATCTCAACAACAGCCAATCTCGTTTAGCAGTTATTCGCAGAAGTGACTTCATGACAATGGCGATGGTTCCCCAGAGATGCACTGTCTTGGTGGTCGGCGGAGGGCCGGGGGGCTCCTATGCGGCGACAGCCCTCGCGCGGGAGGGCATTGACGTGGTTCTCCTCGAGTCTGAGAAGTTCCCAAGGTTCGTTCCCTACAATGATGTCTTGAGTGGCAGTCCAGAGAGTCTAACTCCGGGACCCACAGGTACCACATCGGCGAGAGCATGCTTCCCTCGATGAGGCATTTCCTGAAGTATGTCGACGGGTATGAGAAGTTCAATGCGCATGGGTTCAACATCAAGGTGAGTTCTAGCAAACAAACTTGACTTGGCCATGATAATTGGGTTTGCATACTGATGTGGCGTTGTAGAAAGGAGGTGCTTTCCGTCTCAACTGGGCCAGGCCCGAGTCTTGTAAGTCCTGGCACACAGCGACACCACCACGCAGCGACACCAATCTAAGCCGTGACTGACCGTTTTTCTCCCGCTTCTAGACACCGACTTCATCGCCGCGGGAGGACCCGAGGGATACGCCTGGAACGTGATTCGTTCGGAAGCCGACGACATTCTGTTCAAGCATGCCACGGCCTGCGGCGTCAAGACATTCGACGCGACCAAGGTGACCTCAGTCGAGTTCGGCCCCCAAACCTCTCCCGATGAGCTGGGTCGCCCTGTGTCGGCGACTTGGAGCCGCAAGGACGGCAGCGCCGGTGCCATCACCTTCGACTATCTCGTGGACGCGTCTGGCCGCGCAGGCCTGCTCAGCACCAAGTACATGAAGAACAGGCACTACAACCAGGGGCTGAAGAACATCGCCAACTGGGCCTACTGGAAGGGCGGTGGTGTGCACGCCCCCGGGACGCACAAGGAGGGTGCGCCGTACTTTGAAGCCCTCAAAGATGCCAGCGGGTGGGTGTGGTTCATCCCGCTTCACGACGGCACCCACTCGGTCGGCGTGGTGCAGAACCAGGACATGGCCACCAAGAAGAAGCGCGAAATGGCCGAGCCCTCGACGCGCGGCTTCTACGAGCAGAACCTCGACCTGGTTCCCGGGATCAAGGCGCTCCTCTCCAAAGCAGAGATTGTCTCGGACGTCAAGTCGGCCTCGGATTGGTCGTACAGCGCGTCGCGCTACGCCTTCCCGGGGGCGCGCATCGTCGGCGACGCAGGGGCTTTCATCGACCCCTTTTTCTCGTCGGGCGTGCATCTCGCCCTGTCGGGTGGCCTCGCAGCTGCCACAACCATCGCTGCAGTTCTGCGCGGTGACTGCGACGAGGCCACTGCCTCCTCGTGGTACGACAAGAAGACGTCCGAGAGCTACACCCGCTTCCTGGTGGTCGTCTCGAGTGCCCTCAAGCAGATCCGTTCCGCCGACCAGCCCGTGCTGCACGACTTTGACGAGCAGAGCTTCGAGCGCGCCTTCGACCTGTTCCGGCCCGTCATCCAAGGCACGGCCGACGCCGACGCCAAGGGCAACCTGTCGCAGGCCGAGATCTCCAAGACGATCGAGTTCTGCTTCCGCGCCTTTGCGCACGTGTCGTTCGAGGAGAAGGAGGCGCTGGTGGCCAAGCTGAAGCAGCTGGGCCTCGACGGCGACGCGTACGACGAGAGCAACAGCAAGGCGCTCGCCGAGCTCGAGGAGAAGCTCACGCCCGAGGAGCAGGCCATCCTCAAGACGCTCAAGGGCCGCCGCATGGTCCGCCCCGAGGACATCCTCGATATTGAGAACTTCACTCTTGACTCGGTCGACGGGCTCGCGCCGCGGCTGGAGCGCGGCAAGCTCGGGTTGATGCAGGCCAAGAAGGCCCAGGTCAAGTACACGGCCCATGACAAGCTGTCGTTCCTCAACGGCGAGGCCAGGGCTGCTGGCAAGCTCGAGGAGAACGGCCACGGCGGCACCGGCAACATGTACGCGCCGACCAACGGGCAGATGAACGGCCACACCAACGGGCAGATGAACGGGCATATGAACGGGCACACCAATGGGCACACCAATGGGCACACCAACGGCCACATGCCCAAGCCCCAGATGGCTGCGAGCTCCCTCACATCGCTCCTGGCTTCCAAGCCCCCTCCCGCCCCAGCCGCACTCGACGAGTACACCCGCCACAACCTCATGACCTCCCTCCTCGAATCCGCCGAGGAGCTTGAGACCCCCCACGACACCCTCCTCCGCCTGGTCAACGCTGGCCGGCTGGGGGCGCTGGTCAAGCTCGGCGGCGATCTCAAGATCTTCGAATCTCTCGCCACGAGCGAGATGCCCCTCTCCTCCTCGCAGCTCGCCAAGCCGACGGGCGCCGACCCGGCGCTGGTCGGCCGCATCACGCGCTACTTGGCGGCGAACCGCTTCGTGGCCGAGGTCGGGGCGGACCGCTACGCCGCGCGCAAGATGACGCGCACGCTGGCGGACCCGCGGATTGCTGCGCCGATGCGGTTCTTCCACGCCGTCAGCACGCCGTCGTTCCAGGCGCTGCCGGATCACCTGCGGGAGAATGGCTACCGGAACGAGACGCCTGGGTCGTCGGCGCTCTGCCGGGGGTTGGGGACCGAGAATGGGTTGTTCCCGTGGCTGAAGCAACACCCGGAGGTGGCGGCTGACTTTCAGAGTCTGATGGGGGTATGTGATGTTTGTTTACTTGTTGCCCCTGAACCCCTGACTGATCGTCGCGACAGGTTCCCAAGGAAGGCAACGGCTTGGACGTTATCCCATTGGACGAGTCCACTAGCGCCTTTCACGAAGGCCCATTCTTCGTAGACATTGGCGGCAACATCGGGCAACAGGCCGCGCGGATCGTGGATCAGCACCCCGAGCTGGCCGGCCGGGTCGTGGTGCAGGACCGTGAAGAGACCATCGCCAGAGCCCCGGCCACCAAGGGGGTGCAGCTGATGGCGCACGACTTTTTCCAGACACAGCCTGTGAAGGGTGAGTAAACGTAATCGTCGCCGCTAGACGTTAGTAGGGGATATTCCCACTGTTTCAGAACGACTCGCTGACCACGCTTCAAAATAGGATCCAAGTACTACTACCTGCGCGCGATCCTGCACAACTGGAGCGACGAGAAGGCGGTGCAGATCCTCTCCTCCATCGTCCCTGCGCTCTCGGCCGGCTCGCAGGTTCTGATCGACGAGGTCGTGCTGCCCGAGACGGGGGCGCACGTGTGGCCCGCGGGCCTTGATCTGCAGATGCTGACGCTCTTCGGCGCCAGCGAGCGCACCGCTCCGCAATGGGACGCCCTTCTGGACCGCGCGGGTCTGCGCGCCGTCCGGGTTGAGAAGTATGGGCCGGTCTATGCGGGTTGCGTCATCTTTGCTGAGCGCAAGTGATGAAGTGCATGACCACCTAGGGGGTTGTTCTAACATGTCCTGTCATCCATTCTTAAAACTAAATCTACGCAATGTATCGCAGACAATGGCTGTATCCAGAATCTCCTAACCCTGGCCCATTTCAACGTCACGGCCCTACTGAATGCCCCCCCGTATCGTGGTGTAGAAGCCTTGTGAGCTCTTTTCTGGCCGCAATGAGCTGCTCAGCAAGGAAAGAGTCGCTTCCAAGGTACAGCCCGCGGAGTAACGTGGACACGGCCACGCTGCTCGCAGCGGCTCCAGTTTTGGTACCACCCCCTTCCGGCTGTACTACCGAAACAGGTTGTAGAACCTCCTCCATGACCGTCTCCAACTCCTGAAGCCTGCTCCCGACAACGCGACCCACCAGCACACTCTCCATGGCCCCCTCTATTCGGTGACTGCCGATGCTGAGGGGGGCGCGTTTCAAGTCGTCGTCTGCGCCATGCTGCTGCTTGAGTTCCTCGGCGCCGCCTCGATGATGATATGTGTTGATGACCCGCCGATAGCCGGCAATGACTTCGGCAAAGGCGACGGTCAGCAGCAGCTGTAGTTGGGGCCCGCTGCGGCACGTCGGGCAGTCGAGTAGGCCACGCACAAGCCGCGAGGCCTCCCGCGCCGCGGATAGCACTGAGTCCACCGACGGAGACGTTGATGTCGCAGCCGACGGCATTGATGACGAGGATGGCGTGGAGAGCTCGTGGGCCCCCATCAGGCAGAGGGGCGAGTTGCCGCGCATCGATCCCAGGATACCGGTAGCGATGCCGATGCAAGACCCCTGGGGCCTGTTGGCGTTTTTACAAGTCAGGGGCCGTTCCGCAATGGCAGAGACTCCGGATGCTGCGGCACGCTTCGAGTCCTCGGCCCTCGAGCAGGGCGCTGCCGCCGTGGGAAACGAAGCGAAGTCGGGGGAGGGCGATCCCAGTGCTGTGGTCGCCCACATGTCGTCATCTAGCCAGTCGAGCGACATATCGGGATCTCGGTGGCCGTTGGTGCGAACGAGAGGCAAAACATCTGCGTCTCCGAGTCAGGAAACGCCCACATCAAGCTTGCCCAGGTTGGTGTTCTCAGGAAGGTTTGGCCAGGCCTCCCTTCTCACCCCACCCGCTGAGGCTGACAATCGGGTCAGACTCGGCTCGCCCGTGTGGCGTTGTTCATGTTACACAACAGCAGTTTGGGGGGGTTAGCTACCTGCCTAGGCTAAAGAGGCAGAAGTCCTGCGCTTCGCATCGGCACGAGCCGAGGCTCGCTCTTTGCCCCTGCTGCGCTTGAGCAGGTTCCAAAATTAAACCGGTCTTGTTCTCTCGTCCGCCGCACCGCCATCCCGCTGCGCTGCTGGCTGAGCGGGGCCCTCATCCTGTCGGTCCGTAAGCTCGCATAGTTCCCGCCCGAAGCAACCAGTCGTGGTTCGCGAGTGTTGGCGAATGTTGGCGAGTTTTGGCGAGTTTGGGGCGGAAACAAGGTCTGCCCGGGGCAAGGGTGCAGGGAGGGTAACATCAACCGCAGCCAGGCCAATATTCGCCTCGGTGAGACTGGCGCCCGTTGTTTAATTAATGTGAGTGAGACTAACGTGCGTTGTGCATGCTTGGGGGGTACCCTGGGTGGGGGGCCATGGGCGGGGGTTCGACATCGAACATCTCAACAGGCAACTAACCACCAACACAGCTGCAGCACGGTCCGCACACTCCGAGTTGAGGAGTTGGGGGACCGCCACAGCTCGCTGTTAGCGCAGCTATTGGCGTAATTACTACCCAGTGGCTGATGGACAGCGCAGAATGGATCCATGATACCTTCTCCACATTGTCCCCTTGACAAAGATCCTTCCATGGTGGTAACAAGGCGGCAAGGCATCGAAAGGGGAATATGCAACCGAGAAGCTTCCTCTCGGGGTTACGGGCGACGACGGCGATCCTCGTGTGTGTGGAGTATAAGTTGCAGCGGTTCTGCAGGGCAACGTCTGCAAGTGGGCCAGGGTCGTAGGGAACTCCGCTCGCGATGGTTCCCCGGTCATCGGCGGGGAGGTTGCCCATGGAAAATGCGCATGTCAGACAGGAGAGGGCCTCACGGTCGCACTCCGTGCGGAGCAACGCAAAGTAAGCTTTCGTGCGTGCTGCCAAGGCTCCTAAAGTGCTGGATCCTCCAGGAGTCTAATCCACCGCCTCTCCACCCCGAGATCAAGCAAACAAGTGTCTTGTTGAGGGATCAAAGGAGGAAGCAGACACAAGAAGTGCGCTCCATCAACCTATCCCCCGTTCAAGTGCCCCCTCAAGGGAAAAGCGTCTCAACCAGCTGCTCACGCTCGCTGAATCCCAAAGGCTAGCGTATATTATTATTAGTTCACACTGTGCCGCCTTCCCCCGCTCCCCTCGGCCCCTGTGTGCTGCAAGGGTCGGATCCAACTTCGCGGCTGGGACGTCCACGATGAATCCATCATCGGCATCATCAACTTCGTCGTGCCTCTCGGCATCGTCCCGAAGTTCCAGCACCACAACCCAGCAGAAGCTCAAGGACGCTTGCGACTTGTGCTCAGCGTTCAAGATACGGTGCGACAAGGGCAAGCCGTCGTGCGGGCGTTGCGCGAACCTCAACCAGCCATGTTCGTACAGCCCAGCACGCCGGGCTGGCCGTCCACACCGGCTCCGGCAGCAGAATCGACAGCAGCAACAACAAGTACCCGAGCACCAGCAACCGGAGCAGCAACCATCACCACCACAACAACAACAACTGGGGAGTCTCTTCATGTCATGCTTCAACCAACACCCGATCAGTTTTGCCACAGGGGACTTCGACTGGGGGAGCTACGATTGGGGCATGGAGATGGTGGACGAAGCGAACGCCCCTGCAGCACCACCAACCGCTTCACCTCGGATGCCCTTAAGAGCGGGCCCCAACCATGCCGTCTTCACAACCAACAAGCTCGTAACGCAAATGCCGCTATCAAATGAGCACATCGACCCACATCTTCGAGCACAGCAGCACCCACCAGCTGCCGATATCTGTGCCCCTTCTCGGAGCGGAGCAGGCAGCACAGTCCACGGCGACTGCGCGCGCACGGCGGCGTCCATCGTCGAGCAGCTGGACCCGGGTCGGAGGCCCGCCTGCCGCGCCACGCCGGCCGAGTCTGGCGCCAACTCCAAGATCACGACAGCCTGTCAGCGGCTGCTGACCATCCTCGTCTGCCCGTGCTCGGAGCAGCCGGCGGTGGCGTTGCTCGTGGCATCGGCGTGCATCGCGTTGCTGGACGCCGTGCTCCATCAGCAGCAGCATTTTCAGCAGCAGCAGCAGCAAACCCCAGATGAGGCACCAGCGACATTCCCCTGGCCGTCAATGCCGCCCAGTCCCCACCAAGCCCGATCGTTGCCGCTGTCGGCTTCGTTGAACGACTACTACCCGGACCATGGCGAGTTCGAGGGTTTGGCAAAGATTGCCAAGGTCGTTTTGCGGTTCACGCAGAGATATGCGCAGGATGAGGGGGGGGGAGCAGGAGGAGCGACGCGGGCGTTGGTGGACCCCATCGTGGTGCTGCTCCGGTCCAAGTTGCAGTTCGTTACGGGCGAAGCGACCGGGAGAGTGGTCCTCTGAGTCGCCGTTTGTTTTAGAATATGTATCTAGATTGTGTCTAGTCGACATGACTTATGACTGGATGAGGGAGGATGCATTCCATGTTTTCACGGGCTTCGAATATCCGAGGAAAGACAAAGAAACACAGGCAAAATAGCAGCACGGTTTCAATTTAGGAACATGCCACAACTTGTATTCATGTTTGTCTACCAAGCTTCCTGAATTCCCATGACCTTATTGAGACCTGTCTATCTAGCGCCCGCCGAGAGCATGGCCGCCGACGTAGCGCGGGAAGCCCGAGAAGCTCACCCACAGCTCGCCGGTGAAGGGGTTGGTGCCGACAATCTCCTTGGCGCGGCTCTTGAGCTCCTCAACGTCCCAGGCGGAGAAGACGAGCTTGCCGTTGAGGAACTTGGCTTCGGGCGACGCGATCCAGACGAGGAAGTCGGCGGGAAGAGAGACTGTGGAGAAGAAGAACTGTCAGCATTCGATGCGTGGCGTCGGCATGATGAGGGCGCAGGGAGCCTTACTGTCATCGAAGCTGAAGGGCAGCTTGGTGCCGCTCGCGGCCAGCTGCGCCGACATGGCGGTGTCGAGGAAACCCGGGTGGACGTGGTGGATGCGAACGAAGGGGTTCTCAGCCCCGAAGGCCTGCAGCAGCTTGACGGCGGCCATCTTGGAGCTGACGTAGGCGCCCATGCCGGGGAAGGGCGGGAAGAAGATGCCGGCCGTGGTAAGGTTGACGAGGGTCGTCTCGTGCTTCTCCCCGTTGCCCAGCACCAGCGCCTGCGCCAGCGTGAGCGTACCAACCACGGTCGTCTTGTAGCCGTCGAGGAAGGTGGCCGGGTCTGCGTTGAGAAGCGGCACCACGGGCGCCAGCACGCCGGCCGCGTGGATCACGACGTCGACGGGGCCGTGGGTGGCCGCGACATTGGCGAAGACGGCGCGGAGCTTGCCGCTGTCGGACAGGTCAACCGCGTGCGCCTCGACTGTCAGAGAGGCGCTCTTGGCGCGGACCAGCCCCGCCGTCTCAGCCAGCACATCCTCCTTGCGGCCAAGCAGCACGAGCGCCTTGGGGCCCGAGGCGGCAAATGACAGTGCCGTCGCCCGCCCGATGCCGCCCGTCGCGCCCGTAATCACCACCACCTTGCCCGCGGTGGACAGTGCGGGGAGGGTCGGGTCGATGCCGGCATAGGTGGCGGTGTGCGTCACCTTGGTGTACGAGGGTTGCGGCGCGGCCATGGCTGATAGATGCTGCTTCCTCCGTTCTGTGTCGGGAAAAGACAAGAGAGAGGTGGTAGACGAGGGAAGATGCGTGGGCGAAGCGAGAAATTGTTCGACCTGCTGGAGCGAGAGAAAAAAAGAGCTCGGCTTGCGTTTGCTGCCTGTTCTTGTTGGTTCCCCTTCTGCCACCGCTCACAGGGCTCTGAGCCGAACACTCCCCCTCCTCCCTTGCATGGGGGGGCCAGTTGGGGGGACAGTCGGCATGGAGCCAATCGGGGGATTGCGCTCTTCCAACACGGTGGATTTGAGCTGTGTTGCTCGATCCCATTGGGGGGTGACGTTGATTATTGCCCGCGTCTTTTATGCCAACGGCACAGCAAGTTGTGTAACAT
>Ga0247824_10002092_pt1 | contig 11123 bp, 17 predicted proteins | sample 13C_PalmiticAcid_FD_194412 | JGI IMG/M metagenome (GOLD analysis project Ga0247824, IMG submission 194412) | Soil microbial communities from agricultural site in Penn Yan, New York, United States - 13C_PalmiticAcid_Day48 | ecosystem: Environmental > Terrestrial > Soil > Agricultural land...
ATGTTGGGGATGGTTCATACTATGGTCGAGATCCGAAGAAAACAAAGAAAACGGTCGACGTTTGGGATGGGGGGGGGGAGGAGGAAGACAAAGGAGAGAAAGAAAGAAGGTGAAAAAGAAGGTCCAAAAAAAAATAAAAAAACGAGTTGAACACGATCAAACAAGAGCTCTCTCCTCTGGGTATGCCCGCTCAGCTCACACCTCCCTTGGCCACACTTTCACTCGCAAAGATTCCGACTCTTTGCTATACCGAGGGTAAGCGCAGGCTAGGCCATGGCGCGGAACAATATTGTTTGTCGCCCTGCAGGGCAATCATGAAGGGAGGAGCCAATGGATTCCTCTACACAGACCCACATGCAAAACCAGATAAACGATGGACTTTCGAGAAATGTGTAACCCTCCCATGGCCCATACCCGCAATTTGTAACTTTGTTAGACATGGTAAATGGGCGGCCATAGCAATTGCGTGTGCATAGTACTGTGTTCACCATGGTGTGGAGTAGAAGGTGAGGGGTGTGGATGGCGACCACCACGAGGGGGGAAGGGGTCATCAGAGCATACGTAGAGAGCAATTGACACCAATTGGCGACAGTGCCACTTGGGAATGGACTCGACCTCCTTTCTCGCAAACAGGCAAAAGTACCCGTTCTCGCCTTTTGTTGCTTTCGCATCACGATTGCATCCTGCATGCCGCAAAACATTTGCAGACCTCTCAATGAGTGACAAACACCGCCACCGGATTATGATTGCGCTAAGCTTTAATTGATGACATTGATGAGAACTTCTTCAATTAGATGGATCATAACGTTCATATCATGATTGTAACGTTTCATCTGTTATCAGAAGGGCCATGGTGGTATCGATGCAAGAGTGGAGTAAGAAGTGAAGGGGGGAGAGTTGTTGATGGAAGAGACAGAAATGAAGAGAAAAAAAAAAAAAAAAAAAAAAGAGGTTGGGCTCACACCTACAGAGCAGGTAAAAAAATGAATTGTCGGTCGGCTGTTGATGTTGTACAAAGGCGTTCTGGCGGATCCCGACCTATCGTAGTTCTCTGACTGTTGCTTCCCTTCAGTCGCGGTACTGCATCTCATCTTCACTGAATCCAGCAGTGGGGAATTGACGGGCAAAATCAGCGACATCCTTGCGAAGTGCCTGAACCTCGGGAATCTGGCTTCCATCTCCCACGAATGTCTTGAAGTCGGCCAACAACTTGCTTGGTGCCTTCTTCTTGAGATCCTTGGCAATCTGGACACCACGATCGATAAACTTGGCTACTTGCTCAAAGTCCTTTTCCGTCAAACCACGCGAGGTCATCGCAGGTGTTCCAACGCGGATGCCACCGGGGTTCATGGCAGACTTGTCGCCAGCAACCGTGTTCTTGTTCGAAGCAATGTTGGCCAGTTCAAGGACACGCTCCACACGAGAGCCATCGATTTCCTTTGAGCGGAGATCGACCAAAATCAAGTGGGTATCCGTGCCACCAGACGACAACTTGAAACCGAGCTTGGTGAAGGCTTCAGCAAAGGCCTTGCTGTTCTTCAGGACCTGCTCCTGGTATTCCCTGAAGGTCTCAGTCTTTGTCTGCTTCAATGCAACAGCCAAGGCACCGATGGTGTGGTTGTGGGGACCGCCTTGGTGGCCAGGGAAGACCGAGGCATTGATAGGCTCCTCGAGATCGTATTTGATGACGTTGCCCTTCTTGTCCTTGCCACGCTCACCCTTGCGATAGAAGATCAAGGCTCCGCGTGGTCCACGGAGAGACTTGTGGGTCGTGGTCGTGACAATGTCAGAGTAAGGGAAGGGCGATGCCAAGACATCAGCAGCAACCAGGCCAGAGATGTGGGCCATATCCGACATCAAGTAGGCACCGCATCCGTCAGCGATCTTGCGCATGCGAACATAGTCGATTTCACGAGGATAGGCAGAGGCACCGGCAATGATGATCTTGGGGCGGTACAGCTTTGAGTTCTTCTCCAAGGCATCATAGTCGATCAATCCTGTCTCCTGGCTGATTTCGTAGGGAAGGGTCTCAAAGTACGAAGAGACCATCGAAATCTTCTTGGTGGGGGTTTGGTAACCGTGAGACAAGCTGTGTTGGCAAAGTTGTAAGGATAATGTCAGATACTTTGGTTGATCTGATATGTTCCATTGACAAGTATATATACCACAAGAAAACTCCAGGGGATGTAACGTACTGTCCACCATGAGGAAGATCAAGACCCATGAGGCGATCGTGAGGCTTCATGAGGGCACCATAGACATAGAGGTTAGCAGGAGCTCCGGACAGGGGCTGAACGTTGACACCCCATTCCTCAGGGTTCAAGTTGAAGGCCTCAAGGGCGCGCTTCTGGCAAAGGCGCTCAGACAAGTCAATGTTCTCGTTACCACCATAGTATCTAAGGAGTGGACAGAGATGGATGAGTAAAGCCGTTCTTCTATACCTCTCTCTGCTGACTGATGAGGTGGTAAAATGAGACAGCTTATCCCTACCTGGCACCAGGGTAGCCCTCAGAATACTTGTTCTGAAGAATAGATCCCAATGTGTTCATGACAGAGCGCGAAGTAAAGTTCTATGTAGACTCAAAATGTTAGATCCATTTTTTTTTTTTTTTTGCAAGTCGGTCGCCCGCGCAAAGCAATCAAATGTTTCAACATTGTGATCGGCATACCTCGGAAGCGATGAGAACAATCGAGTCGCGCTGTCTCTTCTTCTCACGCTCAATGATATCGAACATCTCTGGGTCCTGGTCCTTGAGGGGCCTGTTAAGGAGCTACTCGTGAGAACGAGAGACATGGAGGCCGACGTTAGCGCCTTGGCCACCAAAATGATGCTATCAGCCATACTGTTCAACCATTGTTCTTACCTCCTTCTGGCCAGCAGGGAAAGCCATTCCGCGCTATAGATATTACGCCAATACAACACACGACAATGGTCAATTCAATTATCCTTTCTCGTTGTTGATCACCCTGTGATGCGTGAAGCTGAGGAGCAAGTCCAAGTGTCGTTCTCTATCCTCATCACAACGCGCTGCCTGGAGATCTGGCGTTTGCTCCTGATACTTTCAACACAACGGCTTCCTGATACTCCGATCCGTCCATCCATGCTCCTGGTATTGATAAAGTTGTTCTAGCAAGGGGGATGGCGAGATCAAGGTCCAAGGATCCATGGTGCTTACCGAAAGGACGCGAGTGGAGATAGCAGGGGTGGCAGCACGCTTAGCGAAAGCGGCGGCAGTCGTAGTCAGCGAGCGAAGCATTTCTGTATTGATATGTCCTGTGGTGGGTGTGGCACAGAGGAGGAGAGAGGTTTGAGAGGAGAGGAATGAGGATGGGGGGAATGAGTCGAGCGGGCAAAGCGGAAGCAAGGAAAGAAAAAAGGATTTTATGCGTGGTCAGGCCTTCCGGTTTTATCAGTGCGCCAGCCCTTTCGTCGCCTCCGAAAAAGACTATCTGACACGGCTCCACATCACATCGATGCTCCTTGCCTCGGATAAGCCAAAACGCTGAACAGAAAGCGATCAAGGAGATCACGAGGCCGTTCTGCCTCTTCAGTAAAGGATGCCCACTGGCCCGTCTGAAGAACGATTCGCTCCTGCTCGATCCCGTCAGCTTTCAACGACGGCTGAAATGGTAGTCTTCACACTCGACCGCCCTGAATTAGAGCTATTTGATCCATGTTGCCCGTCTTTGCTTTCAGCGTCGGTATATGTATCGCGTCCTCGCTGTCTAGCTCTCTGACAGCTCAAGAGTCACTGCTCCCGCCTCCTACCATCACTCTCCTTTCTTTTTGCTTTCACCACCACGCTCAATGGACCATTCAGCTGGATGCCTCATTCTATGGCATCCTGTTTCTCACGCCTGCTTAGCATGGCAGGCCAGTCGCACTGCCTGTATGGCTTCAGATTCAGGCATGCACCTTGGATTGTCTACTGAAGCACCCATGTTAAAGCATATCATCAAGACGAAGGGTCCGATTCCACCGAGTTGAACTTCCAAAAAAAAAAAAAAAGGGCAAGTGGTGTGTGCGGGTGTGCCTTTTTAAGGTTTTGACTTTACGGTTGACTCGGTGGAATGCTATTCCACCGAGTCAAAACCACAAAAAAAAATTGTTCCCATGGGTCTGTAGAAGATCTGCATGTCCACACGACTAGGGAAGTTTCATGGCTCGTCTATGATTCTATGGTCAATGTTTTTATTACAATGTACGCTATGCTTATACCTTCAACTGGCAAATCGACGTCCAGCCCTTGCGTCGTGTTCCTCTGCGTGCCCAGCTATCCATACCACAAAACGATCAAGCTGTTAGTATCACTCTACCATTCACATAGTTCCTTGATCAATTGATTGGGGACTTACAGCTCCAACATCCTGTCGCCATTGGGGTTGTTCTCAGAATAGACAGCCTGTGGTAGCAACGTCTCGATCAGCTCGTACATGAACATGGGCTTCTCCTCTGAAAGTTCGTTTGGATTGTCTGGCTTGACGAAATCAAACACACAGTCTGGACTTCTCTGATGTCGAATATCGATATCGCCCTCCTGCAACCAGATCGAAGAAGCAAAGTGGTCAATACAACGTCCTTTTCCAACTTGTTTTCAATATCACCAATTTTATCGAATGGCTTACCTTGCGGAAGATCAACAGTGTCAGTTTGGAAGAGTTGAAGTACGGCGACTTTTCGTGTACAATGTCGTTGTTGAGACTGCGTTTGATCCAGCAAAAGTTCTCCACATAACGCATCCCCCACTTTTCTGCCAAAAGCACCATCTCTGGCAAGAGTTCCTTCAGAGTCCATACAAAGAGAAATCCTGATGGAAGGATTGCCCCAATGTTGAGCGATGCTAGTTGCTCCACCGTGATCTTGTTAGGCCCTGGCTCATCTCCTTCGCGTAGCAATGGCGGATCCAGGTATATCGCTTGAAAGTTGGAGCCAAACCGTGTCAGATCCATATCCACGATATTGGTCGTTTCCTCGTATCTAGAGTGGAGATCCAATGATCAGAGTACCATCCGATTATTAAAGACGACCAACCCAAGGATGCTACCATTCGTACCTTGAGCCAGGAACCGGCTGATCTGGCTCGATCTGCCTTCCCAGCAAGCGGATAGATTGAATCCAAGACCGAGGAATGGGGGCTTGTGGAATTCGAATATAGGTTGGTAGATTTGGATCGATGGTTGAGACCTTCTTCTTCACAGTATAGTACATCCCATTCCGATCCTGTAGACGGACCTGCATGATCTTGTACCGCTGCAATATCGACTCTCGATCCGTTCCCATTATTCTTCTCCGCTCGCCTTTGGTCTTGGGCTCCTTGGGTGGTCGAGCAGGGCGTGGTTCCTTATCCTTGCGTCCTCGCTTCTTTGAAATGCCGATCTCTTCATCCCAAAAGTGATCGTCCATGGCCATCAAGTAATCACTACAGATCATAACCCATCGAGTTAGCAGCCTTATTCAAAATTAGAGAGTACACAAAACCAAGCAACGGAGAGAGAATAGGCATACTCTTCCTCTTCAAAGTCGTAGAGATAGTCCTCGTCGGCAATGTTGGCTTGCCATAGGTCTTCCTCATAGACATCGTCAGGCGTGTCACGGAGCATGGATCGGACGGTAAACCCAGAGGTCCGCCGAAAGATCTCCTGGAGTTGCTCATCCGTGAAACCAGAGCCGGCTCCAGGTGCCTCCTGTACACCTTCCATAACACTCTCTCCGTCTGTCACCATGGACGATCCTGCTTCATCTGCATCTGGCGCTGAAACCGTAGCCGCCTTGGACTTTGCAAACTCTTCCTCCATACGGGCCAGCTCCTCGAACTTTTTCATGATCGCCTCGATAGACTCATTCTCCTCAACGTATCCGACATAGTGCGCATTGCTAGGTTGAATGAAGGTTCCGTTGATTAGCTGGGGTGTGTTTGCACTCATCAACTACAAGCAAACGTAGGGACCAAAATTGAGGACGGGAATGGAAAATGCAGGAGAATGGTGTAGCACAGGTCCCGCCTAAACGTACTTGATATTGACTGGTTGGCGAGGCTTCCGCTTTGATCGTCGGGTGGACATCGTGAAGGCAGAAGAGAAAGCTTCGACGATGAGGAGTGTCAAGGTGGGCGTGCGCATGGTTTTTGTGTTTGAAGAAACGCGCCTGAAAATTTAATGTGCCCCGTAAGGCAGAATCATCGTGAAAGCTACCTGCCCCCCTCCTTGGTTCCCGCCAGGTGTGCCTTCCACTGCTCCGTCAATGCTGGTAGGTCACCCAATGACTTGAGTTGATGGTCTACTGCCGGCACCTTCATTATCCTCACTTCACCGTCCTCTCCCTTCTCCTCGAGCTCCACCATCATTTCCTTGCCTCTGCGATCTTCGTCCGATATCAGCACGGTTCTTGCCCCGTGGACCTTGGCCCACCCAAGAATGTATTCCTTGTCGTCTAAAACGACAGCGTCCTTGGGATCAACACCCGAATCCTGGAATATCAGCTCATAGAATCGGCTGGAAGACTTGTGGCAGTTGATTAGATCTGGTCCATAGAGTTTTGTGAACACAGGCTGGAGTCTTGCAGCGGAAGCAATGCTGTGAAGCTCCTCTGCGGCCGTATTGGCAGCCGTCAACGTCGAGATCCCAAGGGTTCGGAAAGTCAGCTCGAGCTCTGGAGCGGTCTCGCCTGAACAAGTGTACATCTCAAATCCTTGTTCGAACTTGAGTTTCAGAATGGCATCTACGGCGCCTGGATAGTCAGCTTGCACCCGAGCAGTGCAATACATGTGTGCATCCTTGGCGATTTTGATCTGCTCCTCCTCTGTCTCTGGCAACGCCAATTGCACTAAAGGCGCTTTTGTATTCTTGTCGTCTTCATCCAAGCTCCCGCTCACTTCCAGGTCGTGTTCCTCCTTTAGGAATTCATTCATCAGTCCCACAGTAGTTCGTATCCAGCAAAGCAAGTATCGTCGATCAAAGTCTTCAAAGCTCTGAGCCTCTTTCTGCAGCTTATCCCAAAGCCTGTCGACGCCATTGAATAGCCGCTGTGATAGAATCGCGTTCGCCTTACCCCACAAGTGTCCTGGTCCGCCGATCGTAGTCAAGGGCATGTATTCCCCGATATGAGCGACCCACTGAGGCGCCCGTCGGTCATTGTCGTTGATGACTCCGCCGCTGTCAAGAAAGATGGCCCGCGGCAGTTTATTGCGCGGATAGTTGAAAGTCGCAGGATCCTCTGAGCTGGCAGCAGTCATTGTCGGGCTCGAAGAAAGCCAATGTGGCGGACGACGAGTGGAGAAGGAAGGGGCGAAAGAAAGAATGAAAAGAAGCAAACCTTTATGTTTGCTTTCCGCAGCATGTTTTTTTTTATTCTTGTATCTTTTGTACCTGCTTGGAGTCCTCTATCCATTGCGCCGTGCGGGCTCAGCTCATCCATGTGGCATTCTCCTGAGGGACCCATTTGGTGGTGACCTTTCTTCTTGTCGAGAAAAACTCGACACCACCGTCGCCTGTGATATCGCAGTGGTTCCCGAATCGGCTCTTATTCCAGCCTCCGAACGAGAATGGCTCTCTTGGCACAGCTACACCAATACTAAAGTAGAAACAACAGAGTTGGAAGTTTAGCATCATCTTGGATAGGTCTGAACTTTAGCCTCGCGAATAGGATTATTCCACAGTTCTTACTTGACACCACACATGCCGGCACTGAATCGCTTGATGAAATGGTCTGCTGTTGCACCAGAATTGGTGTAGATACACGCCGCGTTTCCATACGGGTTCGCATTCTCAATGGCGAGTGCCTCATCTGCATTCTCTACTGCCAAGATGGACAACACAGGCCCAAAGATTTCGTCATGAAGCGCTGCATCCTGCTTGTTGGTGTGCAAGATCACAGTAGGTCCAACCCAGAATCCCTCCGAATGTTCCTTGGTCCATGGTCGTCCATCCACCAGGATCCTAGCTCCAGAAGCTTCTGCTTCATTGATATATCGTGTGATCTTGTCCACTGAGGCTTGATCGATCACGGGTCCTACTTCCCCAGCCTTACTGCCAGGACGAAGGGCCTCTGCTTTCGCCACGATCTTGTCAACAAGCTCTTGTTGGTGTCCAATGGTCAACAACACTGTGGCTGCCATGCATCGCTGACCACTGCATCCACTGAAAGAGTTGACAACATCCGTCGAGGTCATCTCAATATTGCAATCTGGTGCTGAAATCATGTGGTTCTATCGTGAAGGACACGGATCCCTGATTAGCACATGGTGTAATGGAGACAAAGCCAACTAGATTGCGGACCCGATGGAAGAATTGTTACCTTGGCGCCACCAAGAGCAATAACACGCTTGTTCAGTTTGTGACATCGCTGGGCGACCATCTCGGCGATATGTGAGGTGCCAACAAAGGTTACTGCCTTGACATCAGGATGATCAATCAAGGCATTGACGGCTAGAAATAGGGGGGTAGGGGTAGGCAAGGTTTGCTTTTAGAAAGTGCCCAGAGGCGCCCAATTGAGCCTAACATTTGTCCCTTGCATTATCCCTCTCCCCTTACGTTCTGCAGTTCCGTTGACAAGGTTCACGACACCATCTGGCAAACCTGCCTCCTTGAGGAGCTCAACTACTTTGGTCATGGTGAAAGGTACCTTCTCACTTGGCTTCAAGACCATGGTGTTTCCTATTCGAAAATGATGCCCAGCTTATTAGTCAGTCTGTTCATACTCGGCGACAAGCTGAAACGTCCTCCTCCTCCTCGCTCGAATTCCTTACCCATGGCAATGGCAATTGGCAGTGTCCACATGGGCACCATGACCGGGAAGTTGAATGGAACCACCGAGGCCACCACTCCGAGAGCTACACAAGGCAAACTTCATCAGTACATGTTTTCCACTGACAACAGACACAGGATGAAATACCATCGTGGGAACTTACGAACACGGGTGTCATAGCAAGTGATGCCTCTTGAGACTTCCAGATTCTTTCCCTGTGCAACTTGTGGCAATGACAATGCGTACTCGACAGTCTCTTGTCCCTTTAGAACACTGGCCAAGGCCTCAGGCTTGTTCTTGCCGTGTTCCAGCACCACCATATCTGCCAACTGATCTGCGTGCTGAGTGAGCAAGGAATGAAAGCGTATCAGGATGCCAGCGCGGTCCTTGAGAGTACGGTTGGACCATGCTGGGAATGCAGCCTTGGCAGCTTCGACTGCTTTGGAGACATCGTCCGCAGTTGAAAGAGGGACCTGGCCGATGACTTGGCCATTGTATGGACTGGTAACAGGCAAGTACTGGGCGCCTCCTTGCGCTGAGGATGATACAGGGTCCACGAATTGGCCGTTGATCCAGTTGCGGATATTGGTTTGGGAAAACATGGCGAACGGAGGTGTTGCTTGCTTGGTACTTGTTCGTATGTGTAAATGAGAAGAGAAGAGAGGGAGGAAGACGAGAGGAAGACGAGAGTGAAAGAAGCGATGAGTGAGGTGAATGAAGGAAGAGGTGTAGCAAGAAGAGGGGTTGAGGGGTAGAGTCTACGGAGAATTTCAAGGGGGGCGTTGGTGATGGGCTGTGGGGTGCATGCCCACGAATGCTGGGGATGTGGCTTCACTGCTCCACACTTGTGCTTGCCGAGCTCGCTCTGCGACCGCGATAGGCCCTAGATGTAGAAAGCCTTGTTCCCGTCATCGTCATCATCAACATCTAGGATCCTCCACTGGACTGCTTTGCGCGGTCATTCGCAACGCGGTGAGTCGCGTCCCAGACGCTTAGCCCAAACTCTAGGAATTGAACTTTGCCACGCAACAACTGCACCTGAGGAATGTGCGGTAGTGGCACAACCTTTCCACTTTCCACACAACCCTGTAGGACTTTGACCATGCTGACGAAGATAAGACAACATACAGCCTCGTATTCCATAATGAAGAAGGTTATCAGCGTTCCTTAAAGCAATTGGATAACAATGGGGTGCCTAGGTGTGCCCTACCTACCACAGCGTGTCAATGCACCGGTGCAACAGGTTCATCAAATGACAATAAAATGGTGTGTAACACGAACGGCGACGAATATTGTTGAACAAAGAATAAAAGACCACAGACCATCGTCCTCTTCCATGATGACGGACACTGGGCAAGTGAATGTGAGCCCTGTCTGAGAAAGTTCATAGGAAGGACAACGGAGAGCCAAGACGCGCTTGCTTTGTATTGGATAAGAGTAAGGATGCCCCACATGGAAGGATGGTTGCCCTACAACCCTTGTCCTGATCGTTCAGCATCCGACGAGGGTCGTCAACAACACCTTGTGTTTTCATTTCTCATCCCGGACTTTTGAGCAATTGTTCGTGATTGAACACATACACGATTCGTTGTTTTCCCTTTGGTAAATGTTCTCTATCACGATGGATTATAATCTGAGCTCTCAAGATGATGACAGTGAACATGCTTCTTCTTTCCAGGGAACCAGTATCTATCAGGTCCTAGAAACAATGGTATGAAGGGTTCGATCGTCACTACGAAACAAAAGGTCGTCTATTGTGCTGTGGCGAGGTATCCAGGGACGAAGGGGCGGGTTCCTGCCGTGTTCGTGACCATGGCCAAAACTCAATTATTGATACGAGCGTGGGGGGAGGGAACGACGCGTCCATTGTGCAATTGAACTGATCTCGGTTGCAGAACAAGTTTAAAGAGGACTGGATCGGGGAAGAGCTGGGCAGCACGTGGAACTTTATGAAGAGGATCGAGCTCACTTCCAAGTGACATGAACGACAAGTGAGAACAAGTCGGCTCTCAACGAAAGAGCAAAAAATGAAAAGTTGTTATTTTCAGCCTGCAGGTCAACAAGTACGGACAATGAAGCGCACATGGTACAAGGTCTAGCCATGTTGGTCCTCTCCTCCGCCGATGGGTAGAGACGAAAATGGGTCATGTTCATTGGCCAGTGCTGAAAAACGGCACTTTTTTTTTATACAACATGTGCCTTTGATGTTCTGAGATCGTCGTCAAAGAATTTGATCTCGAGACGATGAAAGGGGGGGACAGATTTGAAGGATGCAACGGGTCCTCTTGTCGGATCTGGGATCGAGGCACAAAACAAAGACCAGACCGAAGGTCGCATCACGAAGCAAACGGCAATCAATCTTGTTTAGTCAATTTTGGAA
>Ga0247824_10002093_pt1 | contig 11120 bp, 12 predicted proteins | sample 13C_PalmiticAcid_FD_194412 | JGI IMG/M metagenome (GOLD analysis project Ga0247824, IMG submission 194412) | Soil microbial communities from agricultural site in Penn Yan, New York, United States - 13C_PalmiticAcid_Day48 | ecosystem: Environmental > Terrestrial > Soil > Agricultural land...
GTCTTTAATGAGGGCCATGGAGGATTTGGAAGCTGCTCACGAATGGATCCAGGACCAGAAACAGTAAGCATATCGATGTCAGGTAGCCTGGGCGTTCTGTGCTTCCGCCACTGGATAGAACTGTTAATTATCGTTTCTTCCCGCTTCAGTTTATTTGGACAGATGAACGGACCATACGATTTCACGTCGCAGAATCCTTCAGAGAGCCGCAAGAAGTTGAAGCAGCTTGATGAAAAGCACTCTGCCATGAAGAATAAGGTCAATCCTAAGGTCATGAGTATGCTTGAAAACCAAGAGAAACGTGAGACCTCCCTGAAGCAAATGTTAGCGACCGTACAGAGGGACAAGACCAAGATTGAGGACACAATTGCATCTCTAGATGACTACAAGAATGAAGCCTTGGAGAAGACATATTCGAAGGTGAATGGTGACTTTGGAGCCATCTTTGGCGATCTGTTACCCGGAAACAACGCAAAACTGCAGCCTTTGGAGGGCCAGGGAGTCACAGGAGGATTGGAGGTCAAGGTTTGCCTTGGGGGGGTCTGGAAGGCTAGCCTGACGGAGTTGAGCGGTGGACAACGCTCGCTTATTGCGCTATCTTTGATCCTGTCACTTCTTCAATTCAAGCCTGCACCAATGTATATCTTGGACGAAGTGGATGCTGCACTTGATCTATCGCACACGCAGAATATTGGCCAGCTACTCCGCACACGGTTCAAAGGGTCACAGTTCATTGTGGTGTCGTTGAAAGAGGGCATGTTCAACAACGCCAACGTCCTGTTCAGAGCGAGATTCAGGGACGGCATCTCCATCGTCGATGTAAGTGACACAAAAGGACACGTTCCCGCACCAATGAAGTGTCGACAAGCAATTTAATCGTCTCTCATTTTTCGTCTGGTCTTTCATCGCGTAGCGCAATGCCCAGAACCAAAGTCGCAATGCCAAATCACAGGTCGGATCTACAGCAGGACGCCGCGAAGAAGGCGAAAAAGAAAACAATGCATCTTCAGCCAACGTATCGTCAGACAATGGTGCTGGATCGATGGAGCAGAAGATGGCCAAGCGAATCAAAGTTTAGACATGATAACTTTCACTTCTACTCCTTTGACACATTGAGCTTGAAAAAGGGCGTTCCCTTTTCAGTTTTAGAGTGGAATCAATTGGACATGAAATGAAGCCGGTTAACCTTGACGTGCAACAAGATCGGGTAGGACTTTGGAGAGTGCAGTCATCCCTCCCTTGATGCATCCTCCCTCTTGATGCATTGAACCCTTCCCGACGGACATTGGTTAGCTGCCAATAAATGCATACCTCTTTTCTCTCATAATGCATAGTTATGGCTCCAAATATGCGTGTGTGGAGGGAGGAAACATATGGGCTTGTCGCTGGATGCATCGATCCAGCGATGGTCATTTTGCTGGTTGTCAAGCTACTAGGCTTTTTCTTCCCCCTCTTTATGTGCATTGCAAAGAGCTAGATAGGATGTTGTTCCAGACCTCTCATGTCAACAGGCTCGCTGATATCCGATCAGATCATGTCAGTTGCGACCAAGAGTAGCCATTTCGTCACTGATGAACCCCTCCCCCACTGCAATAAAAATGAGGTTGCCTGCGGAAGCCTTTCTTCTTTGTTACCCATGTGCTGAAAAATTTACGGATCCTCCTAGATCTCCTGTAAGTTGCACGCGTACGAATCGTACTTACCACGTTTGATTGCTATGTGTTCCCTAAACGCATGCTAACCGCGCCGACGGACCGTATGCATTTATAGAGGGGCGACTGTAATCGATGTCGCCTGTTTATTTAGACCATCTCAGAGGAGCAGGTGATGCAACGCAAATTCAACTGGTCAAAAGGGAAAACCTCGCAGGTACCGTTAAAAGGAGCGGGTCTTTAACAAGGCCATCTCAACGGCTCCTGAGCCCCAGTCCAGACCGTGGTTATGGCCCTGGCCAGCTTCATCCATGCCTGCGCGATTCAATGCTTGCTCCTCGTTCAGGCAGGTCAAGACGCCAAAGATGACAGGCACACCCGAGTCCAGCCCAACACGCATGATGCCCTGAGTAACAGCTTCGCAGATATACTCAAAATGCATCGTGGAACCTTTGATCAACACTCCAATACATATCACAGCATCAAAGGCCTGTTTGCTTCTGGTCGAGCTAGTCGATGATGGGGTGGTGGGCTTCGCGGAGGCCGTGGGTGAAGTGAGATTCAAGTCGCCCAAAAGATTGACGTTACCCATCAGGTCGTTAGCGCCCTCAGCAGCACGGATCTGGGAGACTTCAAGAAACTTTTTGGCAGCGAAAGGAAGCTCGTAAGCGCCTGGTACGGACTCGATGACGACATTGTCAGGCTTGACACGGTGCTGCTCGATCATGGCCTTTTTTGCACCTTCGACAAGACCTTGCACAATGTGCAAGTTCCAACGGGTGTGGACGATCAGGATCCGAAGATTGGAACCATCTTGAAGGTTGGTGGATGGTTCAAGGCCCTGGTGGTTGTCGTCGCGCATGGTGAGATCAATAATGTTTGTAGAGGTGGTCGCTCACTCAACCCTTCAGGGCCTAGAATTGGTATTTGGTGGCTTCGATTTTTTATTCTTCCTTCCCTAAAAGTACCTTTGCGAGGCTCGACTACTGAGGCGGGTGCTGCGCCGAAGGTTGTCATTCACGGGGACCGGGACGGGCTTGTCGAACTTGGTTGTTACAGATGCTGGTGCTCCAAAGATATTGTACGGCGTCGTAAACGGAGCGGCAGTATTACGCAATGTGAGATTGTTCAACAAATCCTCTTTCTTCTTCTTTTCCTCCTCGATCTGGTGGGCGCGCAAGTATTGTCCAAACTCGAACTGTTGTTGGGGCGTCAACACCAAGTCAATTCCGCCAGGACTCGAGGTCACTTTGGTGACTAATTGGTGGTCTCTCTGAAACGCCAAGGTGAACAGGTCTGCAAGATCAAGCTCCTTGCGACTCGAAGCCCGTTGCTGCTGTCGCCGGACCAGCCATTCTTGTAGCAGCAGCTGTTGCTTCTCTTCTTGTTGCTTCATCTGCTGCATCTCTTGAAATTCTTGAAATTGGCGCAAGTCCTGTTCCGCTTTGTTGCGCTTCTCGAGTTCGATCTGGTATTGAAGCAACTCTTCTCGTTTGCGTTGCTCATCGTGTTGCTGTTGGGCCAACTGTTCTTGGAACCGGATGTAGGACTGCAGCTGCAAAAACTCCTGTGGGTGTTGGGTAGCAAACGTGTTCATGTGTGCCAAGAATCCATGGGGGTTCGAAAGGTGGAGCTGGTGAAGGAACTGAAGATATTGGGCTCGCAGGTCCTCTTGTTCTTTTTGCAGTCGAGCTGCCTCGTGGAAAGTCCATGGTGCAGCGCCCTGGGCAATAGCTTGTGCGGCGGCTGCAACCTGGGGGAGCGGACGGAAGAGCGAGGGCGGATCGGAGAGGAGTGGCGATGAGTTCTCGAAGGGGTCGCGAGTATTGGGATCACAGCGAAGCATATGCTGGAGGTCAACATCCATGAAAGACTGGCGTGTGGTTCGACGAAGCAGACGGGGAACAACAGGCTGGGTAGGATTGGCTCCATTGTTGCCACTCGCACCCTGAGTGCCTTGGGCACCGTGGATGTCGCGGTTGCGTCCTTTCAAGGGCTTCTTCTGATTCATCTGGGGCTTCATGGTGTGGAGCGGAGGGAAGAGTGGTAGCGTGAGGAAGGAGAGAGTGAAATGTGATAAGGTTTGAGCTTGAGAAATGTGGCAATGGTGGGAGATGGACTCCTTTTATATATTTTGGGTCGTCCGATGAGGATGCTCTCATTGCCACCATGGTGAATCTTCCATTTAGGGTAGAGCGTCAGGGTGTTTGCCAACAGTGTCAATTGACATGGACCGGAGGACAAGAGCCCGCCTCAACAGTCCTCGCAAACAACACCATTGAACTGAGGGCCGTTGTGCAGAATGACGGGACTTGTCGAGATCCAGTCACCGTGGTGTTCGCCTGTCTTTCACATCCTTCACTGTGGAGGGTATAGATAGACTTCGTTCATGTCACTCTCATAGCGATGGCGATGGCGATAGTCGGGTAATGTTTACATGATTCGAAACTCCCTATCCGTCTTTCTCTGCGCTACAAACACTTGATGCCCTTGACGGACTGGTTGCAGCCACAATTGACATCTCTGGAATAGAGGCAACCATACTCCGAATACTGCTTGAACTGCTGCTGAGACCACCGTTTCGTCCAAGACTTGCAGCAATCTCACGATCCCACACAATATTCCCTTCAATATCGACAAATCCTTCAATGTAATGAGTGTTGCTGCTTTCGCCGCTGCTGTTTCCGCTAGCGTAGTGGCCAAGCTTTAGTCGACTTCCATATTTTGAGCCACAAAACCAGGTCCATATTCGTGTTATCACCGTCCTGGGTCGAGGTTGGTTTCTCAGGTCCCTGATCAAGACAAGGAGAGACCATCCATGGGCAGCTGCAACGATGGCTTCAAGCACGATCACTGTTACCATGCTGGATTCTCTATACCCTTCACTTCCAGATGAATTACCGCTGAAATCCAAGCCCAAAGGCAAATGACCCCTTTCAAACTCGACGCCGACAGCCATCATGGACAGAATGGTGATGAGCGAAAGCATTCTGAAGAGGAAGCGAAGGCACCAGATTGCAAAAGCGACTTGGGTTAGTCGTAACGACCTACGGGCTGCCACAATGAGCCCGATCGTGTTATCAATGACTGATAGAGAGGAAATGGCGAGTAAGGTATAGATCACTGCTGCCTCTGAATGTCCATCAATATCGATGTTGGGATTGTTGGTCAGTCGGATCTGGTCGAACAGAGGCGCTGTAGCGCTGTAAGGAAAGTCGTCGTCCTTCCCATGGCGAGAATCCTGGGTATGGTCAATGAAGTTGCCACCTGTTAGCCTAACTTGTGCAGGTGCAAACGGTACAGGTAGAGAGACCGGTGATGCATGTGATGTGGCAGACTGATCTGTTTGAAATGGAGAAACAAGCACAGCGAACGAATTGGGTCATTTCAACACATATCCGGTGAAGCCAGGCTTTTCAGTGGTCTGCAAGAATGTATTTTTTACTAGGACGAACAACTCACGAGTTGTGAAGAGGCCTATTGCTTGGATTCGGCCACTTGTTGTAAGGATGATGTTTGCGGCGTAGTAGATCCCGTAAAGGGAGACCAAAGCTACGACGAGTCGTGGCCATGCCTGACTTAGACGTTTGCGATACGCAGCAAGTGCAGGCCTCATGGAATACTTGTGTCTTGGCGCTTAATTGCAGGCGGACTGGAAATGTTGGTTCCTCTGCTGCGGAAGGTGGAGGAAGAGAGAGAAAGAAAGATGGGAGCTTCACACAAACAGCCCACCGAGTTAAGGCTTGGCGCATCCCAACAGCCCAGCTGACACTTCCCCTCCTTGCCCTCGCCCCTTTGTCCGAACCCGCACAGTCCATAGAATTTGTTTTTTGCACACTTGTGAGCATCCTGGCCCTGTGTCTACATCCCCCATCCCCAGGTTTTGCTGGCGCCTGTGCTTGTGCCTGCGTTGACGTTTGTGCTGCTGCTTGTACTTGTACCTGTGTTGGCCCTCTTGCCTCTAGCCAAGGATATCAACCATCTTGGCGACGAGGTGAAGGTAGAGAGGGCGCTCTTGGTCCAAAAACTGTCTTCGCAATGGTTTGTGCTCTTAGCACATCTCGGTGGAAGTACCATGCAGGCTAGTAAAGATGCCAGAGGTCGGTATGTCTGCCTCTTCTACTTCCTTGAGACAAAACTTGCCTTCCAGACAAAATGAGATTCAAATCGCGCGTGCAGAGAAGACAATCGGGTTGACGAGAACTTCTCGTTCCAATCCCGATCACAATATTGCTGTCGGGATGTCGTTGTTGGCCGATTGAACCCCAGTAATCGATCGCAGAGGACGTCGTACTCCCCTTACTTTGTATTCTGAGTATCCCAGGTGATTCTTTTGACCGTCCTCTTCGATGGCATCTTGGCGTCTTGTCGAAAACCCTCTACTTTGCCTGTATCGTGCCATGTACACCGTCAGTGCCTTCTTGGACCGGAAAAATCTCACAAGCCATAGAGGATGGAGGATATGCATGGTCATCTATCGTAGAAGGACTACAGAACAACTTTTCGTCTGTCTGATCTGTACGCCACGTCCTATTGTCCGTTTGTCTACATCCTCCTGCCTTCGTGCCACGCGTGCCAAGATCTTCGACGGGTACTACCATTCCGAGCGATGAAAGAGGTTGCTCTCCTGCAGTCGAAAGAGACGCCCTATTGTCCATTTGGTCTGCACGTCATGTCCTATTGTTGTGGTCAGGGCCTTTGGCAGGAACTACTATTCTGAACGATGAAAGAGGTTGCAGTCGGAAGGACACCATGCCAACGTTTGATCTTTACGCCACGTTCTATTGTCTCTTTGACATGCATATCTGTTGCCCCTGGGATCTGCATAACTTTTCTAGAATCAGTGTGTCCCATGTGCCTGAGGTGGACGTAGACGTGGACATGACACAGGGCATGTTCAAACAAAGCCGCCTCTTGGATAAAAGTATTTGAGAGTGGACTCTGATCGCATGTTGAGTAACAAAAGGACTCTTTCTTCTTTGTCCCTTTCCTTAATCCACTCTTGCTCTTCAACAAGACCTTGCCTCTCCATTACCCTTCGACACCATAAATCTTCTCTCTCTTTATCCCTCCTCACACGCCTTCCATCGTAATGGGAGTTGACAACTGATGCCAAGGCAAAAAATCAGCCAAGACCAAGCGAAGGCCCTCCAAATGGAGATCAACCTTCTAAGGCTCCACGACGGTGTGACTCGAGCAAGAACCACCCAGGCCACCGCACAAAGTTCCAATCCACTCCGCCATGTACACGCCTCGCACTCGGAAAAACAAGCAAGGCAATGCTGGAAGAAGCTCAAGGCAAGCAGGCCGATTCTCCCCAGTGACAAAGAAACCATCCGGCAAGTGCTCACGAGTCTCCGGTGGCAAGTGTGCATGTACACGGGTGAAGCCGATGTCTGCATCGCCAATGCCTTTGCACGCCGATCGGAGGCGCTACTTGGTGTCTCGAGACTCCGATATGTTCTTCCATGTCTGCGGGGAGCATCCTAAGACCATACGGCAGATGGTGTCTGTTGTGCCAGCGGACCGATGTCCTCCGCTCCCTCGGGCTTAATGAGACTCAGATGCAGCTGTTCGCAGTTGTCTCTGGATCTGATTATGCAGAACGTCAAGCAGATGGCCCTGTCCAGGAACCGCAGCCACATCAAGACGCTTCGTCCGAACCAAAGTCTGAACGAGATGCTCCAGAGGTATTTCACGGACCAAGCATGGATGGACACCACTCATTCCATGTTCATCTTTGTCAAACGGACAGAGACCTCCCTTCAGGTTGGAAATGCCGTCCTTCCCACAGAGCGTCGAACAGAGTGTTCACTCCTTTCTCAAGCAACATAGCCTCAGTCTAGCAATACATCTCTAATGAAGACTAGTAATACGTCCTTAGGCGTGCATTCCATATCTCCCATAAAAGATCACTTGCTGACCTCCTGTTCGCACTTCGTCATCCAGGATGACGAAGACGGGGCTTTATGTAGCGTATCTTTTACTGGGTCATCGCAGTTTTCGTTCTTGGTAAAAATATGTGACCGCAACGTTTGCAAAGGAACTTGTATGCAACGGAGGCGACACCCCCAGACAATAATGGAAATGATCTCCTCTTGTCTGTCATTTGCTATCGTTCTCACTCTCTACTTCAAGTAACAGGGTATACCATATACCACCGAAGCTGCTCCAACCAGATACTTCATCCTGCATTCCTCTCTAGCCTCCTTGACTGCCTCAACCAGGGACAGTCGCAGCTTCCGACCCGCCTTGCCCGTGTCAGTGTGTCCAGGAGACAATTTAGGGTCGCTGCGGTTGCCCTCGAGGCCCCACAAGTTAAACATGGCCATACTGAATCGATCCAGGTCCTTGTCGGTCACATCCCATAAATTAGCCACGAGCGTGGGGCATCCTGCCAAGAGGTAATTCATCGCGTTTCCTGTCGGATCGAAATCTCCTTCATTTTTCAGTGATCCTGAGCTGCATCCAAGGAGGATCGAGACAGCACAACGACCAAGCTGTCGAATCTGTGTCGATTTGATGTATTGTTCGCCTCCCGAGTGACCAAAGTAGCTATGGGACAAGTGAGCATTATTACAACCTGAAAAAGCGGTGATCCATTTGGAGTCCATTGTAAAATGGGCTTCTGAGACTTACATGTAAAGATCGTTCTTCGAAAGTCCATCAATGCATTCCATATCCATAGGTGCTCTCCCGATGACTCCATCCCATCCCTCCTGACTTTCCACATATCCCTTAAACTCCTCCTCTGTATTCTTCAAGTCCCCGGCAGGATTTAGGACGTAGAATGTCTTGTGAGGATCCACCTCCAGATCTCGCCATACGTCCCTCGCTTGATGTCTCATTCCAGAGGACTTTGCTTGGAACGAGGTGTTGCAACTGTCGCCAACCGTCCCGAATGTCTCTTGCAGTGTCGAAGATGAAGGTGAAGATGAAAAGTACTGTTGCTGTAGGATCCGATCTCTCAGGAACCACATCGACGGTACTCTTGAAACAGCTTCTTCACGCAAGACTGGGCAAGATTCCCATGGAAATGCTTGTAAATGCTTGTCCAAGATCAAGATCACATGCGCACCATCGTCAAATCCATTGTTCTTCGCTTTGGTTTCCGCTTCCCAGTAGCTCCTCAATGCCTCCTTGATCTGCGAGGCAATCCTGCCAAATTGGATCCCTGAATACCCTACAAAGGGGGTGCGTGTGCCGGCCGGCGTCACTAACGGTATTGCTGGTACTGGTCCTGACGCAGATGGAGGAGCAGACGAGTCCGTGTCTCTGTAAAGAAAAGCGTCCAAGAGGAAATAGATCAAATCCTTGAGCACTGTGAAGGATGGTTGATCACCAAGATGGAGAATCACACGGCAAAGATCAATGTTGATCTCCAGTTGCAACGGTGATCCTGTGTTGGAGGGGTCGACACGTTGACTCGCTTCGTTGATCCCCAGTGAACAGGGAATGGTCGACATCGAGTTGATAGCTTGAGACACAATCCATTCGAGCGTTCTTTTGAACTCGAGCAAGTTCTCATCATCCGCGGGTGTATTGTGGGATTGGATTAAGCCCCTGAGACCACAGAGCCATTGGTCCTCCATGGTCTCCAACAGCGTGCAAAGGCGGTCGTCAAGTTTTTGACGTTGATTCCACCATTCGGCCTTGATTTCCCGGGGCAGCTCTGATGGGGATGAAGCAAGCGTGGATGGTCCTGTTGAAGCATATCCCTTGGACGACGTTAGTGAGAGTGTCTTCTGGCTCTCTCGAAGAATATCTTGTAGTTCCTCGAATGCCTTCTTGTATGACAATGGAGGCCCTGGCTCTTTCTCTAGTTGGATATCAAAGCCTAGTCCTAACGCGTGGTGTAGTCCCAAATCCTGATCATCGCCTTCTCTAGATTGTGCTCGATCCAATGGCAATCGGACAACCAACGGAGTGGATTTTGCTCGCAAACGGTTCACATACAGCACCTCACGATCAGCATCCAGGGAGAGTGAAATGACGGTCCATTTTCCCGGTAAAATGTCAACAAACTCTCGTTGGAAGACCTCTGGTTGATCGTTCATCATCATCGTATAGTCGCTTTCGTAGATCGCATCCATCATTTCCAAGAACGACCGCTCATTACCCAACGAGCTGGAGGAATGAAGACGACTCTTTTGATTGTAGTACTCTCGTCGTCCGTGTCGCGTCTTGAGATCCTCGTAGCCCATTCCGACTTCCTTCAGGTCATTGTCCTCCTCGTCCATTTCGACATCTCTCTCAGCTGGTTCGTCGTCGCCTTGTTCGAAAAAGTTCAATCGTCGAGGCTTCTCCAGCCCGATAAAATTGACAACCTTTGATCCATGGCGTGCCACATTACGTCCTCCAGTCTCAAGTGGCATTGGGTGAGAATGATGTTGATCCGGGTTGGTTTGGACTCTGGGCTGAATATCTCGGGGCCAAGCATTATCCTCTTGAACGGACTCTGGATTGAGTTTCTGTTTGATCAATCCGTGCATCTCCCTATGCTGGGTAATGGCCTTGGCCATTTCCAGGTAACATGCTGCTCGGCTCGCCATACCCCAAAGGCTATTGTTGCTGCTCTCTAATGCTGTGCCCTGCGAGCTTTGATAAAAGTACGACTCTAAAATACTGAGGTAGGCTTGTTTGAAGCATATATCAGAGACCTCATGAGGTGGGTGCGACTGGATCGAGTACAAATACGCCGCCGAGAGATGTTCTTGGGCCTCCATGACCAACTTGCGGTAGTGGTCTGTCGGGTCACCCTTCTTTGGCTGTGAATTAATCATCGATGTGATACCCTGACGCGATCCCAATGGGCTTTGCAGGGCTAGTTCGCCAGAGAGCTGTGGTCGGCAGCGACGTGTTGATCTAGTGGCTCGAACCGAAGGCGAGGAGAAAATTGATCCTAGATCTGGTTGTATCGACTCTGACATTCCAAGGTCAGCCATAAATGAATTTTGGATGAACAAAGAGGGGGGGGCCGGCTGTTGAGTGTGAATCCTCTTGAACAGTCCTACAGACAGCACTGAGTCAAAGACCATGGCAAACATCAAGTTCTTCGTCATGGCCTCTTCCAGTTCCAATATCAGCACCTTGGCCCTGGAGTGATGGTATTTTGCGATCGTGAACTCCATTGGATCCTCCGCTTTCGATCTGTCAATAAGCTCGTATGCCTCTACCCGAAGGCCTTTCTGTGCGAAGATTTGGCTAATTCGGTAACCGAGCTCTGCTTTGATTCCACCCAACATTACGCACTCATACTGAGCTTTGTCTGATGATTCTTGACGAACATTCTTCCAACCCACCCCTTGTCGATGGTTCACTGCTACCAGTTTTGCCTCTCGAGGCGTTTGGGGTTCTCGAATCACCAACTGCTCCAGCCCTGAAATGAAAGCCTTGTCCATCAAATGCGACAACATCTCCTCTGTGCGGTAAAATGCTTTCGTAGATAACTCCCATTGTTTCGTTGCG